>ENA-OSEO01004602-OSEO01004602.1-sediment-metagenome-genome-assembly--contig:-NODE-4602-length-14224-cov-6.782851_pt1 | contig 14224 bp, 13 predicted proteins | sample MGYA00237883_ERZ534232 | MGnify/ENA metagenome assembly ERZ534232 | reverse complement strand
AGTGCAACCCGTATCTGGTTGTTCAGGATGATAAGGCCGTATTAATCGACAGTGGCAGCCGAACCGATTTTGCTGTTGTGATGATGAAAATTCTACAGATAGGGATAAAGCCGGAGAACATCATCGCATTAATATACCAACATTATGATCCGGACTTGTGCGGTTCCATGCCGAACTTTATTGACATGTGTGAAAACCCCGACCTGACGATATTATCAGAACAGGATAACAATATTTTTATATCTTATTATATTCCCAAAGATAAATGTCATCTGCTGCAATCAATAGATGCGCAGCAGTATAAGTTCAACATCAATAAAAGGATCCTGTATTTCATACCGACGCCATATGCGCATAATCCCGGCAGCTTCGTTACATTTGATGAAAAAACCAAAACGTTGTTCAGCAGCGACCTGTTTGGGAGCTTCTCTGCTAAACATAATTTGTTCCTGGAACTGAATAAAATGTGTTTCAGCTGTGAGGATTATTTCAATTGTCCAAATAATGAAAGCTATTGCCCACTTCAGGACATAATTGCCTTTCATAAAAATGTAATACCATGCAGGAAAGCATTACGAATGGCAATTGCTAAAATAAAAGAAATGGATATTGCGATGATTGCTCCCCAGCATGGGAGTATCATTAACAGAGGAGGCGATATTCGCCACATCACGGCAAAACTGGAAAGTCTGGAAGATGTGGGCATTGATGGATTTTAGAATCAGTATATAGGATTTTATTACAAACACCCTAAGAAACAGTACCAGATCCCGGAGGACAACATGATCATTTCTACGCAATTAACATGGTTTCTTGTCGGGGTTGCTTTTTTGATTGCTGAATTGGCACTGCCGGGATTCATACTAATATTTTTTACGGCCGGATGCTGGATCGTTGCCATAGTCTCATGGTCAGTCGACATCGATTTAACAGTGCAAATATTATTATTTATAGTTTCCTCCTTAATCCTCCTTTTTACGACCCGAAAATACAGCATGAAAGTTTTCAGCGGGAAGACCAGAGATATCGTTGATGATAAATATATTGACGCAAAAATCGGGAAAACAGCAATTGTGACGAAATCAATAGCTCCGAACTTTCCGGGTGAAATAAAAGTGATGGGTAGTTATTGGCGAGCATCAGCTGACGTTGATATCAGTGAAGGAAAACCGGTGATAATCCAAAGACAGGAAACCGAGGACGGCTTATCATTCAAAGTCAATCCGATAAAGGAGGAAGAATGAACACTTCATTAGTTATTGTCGCCGTTCTGGCGGTCATTATTATCGTCTTATTAATAAAAACTGCAGTGATCGTACCTCAACGGTCGGAGTATATTATTGAAAGGCTAGGCAAATACAGTCAAACCCTGGGCGCCGGATTTCACATACTGATACCGTTTCTTGACAAAGTGGCATACAAACGTTCTCTAAAAGAAGAAGTCATGGATATTGCATCCCAAGATTGCATAACAACCGACAACGTATCGGTTTCAGTAGACGGCGTTCTTTATCTCCAGGTCATGGATAGCAAGTTATCCGCTTACGGGATTGATAATTACAGAATAGCCGCAAGTCAGCTTGCCCAGACTTCACTCAGGTCTGTAATAGGAAAGATCGAATTGGACAGGACCTTTGAAGAACGGGAAAGTCTTAACCAGCAGGTAGTTTCCGCAATTGATGAAGCCGCACAAAATTGGGGGATTAAGGTATTGCGTTATGAAATTAAAGATATTACACCCCCCAAGACTGTGATGGATGCCATGGAAAAGCAAATGCGGGCCGAGAGAGAAAAGCGTGCCGCAATTGCAACTTCTGAGGGCGACAGGCAGTCTAGAATAAACCGGGCTGAAGGGTTAAAGAAAGAAGCCATTGAAGTATCAGAGGGCGAGAAACAAAGACGCATCAATGAAGCTGAAGGACAGGCTAAAGAAATTGAACTTGTTGCAACGGCAACTGCGGAAGGTATTAAGAAAATTGCGGAATCTTTAAGTCTGTCGGGAGGTGAAACCGCAGCAAATTTAAGAGTCGCTGAAAAATATATAGCTGAATTCGGTAAACTGGCCAAAGAAAATAATACGATGATCATACCTGCAAACATGGGAGATATTTCAGCGATGGTTGCAACCGCAATGTCCGTACTCGGTCATGCAAAACGGGAAACCGAGACTAAAAGCATTTAATCGGTCAGCTTTTCTTCAACGACCGGGTTACCCTATTGTTGCAAAAGCCCAGGATGCCCCAGATCCAAGGCGTCCAAGGGCGAAGCCGTAGGTTTTCTACTGCGAGCCCTTGGCAACGCAGGAGATGGGGCATCATGGGCTTTCCCTGCGGGTAAAAAACATGACAAATTTTTTCTTTGTTTTAGAAGTCACCAATAGTTAATTCGATAAACATAAACGAACGAATTCAAATATCCTGTTATTATCTTTTTTTTCTATACCTTGTCATGTTTTTTATGCAACTGCAGGGTAAAGTTTAAATTGACATGATCGACCATACCATGCCATGTTGCCACAATCAAGAAAAGCTGTAATAGTATAGCCTTTTGAAAAAATTTGATGATTTGAGAAACAGCTGAATTGATACGAAAAGCCGAGGTGGAAATTGAAAACCGCTTTCATCATGGTCGCCTTATCAGTCCCTTTTTTTATCATGACCGTCTGGGCCGTCGTGGATGCGGCTTTAAAGGATTTCGGTACGCTGGGGAAAAAAGTGCTCTGGTTGATTGTCGCAGCCGTTCCTTATATTGGATTTGTGTTTTACTTTGCCATCGGATTTAGAAAGGGTAAAAAACAAGTTGATTTACCTTCGCCCTTTCGATAATATCGGGATTATCAATAAGCGACACTGTTCGACTGTTAATAATATGGTCCCATCGTCTAGCGGTTAGGACGCTGGCCTCTCACGCCGGTAACCCGGGTTCGAATCCCGGTGGGATCACCAAACAATAACAGCTTGCCGCTCACCCCGCTCCTCTTCTTTTTAGGGTCAGGACGTCCCGCTTCTCATGCGGGATTACCCGGGTTTGAATCCCAGTGGGATCGCCTTTTAACCGGCATTTGGCTCCATCTGATCTGTAAGTGAATATAAAACCGCGGCGGCGGGAAAAGCTGCTTGGGGAGTATGATGGGGGACAGCCCTCAAAAGAATAAAGGCTCGCTTAAAAAATGTTAAACAGCGACAAAGGTTTTATCCGGCAATTCGCCTGCCGGCAAGGTTATACGGCCGGTTTTTCAAGAACAGCCACTTTATTGACCGCCCGCATGATGTTGTCCTTGAGAGCGACGCTGGGCCTTATGAATTTCACCCCCAAACCGTAATCTTTGGGATCACCGGACCGGTTCACCCATACCACACTTGCCGGCACCTCCAGCTTTTCAACACCGTCTAAGGAAAAATTAAGTGCGATGCGCTTACCCACCTCCGGCGGATTTTTGGAATGGATAAACATACCATCGGCCGATATGTCCCTGCTGAAGGAAATGAGATAGTCTTCTTCGTGAATACAATCTACCTTGAGCTTGACCGGAATACGCTTTTTTCCCCTTCGTTCCGCAGCTGCCATCTCTGTTCCCTCCCTCTATTAGGTCGAATGTCCTAAAACAATTTGCAATGTATCCTGCATGACCGCACCTCTTTCCATATAGTAAGTTATGCACCGGTGTGCAAGTTTTTTTATCCGCACCGTTCACGGCAAGGATGCTTTGACGTTTGCGGCCTGATCTGATAAATAGGATAGACAAAATGCCGGTCGCAGCGGCTATCGTCGTTATCATCCGATCGCGTATGGGAAACAACAATTTCACTGAAGGCGATTATGCAACTTAGAAAATTTATTAAAAAATTTGATTCCCTCCGTATTCACGAAACACGAACCTTTACGGACAGGTTATATGATATCGTCTTTTACAGCGAGGACGAAAAAAAGTGGGCCAAAATCTTTGAGGATGAATTTGGTCCGCCCATCAAGAAAAAAGGAGATCCGCTGCCGGCGGACGAGCAGCACTGGATCAGTGCTACGGGGGGAATCTGGAAAGACCAGACCCTCTATGGGAAAATAATCGATACCGGCATCGCCATAGCCAAGTTCCAACCCTGGAAGGACGGAAAACACATTACGCTTAAAATGATGGTGTTAAAAAAATAAGTGCCCCCCTGGTGGTCCTGGGTTCAAGGAATCAATAAACAGGTTTGATTTAAGCGCTTGGCGCAAGGCTTAAGGAAAAAATTCATTTGCGCTTCCCTATGCCGTATGCCCTAAGACTTTAGACGGGTTCTTATAGCCTCCCGGCCTCCGAACCTATGAATTCCTCCAGATCCTTAAACACATTCACCCCGGCCTGGCGTTGCATGTCCAGCCGGTAGCGTCCCTCCCAGCCGAGATTTTTCAACCTCCGACCAAGGAAGAATTGCATCAGGGGCCTGAACGCATATGTCCAGATCGGGACCCACAGGCGCCCCTGACTTTTAGCCCGCGCGGAAGGTTCCCACCACCCCATGATCTTCTGGCGGTGGAGCCAGACCTGGTACTGCAACTCCTTCTCGTCCAGGTGCCGGGTTTTCACATTGGCCCAGATGCCGTTGTACCACTTGTAGTCATGCCGGTTGGTCACCAGCCCCTGGTCCAGCAGCTGCCCGCGCATGACGGTTTTGGGATAAGGGGTCAGAATCTGGCAGTAGGCGGAGTCGGCATCAAGGGATTTCAGGAAGTTGTAGTTTTCAATAATATCCGTTTCCGCATCATCCGGAAAACCGAAAATCAATCCGGCCACCACCATGATGCCATACTTATGGCAGAGGTGCACGGCTTTGCGCGAGGCTTCTACAATATCGCCCTTGCGCGCCGCAGCCAGATTTTTTTTGGATACATTTTCAATCCCCAGAAAGATGGACTTAATCCCCGCCTGGGACATTTTGCGCACCATCTCTTCGTTTCTGGACATCGAAACGCAATCGGCCTGGACGATCAGGTTCAGTCCCTTATAATTGCGCGCGATAACGGCATCACAGATGCTGATGACCCGTTCGGGGTCCAGCACCAGGTTATCGTCCGCCACAAAAATCAGGCGCGTCCGGCGGTTGTAATAGATGTCGTCCATATCCGCCAGGACCCGTTCGATGGGGTATGTCCGGAAGGTCTGTCCATACATATGCTTCATGCTGCAGAACGAACACGTGCGTGTGCAGCCGCGCGACGTTTCCATGACTTCGACCTTGGAAAGCATGACATGGTAGCCCGAAGTTAAGCGCCGGCCGTCCCGGATGGGGATTTTAAGTCCGGATAAATCCAGCAGTTCTCCTCTGGGGTTGTGGACGAACCGACGGCCGTTTTTATAGGACAGGGAGGGGATGTCTTCAACCCGGTCTTTTCCTTCCAGGGCATTGACCAGCCGCCGGCAGGCTTCCTCGCCTTCGCCCCGGATCATAAAATCGATCAGACCGGCTTCCGGGGCTGCGGCGATCTCTTCATGCATCAGAGTGGCATGGTAGCCGCCGATAACGATTTTAACATCGGGCAGCAGCCATTTTATCAGCCGGATCAGCTTGACACTGGTTTCATACTGCCAGGCCATAGCCGACAGACCGACCAGTTCCGGTCGAATCTCCAGCAGCGTTTTCGTCAGATACTTTTGCAGCCGGCGGCGTTTGCGGATCAGATCGATGATATAGACTTGGTGATTTGCATCGATATTCGCACCAACGCTGGCAATGCCGCAATTGGGCATATGAAATGCGGCCTCGTGCATGATTACCGGCGCCACGTCCGGCATGGACATTAAAACTATTTTCATGGGTCGAATTTTTTATATCAATTTAGCTGTTTCTCAAATCATCGAGCCTGATTGGGTTTAGGCCGCAACGCACCGCAACAATTACAATTTTTTTACCATCAGACAGGTGTTGACCCCGCCGAAGGCGAAATTCTGCACGGCGGCAATACGGATATCCGTCTCCAGAAGGCTGACTGCATGACGAATCATCGCACATCTTTCATCGATTTTATTCAGGTTAAGCGTCGGGGCGATAAACCCGGCTTCCATCATATACAGCGAAAGAATCGTTTCGATTGCGCCGCAGGTGGCCATGGTGTGTCCCATGTAGCCCTTCAGTCCGGCAACCACCGCTGAATAGCCGTATACCTTTGCGATTGCCTGGGCCTCGATCACATCCCCCATCTTGGTGCCGGTGGCATGCGCGCTGATAAAGTCCACCGCATCCGGGCCGATGCCGGCATCCCTGAGCGCCAGCCGGATGGTCTCGGTAATGCCGTCCAGATTGGGCAGAATCAGATCGCCCCCGTTGTTGTTGCAGGAAAACCCGATGATTTCACCTAGGATGGGCGCCCCCCGTTTCCTGGCGGATTCATATTCTTCCAGCATCACTGCGCCGGCGCCTTCTCCGACCACCAGACCGTCCCGCTGCACATCGAAAGGCCGCGGCGTTAAATGCGGGGTGTCGTTGAAAGCGGTTGAACATGCCAGCAGGTTGTCAAACACCGCAACCGTGGTGGTATCATATTCGTCGGCCCCGCCGCACAGCATGGCATCTTGCATGCCGTATTTGACCATTTCGTACCCGAAGCCGATGGATTGGCTGCTGGTGGTGCAGGCGGTGGACGAAGAAATGACCCGGCCGGTAATGTTGAACATCCTGGTAATGTTCACGGCGGTGGTGTGAACCATCGATTTTAAATAATCCACCGCGCCGATGGACGTAAAGCTCGATTTTGTTTTGCCGAAAAAGGACTTATATATCTGCCGCTGGACCGTCGGGCTTCCGTGGGTGGACCCGAAGGCCACCCCCAGCCGGCCGGAGGTAATAAAATCGGAAGCCAGGCCGGAAGCCTCTAAAACCTCCTTGGCTACCTGGCAGGCATAATAAGAGACCGGCCCCATGGTTTTACGATGTTGACGTGTAAAATCATATTCCACCGGGTAATCCACCGTGCCGTAAACACCGGAGTGGATATAATCGGTCAGAAGATCATCCGGCCGCAGCTTTTTAACGCCGGAGATTCCTTCCACCAGGTGCCTGATGATTTCCGCCTTGGCGTGCCCGATCGGTGTGATCGCCACCGCGCCTGTTATGACCACTCTGCGTGCCATTGCCGTCCCTTTATATCTATCTATACCCACTTGATGCATGGGTTTAAACTACCCATACACCATCCCCTGGTTGAATTCAAAATAAATATCCCGCCCCGGATGGACCGCCTTTGCCTAAACGGAGCACATGATTTCTGCAAATGCCGGCGGCAAAACCGGATTTAGAGTCCTTTGACTTCATGCGGCTTACGATCCAAAAACGGTTCAAAGTGATACCACTGCAGCGGATGGCGCCGGAGCGTTTCCTCAAGAATGTCCGCATACTGCTGGGCTGCTTCCTGAATCGCCGCGGTTCTCTCCCGCCGGGATGATGCCCGGATGTAAATCGGTTTTGACATCGTAAAATGATACTGCCGTTTTCCGGTGCGGAAGGCAAAAAATATAAGAATGGGGGCGCCGGACAGAAGCGCCAGCAAATAGGGCGCCTCAGGCAGGCGAACGGCATGCCCCAGAAATTTCACCGCAACGGTGCGCTGGTCCTGCTTCCAGACGAGATCCCCGGTCAGGGAAACCGTTCCGCCGGATTCGATAAATTTTATTCCTTCGATAAAATCCAGCGGCGACCCGCCCTGCTCGTCCACCGCGATAATGGTGATGCCGCTTTGGGAAAGACTTCGCTTTTGAATCCCCTCCAGCTGTTCCTTGTACTTGATGCCCATATACAGCAGGAGCCGCAGGTCCTGTTTTTTGCGCTTTAAAATGTGTGCGGCAACCTCCCAGTTCCCCATATGCGACATGAGCAGGATGCCGCCTTCCTGCCTGCGGCAGGCCGCATCCAGATGTTCCAGCCCTTCGGAAGTTGATGTAACATCATCGTATTCCGTCAGCAGGAACCTGTCGAAAAATACACCCGTAAAATTATGGAATTGCCGCCAGGCGCACCAGCGGTGATACAGCCCGTTGCGGTCCGGAAACAACATACGATAAAACCGGACGCTGTTCCGAACGCGGAAAGGGGAAAAAATATAATAGCCGGTAGCAACCCACCAGGCAAAAACAGCAAAAACCCACACCCCCAACGTTTTGGACAGCCTGATGATAATTCTATATAAAATGATGCGCATAATCTGTAAGAAGGGGTCCTGGGTTCAAGGATTCAGGGGGTCAAGTGATCTTTGTTCTTCACTCGAACCCTTGGCCCCTCGACCCCTTGAATCCTTCGAAACGACCGCTTTCTTTTAGAGGTAATCCCTTAATCGCTATCGAAGTAAAAACGAGAAAATCCTCTGCAGTATCAACCGGGCAAAAGTGCCCGAATTTCGCATGAAATCAACAAATGGCCGGAAATGCGATATCCTTTTCCCCGCGACCGCATAACTGACGTTGACCGGGGCTTCGATAACGGAGATTCCTTTCCACCCGGCCCTGACAAGGATTTCGACTTCAAACTGATAACGCCGGGCGGCGACCCCCAGGTTCATGGCCTCCGGCAACGGATAAATCCGGAACCCGCTCTGGGTGTCCCCCAGGCGGGGGCCGCCTGACACAAGCACCCAGAAGTTTGAAAATTTGCGCCCGAATCGGCTGGTCCAGGGGACATGTTCCGCCGCCATTCCCGTGCGCCGCCCCACCAGAATGGGTCGTTGACCCGCCGGGATGGCATTTATCAGATTCATGGCATCTTCGGGTTGATGCTGCCCGTCTCCGTCGATGGTGATGGCCCAGTCCGCAATTTTAGCCGCTTCGGCAAACCCGGTCAATAAGGCTGCGCCCTTCCCCCGGTTCTCCTCGTGGCGCAGCAGGTGAATGCCGCCGAGGGATGCGATATTTTCTCCGATGGAATCCGTCGAGCCGTCATCCACGACAAATAGCGGCAGATTCAATTGCAGTGCTTTTTCGATAACCGCCGCCGCCGCATGCCCATGATTGTAAACCGGTATGACAACGGCAAATTTTCCTTTTGATTTGCTTACGGGTGAACCCATTTATAATTTTTCCCCAAATTAAAAATCAACTACAGATAGGCCAAGCCCCAGGTCCCCGGCCCCATATGGGCGCCGGATGTCAGCGACAGCGGCTGCAGCCGGATTTCCGCCAGCGGGTACCGGACTTCCAACTCTTTCCGGACTGTTTCATTGACCCAGGTGTGATTGTCCGAATATTCCAGCATGATAAACGCTGAAGAATCCTCTGTGAAGCTTTCCTCAAGCCGTTTCAGTGCAAACGCCAGCTGCTCTTTCCGGTTCTTAACCAGGCCGACCTTTTTGGCCCCTTCCGCCAGCGGGCTGATAATCGGTTTGGCCCGGAACATATCGCCGAAAAAAGCGCCGGACTTTGACAGCCGCCCGCCGGCCGCCAGGTATTTCAGCTTGTCGAGAAAGACGAACTCTTTGCACTGAACCACGGCGTTCCGGACAAATTCAACCACCGCCTCAAAATCATTGCCCCGGGCGGCAAACCGGGCGGTTGCGAGAACGATGGTCCCCAGCCTTCCGGACGCTGCCCCCGTATCAACAACCGTCAGTCGATTCCCGCCATCGTTTTTTTGCTTCCATTCCATGGCAACGCCGTAATTGCCCGTAAAAACAGACCCCACGCACAGGTATAAAACCCGCTGATGCTGACGGACGACCCGTTGGTAATGCTGGTGCCTTTCAAATACGGACGCCTGGGATGTCGACACCTTTACGCCCCGGCGCATGGAGCGATAGAGATCGGCCGCGCGAAAACGGGTTTCCGGCAGGGATTCGTCCCCGGCCGTAATATAACTTTCCAGAAGCGTAAACCCCAGATTGCGCGCATCTTCCCGAGTCAGCGAACCGGCCGCGTCGGTCATGATATGAACGGAGCCCCGGACCTGCGTTTCTTTAAAATCCGCCGCCTGGGCAGCCAGATTGTCGTCCGCCCATTTTACAACTTTTCCGAAAGACCTGATCCGGTCTTCAGCCGCCCGGGCATCGCGGGTGTGGAAGTGAACCTTGATATAATCCTTGTGAGGAATCACAACGACGCTTTCACCGTATTCGGAAAGGGCCGTTATTTTTTTCCGGTCCCCCTCCTCCAGGCGGATAAGCGTATCGACGCAGTGCCCTTCGACGCGGCCTTCCGTGAAAGAAGGCTGGACCTGCAGCAGTCCCCCGAATGTATCCGTAACCGTTTCTGCAGCGGCCGCCGTACCCGTCAGGCGGCTGAAAAAACCGCTGAAAAATATGAACATCCCCAATGCGCCCGAATCAACAACACCCGCGGCCTTTAAGCGCGGCAGGAGGTCGGGCGTACTTTTTACGGCCTTTTCCAGCCGGGCCATCAGGCCGGCGGCATAATCGGAATGGCCTGTAAAAGTGTGGGTTTTTAAATGTTCGGCCAGCGCGTCAAAAACCGTCAACATGGTGCCGGGCAGGGGATTATAGACCGCCCGGCTGGCCATATCTCTTCCGTCTATTGCAGCCTGCAGGAGCCCTTCACCGGAATCCGCCGTTAAAAACCCGGCAAAAAAACGGGCGGCAATGTTTCCGGAGTTTCCCCGGGCCTGCAACATGAGTTGGTGAATCGTTTTTTCACGGTCATGGTTCAGTGCTCGGAGGGGGGCAAGACTGACAATCAGGTTGCGCCCGGTATCGCCGTCGGCCACCGGGAACACGTTAATTTTGTCAAGCAAATCCGCCCAGGCGGTTAAACATTCAAACCCGGCGACATGGGCGTTTTTAAAATCGGACGCCATGGCACTAAAATCCCAGGGCTGCACGGATATCAGCGGGGATTTCAAACAGGATTTCCATATCGGGATGTTTTACCGCAACCTGTTCACTCCTGCCCCTGGCGCAAAGCTGGTTGTTTTTAAGCAGACGGATTTCAAAATTGATCACAATTTTATACTGCGCCTCAACAACCGTTGCGATGGATTTGATCTCATCCAGATAGCGCAACGATGCAATATACTTGGTCGAAGTTTTGGTCAGGGGAAAAAGGCAATTCGTCGTTTTAAAATAATCAAAGAGATCCACGCCGCCCTGGACAAAAAGCGCCGACCGGGCAATATCAAAATATTTCATATAATTGCCGTGCCACACCATCTGCAGGGGGTCCAGGTCATGAAACGGAACCTTGAGGACGACTTCACAGATTCTATTTTTTTCATTGCCCATCGATTGGTTACCTGCCTGAAAAATATTTAAAAGGTTGCGAGAAAATGAAACCGATTATAGCTCCGATTTAGGTAAAATACAATTGATCGGACCCCTGGACCCTGAAATCCTTATCTGCTCTTGCGACGATGCTCCTTAAAAAACCGCACCAGTTTCTGCCGGTAGCCTGAACCGGATTGCGCCTCGGTAAACACCTCCACATGGCTGCACCCGTTAATCATCCACAGCTCTTTGGGGTCTTTGGCCGCTTCATACAGCCGTTCGCCGTGCCGATAGGAAACGATCGTGTCCTGAAGACACTGGATCAGCAGAACCGGTATCGGCGAAACCTGGTGGATGTATTCTCCCGGGCTGTAGGAATCGGTAACCGCAAAAAAAGAAACCGGCCATAGCTGCAGCGCCAGGCAGGGAACATTTCCGATCTTTTCCCGGGTGGTCGCCATCATCATATCCCGTGCTTCCCAGCGGTAGGAATAAAAGGTCCCTTCAACCGCCACGGCCCTGATTTGCGGAAAATCATTTTTTGCCGTCACCGCTATCGCATTGGCGCCTCCCAGACTCTGACCGAAGACAAACACATTGTCGTGATCAATTTCCGGTTTTGTCAAAATGAACTCCATTGCAGCGACCGAATCTTCGTAAACCCCGCATTTGGTCGGCTTTCCTTCAGACCGGCCATAACCGCGATAATCAAATGTAAACAGATTGAATCCACTGGCCGGCAGCCAGTAAATTTGTTGAAGATAATAGGTCAGGTTACCGGAATTTCCATGAAAATAAACCACCGTTCCCACGGCCGGTCCTGTCGCCGGAACAAACCACCCGTGCAGTCGGGTGCCGTCCCTGCTGCTGAAGAATACCTCTTCAAATTGAAGATTGTAGTCCGCCGGCGTCTCACGCCGGACCTGATCGGGTTGGTAAAAAGCGCCCGTGAAGCACCCCTGAAGCAGAAGCAGGCCGGCTCCAAAAATCAGCCCGGATATCAACCGCCTTTTCATCACAGTCATAGATAAAGGAGTATCAATTCTCAAATCATCGAGCCTGATTGGGTTTGGGCCGCAGCGCGCCGCAACAATATGACTCAGGATTTTGCAACGGCAGCATAACCCGCTCAGATCGTTCCGGACAGCCCCGGAGGATAATCTCGCACGACAGCGGGTACCGTTGCTGCCTGTGAAAATTCTCTTAAAAGTTTGGGGGCGTTGGGCGAAGATACGGTTGCATTTGTTGCGGCGCGCTGCGGCCCAAACCCAATCAGGCTTACCATATTTTTTTCAAAAAGCTAAACTATTACCCCGGTTTTAAATATTACCCTGAAAAAAACTGTTTTGGCTATGTATGTAATCACGTGACACGTCTCAACCGAACCGCAAAAAAGCCGTCCATGCGGTTTCGATGCGGAAAAGTTCGAAAATATCCCCGCTCCAGCAGGCCGCGCGCCTTGCAGGGGAGCCTCCCCGGCCCGTCATCTATAACAAAGTTTTTATGATTATTCAAAAAAACGTTGATGACGTCCTCATTTTCTTCAGGTTCCGTGCTGCAGACCGAAAATACCAGCACCCCTCCCGGTTTTACCAGCGCTTCGAGGTTTTCAAGGAATCGAACCTGCCGGAGGCTCAATCGTTTCAACTCGTCCTCGGAAGAAGACCATTTAATGTCCGGGTTCCGCCGGACGACGCCCAGCCCGGAACAGGGGGCATCCACCAGGATGCGGTCGAACCTCCCGGCCCGTCCCGTGGTTAAAGGGCCGTTCAGGTCATGGGGCAGCGTTTGAACCACGCTGACGCCCAGGCGCGACATTTCCGCGCCGGTCTGCTGCAGTTTGCCGTCGTCGGCATCCAGGGCGATGATCTCCCCGCGGTTTTTCATCAACTGGGCGAGATAGCCGGTTTTCCCGCCGAACCCCGCGCAGGCATCCAGGATTCTTTCCCCGGGCCGGGGGCCCACCAGGGCGACCACCAACTGGGCGGCCTCATCCTGAACCTGAAACCGGCCCTGTAGAAAGGACGCCATCTCCGCAACCGGTTTTTTGAGTCGGCGCAAACAGACCCCTTCCGGGGCGTAATCGGTTTTCCGGATTTCCTCAGCATCATGAGAAAGGGCTTCGATCAACCCCTCCCGGTCGGATTTTAACGTATTGGTCCGCAGGGTAATGGGGGGTATCCGGTTAACGGCTTCACAAAGCGCCACGGTTTCGTTCAGTCCATAGCGCTGCAGCCACCGTGCGATCAGCCATTCCGGAAACGATTGGATTGCAGCCAGGGCCTGCACGGGCCGGTTGTCCCTGTCCGGGAACCGAACGGTTTGGTGTTCACGGGCCATCTTGCGCAAATTTGCATTCACAAACTTTACCACCCAGGGCGCCGCAACGGACTTGGCCATCTCCACCGCCGTGTTAACGGCAGCGGAAATCGGCACCTTATCAAGACCGGTTATCTGGAAAAGACCCAGGCGCAGCAGGTTTAAAATTTCAGGATCGATTCTGTCAAGGGGCGTTCCGGAAAAATGACCGATAATCCAATCCAGCCGGCCGCGCCAGCGCAGGACCCCGTAGACCAGGGCATAAAAAAAGGACCGCTCTCTCTTCGGCCATATGTCATCGCCCGCGAAATACTCATCCACCAGGCGGTCCAGCGTTTTGCCGCCGCCATGGAGTCGGTTGAGCATCAACCATGCGGCCTGACGGGCATCATGTGCGGCCATAATGATCCAAAATCAGCGGGCGGTCAGAACTGTTCCCGGCGGAATGGGATTTCCCCGCAAAAAATCAACGATGGGCATCCGTTTTCCGGAGGCGCCCTGGATTTCCAAAATTGTCAGGGCGCCGTCGCCGGTCATGACCCTGAGCTCTCCGGGAAAACCGGGAATGACGGCGCCGGGAGCGTCGCACCGATCCGTTTGGAGAGGCCTGACCCGAAAAATTTGCAGCCGTTTGCCGTCATGAAACGTAAATGCACCCGGCCAGGGGGACATCCCGCGGATAAATGCATCCAGCACAGGCGCACTCCGGGTCCAATCGATGCGGCCGTCG
>ENA-OSEO01004599-OSEO01004599.1-sediment-metagenome-genome-assembly--contig:-NODE-4599-length-14236-cov-5.086588_pt1 | contig 14236 bp, 13 predicted proteins | sample MGYA00237883_ERZ534232 | MGnify/ENA metagenome assembly ERZ534232 | reverse complement strand
AAAGCCATACGGTCAACGGCTACAGGCTCAATTTACCGTAGTTCACATATCATGTCATCCGGCCTCATGGCCAAATAATCCCCAGAACAAGTGATCCGTAGTTGGTCCGCAGTGGACCCGTACTGCGCCCGTTCTGGTTTTCCACGACTGTCCTACAATGGCCTCCAGAACAGTTGAACCGCTTTGATGGTCCTTGTTTTGGAGATGAAATGATGTCTGACATACAGGTCACAAGCCAACCGAGTCGCCTTCTCACCGCCAAGGCATTGGGGCAGGTACTCAGCCTGAGCAAACGTCAGGTCTTCCGGCTGAACAGTTGCGGAAAAATCCCGACACGCATACGCATCGGGGGCGCGGTTAGATGGTCCGCACAGGAAATCGCGGACTGGTTGGCGGCTGGGGCACCAAATAGGAGGCTGTGGGAAATGACACTTGGCAAGAAGAGGGAGCAAGTGCAATGACCGACGCAGGACGCATGTGCAGCACGGCCATATCCTACGCCGATTTCGGCTGGGCGGTCCTGCCGTTGTGGTCTGCTCGCGATGGACGCTGCGATTGTGGCCACGTAGATTGTGACAGTCCTGGAAAGCATCCGCATGGCCGGTATGCCCCGCATGGTCTCAAGGACGCCACCCGAGACAAGGTAGTCATTTGCAGTTGGTTCAGCGATGGTCAGTTGGTGAACATCGGAATTCGGACTGGGCCCGAGTCGGGGATTTTGGCTCTGGACGTTGATCCGTGCCACGGCGGGGACGAGAGCCTGAAAGAACTCGGCCCCCTGCCAGATACGGCGACCGTTCAGACGGGCGGGGGCGGTTGGCACTCGTACTTCAAATATCCAGACGGCTTGAACATCCGCAATAGCGCTGGCAAGCTTGGCCCCGGCTTGGACATCCGGGGGGCGGGGGGCTATGTGGTCGCGCCGCCCTCGCTGCACGTGTCAGGTGGAGTCTACAAGTGGTTGCGAGATCCACGCGACAGCCTTGCCGATCTGCCACAATCCGTCTTGGACAAGCTGATTGACAGACCCACTGCCACGACAGACGCAGCAGTTGAAGGCCATATCCCGAAAGGCAAGCGCGATACTGTCTTGACCAGCTTGGCCGGCACGATGCGCAGGCGGGGTATGTCTGGGACGGAGATTCTGGCTGCCTTGCGGGAGACGAACAAACGCTGTGCTCCGCCGTTGGCGGAAAGCCAGCTTGCGAAGATTGCCGCCAGTATCGGCAAGAAGGCGCCCGGCCAGTCCCTCAGCGGTCCGGGGAGCGAGCCTTTGCACCTTGTGCCGGCTGTTCCTTTTCCGGTGGATGCACTGCCTCAGCCAGTAGCTGGCTTTGTGGACGGGGCGTCCCGCGCGATCGGGTGCGATCCATCCTATGTGGCTTTGCCGCTGCTCGTGGGACTGGCTTCGGCCATCGGGAATACACGGCGTATTCACCTCAAGGACAACTGGAATGAGCCGGCGATTTTGTGGGGCGCGATCGTCGGAGACAGCGGTACACTGAAGAGTCCGGCGCTGGAGACGGTGCTACGGCCCATCTACCAAAGGCAGCAAGCGGCCATGAAACAGTATGCCGAGGCGATGAAGGCGTACGAGGTCCAGCGGATGCAGTATGAGAAGGACCTTGCCGAATGGAAGCGGCCGAAGGCAGAGGGTGGGCCGCCAGTCAAGCCTGAAGAGCCTGTCGCCGACCGCTGCTGGTGCGATGACACCACCATCGAGGCGCTGGCGGTTCTGCTGCTCCAGAACCCACGGGGTCTGCTGCTCAAGAGGGATGAGCTGGCCGGGTGGCTGGGCAGCTTCGACCGGTACAGCCAAGGCAAAGGGGCAGACGCGGCCAAGTGGTTGGAGATGTTCGGCGGTCGCCCCGTCATGGTGGATCGTAAGAGCGGCCAGTCAAAGATGATCTACGTGCAGCGGGCTGCCGTCTCGGTGGTGGGCGGGATCCAGCCGGAGACGTTGCGGCGGGCGCTGGGGGTAGAGCACAGGGAGAACGGCTTGGCGGCCCGGTTGCTGCTGGCGTGTCCCCCTCGACAGGCGAAGCGCTGGACGGAAGATGATGTCTCGCAGGAGATCGAGAGCCAAATGAGGGCCCTGTTCGACAGGCTTCACTCGCTCCAACTCGTCACGTATGACAAGGGGGATGCGGGGCCGCTGGACCTGCCATTGACAGCACAGGCCAAGACTGCATGGGTCAACTTCTACAACGACCATGCGAAGGAACAGGAGGAACTCACTGGCGATTTGGCTGCGGCGTGGTCGAAGCTGGAAGGCTATGCGGCCCGATTGGGGTTGATCGTGCATCTTGTCCGCTGGGCCGCCGGAGACCCGACGCTGGACAACCCGAACATGATCGACGAGCGGAGCATCGAGGCAGGAGTTCGGCTTTCACAGTGGTTCGGCCATGAGGCCAACCGGGTCTACGCAATTCTTGGCGAGAACGATGAGCAACACGATCAGCGGCGCTTGATTGAACTGATTCAGCGCAAGGGCGGGTCAGTGACAGTCCGGGACCTGATGCGCTCCAAACGTATGTTCCAGACCGCGGAAGCTACCGAACGGGCGTTGGATGCGCTGGTCGAGGCGGGGTATGGACGCTGGGAGACTCCGGCCGTTAGCCCGGCCGGGGGCCGCCCGACCCGGCGTTTCGTATTGGTTTCGTGCGTTGACGCTGACAGAACCCTTGATTCCTCGTGAGATTTCGGGGGTATTGTCAACGTCAACGGCAGCAGTTATTTGACATGGACCTGATGAGCATGAGTGACCAGAAGACAACAGATCGTGAAGGCATCATCCGCGAGCTTGGCGAACTACCAGCGGACGCCGTGGTCAGTGAAGACGGGCTGGCGAAAATTCTGGGCAAACATCGCGTGAGCGTCAAGCGAGCGGTTCGGCGTGGCGAGCTTCCCTCGCCCGTCCGGCTCTTCGGCGAATCCGTCTGGACCGTGCAAGCCCTGCGCGACCACATGAACCGGAGATTGGCAGCCGCCAAGAAGGAAGCCGAGCGGCAGGCCCGGAGAATTTCTGCACTTACCCCTTGACAATAATTCGATTACATAAATATAATGGCATCATGGCGAAGAAGAAACGAAGACCCGGGCGGCCGCCAATGAAGCCTGATGCCAAGCTGTCGGAGATCGTCACGTTGAGGATGAATAGGGCAGACCATGAACGGTTGATGCAGGACGCCCAGGCGGCGGGGTTGTCGGTGTCGAAGTATTTGCAGGAGTGCTGGCAGAAAGCGAGGCAGTGACATGGCGGGCGTGAGAAAGCAACCGAGTTCCAGCGGGCGGTTTCAGGGGCTCTTCATCGACCAGACCGGGCGGAAGAAGTTCTTCACCGGCTCCAAGAGCAGGCGGGAGACGCTCCAGATGGCCCGCAAATTGGAAGACGATGCCCGGCAGGTGCGACTTGGCTATCGGGAGCCCCGACAAACCCACTTCCAACACAGGGATCGTCCCTTTGCCGAGACCACTGCTGAGTACCTGGAATGGGGACGGTGCCAAGGTGGGCACAAGGGCCGGCCCTGGGCGGAATCACACGCCGCAAAGAAGGAGAACGACCTGAAGCTCTGGGGTGAAACGCTGGAACTGAAAGTGCTTGGCGACTTGGATGGCCTTCAGCCCCGCGTGGAAGCGACGATCCGGGAGCTTTCTGCCAGAGGAAAGGCGGGCAAGACCATCGTGAACACGACCGAGGCCATTGTCAGCTTCTGCAACTGGTGTTTGATTCGCGGCTATCTGGCCGAGAACCCCCTCGCCAAGCTCGGCAAGATCGACACCACGCCGAAGTCACAGTACCGGGCTTTGACCATCGACGAGACGCACCGGCTGTTGAATGGAGTCCCCGACTACTTGCGATACACGTACGTTCTCGCCATGCTCACCGGCCTGCGAGCGAACGAGCTTCGGTCACTGACCCGAGCACACCTGGATACCGTGAACAACGGGCTTCGGCTGGAGCCCGCCTGGACGAAGAACCGCGAGCCCGGCTTTCAGCCCCTGCCCGCCAAGTTCGTGAAGCAACTGGCGACTTTCGCAGATAGCGGAATCGTGCCTGGATTGTATCAGCAGTTTGCCCGGACCCTTACCTGCCCGAGAGATCCACTTGTCTTCGTGAACAGTCACCCCGCGCGAGAACTGGACGGCTACTTGAAGGCCGTCGGGATACCGAAGGCCACGCCGGAGGGAAAGATCGCCTTCCATGCCCTCCGCACGAGTTTCGTGACCCTCACCTACGAGGCCGGGGCCACCCACAAGGAGGCGCAGGAACTGGCCCGGCACAAGACACCGGGGCTGACCGCCAACACCTATGCCCGGACGCGAAACGAGCGTCTCGTCAGTATCGCCGAGAAGGTGGGTGAAACGGTGCTTCCGGCGGGATTGGGTGCGAATTTGGTGCACCTGCCGGGAGTGAATGTCACCCCGGATGCCCGTAAGTGCCTTCCGCAACAAGCAGTTATGGCAAGGGAAATGGAATGGAGGCGGGGGGATTCGAACCCCCGTCCCGAGATGTTTCAAGACAAGCCTCTACATGCGTAGTCGCTCCATTTGAGATTTCACTTCACACAGCGCCGAGCGACAGGCTCTGTGATCCGCTATTCCGGTGTTTCTCACTCCGTCGGCCCGGACAACCGACGAAGCCAGCCCACTCATTGACGCCCTTGCCGGACCCGCAGGCGCAGTCCGACAGGACGGGCAGCGTTATTTACGCCGCCATGGCATACTGGTAGTTGCCATTTAGAAATTAAGCACCGGATGATTAACCAGGCCAACCGGCGTCCTGGGCATGCCACTTATCCATCCGCGATCCGGTCGATGCCGTTCGCCCCCGTATTCACATGTCTGAAAGAGCCACGAACCTACGATCTCGCTATTCTACCCGATTTTACGGCGGAAGGCCAGGGATTGTTTGCTGATGGCGGAAGAACGGAAGAACCTCCGCCCAGACCTGCGGTCTTGACCTGCCACCCGGGGGAGCTCTCAGCGCCGGACGTATACGTCATAAGTGTAACTCACTTGTTCCCTTTCTCGCGGGTCGAGTTGTAGGTTCCAGGTGAGCCTCACCAGGCCGTTCATACGCTGCAGGCCGGCGGCGAGTTTGTCGATCCGGGCCTGGGGATCGCTGGATTTGACTTCGCCGGAAAGGGTCTTGGTGACCTCCATGTCGATGGGCTTGCTCTGCGAATTGACGAGGGACAACTCGCCCCGCACGGTGACGAGTTCATAGTGATAGCCGTACATCTGGACGGCCTCTCGTTTCCTGTCGATCTCGAGCTCGCGTTGCTCGGCTCGGATGCCGAGGGCACGCGTGATGCGAAGTGTGCCCGCGCTGCCGCTGGGGGTGAAGGGGAGTGTGTCCTGACCGAGCAGGGCGCCGTTCTTGACGGTCTCGCCGGGAGCGGTCGTCCAGGGGACGCGGGTCGTGTTGGTCAGGCGCAGGCTGTGCCAGACTTCCTCTTCTCCGCCGGCCGAGTGTCCGGGCCGGGAGAAGGGAGAGGGGTCGCCTTCCTGGCCCACCGTGTCGGGAATGTCCCACTGGTAGATGTGCTTGCAGGGGACGGTCTCGGTGAAGAGCGAGACATAGGCGACCTCGTTCCTGTCCAGGTTGAGCCGGCCCGCCGGGTAGAGGAACAGGTCCTCGGCGACAATCCCCGCTTCGGCGGCCCCGTAGGCGGGCATGACCGCCTGATCCCCCATGCCCGGGTAGGCGACCCTCTGGGTCATGACGTTGGACAGGACATCCGCGCGGCCGCGCTCGCTGGCGCCGCTGGACAGGGCCTGCAGAAACTGAGCGAGGTTTTGCTTGAGGGCGAGGGGACTGACCACGTCGGCGAATTGCAGATGAGGAAAGCCCGTGACCAATTGGGTGTCGACGTCCTGGATGGCACAGGCGTCATTGATGATGAGGGCTTTGGCCGAGAGCAGGGCCTTCTGCTCATCGCTGATATCGACCACATAGCTTGGCGCCCACGCAACGCCTTTGGCCAGGTAACTGACGGTGAGCTTCCGGCCGGGGGCAGGGGCCTTCAACCGTACGCGGAGGACCGCCGATTTGCCCTGCCCCGGGAGGCGGCGGTTCGCCGGCCCGTCCAGGACGGTCATCTGTGCGACCGTGGCCGGATTGAAGGACAGTTCGCCGGCATCCGTCTCCAGCGTGATCAGCCCCGCCGGCCGCCAGGGGCGGCCGTAAATGGACTCTGCCGATTCTCGTCCGGGCCCATAGGGGTTGGGCACCGGGGGCTCGCGGTCTCGGGCGACATATGCGATTCGGCCGGTGATTTCTTTGTCATTGACCGTCAGTCGGACCCTCCTGCCCACGTTGGCCCGGAGCATCTCCTCGATGGAGACGGCCTCGACGGATTCCACGGAATCGACCTGGCCGGCCACGATGCCTGCCACGGGAAGATCCGCGGGATATGAGATCCACAGCGTGCCGTGGGAAGGCGCGACCGGCAGGGCAATCTGGAAGGAGGTGTCGGTTTCGGGACAGGCGACTTGCCCGACGAAAAAGCCCAGGCCGTTCTTGAACAGCGACAGTTGTTTGAGCTCCAGAGCCTGGACGGGCGTCACAGGCTCGGCGGCACCGGCCTGTCCTCGGTGGATGAAGGTGAAAGCGGTGATGATGACTGTGATGGTGGCGCACAAGGTCCGTCTCATGGCGATATCTCCTTTTCTCACGTGCCCCGCCGACTCTCGCGCGGAACCAGGGTCCATCGTGGGTCGGATGACGAGCCCATCGCGCGTTCTGCGGGCACGATATCCATCGTAGGAGAAGGAGCCGGAGAGACCAAGCAAAATGTGTGAAAAACAGAAACTCCGACCTGCCTATTCCAGGCGGCCGAATCGCGACCAGCCCTGAGCGGGCCAGTAGAGGTAGTCGACTCGTCCCTTGATGAGACCGTAGGGGACACACCCAAAATCCCGGCTGTCGAGTGAATTATCCCGGTTGTCACCGAGTACGAAGCAGTGATATTTCGGGACGGTGATCTGTCCGAAATCCGATCCAGAACCCGGGCCCGTACCGGTCACGAAGACTTCATAGCCCGCGCGTGCATTTCGCTCACGGTAGATCCTGCCTTCGATCCTCTTGCCTGCGGAGTCCACGGTGGTCACATCCGAAGCGATCAGTTCACATGGCAGCTTCTGACCATTCACATAGACCTCGCCACCCTTGATTTCCACGGTGTCGCCGCCGAGGGCCACGATTCTCTTGATGTAGTTGTTGCGCCAGTCATCGGCAGGCGGATGGAACAGGATGATGTCTCCATATTGGGGATTGGCTCGTCGATATGCCGCCTTGTCCCCCAGGATACGATCATTGACGGCAATCGAAGGAAACATGGAAATCGAGGGGACTCTGAATGCCTCAAAAAGAGTGGCACGCACATGCAGGCTGTAGCCGATGGAACTGCCCTGGATCATCAGTCCGACCAGCAGGTAGACAGCGGGGTGGTTGTAGGTCTTCAATCCATAATCTGGACGAGTGGTCACGGCCAGCCGGTAGGCATCGACCCCGGCTGCCATCACCACGCCGAGGGTGGCCGCCATCGCCAGGAGCCCGAACATCACGCTGGGGGTCGGACCGAAGTAAGCGAGCAATCCGAACGTCACCGGAATTGCCAGGCCATAGATCAAGGCGAGGATCAGGCCTCGCACCAGCCGTCCGCAGTACACCTGTCCTACACCGGGCATAAGGAAGGATAAAAGGGCGGCCAGCCAGGAGGATCTCTTGCTCGTGGTGTTTTCCGTCGCATCGTTCATGGGAATACCCTTTTGTCTGTCAGACGAACAAGACCAGGTGGATCGTGACGGCGATGCGGGCCAGACCCAGGAGGGTTCCCGCGGCCAGTACGGCGGCCTTGGCCCAGGAGTGCGCCGTCACATAGCGCAACAACGAATGCCAAGTCCCCGCGGTCCGCGCCGTGTCGTTGCGACGAATGCCGGCCATCACCCGATCCGCGAAATCCTGGCCTATGCCAATCCGGGGTCTCTGTGTCTTCCACGCGTCGAATGTCCTTTGGGGATTCATGATGCGTCCTCAGCATACTGCTTGAGAGCTTCCATCAGCTTCTCTCTCGCGCGATTGACTCTCGATTTGATCGTTCCGATTCTCACGCCCTCGATCTGGGCAATCTGCTCGTACGGCAACTGCTCGAACTGGGCCAGGACAAGAGCGGTGCGCTGGTTCAGCGGCAGGGCCAGCAACTCCCGATCCAAGACAGCGAACAGCTCCCTGTTCTCGGCCGCTTCTTCCGGGCCGTTTGTGTCGGCTCGCTCCGGTGGGTCGGCGGTATATCGCGGCCGCTTCTTCTTCGCGGCATTGATCGCCGTGTTCCGAGCGATGGTGAAAAGCCAGGTGGAAAACCGGCTCCTGGCAGGGTCGAACGTCCGGAGTTTCGCGTACGCCGCGAGGAAGATCTCCTGAGCGAGATCTTCACCAGCGTGATGGTCTCCCGTAATGTTGTGGACCATCCGTGCGACCGGTCCGGCGTACCGTTCGACCAGCAGCCGGAACGACTCGACATCGCCGGCGAAAACGCGTTGGATCACTTCCGGATCTTCGACCATGCCGTCATCCGCACGAGACGCTTTCTTTGCCCTGTTATACAGCCAGGTCCCGCAGAGGTTCCACCGGGCCGGCCAAAGGAATTGACATCGTGAACCTCCGCGCGTATAGAATCGTATAGATTCCGTTTACGTGCCCTGTGAGTCTTGTCAGTCACTCTATGGTCTCGGTTTGCTGCTCCGCGCGGACGGGCTGAGACCCTCAGGAATTGGAGGTCAACGATGACACGCACGACGTGTTCGACGGACAGATGCCGTCGGCTTGCCCCTTCTGTTTTCTTGGTTCTGTTGCTGTTTTCGCTGCCGATGACGGTGTTCGGCGAAGATGAGCAGAGCATCGCAACTCTGCGCCGCATGGGCAAGGCCTTCGCGTCCATCGCGGAGAAAGCCTCGCCGGCGGTGGTCGGCATCCGGGCGACGAAGGTCGGCCGGGATTCCTCCGAGCCGGCCAATCCGTTTGACGAGGATCTCTTCGAGTACTTCTTCCGGCGCCGGACCCCGCGTCGCTACCAGCAGCCGCAACGGCAGCAGCCCCGACAGGTGGCACAGGGCTCGGGGTTCATCGTCACCTCCGACGGCTACATTCTGACCAATAATCACCTGGTGGGCGATAGTGAGGAGGTCCGTGTGCAGCTCGATGACAATCGCTCGCTCAAGGCGGAGGTCATCGGCACCGATCCCGAGACGGACGTCGCAGTGATCAAGATCGACGCGAAGGACCTGCCCTACGTGGAACTGGCGGATTCGGACACCCTCGAGGTCGGCGAGTGGGTCATCGCCATCGGCAATCCATTCGGCCTGAGCCATACGGTCACCGCGGGAATCGTCAGCGCCAAGGGGCGCAACGACATCGGGGTCGCGAACTTCGAGGACTTCATCCAGACGGACGCGGCCATCAACTTCGGCAACTCCGGCGGTCCCCTGCTGAACCTCGACGGCAAGGCGGTGGGGATCAACACCGCGATTATCGGGCCCGGCGGCAACGTGGGCATCGGTCTGGCGATCCCGATCAGCATGGCCAAGACGGTCTACGAGCAGTTGAAGGAGAACGGGAAGGTCGTGCGGGGTTACCTGGGCGTCGGGATCATCAACGTGGGCGCCGGCGTGGGCGAGTTCTACGGAGCAACCAACGACGAGGGCGCGATGGTCAACAGCGTGATGGAGGGTTCTCCGGCCGAAAAAGCCGGGATCAAGCCTGATGATATCGTGGTGGAGTTGCAGGGCGAGCCGGTGACCAACGCCAGCGAGCTGATGAACCGGGTCGCCATCCAGAAGCCGGGCACAGACGTGGATCTGGTCGTCCTGCGGGACGGCAAACGCAAGAAGATCACCGTAACTCTGGACAAACGACCCGACAGCTCGGAACTGGCGGTTGGGCGCCCGTCGCAGTCGCAGGTGGACGTGGGCCTGTACGTCCAGAACCTGACGGAAGAGTTGGCGGAACGACTGGACTACAGCGGCTTGTCGGGGGTCCTGGTGACCGAGGTGGAGGCGGGCTCTGCCGCCGAGGAGCAGGGCGTCCAGCCGGGCGACCTGATCACGGAGGTGAACCGGGAGTCTGTGCGGAACGTCCGACAGTGGAATTCCGCCTTGGCCAAGGCCGCGACCCGGGGCAAAGTCCTGCTGCGGGTCCGCAATGAGAATGGGGCCCGGCTCATCGTGATCCCTCTGTCCGAGAAATAGTCCCAGAGCAACGAAGGAAGATCCCGGCCCCGCCTATGGCGGGGCCTTCTTATTGAGCCTCCGGTGTTGTCTTGTTCCCTCACCGGGAGGTGGTGAAAACCTTAGCCAGATAAGGTATTCGTACCCTGTCGCCGCGCGATAGAATGGGATTATGCAAAGCGATAGACCGAGTGAAATGCCAGGGCCGGACGTCGAACGGCAGGCCGCGACCATCCGAGCCGAGCTCGGCGAAATCCTGAACCACGCCAACGCCGGTGTGGCCGTCTACGAGGCGGTGGACGACGGCAGGGATTTTGTCCTCGTCGATTTCAGCCGCGGCGCCGAGGAGATCGAGCAACTCGACCGGGCCGAGGTGATCGGCAAGAGCGTTCTCGAAGTGTTCCCCGGCGTCAAGGAATTCGGCCTGTTCGAAGTGTTGCAGCGGGTCTGGAGAACCGGCGAAGCGGAGGATCACCCTGTCTCCATCTACAGGGATCGACGGATCACCGGCTGGCGCCGCAACCACGTCTGCAGGCTCCCGGACGGGCACGTCATGGCCATCTACAGTGACCTAACTCTGACCAAGCAGAGCGAACTGGCCACCCGAATGAGCGAGCAGTGCTTCCGAGCCATCGCCAACTATACCTATGACTGGGAGGTCTGGGTGGGTCCGACCGGCCGGGTTCTGTGGACCAATCCGGCGGCCACGCGGATCTCCGGCTATTCCATTCAGGAACTGCTGGCCATGCGGGATTACCCTGGACCCCTCGTCTACGAGCCCGACCGGGATCGCCTGATGCAGGCGTTCCGCTCTGCCGTCGCGGGCAGCACCGGCAGCGAGCAGTTCCGCATCAAGACCAAGGAGGGACAGGTCGTGTGGGCGGAGATGTCCTGGCTGCCCATCTTCGATGAGAAGGACAACCCGCTGGGCCACCGCGAGAGCATCCGCGACGTGACCGCCCGCAAGCTGGCCGAGCGGGCGGCGGAACTGGCGGAGCAGGAGAAGGAGGCCATCCTCGACAGCATGGAAGAGCACATCATCCACTTGGACTCCGACCTGTCGATTCTCTGGGCCAATCGGGCGGCTTGCGACGCGGTGGGCAAGCCGCGCGAGGAGGTGATCGGGCGGCTCTGTGAAGAGGTCCACGCGGAGTGGCACGAGTTTTGGGGGAGCTGTCCGGCCGCCGAAGCCATGGAGGCGGGTCGTCGCGTCGAGGTGGAGTGCACTGTGCCCGACGGACGAACCTGGTTCGTTCAGGCGGCGCCGGTTCGTGACCGCCACGGCGGCACCATCGGCGGCGTGGAGATTGCCCTGGATGTCACACGATACAGACAAACCCGGAAGGCTCTGCATGAGCTCCGCCGGGAGTACCGCGAACTGGAACAGCGGGCCCGGCTGAATCATCGCGATGAGGGCAAGGATTGACGTGGTGCGGAACGGCGTCTTCCCCGCAGATCGGACCGCGGGCGTACTACGGAGAAGTCCGCATCATCGCGATCAACTGCGCCGCCACGAAGTACAAGCCGAACCCGAACATGGCGGCCGCACAGCAGGCGAGCACGATGCGTTGACGCCGGGGGCCCAGCAGCGACGCGCCCTTGAAGCTCGTCCAGGAAAGCGTCGTCAGCCAGAGCAGGTCGCAGGACCAGTGCGTCAGCGCGAAGAGCACGAACGCCCAGACGCCGAATCCCCGGGCGTCCGTGATCAGCGCCAGCCCGACCGTGGCCCACCAGATCAGGAAGTAGGGGTTGCCGCCGGACAGCAGAATCCCGGCGGTGAAAGGCCCACTGCGAGTCACCGGCACGTCCTGGTCACCGGCCCGGCGGAGTCCACGGAACATCTGCACCGCCATGAAGATCAGGACGCCTCCGCCGATCAGACCGACGGCGATCTCCACCCAGGGGATTTGGAGGAACCGGCCGACGCCGAAGATCAGCAGAACCATTAGCGGGAACTCCACCACGCCGTGGCCCAGGGCCATGAGCGTCCCGGCGAAGCGGTTCCGCGCCCCCATCCCGATGGCCGCCGCGGTCACCGGTCCGGGCGCCAGCGCGCCGGATAGGGAGATGCCAAAGACCGTGAACAGAAAGGCGAGCAATTCCATGAGGGCCGCCGTCTACTCCCCGATGATCTTGACCAGCACGCGCTTGTCGCGCTTGCCGTCGAACTCCCCGTAGAAGATCTGTTCCCAGGGACCGAAGTCGAGCTTGCCTCCCGTGACGGCCACGACGACCTCCCGGCCCATGATCGTGCGTTTGAGGTGGGCGTCGGCGTTGTCCTCCGCCGTGTTATGCCGATACTGGCTGTAGGGCTTCTCGGGCGCCAGCCTCTCGAGCCAGGTTTCGAAGTCCTGGTGCAGGCCGGATTCATCGTCATTGATGAAGACGCTGGCGGTGATGTGCATCGCGTTGCACAGCAGCAGCCCCTCCCTGATGCCGCTTTCGTGGAGGCACTGCTCTACCTGGTGCGTGATATTGATGAACTCGCGTCGCTGTCGCGCGTGAAACCAGAGTTCCTTCCGGTAGTTCTTCATGAATCGTCCTTTCCTGGGCTTCTCTGTTGGGATGGCCGGTTCTCGGACCGGGCCATTGTAGCACGGCACGCGCCAAAGCGGAACGACGAGACCGCGGCTTTGTCGAACGTAGAAGCATCAGAGCGGATCAGGGACAAAGGAACGCTGTTCTGGGATGTCGACGCGCAATGTGCTTTCATCACGCCGGACGGCAAGCTCTACCCTGCGAAGAGATCAACTCGCGATAGACGCGCTCGATCGTGTCCACCATCGTGTCGGGGGCGAACCTGGTCCTCACGGATTCCCGGCCCGTGCGGCCGAGCCGCTCACGCAGGGCCTTGTCCTGGATCAACTCGGCGCAGGCTGCGATGAGCTGGGGGACGTTCTTGGGCGCGACGAGCCGACCGGTGTTCTCGTTGACGACCTCGCGGGCGCCGTCCACGTCGAAGGAGATCGCCGGCCGGGCGCAGAGCATCGCCTGAGGCAGCGTGCGCGCGAGCCCCTCGCGGAGCGAGCAGTGCACGAGAACTTCCGAGGATTGAATCGCCAGCGGGATGCGGTCCGGCTGGTCCAGCACGGTCACAAGGTGTGCAGTCCTCAAGGTACCGAGTTGGCCGCGGCGCACTAATCAACAAGGGCGTCGCGGATACACCCCGCGGCGTCCAGGGACTTCGAACGCCGTGTGTATAGGGATGCCAGAGAGCCGGGTCAAGGTACCGATCCGGCTGGGACCCGGGCTGGCGCCCAGCGAGCAGCAGGCGCGCGCGCTGGTACCGGGATTCGGGGGGTCGAGCAGCGGCCGGGAACGGTGGTGTAGGCCGTTGAGGGCCTGCGCCACCAGCCTCCGTTGGCAGAGCCGCCACGGGGCCCACCTGTGCGGCCGTTCCCGTCCGGTCCGGTGGTTCCCGGTCGATCGCAACGACGGCCGCGCCGTCTCCGTGGGGCCGCCTTCGGTCAGGCGATCCCTGAGGTGCCGCGCATCGGCGTCAACCAACGGCGGCACGAAGGCATGAAACCGTCCCAGGAACCGGTACGGCTCCGACACGTCGTCGCGCAGGTAGCAGCCGATCGGCTCGCGGCGCGAGGGGATGGCACGGGTCAAGACCCTTCTCTCATGTTCACTGGGCGCGGCGTCGGCGCCTGCGCGCGCGGCGCTGACTCTGGGCGTCGGGCGCCCAGCGCCGATGCGTGGGGTCGTGGTACAGCAGCCACGTGCCCTCGTTGCGCCGGAACCCGAAGCGCGCGTACAGCCGCTCGGCGTCCTCGCTGAAGACGTCGGTCTGGAAGGAGTACGGACGAAGCTGCGTCGCCCGATCCACCATGCGGCGCACCAGCTCCGTGCCGATGCCCTGACGCTGGTACGGCGCATCGACCAGGAGCATGCTCAGGTGCACATCGATGCGGCCGTCGCCGACGAGCATGCCCACGCCCACGAGCCGGCGGCCGTGCCAGGCCGACACCACCATCAGGACGCGCTCCAGGTACCAGGCGAT
>ENA-OSEO01004598-OSEO01004598.1-sediment-metagenome-genome-assembly--contig:-NODE-4598-length-14237-cov-5.865607_pt1 | contig 14237 bp, 12 predicted proteins | sample MGYA00237883_ERZ534232 | MGnify/ENA metagenome assembly ERZ534232 | reverse complement strand
CTGAAAAAAACAAAGCCAGATCGAGTGCTTCTTCGGGTTGGCAATATATTTCTGAAAACAACATAAAGATATATGCATGTATCAAATAAAAAATTTTCAAAATTCAAAAATCCATTCGACGATGCTTTTTTCGATGATGGATAAATGATGTTACTATTTTATTCCAATATGCAGTATATTCAGGGAAACTGGAAAATATAGTTGAAATATATTTACATATGAACTTATAATTACGTTTAAGTTATAGCCAATAGTAGGGCGACACCAACAATGACAGAACAATGACGAGAATAATTCAAAAATCTGACGGACGAGGAAGTTTAAAGGATATTCAAGTTTTGGTTAATAAAAACCAAAACATAATTGACAATTTGCTTATATCATCTTTTGAAGAATTAGCAGACCAACAAATTATTTGGACTTCACCAATTGAGCAAGATGACTTTGCAGAGTATCGTGATAATGACTTTTTGCTAAAGGTTGGACTTGACCCAACCGAAATAAAACTTGATAACTTTTGGCCTGCTAAAGGTCCGCAATGGGACGCATTAGCCAAAACGACAAGCGGACATGTAATACTTGTTGAAGCAAAAGCAAATATTCCAGAAATTGTAAGTCCAGCGACAGGTGCAGGTGAAAACTCAAAGACAACTATTAACAAATCTTTAAACGAAACAAAAGCTTTTTTAAATTTAACCAACGACATAGATTGGTCAGGTAAGTTTTATCAATACACGAACCGAATTGCACACCTGTACTACCTGAGAGAAAAATGTAACAAACAGACATTTCTTGTAAACATATATTTTATAGGGGATGACACAGTTTCGGGACCAAAAACAAAACAAGAATGGGACGGTGCATTAAAAGTTTTGCATACATATTTGGGTTTATCTCGGCACAAACTTAGTAAGTATATGGTGGACATCTTTATTGACATTAACGACCTTAAACAATAAATAAAATGACGGTTCAAATTAACAACGGAGGAACAGGAACCGTAGAGCCTGTTAACTGTACCCCTTACCATTTTGGTCATAGCGTATCATCGTCTTTCGCTATTCTCACGTCACGACATTTATCAGCAGTTCACGTATGTTAACCATACCGGTTGAGCCTAACTCCTCCATGGTTTAACGCTACCATGACAGGCTTTCCTCGCGGAAATCCTTTACAGGCTATCTTGTCCGGACAGCTTCGCACAAACCGGTTACCCGGTATGCACGTGTCCGTAGGCTACTTGTGATGGAACACAAGGTTTAACCATTCAATGAATGTTAAACAGTTATGGTAAGCGACTTCCTGTCGCACCCGGGTGGTGTGAGAGGACAGATAGGGAAATAATCCCTATCTTCCTACTCGATTAGTTTGATGGTTTGGGTATTTTCCCCAGCTTCTTCTTTTACCTTTACACCGTAACGCAAAACAGAATAGAACGCTTTATTAATATCGTACAAGCCGTCTGTTTGATTTCCTACAATCTTATCAACTGCAAAAAGCGTTTTATTGATAATAGTTTGACTGTGGCCGCAATCTTTGAGGTAATTCGATAATAAACTGGTTTCAATGGGGCGTGTTCTTCCCACATCTTCCCAATTTCCCAGATACCCGTACTTTAGGGTGTTTTTGAATAGTTTAATAGGTATAGGCGTTTAGGTATCACTCGACTCTCCCTTTATCCAAGCATTTTTAAAGGAAAATTAACTTTTTAAATAGCAATTTATGAGTATAATCAATGTATTTAAACACCATAAAAATCATAAAGAACTAATTATAGATTACTTAATAGGGCGCTCTAAACGCCTATACCTATAGTTTAATTACCCGGTTTTGTGTTTTACGTTCTAAGTCGCCGATGTTACTCATAAAGTAAGGTTTTGCAGTTCAGTACACAATTTTTCTACAAAATCCACCGTGTCCGAGGCAGCTGTTTTGGCGATTTCACATCCCAGAATATCATGACCAGTGAAATTCATCCCATTTTCCTCAAGGATATTTATAATATCACTATTCCCCGTTTGAGGAATATTAAAACGAACCCTGAATACTGAATCGTTTCGCCTTATTTGAATTGAATAAGGTGTACTCTCCCAGTAGTTTATTTTTATGTGAGGAGGCCAATAATCTGCATCCCCGGTAATTTCGTCATAGCTGACAATTTTAAAGGGTGAAAACGGTTTATCTCGGAAGCTTTCCAAATAGAGATGATAGGTGAATAGTTCGACGTGAGCACCGCTCATTCTTTCACCTTTTAATAATACATAGCCTTGTGGAGAATTTGGGCGAACATATCTTTTCGGTCCCAAATAATTGAACAACTCGGGTGTTTCAATAAATGCTTTCTTCCATTCTTCTCCTTCGAAGTTTTCAATCAGGGTTTCGAGTGATTCTTTTACGTGTTCAATATCCATTGCATCAAACATCGCTTTAATAATCGCGGGGTGGGTGTTGTTTTTGTCTCCTTTTAAAAGTCTCTTCCAACTAATATCCCTGTCAGCATTAATCAAAAAGCTTTGGTTTCTGCCTTCCCAAATCAAAAAGTCACCAATTGATAATAAGGCTCTTTCCCAAATAAAGCTACCATCTTTCCCGTATTTTTCTTTAAGACCGTTATTGCTGAAAATCTTTTCAGCTTTTTCAAAGTAATTTGAGAACTGAGCTTTAAATGTTTCATCCTTTGCTTCATCCCAATCAACATTGGCATTTTCATCGTAATACTCTGCAATACCGGCAAGTCGTAATAAAAATCCGATTTGCCCCTTGAAGTAACCGTGTTGTTCTGCCTGGCAAATTAGGTCTTTCCACTTAATACTTTTTTCAATCAAATTCGCTTTTAGTATTTCCTCTATCACCTGTGACTGGTCAAATCCTGAAATTGAATTTTCATGGATAAGATATTGATGAATGTCGTTGCTATGCTCCAAAATAGCATTGATTCCTTTTATGGAACTGGTAAACTCTCTTTCGTTGTTGTACGGGCCTGAGTTTACTGTTAGGTTATGGATTACCCGCATCCATTTTTTTAAGCCTTCAGTATCATCTAACGCCCCTTTAGCGCTCCATCTAATCAAGTATTCAAAATAGGCATGAATGTATATTCGTTCTGAATACACCGCAGTTTTAAAGTCATTATGGAGGAATTTTTCAAGTAGGTTTTCATTAAAATAATAAAAATCTGGAATGAATTGCTTTGCTTTGTCATCGCCATTTTCCAATATATCCAGCAAATTAATCAGCTTTGGTACACTTTGAGGATTAAAACATTTGTGACTTCTGAACTGGTTGAAAGATAATTCGGCACTTTTTGTTTTTATTAAATCACGTACACTACTTTCTGAATCCGTCTTTCCGGCGACATGATTTATCGCTAATGTTTTAAAGAGATTCATTACCAAGTCATCAAAGGGGACAATGTTATCTTCCTTTGTTGATATCTCAGATTGTTGTAATTCATCCTTTAAGTAAGCCCAGAATAGATTTGCCCAGACGGTATCTATTTTGTGGGAAAAATATTCGTGAACCGGGACTTCCATTTTATAGCTCTCTGATTTTAATATGTACTTTCTTTTATTATAATCGGGATGTTTGATTTGCTGCTCGAATTTTGCTTTAAAGTTTTCAAAGGAAGTTAATGGCTTTCCCCTGGCATTCATTTTTATATACAGGTCGTCGGTTAATCCAAACTCTTCCAATTTCAAAAATTGAAACGTGATTACCGGGTGTTCCGAATTTGTAAGGAGTTCATAAAATTCCTTTTTTTCGTCTTTAAACTTGAGGTGAATGGCATCCAGCATAACTAACATTCCCTGGATAGTCGGATCGTTACTCCATGACATAAAGTACCATTGCTGATTTTTAAGGGCATCAGCAACCGGAGTTTTCGTTTTTATGCCTTTCCCCGGAATAAAATCATTAAAAACAATAGGCGCAGAGACCAAGGCATTACAGAACTCTCTTGCACTTGTTCTGGTTTCGTAGGTAAATCTTGACTGGCAATTTCCTTCTCCTGAGAGAATCGTAAAATGCTTTCTGAAAGATTCCAGCGTATCTTCCTTAATAGCAAGATACCAATGTAACAGAAACAAGGTAGTTAGTCTTTGCTGGCCGTCTAAAGGTACGAACCGGGCGAGATTATTCTCATCATCGTTTAATAAACTTCCGTAAATGAAATCGAGGTCCCGATTGGGCTTTCCATCTTTTAGGTATTCTTTCAGTGCAGCTAAAAATAAATCTCTGATGTCGGTATACGATTCACGCCCTTGTGCATAATCACGTTGGATGATTGGGATTTCGACCCGATAGTTTTTTTTACTAAACAGTTTAAAAAAACTTAAGCGTTCGCCTGATTCGGTAATTATATTGTTGCTCATTTTATTGTACAGCGTTATTTAAATAGACATCCAAAACAGATTTTATTGCGTTTAAGTAGTCATCAGCATCGGAGGCGTCCCAATACATAATCTTGTCAAACTTCCTACTGTATGCTTTCACAAAAACGTTCTTTGTCATAATTGGAACAAAACTCCCGTTACTATCCTTTTTCATTATTTCCATCCTTTTAATAGGGAAGAAGGCATTCTTATATGCACGGTTTGTCCCGGCATCCAATAACACCAGGTTCGAGATATTATGAATGTTTGGCGTATTTTCTTCTTTGAAAACAGCACTTATTTTTTGATAAAGATTATTAAATGTTTCATCGGTTGTTTCATCGTTTAAAAGGCTCAATAATTCATTACAAATAGCTTTATCATCGTCATTTGGGAGTTCTTCAATTACTTTCAAGTAAGTGTCTGTTTCAGTTCCCTCAGTTGAAACTCCGGTATAAAAATCAAGTATCAACTTTGCCCATTCAATTCTGTCTTTGCCCTTTAATTCGACTTCGGATTGTGAGCGGACATGTTCGATGTCCCAGTTGCCTTTTTTATAGCTGTCGAAGGGAAAGCGGCTCTTTGAATGTGGATTTGCGAGTAAGGTCTGAATATTGGTTAAAAGCAATATCCTTTTTATCATGGCTTTATCTTTTCCATTTTCGTAATCAAGGCCTTCGATGTCAACATCAACTAATTTCGCAATCTCATCCTGTAAATAAGATTTAAATTTTGATTTGGTCATTTCGGATGAGCTTGCTTTGTCCTTAATCTTTTTGAGGTCGCCGTTATTTGCGATGATAAAGCCTATTTGATGGTATAAATTACGGTCGTTGTACCATTCATCGAACGTGAGAAAATACTTTTTTATATCCAGCCAGATTGCTTCAATATTGGGCAAGTTTGCAGGTGTTAATCGCTTTTCAAAGTCTTCGTGCAGGAACTTATAGAATGTAAAATACTTCTCTTCACTTCCTTTATTGTTTTTCATCAGGTCGAAGATGTATTCAATGCGGGTATCGTATTTGTGTTGTGGTAGTTTGTTGTTGTCCTTGTCGTAAATGAAGTGCCAAAATGATTCGTCCTGCAACTTGTTCTCGATGGCATCCCATTCCGAGGCAATTTGTAATTGTTTATAGTTGGCTTTTTGATTTTGATTTTTTGGGTTGGCAGTTCCCAAAAACAGCGCCTTAATCAACTCGGCGTTGGTCAAAGGTATTTTGCCTATATTCAAACGAGTAAATATGTCGATGGTATCTACATCTCCATTGATTTCATACCAGATTACTTTTACCGGATTTTCCTTGTCTTCCTTAGCCAGGAGGGCAGAAAGGAATTTGTTACAATCGTTATAATCTTTACTGCTGAACCACTTGACAGTAGTTTGGTAAGCAGCCCACATGTAGTAGAAGTCGATGTAACTATAGTCTTGTTTCGGGTCTTTCAGGAAGTCTTCGCTGGTTGGCCTTGTTTGATAAACAATTGAAAACTCTCCTTTTTTAAAAGCCTCTTTCAACGGTCTTTTCAAATGTTCTTTGACCAGGTAGCTCAAGAAAATTCGGATGGTGGTTAAGCGTTGCTGCCCATCAATAACTTCCCAACTATCATTGTCGGTAGCCTTTACAACAACTGGTTGCAAACAATAAAACTCTTTCCCGTTTTTTTCACGTTGGGTAAACTCCCATATGTCGTCGAGCAACTGAGTAACCTGCGATACATTCCACCGATAACCACGTTGGTAGGATGGAATAAAAAATTTGTACTCCAGCAGTTGATTAATCGATTTTAATACCAGTTTATTGTCATCCATTTAGTCAGGGTCATTATTTGATTTTACATTCATATTTCGCCAAAATGAAACCATTCTTCTTCGGTTAAGCTTTTCAGATAATTTTCTATTTCGGTTGATTGATTGTTATCGCAAGCCCATTGAATGTGCTCCTTAAAACGGATTTGTTTTTCAATGGGGAGGTATGATACCAGGCTGCCAGAATTAAGGGCAAGGAAGGTGTCCAACTGCCATTTGGATTTTGTTTTTTATTTTTGAGTATTTTGTACAGTTTATCCCAATCTCTGGGGATTGCCCGGTTGTTTGCTGTACAAATATAATCTGGGCATGTAGACATGGTAAACCAAGTGCTAACAAGAATGACATCATTAATATTAATTTTTTCATTGTGATAAGTTTTAATTTTATTTTATTTGTTTTCCAGTACTAAAAAGATCGTATTGCACGCACACTGCATAAAAAACCTTTATAGCAAAGAGCTTGAGTTCCCTGACAACTTGCATCATGAGCAAATGGTTCACCAGTAAAATTATAACCCTCAAAATAGTCACCGAAATACTGCACAAATACATAAAATGCAACTCCTTGTTCTCCATACCAATCAATGTCATTAGTAGTATTGCGGTCTTCATATACAGCTTGACTTTCTGATGAACTCCAATAAAAACCAGGAGTAACAAAACCTCCAATTAATTCTTTATTCTGATACAATATATTCAGTTCATCTTTACTTGGTAAATACCAATCATCGTAATCATTCAATTCTGAATCATAACACCATTTAGCAGCGTAACTTGCATTTTTGTATTTTATGCCTACCCCTTCCTCCAAATAAGGAGTTACCTCTCCTTCAATGGCAATAATAGTCATAGTATTTTGATAGCCTGTACCTATTGCTGTTTCAATTGCATTAGTTGCTCCAATGCCTCTATTATTCCATTGTATACAATTTGTTCTCAACGGCTTTCCTCCTAATTCATAAGTGTTTTGAGACTCACCTGTTAAATCACATGGTGCAGAGATTAAACCATGTTGTACTTTTGAATCATATCCAATGTCTTCAGGTTGTAAAATATAAGCAATTATACCACTTTGATAATAATCGCCTATATTAAGGATTGGTTCAGGTTCATCTTTTTTACAAGAAAGGAAAAATGTAAGCAGGATTAAAAATAATAATTTTTTCATTTCCTAAATTTTATCATTAAAAATACATTTTAATAATCCAGAAGAATTAATCTGTATATGGATCAAAAGGTTTATTTTCCTCGATTTCAAGAGACTTTTCTTTACCGTCAATTTTTTAAATAATCACTCCATCATTATTTTTAGTCCCTTCAATTTTTTCGTCAGATGAAGCATAAACTTTAGTGTCTGGTTTGATTAAACCTTTGTCAATCAATTTCTTTATTTCGATGTCTGGTTTTTCTTCGTATTTCATAATTTTATTCTTTAACTGCAAAACGAATTTTATAAAGATGCAATAATGAAGCTTTAACTGAATTATAATGCTCGCCAATACCAAAGCATTCAAACAATATGCTTTCAAAATTAATTCTGTCTGGTTTTTCAAGTTCTTGCTCTAATGGCAGTCTGTTTCTATCTGCAATCGGTTGAAAAGCATTTACAATGTTTTGTTTTTGCTCGTTTGATAAAACCTCAAAATTCAATAGTTTGAAATCACGTTCAAATTTTGTAGCTCTTAAATCAAGAGCTCCTAAACCTCGACCAAACCCAAAACTTTCAATAAAAAACATACTTATAACACTATTTAACAAAGCAAGTAGTAAAATCTTGTTTTCATCTTGGTATTCTGCTCTAAGTGTAAGTCCAATCATTCTTTGGTCAATGAATGAACGATTTGTGAAAGTTGCAATGAATAAACTTCTATCGTAATTCACGTTGGCTACAAAGTCAGCCATATTATCTGTTTTCATTTCATACCAAAACAAATTTGCTCTACGCAATGATTGAGTAAGCGGAATACCTGTTTTGTTGTTTTGATTTTCAAAACCTCTAATCCATTGTAAAGCACCAGTATGATTGAGTTGCTCTAATTCATTAATACTTCTTGAACAACAAAATGCTTCTGCATCTGCTGAACAATAAAGTCCTGATGTCCTTCTTAGGTTTTTTAGAACAGGTCTTATATATTCTGCTTCAATATTATGACCAGATGCAGGATAAAATAAAGCATTCCAACCTCTTCTTTCGCCACGAGTAAAATTTAAAAAGTGGTTGCAGTCAATTAGTTTTTCTGAAACTACTTTAAGCCAATTAAGGCTCGCAAAGTAACCGCACCAAGGAATACCAATTGTTTCAAAATTGGCTATCTCATTAACTGAATAATTTTGAATGACTAAATATTCATTATCTGTTTCTAATAAAATATTTTCACTCAATTGTTTAATGTCGGGTATTTCATTTATGTTTTCTTTTAGCGTGCAAAATGAAATTCTTCTGTTTTGGTCTATTGGAGCATTTGGAAGTCGCTTTTTGGCAATTAAAAAAGTAGTTACTACATCTGCATTGTCAAACCATTTCCCTTTTCCGGAAATTATAACAGTTTCAATGTCATAGAATTTCTGAATTAGCTCTAAGAAAATTTCGCCATAATCAGTTCCTAACCAAGCATTAGAAAGTATTAACCCAATTCTCCCATTTTCAGAAAGCAGTTGATGAAGGTAAAAAGGGATATATGCGAAAATGTCACTTTTTCTGCTGAGAGTTGTTGCTGTATCTGCTTGTTCTTGTATGAAATTGTTTATTTCTGTAATGTTCGGGTTTAAAACCTGAATTTCATTACTTTTGATAAATGGCAAATTCGACACTACATAATCGATGATTGGCAGCTGTTTAACTATATCATTTCCATTATTTGGGTCTTTAAAAGTAATATTATCTCCTATTTCTAAATCAATAACATCAGCTCTGAAAATGTTCAATACTTTACCTATGTTATTTGGCTTAGCCAAAGTTAGTGTTGATAATTGAATAGGAAAAGAATGTTTATCTGATGCCCAAATACTGTTTAATATTTCGTCTTGGTTAAATTCATATTCTTCTTTGAGCAAATATGCTTGATTGATTATTGTTCCTGTCCCACAACAAGGGTCAATTACAATTCTTTCTTTGTCTTCTATGGTAAGCCTAACCAATAAATCTGCTAATTTCTTAGGAGTAGCGAATTGACCTGCTACTTTACGTTTTGCTGCTAAAATCGAAGATTGGAGTAAATTATGAAGGATTTCAATTTCAATCCCTTCAATGTTGATGGATGAAAGGAATTGATTTAACTGGATAATCTGTTTCCAAGCAGAACTTGAAATGAACTCAATTGCAAGGTTATCACTGAAAATATTCCAAAAATTGCAATGCTCAGATATTGATGCAATTATTTCCTTCGCTTGCTCAATTGAAGTTTCATTGTTTATTGATTCTATTGTTCTCGCTTCGTTGAAATGTATTTTTAAAACATTAGCAAAGATGATTTTAAACACCCAATCGGTTAAAATTACCTTTGAGAGAATAGGTAGTTTGCTTGAAGCATCTCTTGTTGCTGTTGGATTATAACCATATTCAGTTGCCGAGGATAACCACCAATTGTTTATTTGTGCTTCAAGTCTTGAATTTCTTCTTAAATATGCCCTAATGTTTTCCGCTGTCGAGGATATATTTTCGAGAATAACATCTATGATTGCATCCACAGCTAAAATTTCTGTGGAAACTTCATCTGAAATTGTTCCAGATTCAAAATAGCTGTTTAAGTCTGAAAGTATCGTATGTAGCAATGCTTTCCAAAGAGTTTCTTTCGGTTTTACTTCTGCTCGGGTATTAATGTAAATGTCATTCCAAGTTTTTAAAATTGAAAATGAATCTCCTTGTTTAGAATAGAGAACAGCACTTTTTGCATTCCACAGAATAAAACTATCCCTTTGTAAAATCTTGGCTTTTTTGATTGCATTGCTAATTAATTCAACATCATTAATTGGCGTGTCTGGCATTTTCAATTCCCAACCTTGCAAAATGATATTTCTTGCTTGGTCTTTGAAAATCAAAACATCAGGAAATAGACTTGACTTTTCGTTGCTTATGGTGCTTTCACCTCCAGCACTTTTAAAGTGCCAACTTTTATTTGCAAGATGCAAATTGATTGCACTTATTACATCAATTGCCCAGCTTCTTTCGTTATAATTAATTTTTGCCATTTCTCTTAGATTTCACAAACTGCTGGGATAGCTTTTGCTTTTCCGTTTAAGTAGTTCATTGTGTGATATTTTACAATTGGTTCACTGAATAATCTTAACGTTGATTGTTCTATTTCCTTTCGTTTCAGTGTTTCCTGAATTCTATTAGTGCAAATTTCAATATAATCGACTGGCTTTATTTTATGAAGAAGTACATCCTCATTTTTTTCAATTCCAATAAATTGTCTGCCTTCAAGAATTGCAGAAAGCAAAAAACTACCACTGCCACAAGCATTGTCAAGCACAATATCTCCTGGTTTTGTAAATGTTTTTATCAGATAACGACCCAACTCAATGGGTTTTTGGGTTGGATGTACAACGGGACCTTCTGATTCTGCTGTTTTTATATATACAAAATCATCGATTGACTGTTCTTCGTAGCAAATAACATCATTCGGGTATCTTTCCCCGTTACTTTTTACGTGTCGTGGTTTAAAATCTCCATAACTTCCAGTAAACTGGTTTTTTCTTACGCCTTTGTCATAAGCTTCCCCATCAGTCATTTGAGGGCTATATGTTGGTTGCTTTTTATAGAAGATACAAATGTCTTCATGTTTTCTGAGCGGTTGTTTTTTAGCGTTAAGGAAGTTTGTCGATTTTGATTTAATCCAAACGATTTTATATTTAAACAACTTCTCATTACTCATAATTAACTTAGCTGTAAAAAGTCCTTGAGCTGTCAAGGCAATGGCTCCATTATCTTTAATGATTCTTTCATAATTATTCCAGAGTTGGTCTAAATCTATTACGGAATCCCATTTGTTCTGTGTAGTTCCGTAAGGTAAATCACAAAGAATCATATCAATTGATTTGCTTGGGAAGTTTTTCATAACATCTAAGCAATTTCCTTGGATTACTTTGTTTAAGTATTGTTTTATTGATCTTGCCATTTTTAAAAACTTAAAATCCCTTGTTTAACTTTTACTGCTCTGTAATAATTTGCCTTTTCCTCTGCTAAAGTCAATAAATCAGTGGAATCCGAAACTTTGTAAATCATTTCTGCAATTTTTTCACTATAAAACTCTTTTTCGAGTATTTTTAAGTCTAAATTGAAAACTTTAGCAAGTTTAGGTAAGATTTGTTCGGGGATATTCCGTTTCTGATTTTCAATTTTTGATAATGTTGATTGGTCAATATCAAGTGCAGCTGCAAGTTTTGTTAAAGTTAAACCTTGTTCAACTCTTAAATTGTGTATGTATTCTCCAAATGTTTCTTTCATTAGCTTGAAAATTTCAACTTGACACTTTTGTCAAAAATACACAATTTTTAAAGACAAATCAAATTTTTATTCATTAATGTTTGGTGGGTGGGCTTGGGTGCGTTGGCAAAATGAAGATTCTTTTGGCTGCGAAGCGGTCGTCTGTGAGTTTGGGTAGGCAAATGTGCCTGAATGTGGGCGGGTTTTCTATTCTCTTTACTGAATTTTTGCAGCAAATATACCATTATAGTTGTCTTTTTTAAGCTTACCTCTAACAAACTAAATTTTTAGAGTATTATGGAGATAAAAATTGCAACATTGTGCCAGACTCGAAAGAAATTGAAATTAAACCTTTATTGATTATTGCATTAATTTTTTAGGTAAACCACAAAATCAGCCACCCCATGTAATTTTTTAGCATTAACATCTTTTTTAAGCACCCGGATTTTTTTTATTCAAATCAATATCCAGGGTAGAGAGTATTTCATAGCCTATCAGAGATTTCCGGATTACATAGCATTTCCGGTTTTCAACATTTGCCCTTGTCTGCGCCTGGCGTTTTGCCATTGAAGGATATTTTTTGCAACCACCAGACAATATTATCCCGGTTAGCCGGAATAAATTACTTACTTTCACCGATTTTGTGATATATAAAGCTATTGACTTGATTATTAGTCAGAACTCAAATTTGAGCTCTGATTTTGAATTTAGTTCTTATCAATATCGTCATTATCAAATGCAGTAATAATCACCGGTTTCCCTACTCTTTTGTAAACTCGGTGCATTATCTTCTGCGCTTCTTTATTCTGCAACATTTTCTCAAAACTATCAAATCCGAATAATTTCCGGACCATTTCATCAGTAAATAACATCATGCTTTCTCCATCGCTTTTATTTCGACGAAATATTATCTCAACTCCTTTATAGAAAATTGAGTAGTATTTAAAATAGTTATCCTCATATTTGAATTTCATTTCTGTATATTTTTTTTAGTTGAATCTGTTTAAAATTGCTGTAATACCCTTGTATGGATTGCCAGGTAAAACAGATACATTGATCTGCACATTGTATGACAAACATTAACATGTAATCTCAAAGTTATAATACATACTTCCTAAGCTTACCCAATAAGTCTAAAATGGTACGTCTGATATTAATTCTTCTACTGTATTTTTTTTCAATCCGGCAATAATTTTATCCCTTAAATCCGGTGATAATTCTGTTATCTTTTTAAAACAGTTTTCATGGAAGGCAGGAACTTTTTCTTTTAGTAAATTATCAATTTTAATATTTGGAAAGAAGTCATTAAAAACCGTTTCAATTCCTTTCATATTTTCTGACATAGAAGCCATTTTTTTAAAATAATATGCAGAACCTTCGTCTCCAATCCATTCAAATGCCTCTGCCATGTGCTTGTTATAGCTGACTTCGCTCTGTATTATCAAGGGATAGGCGTATTCCAATGTTTTAGGCAATTCCTTGGAAATTTTATTTATCAGGTCATATATTGTTTCAGTTGGTATTCCAATGAAGGAAAATAAAGAAATAGCATCGTCTATTCCTTCATGTTGGAGGTTGAAATGCATATCAAGATCATTGTCTGTTATAAGATCGTTCGTCTTGGACAATTCTGATTCTGTCAAAAATAGAATTTTATAACCTACTGCAGATACCAGTTTATCAAGATAGGCATTTGCTAACAACGAAAAATATTCATCGTCATATAGTCCTATTTCAATATCCGGGGTACTGGATACACTGAGATTAGTTTCAACTTGCAGCCCAATTTTATTTAAGTATTTTTTTACTTGTGGAACTGGGTTATAGAACTTCCCGGCCTGCTCAATTTTCTCCGCGCTGCCAATAGCATTTTTAAAGAAATAATCGTCACATTTCGTTTTAAGCCTGCCTGTTACATCGTGGTTTTTCATACATGTTTTAACAGAACAGGTATAGTTCGGTTTGTATACATAGCTGTCATATTTAAGAAATGCGCAAGAGGCACAGCTCTTTGTCTTTGGATTAAAATAACACCTGCTTTCATGTGAGCGACATGAGTCTTTTGATTCGTATAGCTTGTCGCAAAAGCTACATTTGTAAGAATTTACTGTTCTCATGACTTTAAAATTTTATGTATTAATACTAAAGTGAATATAATTTCCGCATCGCTTTTTCTTTTGAATTATATGTCCACGCCGATATGCCAAATGATTTCGAGGTTGGATAACTCTCCCGGCCGAACCATTTATTGATTTTACGACGAAATACCTCGTAGTGGGTAATAATACCATCCAGCCGGACTTCGTACAAAAAACCCCATTTCGTCTTGCTCACAAGAGAGAATTCATATCCTTTTACTTCTCCCCTGCCGGCAAAGTTTTTTGGTAGTGGTTTTATTATCTGTGTCGAAACATCAGATAGCATTAAGGATGATTTATTTTCCTCTCTCGGTTTCATTATTTGAGTAAATGATTCTTTAATGTCCATAATTCAATCCCTTCATTTAAAATATTTCAATTCTGTACCCAAGCTGGATTGTTATACATATAGTCAATAATTTTTTGAATTTCTTTTTTTGTAAAATCCGATTGCTGGTATTGCATCAAAACCCTTTCTGCTTCAAATTTAGATAT
>ENA-OSEO01004594-OSEO01004594.1-sediment-metagenome-genome-assembly--contig:-NODE-4594-length-14245-cov-12.326652_pt1 | contig 14245 bp, 16 predicted proteins | sample MGYA00237883_ERZ534232 | MGnify/ENA metagenome assembly ERZ534232 | reverse complement strand
AAGGGAAAGGAGGCAGTGGCTGCCTGATATGCAGCAGGGGGCCTCTACTGAATTTCAACGAGAAACGAGATTGACTCGGGACAAAATACTTTTCAGTCAACTTTGCCTCCTATTACTGCATTTTTCGGGTGAATAGATTTACTTCGATGATGATCGTTTTACAATGAAAATATTCCTGTTTCGCCCATTTACGTACTCATATTTAAATTCGTCTACACTGGTAGTCGCAAGAAAGAGTCCCAGTCCTCCGATAGGTCGCTCTTCCAATGGTTCTTTCAGGTCTTCTTCATCAGGAAGATTTTGTTTTGTCGGGTCATATGGAGGGGAATCATCCTCCACGGAAATTTTGAGTTGATTTTCATCCATTTCAGCATATACGTCCACAACACCCTTCTGTCCAGACTTCCCATACCCGTAAAGGAAAATGTTTGTAACTACCTCATCAACTGCAAGGCAGAGATTGTAGGTCTGCTTCTTATCTAATCCGGCAGCTTCTGAAAGCCCTGTCAAATATTCACGAATAGGAGCAAGGGATTCTACAGTGGCTGGAAATGTTTTGGATTTCATATAATAAATCACCCTTTTACAGGGTAAGAATCAACTATAAAGACGCTGTGATAGAGGCCTGTTTTTTGAAGGGTGTCTATAATTCCTTCCTGTGGATTTACAATATATATCGGAACCTCAGCACCTAATTTTTGTTTGGTAAAGACTATTACTCTTAATCCGGCTGAAGACATAAAATTCAGGTCTTTCATAAAAAGAACTATTTCTTTTGGTGATTGTAAAGCAACTTTATCAACTTCATCTTTGAACATACCGGCTGAAGCTGAATCCACTTCTCCGATAAGTGTTATCTTTGCTATCCCCTGTGTAACCTCGGACATTGCTTGAAGACCCATGTTTGTAATCCTCCTTATTTTGCAATTACTTTAAACCTGAATCCTGCGTGAAAACATCATAATGTTACATTTTCTATCTGTTTCAAAGCATATTCAATTTTCTCTTTATGCAAACAATGGACAGGGGATTTTAATACTGGTTTATTGTCTGTTCTAACCAATTCCCCTGGAACAAACAGTAACTGTGTTCTCAGTGTTTTTAATGTCATAGTTTGCAAATCCTTCGGCAGGCAAAGACGTTTGAACCAATTGATAAGATTATAGGCAAATAAGAGAAGATGAAAATATGCCTCGTTAGCTGCAAAATGTTTTGTGGGAATCTTTGCCAATGGATAATCTTCTTTCAGTTCTTTAATAATAAGTTCTACAGCAGCCCTGCCGTTGTAGAACTTCCAGACATTCAACGGCTTGAGTTTCAAATTGGTAACAATGACCTGATAACTATATTTGCCCATTGAAAAGAGACTTAATTGTGATGAAGGTTCCTCTGGAATCGGACGCCTTATTACTACAAACCGATATTTCTTTATCCATCCTTTTGGCTGATAATAAAATTTTGCAACCTCTGTCCCTGAAGTATATTTTCTATACGAGAGGGATGTAAGTTTTGTCTTAACAGGTCTTGTAATCTTAGCGACTATAGCAAAAAGGGCCTGCTTGGCTTCCAGATATTCTACCGTCTTATGATCATAAAACCCCTTGTCAGCCCTGATAACAACCACTTTTACCGATGTTGGGAGTTTTGAGAAAGAAGCCGCCAGCAAGTCTAATATTCCTGTTGAGGTATGGGTATCTCCAGCCCTTAATTCTCCATGCCAGAAATCCTTGGTTATGCCATTAAAACATAGCAGGGGATGATAAGAGGGTCGGCCTTTCTTTATGGGATTATAGCCGATTTTTGCGAACTCTTGTCTGCCATATAGAACCAAAACGGTGGAATCTAAATCAAAAATAACCCTGAGTGGCATCTTGGGTTTCTGAATCATAATCAAAAGTAATTTGTCATGGAGCTTCCTTAATTTATTCAGCGATAACGGAGCCATTCTCAAGAGAAAACGTCTGAGCGTTGTCGGATTAGGATATGTTGGTAATCCTGTGAGGTATTGAAATACTCCATTATGCTTGAGAATGTGAGAAGTTTCTATCCGTCCCAATCCCAATATTATGGGATAGAGGAGTGCTAATATTTCCTCTGCTATGCTGTAACGATTATTCCTTTGGGGAAATCGAATATGGTGAGATAAAAGATAACGAAGGTTAAGTTTTTGAAAGAATCGTTGTAAAAAATGTAACCCAGCAAAATGTGTCAGATTTTTTCCTGCAAATGATATTTGAAGATTTTTAGGGCCGTATTTCATGTATTCCAGAAACCTCATTAAAAAGTAGGTTTTCAGGATTGTTGTTACATAATGGCGATTATACCAGAAACCCTTATGGATTGTGGCATTTCTGAATCTTTGTGGTATCATATTCTATAAGTTTACGCAGGATTCAGGTTAAACAATTGCTGAAAAAGATTACCGCCCTACTAAAACTATTACAGAACGTGGACCGACTAAAAAATTATATTGATTTTCTAAAACAGGTTCTTTACCGATTTCATTAATATCTTCCGGGGAAGACACGGAAGTATTTGCAAATACATGCCATCTCATTCCTTCTGGCAAGCGGGGAATTTCAAAATCAAGGGCTTCCCAGTACATATTCATTGCTACATATAAGTAATCATCTTGAAAAGTTCCCTGTTTAGCATGCTTTCCACAGAGTAAAAATGCAACTATACGGCTTGTACCTGGCCGGTCGGAATACCAAGCCCTGGTACCATGGAAGCTTATATCCGGATACCCACTCCCAATGCAATCACAGTTTTGAAAATGACAACGGTTTCTGAGCACGGGATGCGCAAGACGGAAATGAATTATCTGTTTTGCGTAACGAAACAGGTCTGCATTTTTCCCTGATAAATTCCAATCCAGCCAGTTAATTTCATTATCGTGACAATACGTATTGTTATTACCACGTTGGGTTCTCCCCATCTCATCACCCATTAAAATCATGGGTACACCCTGGCTCAACATCAAAATAGTGAAGGCATTTTTAATCTGCCGATGGCGGAGGGAATTGATTTCAGGGTCGTCTGTTTCTCCTTCCCATCCGCAATTCCAGCTGTTATTGTCATCACAACCATCGTTGTTATTTTCACCATTAGCTTCGTTATGTTTGTAATTATATGAGAAAAGATCGTATAGAGTGAAGCCATCGTGACAGGTAATAAAGTTAATACTGGCAGTAGGACCGCGGTAGTAATATAAATCAGGAGATCCCTGAATGCGCTGGGAAATTTCTTCAACCATGCCGAGGTCACCTTTCAAAAACTTGCGAACTGCATCCCGGTACTTACCATTCCACTCTGCCCAGCGACCATATGCAGGGAAAGAACCGACTTGATAAAGCCCGCCTGCATCCCATGCCTCAGCGATCAACTTACACTTTGCCAGGATTGGATCATGGGCAAGAGATTCAAGAAGCGGAGGGTTTGACAGGGGATATCCGAAAGGGTCTCTCCCTAAAATAGATGCTAAATCAAAACGAAACCCATCAATATGGTATTCTGAAGCCCAATACCTCAGACAATCGAGAACCATTTTGCGAACAATTGGATTATTGCAATTAAGTGTATTGCCTGTACCTGAAAAGTTGAAGTAGTATCCATCGGGAGTGAGCATATAATAAGTCTTATTGTCTATCCCGCGAAACGAAATTGTATGTCCTCTATGGTCGCCTTCAGCAGTATGGTTGAATACAACATCAAGGAAAATCTCCATACCGTTTCTATGTAATTCCTTGACAAGGGTCTTAAATTCATCGACCTGCATACCAAACTTTCCGGTCGCAGCATAACCCGCCTTTGGCGAAAAGAAATTGACTGTACTGTATCCCCAATAATTAACGAGTAATTCTCCTGTTTCAGGATGTCTCCTGCTGTTTTCCCATTCATCAAATTCATATATCGGCATGAGTTCAATACAGTTAACACCTAATTCTTTGAGATACGGGATCTTTTCTCTAATAGCGCCGAAAGTGCCTGGATTCTTAACTCCTGATGACGGGTGTCTTGTAAAGCTGCGCACGTGCATTTCATAAGTCACCAGGTCTTCTATAGGTATTTCCAGAGGACAGTCATTTTCCCAGTCAAAATCCTCGAAGGCTAGTCGTGAACGGTATGGATAAATGTCATCCCAGTTTGGAGGGTTCATCCATGTATTTCTTCCTCCAAGAGACTTGGCATATGGGTCACTCAAGATTTTGGTTTTATCAAAACGGTGGCCTGCTACAGGGTCAAAAGGCCCGTCCATCCGATAGCCGTACTCTATCCTTTCATAATCCAGATCAAAGACTATGATGGAGTACACATTGCCAATTCTGAATTCCTCAGGGAAAGGGATTTCAACCATCGGTTCGGAAGCCCCTCTTTCAAACAGAACAAGTGTACAGGAGGTTGCGGCACTGGAAAAGATCGAAAAATTGACCCCGTTAGGTACCATGGTTGCACCGAAGGGAATCGGTCGTCCCCGTCTTAGTTTGAACCCCTGATATTCATGTGTAGGGTAATAATCAATACGTTCATCAATTATCATTGGTCTCCCTATTTTGCAAGTGCACCAATCCCGTCGTCTACCGTATCAGCAATTACAAAAAACTTAATAAAACCTGTGTTCGACATAACATCTTTAATCTCTTCGGATAGACCGGCTAAAGCTATATTACCATTACGGGCTTTGATCTGTCTGTACACCAAAAGGAGCATCCTTAATCCGGCACTGGATAGATATGTTACTTTGTTCATATCAAAAATAATCCTGACCTGGTTCTCCGTAGCAAAAAGCACTTCCTTCTGGACATTCGGTGCTGTTGAGCTGTCAATACTCCCTTCAAGTTCAACTACCGTAATATCCTTTATTAACCTGGTGTTTATACTCATTCTTGTCCCCCTACTCAATCCAGCCACGTTTTAGGAATAAGCTTAACCTTAACCCCCACACGTTGTTGGGTTTCAGGTAATCTGACACGCAATCCTGTTGAATCATAATCCTTCCAGGGTTTATTATCAATATAACATTCGTCGATAGAGATGCTGTTGGCAGGTAAAATATCCGGAGAAACACTGAGAATATTATCCTTGAAGGAATCAGGATATGGCTTGAAATATAAATACATCGGCTGTTTAGTGATAAGCAGGTTTGTATAGACAGAAGAGAGATAGCAAAGTTCCATGCTATGGTAGCCACTCATCGAATGACTGCCCTTTAGACGTTCATTGCCCAATAGATACGGCAATCCATTGGCAAGTGTATTGAAATATATTCCTCCATCATCATGGTCCAGAAAGAAGGAATTATAATATGCGGCTGCTTCACGGGCAAGCCTTAAATATTCTTCATCTTTTAAAATACCATGGAGTATAAGATAAGCAAGAATTGCCTGTTCCTGCTGCCACCATGCCTTACGGTCGTGCCAGGCGAATTGATGGTGCTTACCATCCGGCTTAATCTCACGTTCCACGACGTCATACCAGCCACCACGCTGTAAATCACATCCCACTTTCGGCATAACCTCGGCTATCTTAAAGGCCGGAGATAGTTATTTTATTCCTCCCGATGTGCCCCATGAATTCACAGCTATCGGAGAAACCGAGGCAATAGATGTATTTAGTCCGGTACGTACGGATTTTCCATGGAAAAAGACGCAATAAATCCAAAATCTATAATAAAAAGAAAAAGATAGGAGGAAAAATGTCCAAGAGGGTTTTAGTTATTGCAACAAATTACAGTGCATGGGCTGAAGAATTACAGGCGCCCTGGGATGCTTTAAAAAAAGCCGGTTTTGAAGTAATGATGGCGACTCCTAAGGGGAAAAAACCTTTGCCCTTTGCTCTAAGTGTTGATCCTGATTTTGAAGATCCGCTTCAGCATTATAAGGTCAATCCTCCTGAAGTATGCTCCCGTGTAAAGGAAATCCTTTCAGGTAAAGAATGGAGTAATCCGGTCAAGATAAGCGATGCAAAAATGTCCGATTATGACGCAATTGTTTTGACCGGCGGACCCGGTGTCTGCCTGGATGTGACGAATAATCCGAAGGTGCACAGGCTCATCCTTGACGCCTTCAGAACCGGAAAGCTGATCGGGGCGATATGCTATTCAGTCGGTGCACTCGCTTTTACAAGGAATCCGGAAAATTCTTACAGGAGTGTGATTTACGGCAAGAAAGTTACCGCCCATCCCCGTGCATGGGATTTTGATTTTGACCTGAGTTACGATTTAGCCGGAACAACTCCTGACAATGCAGGCACAAATGTTGTAACGCCTGGTTTTCTTCTCCCGCTTCAGGATGTTGTCACAGATGCTGTCGGCCCTGACGGGCAATGTATTTCCGATGAAAAAGCCAACAGAGAAAACCCTTGCGTGGTTTATGATTGGCCTTTTATAACCGCTCTTTCTGTCGAGTCGTCAATAGCATACGGCAAGAAACTGGTAGAAATCCTGTCGTCCCGCTAAGGGAAGTCTATAAGGGAGGAAAATCAATGAATGTCTGTCAATCCATTGTTAAGATGCTGGAATCTATAGGCGTTGACGCCTTATTCAGCGGTTCGGGACAGGGGCCCGGAGATATGATGTTCGCTCTCGCCGAATCTGAAAAGATCAAGACCATAATTGTTAAAAACGAACAGGCTGCTTCCTTTATGGCATGCGGCTATTCCATGTTTTCAAATAAATTGGGGGTTTGTAATGCACAGGGAGGCCCGGGAGCTTTTAATATGTTCTCAGGAGTAGCTGTAGCGCTTTCTGCTTCCCTGCCGGTGTTATCCATGTCTTCATATCCTCCGGTAAAATGGCGTGGCATTGGGGATCTCGGTGAAAGCACGGGGTTGTATCTTACGCCTGACCAGCAAAAGATGTTTTCTGCAACAACAAAAAAAACCTATCTCATAGAAACCCCGGAGCAGGTCAGCGATATTTTTGAAGAAGCTGTTAATATTGCTTTTAACGGAAGGCCGGGTCCTGTGCATATAGATATACCTTACGATGTTATGGCGATGGATGCAATCCGCCATAGGGACATTACCATTGACATTAAGCCCGTGCTGCCGCTGGAAAAGGATATCAACCTATTTGCAGATGTTCTGACAGATGCCATTAAATCAAAGAAGAAGATTATAGCTCATATCGGTTATGGAGCTGTCAGGAGCCATGCCGGGGCTGAACTTTTACAGTTTGTAGACAGGTTCCAGATTCCGTTCATAACAACTATGGACGCAAAAGGAATCATACGCGAGAATCACCCTCTCTCGCTCGGTATGGGCGGAATTTCAAGCGACCCTGGAGCAAAACAGGCGTACAAAGAGGCAGACCTTGTTCTTGCCATAGGCAACTCCTTTGTGAAATGGCAGTGCTGGAGGTTTCAAGAAGGTCTTTTTGACAATAAGACACTCATGCACATCAATATAGATAAGAGAGAGATCAACAAGGTATATAAGGCTGATTATGCAATGGTGTCTGATATAAAACCGGCTATAGCAGCGCTGACTGAGGCAATGTCGAAGAAGATCGGCAGAGTGAAGAAACTAAAGATACCTATCAATAAATTCTTCACGGAGAAAATTGACTATAGCGGCAGTAAAATCCATCCCGGCCAGCTTTCTCAGGTAATTTCCAAATATCTCCCGGAAAGGAGCATTGTTCTTGGCGATGCAGGTGCTCATATGATCTGGCTGGCTGCGTATATGCAGTTTAATAGCGGGCAGAACTACAAGAATCCCGGGAGCTTCGGACCGATGGCATCACATATTAATGCAGCTATAGGCGTACAGCTTGCAAACCCTGACAGGAGGGTTATAGTAGGATGTGGTGACGGTGGGTACCTCATGTCGGGATTCGAGATTATGACCGCCGTCGAATACAAGATCCCGATAATATGGATTATATTCAATAACAGCGAATTCAACATTATCAAACTTTTTCATCTTGCCAAGTTTAATAAAGAGGTTTTCAACAGATACCTAACCCCTGACTTTGCTAAATACGCAGAGGCATGCGGTGCAAACGGATACAGGATTGAGAGGTTGGGAGATTTCGCAGGGGCTTATAAGGACGCTTTGAATTCCGAGATGCCTTCAATCATCGACGTGATAATCGACCCGGATTCTGTTATCCCGTTTAAGATGTACGATGATGCGTAGCTGTAAGTAAAAATATATTCCATTTGATATGCAGACAGCAACCATATTCAAGTTAAATACCATTGGATTTGTTGCAACTTCCATTTCCTGTTATCAGGGCGCACTGAGAGGCATGCCATGGCTTGGTCTTGCCGTATTCACCCTTTTAATGGTGATATTCCTTCCATTCACTGATATGAAAAAAGAGAGGATACTGCTGACGGTTATTGTTGGAGTGATCGGCTTTCTTCTGGACTCGATCCTCATTCTGTTTGATATTTATTCCGTAAACATCGGTACGAGGTGGCTGTTGCCGGCCTCCCTCTGTCCCGAATGGATACTCGCGCTGTGGCTCAATTTCGGTTTCATGCTGTATATTTACTGGCTGATATTAAGGCGGAGCTATGTGGTATCCGGAGTGATCGGCATAATATTCGCTTTCATTATCTATGGCAATGCTCACTGGAATGGATTGCTTGTGTTGCACAGGCCGGCTTTAGTAAGTATTTTGATCATTGCTGTGATATGGGCGGGTTTGATTCCGGTATTAACCATGTTTTCAATTAAATTTTTTTCAAGAAAGGTTAATCATGCGACCCAAACAAAATAGTATTCTTGCACCGCTATTGATACTTCTTGTAACTTTTATCGCGGTGAGCGGTTGCGGTTCAGACGGAGATTCAGGTGGAGGTTCCGGATCGGCGTACCACTTACCCGAAATGGTATTAGTGCCTGCCGGCACATTCACAATGGGTTATGGCACAGGAGAGGGACCTTTACCTCAAGGTCCCGAACATATAGTTACACTGACGGACGATTTTGAGATTAGCAAGCATGAAGTAACCAATCAGGAATACTGTGACATGCTGAATTATGCTTTGAAAAAGGAGTATCTTGCCTGAGATTATGGAATTAATATTACGGTAAAAAACAAGCAGGGAGATTCACAGGATCTCCTTATCCTTGACGAATATTTTGAAGGGATAGGCAGCGAAATCATATTCAATGCGAACCAAAACCGTTTCGTAGTAGAACAGGGGAAGGAACGAAGGCCGGTCGTTTATATTACATGGTATGGAGCTGCCTTTTATGCCAATGTTATAAGCGAGATGCAGGGACTTCCAAAATCGTACGATCTGTCAAATTGGGAGCTGGACCTTGAAGTTGGAAATTATAGCTATCGTCTGCCTACAGAGGCTGAGTGGGAATATGCCGCACGATATGATGATGGAAGGTGGCTACCGTGGATTAGCACTTCAGAACTGGATGCTCGATGGGATGAAATAATGTCAGACTTCTGGACGTATGCGAAGGATTATGCAAATTATAATGACAGCGTAGGACATGCCACAGATGTCGGCAGCTATGAAGCCGGAAGAAGTGTGCTCGGTATATATGATATGTCCGGAAATGTATCCGAGTGGGTTCAGGATTATTATGCCCCGTATAATAACGAGGCACAGACAAATCCTGGTAATATTTCATCAGGCATATACTATCAGCGGCGAGGGGGAGGGTGGCTGCAATATGCAAATAACTTCTTGTGGACATTTTATCATACGGACACCAACTATCCTTATGTTTACTATGTGGACTTAGGTTTTCGCGTTGTAAAATCGAAATCAAAGCTTAATCCGATTATATTTTAGAGAAGACTGTCGTCCTGAGGTATATATAAATGTTTTGTTTCCGCGACAAGGCACAAGTGGTAAATTTTGGAAAAGGGATACTGCTGACTGTGCTCGGAAGCGGCGAAAAGTTAAACGCAATGCACTGGAGCACACCCGCGGGTACGGTCTCACCGTCGCACGAACACCCTGAGGAGCAGATAGGCTATGTAATCAAGGGGAGAATCGAGGTCACCATTGGAAGGGAGACATCTGAACTGAAGACCGGGGACTGCTATTTCATAGCCGGAAACATGCCTCATCATTTCAGGCTTATAGAGGACTCTGAGGTCATAGATATTTTCAGCCCCCCAAGGCCTATACCGAAACCGGACAATATAATAGATGACAAATAGCAAGAGACAAGTGTATTGAAATTCTTTTTATACATACTTATAGCAGGGTTCATAAGCCTCAGTACAGGTATTGTGTCTGCCCCGGCTGCGGAAGGTTCTGAGGAATCGTTTTGGAGGTTTGATGTCTCTCCGTTTGCGTTTGTTTATATGACTGATCTTATGAAGGTGCACCTTCCGGAAAAGAAATTCCGATTGAGGGTCAAGACGGGCATACAGTACGATACTAATGTTATCCTTAACGCAGGGAGTGCAAGACTGCCCCCGGGAATCCCCCGGCAGGAAGACTGGAGATGGGTCTTTAATCTCAATACCAATTATAGTCTTTATAAGGACAGCCGGACCGAGGCCACCGTTGCTTACACTTTTTTCCAGAGCTTTCACGAGAACCTCTCGGATTTCAACATAACACAGAACCTTCTTGAAGCCTCTGTTCTCTACAGGGTCTCGCCGGCTGTGAGTGTAAAGGCAAACTATATGTTTCATCATATGCTATTGGGCGGAGACCTTTATGACTATGCAAATGTGGTCGGTCCCTCGGTCATAGTAGCGGAAGGTAAAGGTTTTTTTACAGTTTTCGATTACAGGTATGCTAACGCACGTTTGAGAAACGTCTCCATATTCCGAAGAAATGCCGAGATGAGCGGCTCCGACAACCTTTACGGGATAACCCAGAACATCTATGTGGGCAATTCCGTTTTCCTCAGGTTCGGATACTCCCACGACAGGAACAAGGGACAGGAAGAGTACTGGTATTACACAGGAGACAAGGTCTTTGCATGGGCAACTCTCAGACTTCCAATGATCTCCCTCTTCGACATCTACAGTGAGTATTACAGGAGAGATTATGACGGGGAAAACCCCTTCGGCGGCGGTATAAAAAGAGATGATAAGACATATACGGCCATAGTTACCGTCACCAAATATATTAAGGAGAAGTATGGTCTTTCACTGAGGCTTTTTTACATGAGGAACCAGTCTACGGTTGCCGCTTTTGATTACTCAAGGGTTGTACCTAGCTTGCTGGTGGATATGAGGTTTTAGTGGGAAGAACATGCCCAAGAAGGCAATAAACAGAATAGATAAAAATGAGACGGGAGGCTATCCCAGAATACATTTAACCCAGAAAATGCAATTGATTGTTGAACCGGAGGCAAAGCCGCCTTCAAAGTCTTTTAATTTCAACCAACCTTCCCTCCGGTAAATGCATTTTTCGGGTCAAGCTTACTCAATGGGGTTCGAGTATCCCGGTATTCATCGGGATAAAGCCGCTCCGATACAGCATCTGCTCTGACTGATCAAGAAATTTATGAATAAAACAGGCTACGTTTGCTCGCACGCTTTTGCGAATTGACACAAACTAATTGTATAAACAATTCCGACAGAATAAAGAGACCTTTGCTTACAGACGAATAGGAACTCTGCGGATACCTTATACTCCCCTCTTTTGATAAAAATAAAATAAGGATGAAAGAATCGAGTGCCAGCATGAAGCCTGTGAAATTGAGACTGACATCCATCACCTGCTTTTTGGATGACTTAATTACTCAGAATGAATATTCTGGGAAATAAACAAGGAGGTGAGAAATGAGACAAGTTCATTTCAAGGTTTTTCCAGGAATTGAGCGGTATCCTTGCGTTAACTGCGGAGAATTGCCTTTCATTTCATTTGGAGTGAGAGTCGTTGACGAAGAAGCGGAGGACACTTACAGCTACGCCAGTTATTGCGAAAGATGCTTCTCATCGGTCATGAACGACCTGAAAGGCAAACAGCTTAAAGTCCTGACAGGGGTGGGAAGCCATCGTTCTTGCTACGATTGCTAGTGCAGTGCGTCTAACAGATCTTTACATTTGGTTGTCATTGCGAGGAGCGTTAGCAACGACGCAATCCCAGTCTCAAAGGCGAGATTGCCACGCTCCCTTTGGTCGCTCGCAATGACAGTTTACGAGGCTCTCAAATGTCAAGTTATTTATGACGCAATACACTAGGTCAGATTAATTCTTCTCCTATATTTTCAAAAGGCCCTTCTTCAGGAGGGGAAAGAATCCTGTTCAATTTTTTATCTCTGCCTATCAGCTTTGCAAGTTCAATAGTTTTTTCTTTTTCATCTTCATTCATAAGATTCATCAGATTTACAATATCGCCCGCATCTTTATATCCTGAAGACCTTAATTTCAGAGCAGAAAGATAAGGCTTAGACACAACCGGGATAGGTATGCCCTCCATATGAGTTGCAGATTGAATTGCATCTAATTCCCATTTATATTTAGCTATTAAAAAATCTATCCTTATAAACTCACTCCTTTTATCTTCAATAAAAATAACATCATGTTTAAATGGGTCATCCGGTATCGAACCGCCTTTTATCATCCTGGCCTCAAACCTTTCCGGAAGGCATTTTAACAAAAGATTATAAAAATTGGAGGAATCATGTGAGGAGCGGATAACACTGGAATAAACACAGAAATCAATATCGAGAGTCGTTCTTTCAACGCCATGCAGGACAGCAGCATATCCGCCTATAAGTGCAATATCTATGTCAGCCGGAAACTTTTTGATAATGTCTTGGATTATTTCTAAGGTATCTTTTATAGATCTCATATTCTGTGACGCCCTCTGCTTTTGCCTTTATAGCAATGAGTTCCGACATGAGTGCATGCATGGTCTTAATCCTTTCGAGAGGTGATAGCTTGAGAAATTTATCACGTTCATATTCTTTTCTGATATCGATTATTGATTTCATATAACCATATTATATCATCAAAATTTATTTTAAAGAGGCTTTAATACGTAGATATCATCAGCAAATATTTTGATGAGGGGTAGGAGAGGCAAAAGTGTTGACAGAAATTTATGAAATCTCTTTGAATATGAAATTATGACCTGCAAAATTGAGATGTGTCTTTGGTTCCTTGATGTGTCCCTGATTCCTTGATGATGTTTATCGTTAAAGAGTTTTCTCTCCATTTTTGTAAAATGTATTTTTTTAGGTTTGACCCCTTTTTATTTTCCTTTTTATCTATCGCTATATTAAATATCATCTCAAACTTATTTGCAGTTTCAGGCTCATAGCCATGTTCATTAGTATGGCTTGATGATAATCTGGGCGGATTAAGTCAGGCAAGGACATAACGACGAGATGGATACTCTCATCCTTCAATTCCGCCATCTTCCGGCTATCGCCGATGATTATGGTTGTCTTTGGTTTTTCACTATTCAATTAGAACCGTCCCCTTTTCTGTTTATAGCTTATACCCCAATTTTCGAGCAGTAACGGTATATTGTGCAAGCCATACACGTTGGATAACGTGCAGTACAGATTTTTTTTCCGTGTGAAACCATATTTATATGTAACGAAAAACGCATTGGGGGCGGGATGAGCGCCTGTAAATAGTCCATGTCTTTTTCAGAGCGGGCTTTACTGTTACAAGCCTTTTTATTCCATCCCAGCCTATTTGCAATTCTCCAGCAGTTTGAGTCAACCGGGAATACCTGTCGCTCAAGTGAGTAGAGCATCACACAGCGGGCTACTTTTTTGCCAACCCCTGGAAGAGAAGAAAGAAACTGTTCACATTCTTCATCTGACATTTTCCTTAGAGGAGCAAGCGTAGGTTTCCCAAATTTCTTTATCAGAATTTTAATAATGGCCTTCACAGCCGAGGCTTTTTGATTTTGGAGGCCACCCCAGGCGATTACCTTTCTGACTTTCCTTACATGAGTCGCAGCGAGCTTTTCATATTGCGGAAATGCACGCTTCAGAGTACTGTAAGCATTGAGATATACTTTTTCGCTTCTTTTTACGCTGCAAAGTATAAAAACAAGTTCGTCCAGCGGATTTTTCTTATTATAGTGAACAAAATCTTTATATTCTTTTCTTAGTCTTTTTGTTATTTCAAATATGTGCGGAGCAGGAGGCTTGTGCATTTTTATCAATCTTCCTTATGGAGTTCAACTAACCCCATACAATAATTAGGGACGCAGGGCTTGTCTAAAAACTACCGTTCCATCATAAAGTCGTCATTCTCGCGAACAGACTGTGTCACAATTACAGAAAACATTGAATTGCAGTAATATTCGACATTACACCTTTCTCTTTAAAAGTTTTT
>ENA-OSEO01004593-OSEO01004593.1-sediment-metagenome-genome-assembly--contig:-NODE-4593-length-14247-cov-3.662526_pt1 | contig 14247 bp, 11 predicted proteins | sample MGYA00237883_ERZ534232 | MGnify/ENA metagenome assembly ERZ534232 | reverse complement strand
GCCAGGGCGGAGCAGAGGCCGGGCGGTGCGGCCGCGCCGGCCAGGGGAAGTTCTGCCAGGTGGCGAGCCAGCCGTCGCCGATCGCGACGCCGTACCAGTCGCCGCCGCTGAAGCCGTCCTTGAAGAACGCATCGGGCGCGAGCGGGAGCAGGAAGGGGTCGAGCAGGCTGCCCGCCTCCTGTGCGGCGTCGTACTCGTAGAGAGCGTAGTCGAGCCAGGAGGCCTCACAGGACTCGACGAGCACGGCGTCGGTGCAGCCGTCCCAGCCGCGCACGCCGTGACCGTCGAAGAAGCCGTGGTGTGCGTAGCCCTTGCGGTCGACGAGCGAGACGCCGCCGACCTCGTGCCAGAACAGGGAGAGTACCGGCGGCACGGGCCCGCCGAGGGCGGTCTCGAGGCGCTCGATGCGGGCGTCGAGACCGGGCTCGGGAGCGATGACGCCGGGGACTGGCGGGTAGCCGATCTCACGGAGGTTCGAGACGAGCGCCTCGAAGGCGGGCTTCAGGCGAGCGAAGGCATGAGAGGCCGCGGAGTGCGCCGTATCGCCGCCCGCCTCGGCGGCCTCGCGCCAGGCATGGTGGAGTTCGAGGATGGCGGCTGGCTCGATCACGCCTCCGACTCGCCGCTGTCTGCCCAACGTGGTGTGCATGAGCTGCGAGCGGTCTGGCTGGAGTATCCGACGCCAGACCGTCTGCGAGACAGCTCGATGCACTTGTTAGGTGCCATTTCGGCTCCGGCGACAGATGACCTTGGACTCCTCGCCGAGTGCCGGAGATCGTTTGAGCGCCGGCGGCTCACGATGGCTGAGTCGGGGCGGGTCTGCGCACGGCCCGGCGACGGGCGGGCGGAGCCCGCGGCGTCGGGTGTCAGTGCTGAGCCGCAAGAGGGAGCCGGAGGGAGTCGCCCCATGCTCAACCTCCTTTGTGCACCTAACGTGGCGCGCATGAGCTGTGCCGCGTCAGCGGCATCTGCTCGATGCGCTTGTTGGGCAGCGCCACACGGTGGGCGCGGACAGCCCGCAAGGAGTACGCCTGCCGCGCACCGTGCGTCACAGCGCCTCCCACTCCGTCGTGCTGGTGTCCTCGCCGCCGTAGAGGTGAATGGTGATCGTGCAGGAGCGGCCCTCGTCGTCCTCGGTGAGCTCGTAGCTGAACTCACCGAGGCCCTCGCCGAGCTCGAGGGGGGCGCCGGTGAAGGCGTTCGTGAGCTCGGGCGCCTGCGGCGACTGCCAGAACGCCCCCTCGGGCAGCATCTCCTCTTCCGTGGGACGGCGCCCGTTCTCGGCGCTCCAGAGCGCGACCGCGTCCCACAGGGTCTCGATCTGCTCCTGGGCGGTCGTGTTGGCCGCCCACAGGCGGAGCTCCTCGGCGAGCTCGTCGGCGGAGCCCTCGGCGCGCTCGTAGAGGGTGCGGAGCTGGGGCTCGCCGCTGAACGGGGCGCTGAAGTAGTGGGCCAGAACGAGGCGCTCGGTGCCCGGCTCGAGCGAGAAGGCGGTGAGGTAGACGGTCTCGCCCCCGGCCTCGTCGCGCAGCTCCAGGCGATCGCCGGCGACGGTGAGCCCCCTGCCCGCCCACACGGGCGGGGCGTCGATCGTGTAGATCGCTCCCTCGCCTGCGATGCGGATGAGCGGCACCTCAGTCTTCTCACCCGCCTCGACCGGGCGCCAGTAGCCGAGCAGCGGGGTGAGCGCGGTGGACGGCGAGGGGGCGACCTCGGCCGACTCGCCGCACGCCGCGAGGGCGAAGACCGCGGCGAGGAGGACGACCGTCAGCGCGGCCCACGAGAGCCTCCGCGCTGCGCTGTGGACTGGTCTCACGGACCGACCTCCTGTGGCGGTGTCCCTGCGTCTGCCCAACGTGGTGTGCATAACCTGCGCGCCGTGCCGTTGAAGGATATCTCGGCGCTTGGGCGCGTCAGGTTGATGCGCTTGTTCGCCTCACCCGTAATGGGTCCACATCCTGAGCACCTTGACGATGCGCTCGTCGGCGAGCACCTGATAGACGAGGCGATGCTGGATGGTGATGCGCCGCGAGTAGGCGCCGCTGAGATCGCCGACGAGCTTCTCGAACGGCGGCGGCGACCGGAAGGGGTCGACCTCGAGCACGGCGAGCAACTCCTGCGCCTTCGGCTTGAGGCCGGCCGCAGCGAGCTTCCTCGCATCCTTGCGCGCCTGCTTCGTGTAGACGAGCCGCCAGGTCACCAGTCGAGCTCGCCCTCGAGCTCAGCGGCGGGAGCCGCCATGCCCTCCAGGATCGACTCGCGCATGCCGGGGATCGAGACGAGGTAGAGCGTCTCCTGCACGGCGCGCCAATCGTCCTCGGAGACGAGCACGGCGTTGCCGCGCTTGCCGGTGATCTGCACGGGCTCGTGCGAACGTGCGACTTCGTCGAGGAGCTGGTAGAGCTGCTTGCGCGCTTCTGTGGCGCTCATGGTCGTCATCGCGAACCTCCTAGTGCGTACGCGAAAGCGTACGTCTCTAGGCGTCGGATGTCAAGTGCGCAGGGTTGTGGCGAACGTCTCGCGGATACGCTGCGAGCGCTCACGGGACGTAGTCCCTCGCAGAGCTTACTGCGAGCCAGCTCGATGCGCGTGTTAGCTGCCGGCACGGTCAGCTCGCCCTGGCGCGCACCTGGACCTCGCGCTCGAGGCGCTCGCCGAGCTCGTCGGCGGCCAGGTCGAGGTCGTAGTCGGCCTGCAGCCCGAGCCAGAACTGCGGCGTGGTGCCGAAGTAGCGCGCGAGGCGCAGGGCGGTCTCGGCCGTGATGCGGCGCTTGCCGAGGACGATCTCGTTGATGCGCCGCGGGTGCACGCCCAAGGAGAGTCCCAAGCGGTTCTGGCTCAGGCCCAGCGGCCGCAGGAACTCCTCGAGGAGCACCTCGCCGGGGTGCACCGGGGGAAGCCTCTCGTCGGACATCGTCACCTCCTCTTCAGTGGTAGTCGCAGATCTCGACCTCGTGGGCGTCGCCGTCGGACCAGCGGAAGCAGATGCGCCGCTGGTCGTTGACGCGGATGCTGTACTGCCCGGCGCGCTCCCCGCCGAGGCGCTCGAGGCGGTTGCCTGGTGGGCTGCGCAGATCGACGACGTCGTGGGCGTTGGCGAGCATGCGCAGCTTGCGCAGGGCAACCGCCTGGATGTCGTTCGGCAGGCGCCGCGAGAAGTGGCGGCAGAAGACCTTCTCGGTCTCGGCGTCATGGAACGACTTGATCACGACGCCATGGTATAACGCGGCGCGTTATACGTAAAGGGTGACGATGCGTCTGCGGTAACGTCCTGCGGGGGTGCAGCTAACGTGGTGCGCATGAGCTGCGCCGCGCCAGCGGCGTCTGCTCGATGCGCTTGTTAGGCGCGTCTTGATAGGGTCGAATGCTCACGGACCCTGTTCCAGCATGGCGGCGACCTCAGCGTGGCCGAGACGCAAGGCGATCTGGGCAGGGGTCTCGCCCCACACTGTACAGATGCTCGGATCGGCGCCTGCCTGCAGCAGGACCTCGGCCATCGCGGTCCGCCCGAACACCGCCGCCACGGCAAGCGGGGTCTCGCCGTAGACGTCTTGCACGTCGGGGTCCCCACCGGCATCCAGAAGCATCCGCAAGATGCTTTCGTCCCCGCCTTCGACGGCGCAGTGCACCGGCGTGTAGTCGCACGCATCCTTCGCATTCGGGTCCGCACCCTGTGCAAGCTCCCGCTCCGCTTCGCGAACCATGCCCCTCACCGCGTAGATGTGCAGCGCGGTGTTCTTGCGGAGATCCCGAGCCAGAAGGCGCTTCAAGCGGGCAGTGTCGCCACTCTCGAGAGCGGCCACCTCGTTGTCGTGCAGCTCGATCTGGTCCAGGATGATCCGCTCGGTGTCAGGGTGACCGCCCTGCCGCGCATAGTCCGCGGGTGTCTTGCCGTTGGCACCCTTGGCCCGAGGGTTGGCCCCATGCGCAAGCAGCCAGACCACCATCTCGTTCTGGCCCTCGATCGCGGCGAGATGAAGCGCTGTCTGATCGCCGATCGTGGTCTGCAGCACGGACTCGCCCGACCTCATCAGCCTGTCGGCTTCGGCGATGTCGCCCCGCTCGGCAGCCTTGATGAACGGTGGATACTGCGAGGCGCCTACCTTGACCCCGCATCCGTAGAGGACTGCCGACGCCAGCAGGACGAGCATGGCTCCGGTCGTCGCAAGGGCCCTACCTCGGTGTGACATACAGCTCCTTGAGAAGTACTGCGCCTAACGTGGTGCGCATGAGCTGCGAACGAGCGCAGCGGGACCAGTGTAGCGTGCGTGAGTCAGCTCGATGCGCTTGTTAGGTGCCAGACGCTACGGTCACGACCATTCCGTACCATCATCGGACAGTGGCCACCGTGCCTCGCCGGCGTACACGAAGTCATTGCGGGCGAACGCCTCCTTCGCCCCGTCAGCAGAATCTAAGTACGTGAGCCCAGAACCTCTCGGTTACAGCTCCGTCATATTCATTCTTCATGCTTGGGTCAGTAAATAGATGGCCACTTCCTGGATACTGAAGGTATTCGGCGTCAGCACCGGCCTGATTGACAGAACGCATAACGGATTCAACCGAGCCATCGATCTTTCGGGGATCGTCTACCGTGTAGTGCAGTTGAGCAGGAACGCCCTCTGGCCAGCCATCTGCACCCATCATGTTGAGCGGCAAAGCACCCGAGCAGAGCACGACTGATGCAACCTTCCGATTCAATGCAGCATAGGTTGCCATGCCACCACCGTTCGAGAACCCCATTGCGATGAAGCCATCTGGCAAATCCGAAACTGCTTCGAGTGCTTCTTGCATCAAGGCCGGAAAGCCAACCCTGCTCACGTAGTCGTTAGCTATGTCATAGTCGTCAAAGGCTTCGCCATCGCCGTAGTAATCCACCACACGAACCTCGTGCCCGGCTGTCCGTAGACGGCGTTCAGCGTCCTTTACGCCTTCCGTGATGCCGAGTGATGGGTGAAATAGCGCGACATGACCATCCCCTTCCGTCCGGTGCCCTCAGTAGCCTTGTGTGAGCTACCGGCAGGGGAGGCTCAAGATGAGGCATCCGAGGACGCTGATCGAGTTCATGCAGATGTACGCGACCGAGGAGGACTGCCGGCGGGCGCTCTTCGAGCATCGCTGGCCGCAGGGCTTCTCCTGCCCGCGCTGCGGGCATGAGCAGGCCTGGCATCTGCGCGGCCGCGACCTCTATGAGTGCGCCGGCTGCCACTACCAGGGCTCCCTCACCGCGGGCACGGTCTTCGCCCGCACGCGCACCGACCTGCGCAAGTGGCTGCTCGCCATCTGGCTGCTCGCCTCGACCAAGAAGGCGCCCTCGGCGGCCGAGCTCGCGCGTCAGCTCGGCGTGACCCGTAAGACCGCCTGGCTTCTGCGCCGCAAGATCGTCCATGCCATGGCGCGCCGCGAGGGCGAGCTCCTGCTGCGCGGCCTCGTCGAGCTCGACGAGGCCTTCGTCGGCGGCCGGCGCCCGGCGCCCGCGAACCGCGGCCGCCGTCAGCCCGGCAGGACCCTGGTCGCGATGGCCGCCGAACGCACCCCCGGCGGCGGTCTCGGGGGCGCTCACCTGCGCGTGATCGAGAACGCCGGCGCTGCGAGCCTGACGGCCGCGGCCCAGGCGACCATCACCCCCGGCAGCCTCGTGCAGACCGACGGCTGGGTGGGCTACGTCGGCCTCGAGGACGCCGGCTACGGTCATCTCGCCCGCGACCTGGCCACCGGCGCCGACATCGATGAGTGGCTGCCCTGGTCGCACATCGTGATCGCCAACTTCAAGCGCTGGACGCTCGACGTCTTCCACGGCGTCAGCCCCCGCCACCTGCAGGCGTACCTCGACGAGTACTGCTACCGGCTCAACCGCCGTGACGAGCGGGAGGACCTCTTCCGGCGTGTGCTCAACCGCTGCCTGCTGTACACCGGCCCGGCGCCATACTCCCTGCTCACGGGCACCTGAGCGACGGGGATGGTCATGTCGACGGATTCGGTCGTCCAAGCCTTGCCGTCCGCCGATTTCGGTCGTTTGGGAAGCTCGCCGTGACGCCGGAATCAGCGGTGTCTGGACATCCCCGGGAGTTGTCGACGTCGGTCCAAGGCTCAGCACATCTCTCCGGGCGATTGTTGAACACCGTCGGCTTCACGCTGCCGACCCCCGCGCTCCGTCACGCCGCCGGCCCCCGCACCCGTCGCGCCGCCGACCCCCGCGCTCCGTCACGCTGCCGACCCCCGCGCCCGTCACGCCGCCACGCTGTGCTCCCGGCCGTTCCTGTGGCGATCTCGCTGAGTTTGGGTGTCGAGATTCCGAGCTGAAGCGCCGGAATGCGCGAACGTGAGCTGGCTCGCGCGACGGTTTCAGCGGTCTGGCGAGTTGACGTTCGCGCTTTCGATGACACCCCGTCGCCCTCTCGCCCGGTCCCGGCCGCACTTCCGACAGGCGCAGTTCAGACGGCGTCGAGTGCGCCATCCTCCGCTTCGCCGATGACACATCCGCGCACCTCGCGCGCCGCGACATCGTCGACCGCGGCGGCGAGCTCGGCGGCACGCGTCACCGGCAGCAGGTGGCCGGCGCCGGCGATCGTCCGCAACTCGGCGCCGGGCACGGCGTCGACGAGCCGCTCGCTCTGCAGCGGCCACAGCACCCGGTCCTGGCTCCCGTGCACGGCGATGAGCGGTTGCGTGAGGCGCGGGTAATCGGGGGCCAACAGGCGCAGGTCGCGCTCGATGGCGGCCACGTCCTCGGCGTCGCCGGCGCTGCGCGCCGGGTCGTAGTTGAGGGCGAGCGCCGCGCGGGCGTAGGCGCGTGGGGCACGCTCGGGTGCCGCGATGCGGCGCAGCACGAGCGGGCCGGCGAGCGCGACCGCTGGAGCGAGGAGGGCGGCGCGGAAGAGGCGCCCCAGCACGCGGGTGCGCAGGAGGCGCGCGAGCGGCGTGCCCAGCGGCCGCACCGCGTGCGTGTAGCCGGCCGCCGTCACGAGGCCGGCGACGTCGTCCGGGTGGCGCAGCGCCAGGGCCAGGGCGACGGGGGCGCCGGCCGAGTGCCCGAGCACGATCGCCGGTGTCGCGTCGAGCTCATCCAGCAGCCTGTGCAACAGGTCGGCCTGGACGAACGGAGAGCCGCTCTCGCGAGAAGAGCCGCTCTCGCGAGGAGAATCGCTCTCGCGAGGAGAGCCGCCCGCGCCCCGTGACACGCGGTCACGCGGCACCCGCTCGCTGTAGCCCGAACCGGGTCGGTCGACGGTGATCACGCGGTAGCGGTCACGGAGCAGAGGCGCCAGCTCGAGCTCGTGGTCGTAGAGGGAGCCCTTGGCGCCGTGGATGAGCAGCACCGTCGGGCCTTGGCCCTCGTTGCGCAGGTGCAGGCGCACTCCATCGACGGTCACGAAGCGCCCGAGCACGGGTGCCCGCCGTGCGGCGAGCCGCGTCAGCACGGGGGTCAGGGCGAGCCCGGTCACGACCGCGAGGGCGAGGACGGCGAGGGTCGTGGCGAGGGCGACGGTCAGCGTCTGCATGCCTGCATTCTCCATGACGACGCTGGGTCGTGAACACCTCCACGGACGCGAGGGGCGGTGGACGTGCAGCCGGTGGACGTGCAGCCGGTGGACGTGCAGTCCGGCGGATGTGCAGTCCGGTGGGGCGGCAGGGTGAGCTGCAGCACGGCAAAGGTCGTCAGGCCTGGGGCGCCTCGCCGGGTACGCCGCCCGGCGCCTCGCCCGGTACGCCGCCCGGCGCCTCGCCGGGTACGTCGCCTGGCGCCTCGCCCGGTGCGTCGCATGCAGCCCCGCCCCGCCGCTTTGGGCGCTTACGCTCGGCCTCTTGCGGGCTCCGGTCCGGCCGGCAGGCTCGAGCCGAGGGCGAGGCGGCCTCCGGAGACCAGCGCGTAGGCGCGCGGCGCCGCGCGTCGAAGCACGAGCCCGGTCGCGATCGAGAGGGCGACGGCGAGCGATGGCGCGGCCAGGTAGGCGACGGTGTCGGGGAGCCAGGGCGCGTGCGCGTCCAAGGCGAGCATGATGGCTTTGAGCTGCGGCTGCTGCGTCGCGTAGACGAAGAAAGCGAGCGGGGCGACCGCGACCGCCGCGGCCGATAGACGTGGCGCGGGCGCGAGCGGCGCGGCCGCGAGCGGCGCGGGCGCAAGCGGCGCGGTCGCGGCCGCCGGCAGGCGCGGCGCGGCCGATGGGCGCGGCGCGGCCGTGAGCGGTCGGCGCAGCGCATCGGCGCGGAGAGCCGCCCTGAGCGCATCGGCGCCGCTCCACACGGCGCCGATGCCGAAGACGACCGCCGGCAGCATGGCCGCGCGCATCCAGGGGCCGAGGCCGACGCCGTACAGCGCGAAGAGCGTGCTCGCGGCGAGCCATGCCGCGAGGAGGCCGGCGGCGACGGGAGGGGCCGCCGGCCTCTTCGCCCAGCCCATCGCGGGTCGCAGCACGGCGATCGCCGCGCCGGCGATGAAGGGCGGGAAGGCGACGGGGCTGACCCACGGCCACAGCACGTCCGCCTGGACGCCGGTGAGCCACCACGCGAGGGCGAACAGGAAGACCCAGCCCCGTAGCGCCCGGACGGCAAGGTAGACGAGGGGGGAGAGCACGATGCACGTCATGAGCGCCTGGAGGAACCAGAGTGGGGTGGCGACCGGGCGCAGCAGCCAGTGGTAGAGCGCCTCGCCGGGCGAGTCGATGGGGCCGCCGAACTCGGGGTCGCCGGTCACGGCGGCGAAGAGCACGGCGGCCGCACTCCAGATCAGGAACGGGAGGAAGATCGTGCGCGCGCGACTCCGCACCTTCGTCAGATAGCCGGCGACGCCGGGCCTGAAGGTGCGGAAGAACAGGTAGCCGGAGATGAGGCTGAGGAAGGGCAGCGCCCAGCGCGAGAGCCCCAGTGAGACGACGGCCTCGAAGGAGCCGGCGGCCGACTTCGGGTAGGCGTGGAAGACGACGACCCACGCGACGGCGACGAAGCGCAGGACGCCGATCTTCTGGCTGACGTAAGGGTCCAATCGTCTCCGCGGGTCGTCTGGAGGGCGTGGGGGCGGCGGCGCCGAACGGCGCCGCCGCCCCCACGCCGGCCCTCCCTCTGCGCCGTCGGCTACAGCCTCAGCACCAGCTTGCGCACCTCGGGCTCGTCGCCGGGCAGGACGTCGAAGCCGAGGGACTCGGCGAAGCGGTTCATGCCCGGGTTTGCGGCGAGCACGTGCCCGTAGATCTCGCGCACGTGCCGGTCACGTGCCGCCTGGATCAGCGCGTCCATCAGCTTGCTGCCGATGCCCTTGCGCTGGTAGTCGTCGCGCACCAGGATCGCGAACTCGGCCTGCTCCTCGTTGGCCGTCTCCATCGTCAGGCGGGCGACGCCGAGCATGGCCTTGCCCTTGCGGCCCTTCGGCTGGCGGATGGCCGCCAGGGCGATCTCGCGGTCGTAGTCGATGTGGCAGTAGCGCACCAGCATCGACTTGGTGACCTCCCTGACCGGGCCGAAGAAGCGGTACTCGGCCGTGGCCGGCGAGAGCGACTCGATCATCTCGGCCCAGTCGGGCTCGTCCTCGGGTCGGATCGCGCGGATCACCGCCTTCTCGCCGTTGACCGGCACCTCCCAGTGGTACTTGCTCGGGTACATCGAGATCATCAGGTGCGAGCCGGGCAGGGTGATCTTGCGCACGTCCTTGGGCTCGATCACGACGCGGGCGTCGAGGGCGCAGAGCCCGTCCGTCCGTACCTGCAGGGGGTTGATGTCGATCTCGACGATCTCGGGGAAGTCGACCAGCAGGTAGCTGAACTTCACCATCGCCTGCTCGAGGGCGACCATGTCGACGGGGTCCTTGCCGCGGTAGCCCCGCAGGAGCTGCGAGACGCGCGTGCCCGAGATCATCGACTTGGCGAGCGCCTGGTTCAGGGGCGGGAAGTCGACGGCCACGTCGCGGTAGAGCTCGACCCCGGTGCCGCCCATGCCGAACATGATGGCCGGCCCGAAGGTGTCGTCCTTCTTGGCCCCGATGATGACCTCGTAGCCGCCGCGCGACATCGCCTGCACGGCCATGCCGATGATCTTCGCGTCGGGCCGTGCCTCTTTGACCCGGGCCGAGATCTTGTCGAACTGGTTGGCGGCCTCGTCGGCGGAGCGCACGTTGAGGGCGATGCCGCCGACGTCGCTCTTATGGGTGATGTCGTGAGAGAGGACCTTGACGGCGACGGGGAAGCCGATCTTCTCGGCCGCCGACGCGCACTCCTCGGCCGTGGTCGCCACGACCGTCTTCACCGTCGGGATCTGGTAGGCCTCGAGGACCTGCTTGGCCTCGACCTCCGTCAGGATCGAGCGGCCGTCGCGGGCGGCGGCGATGAAGGTCTTCTTCACCGCGGCGCGGTCGGGCCCGAAGTCGGGGAGGATGTCGGCCGGCGTCTCGTAGAGGTTCGCGAGGTTGCGCGTGTACTGGTACATGTACATGTACGCGCGGACCGCGTCCTCGGGCGTGTCGAAGGTCGGCACGTGCGCGGCGCGCAGGATCTGCACTCCCTCCCGCACCTTGATCTCGCCCATGAACGAGGTGAGCAGCGGCTTGAGCTGGTGGGTGCGGGCGACGTCGACCAGCGCCTTGGCCGTCGCCGTCGGGTCGCTCATCGCCTGAGGGGTGAGGATCGCGAGCACGCCGTCGCAGCCGGGATCGTCGATGAGCGCCTGCGCGGCCGCGGCGTATCGCGCCGCGTCGGCGTCGCCGGCGACGTCGACGGGGTTGCCGCGGGCGGCGAAGGAGGGCAGCGACTCGACGAGCTTGGCGTCGGTCTCTGCGGTGAGCTCGGCAAGCTCGCCGCCCAGGGTGAGCAGGCGGTCCGACGCCATGACGCCGGGGCCGCCGGCGTTGGTCACGATGCCCAGGTGCGGGCCCCGCGGGCTCGAGACGCGCGAGAGCGCCTCGCTCGCGTCGAAGAGGTCTTCGATCTCGTCGACGCGGACGACGCCGGCGCGCCTGAAGACCGCGCTGTAGAGCGTGTCGTCGCCGGCGATGGCGCCGGTGTGCGACGCGGCCGCCAGGGCGGAGCGGGCGTGGCGGCCGCTCTTCACGACGATGATCGGCTTGCTCTTGGCGAAGTGGCGCGCCGCGCTCATGAACTTGCGCGCGTCGGTGATCGACTCGATGTAGAGGATGATCGAGGTCGTCAGCGCGTCGTGGCCGAAGTAGTCGATGAGGTCGCCGAAGTCGACGTCGGCCATCGAGCCGACGCTGACGAAGGCCGAGAAGCCGACGTTGTTGGCGGCGGCCCAGTCGAGGATCGCTGTGCCCAGGGCGCCCGACTGGCTGAAGAAGGCGACGCGGCCGCCCGGCGGGATCACGTGGGCGAAGGTCACGTTGAGGTTGAGCGCCGGGCGGATGTAGCCGAGGCAGTTGGGCCCCACGATGCGCAGGCCGTACGAGTCGGCGATCTTCTTGACCTGGTTCTCGAGCTTACGTCCCTCGGCGCCGATCTCCTTGAACCCGGAGGAGACGATGACGGCGCCGCCGACGCCCGCCTCGCCGCACTCGCGCACGGTCTCGGGGACGTGCTTCGCCGGCACGGCGATGACGGCGAGGTCGATCTTGCGCGGCACCTGGCTGATCGCCGCGTAAGCCTGGATGCCCTGCACCGACTGCGCCGACTTGTTGACCGGGTAGACGATGCCGTCGTACTCGGCGCCGATCAGGTTGCGCAGCAGGATGTAGCCTACGGAGCCCTTCTTGTTGGAGGCGCCGATGACGGCGATGCTGCGCGGGTCGAAGAGTCTCTCGAGATTGCGTGTGCTCATGGTCGCTCCCGGCTCCGGACGCGGACGCTCAGGCCGCGGTCGTTGGTCTGCTGGCTTCTGGGGTCACGACGGACGCCGGTCCGCGGCGTGCCGGCGCCGCTCGGCGGCGCCTGACGCCGACCCGCGGCGCACGGGAGCGCCCCGGTGCACGTCGTGCCCCACCTACACTACGCCGTCCCGGCACGGACTTCATCCCCGGTCCTCGTTCGACGGGGCGATGAACCGGCGGCCGGCCGCGGGCCGGATGGGCCCGGGGCCGGCCGCGTACGGCCGCGGGGAAGACGAAGGGGGCGGCCGCCTCGCGGCGGCCGCCCCCTTGCGGACCCTGGCTGCCGAGCGTCGCCGCCCGGCCAGGCACTCCTACTGCTTGTTGGCCTTGAGGTCCTCGACCACGGCCGGGTCGGCCAGGGTCGAGGTATCGCCCAGTGCCTCGAACTCGCCCTCGGCGATCTTGCGCAGGATGCGGCGCATGATCTTGCCCGAGCGGGTCTTCGGCAGGCCGGTCGTGGCGAACTGCATCTTGTCGGGCGTGGCGATGGGGCCCACGACCTTGCGCACGTGCACGGCGAGCTCCTTCTTGAGCTCGTCGCTCGGCTCGATGCCCTCGTTGAGCACGACGTACGTGTAGATGCCGGTGCCCTTGATGTTGTGCGGGTAGCCGACCACGGCGGCCTCGGCGACCTCGGGGGCGCTGACGAGCGCGCTCTCGACCTCAGCCGTGCCGATGCGGTGACCGGAGACGTTCAGCACGTCGTCCACGCGGCCCTTCAGCCAGTGGTCGCCATCCTCGTCGATCACGCAACCGTCGCCGGTGTAGAACTTGTTCTTGAACATCGAGAAGTAGACATCCTTGAAGCGCGTGCCCGTCTTGTCGCCCCAGGTGCCGCGCAGCATCGCCGGCCAGGGGTGCGTGATGACCAAGTGGCCCTGCTCGCCCGGCGCGCAGGGCGAGCCGTCGTCCTTGAGCACCTGTGTCTGAATGCCGAAGAACGGCCGTCCGGCCGAGGCCGGCTTGAGCGGCGTGCAGCCGGGCAGCGGCGTGATCATGTGGCCGCCGGTCTCGGTCTGCCACCAGGTGTCGACGATCGGGATGCGCTCCTTGCCGACGTTCTTGTAGTACCACTTCCAGCTGTTCGGGTCGATGGGCTCACCGACTGTGCCGATGACGCGCAGGCTCTCCATCGGGTGCTTTCCCGGCCACTCCTCGCCCATACCCACGAGGCTGCGGATGACGGTCGGCGCCGTGTACAGCGTCGTCGGCTTGATCTTGTCGATGACCGCCCAGTAGCGATCCGGCTCTGGGTAGGTCGGGATGCTCTCAAAGACCACCGAGGTGACGCCGTTGGCGAGCGGGCCGTAGACGATGTAGCTGTGGCCCGTGACCCAGCCGACGTCGGCGGCGCAGAAGTGAACGTCGTCGTCGTGCAGGTTGAACGTGTACTTGGACGTGTCGTGCACGTAGAGGAGGTAGCCGGCCGTGGTGTGCAGCACGCCCTTCGGCTTGCCGGTGGAGCCCGACGTGTAGAGGATGAAGAGAGGGTGCTCCGACTCGCACGGCACACACGGGCAGTCCGTGGTGATGTCGGACGCGTTCATCTCGTCCTCGAACCAGTGGTCGCGGCCCTCGGTCCACGGCACGTCGCCGTCGACGCGCTTGATCACGATGACGGACTCGACCGTCGACTCGCCGCTGATGGCCTCGTCGGCGTTCGTCTTGGACGGCATGATGCGGCCGCCGCGGTAGCCCTTGTCGGCGCAGACGAGGACTTTGGCCTCGCAGTCGTCGATGCGGGCGCGCAGGGAGTCCGCGCTGAAGCCGCCGAAGACGACCATGTGGACGGCGCCGATGCGCGCGCAGGCGAGCAGGACGATCGGCACTTCCTTGATCATCGGCAGGTAGACCGCGACGCGGTCGCCTTTCTGGACGCCGTGCTTCTTGAGCACGTTGGCGAACTTGCACACCTCGTCCAGGAGTTCTTTGTAGGTGTAGCTGTAGTTGTCGCCTTGGTCGCTCTCGAAGATGATGGCCTTCTTGTCGCCCTTGCCCGCCTCGACATGACGATCGACGCAGTTGTAGGTGACGTTGAGCTCGCCGCCATCGAACCACTTGATGACCGGTGTGGGATCCCAGCTCCACTCGAGGACCGTGTCCCACTTCTTGTACCAGGTGAGCGCTTCCTCGGCGCGCTCGGCCCAGTATCCCTCAGGATCCTCTACCGAACGCTTGTAGGTGGCCTCGTACTCTTCCATGGTCTTGAAGTACGCATTTCTGGACGCATCGGCCGATGGATAGTAGATCTCCTGCTCGTCTGCCACCTGGTTACCTCCCCTGTGTCTTGTCGGACCTTGCTGGTTGCCGCTCCGCGCTCGTTGTGCGCCGAGGTGGGCGGCCGCGTGTGCCGCCACGCGTCGCACCGTCTTGGTGACGACACGGCCGAGAAAGGGTGGGCAAGACTAGCACTCCAGTGCCCCCGGCGCAAGGGCAAAAAGCCT
>ENA-OSEO01004590-OSEO01004590.1-sediment-metagenome-genome-assembly--contig:-NODE-4590-length-14262-cov-7.818682_pt1 | contig 14262 bp, 10 predicted proteins | sample MGYA00237883_ERZ534232 | MGnify/ENA metagenome assembly ERZ534232 | reverse complement strand
GCCCCGCACAAGCCCTTGCTTCTGCTTTCCATCCTCGATCTCGTCGCCCAGGGGCGGATCACCCGCAATTTCATCGAACCGGCCTTTGAGCTGGCCGAGACCTTCAACGGCTACTGGCAGCGGATCATGCCCATCGGCTCCGCCGGCAACATGGCCTACCCGTTTTTCTTCATGGACAGCGAGCCGTTCTGGACCCTGGTGCCCCGGCCCGGCGTCCGGCCGCCTGCCGGCAGAACGGTGAGTTCCATGAAGAGTATCCGAGATACTATATCTGGGAGTGCTCAGTAAAGCCAAAACAAATTTGGAATTAGCGAAATCGAAAGATATAATCCTATAATTAACTATGCTAAAATCTTTGAAGAATATTCGGCCGCTTTATTTACTTCCAGATGAACCATTAGCTGCCGAAGTCCTAATACCTGGCTTCCAGGCAGCAGAAAAAGTTTGCTGCATGGTTGGTTTTTTCTCGAGTGAGGTGTTGGGATCACTTGCACCAGGACTTGCGACTTATATCGCTAACTCTGGTGAGAGCTTTCGGCTTATTATTAGTCCATTGCTACGCCCAGAGGATAAAGCGGCGATCGAGGCTGGATTGAGGACACCGGAACAGGTTGCCGAAAAAATTTTTGATAATTTTTTATTTACTGAAGACATGCTCCAGCAGCACACATTAAAATGCCTGTCGTGGCTCCTGCGCCATGGTCGAATTGAGATTCGGATTGCGTTAATGAAAGACGCCCTCTTTCATCCCAAAGTGTGGTTGTTTAAGGATCAGGATGATGTTCTTGCTGTACATGGATCAAGCAATGTAACTTATGCAGGGATATACAAAAACATAGAACAAGTTGCAGTTTCAATGTCATGGTACGACCCTAACCAGAAATATATCACAGATAAATTCCATCAACAGTTCAACAGGCTTTGGGAAAATATGGAAGTGAGGTGTTTAGTCGTATCCTTACCTGAAGCTGTCAAAAACCGCTTACTTCGGACGTATAATTCTAATGTGCCACCAAAAGAGGATGATCTTAAAGGATTTTGCTTTCCGGAAACAAATCTTTCTGAAGATTCGGGGCCATACCCATTAGAGCCAATACCAAAAAACGAATTTATCATCCCTGAATGGTTAAAATATGAGGACGGCCCCTTCCAACATCAAGGCAGAGCAGTTGTTGCATGGTGCAATGCTGGATATCGAGGGGTCTTGGAAATGGCCACCGGCTCAGGCAAAACGATTACAGCAATGATCTGCGCTTACAGACTTTTCGAGAAGCATAAGCCACTACTGATCGTCGTTGTCGCGCCTTACATACCATTAATCCAGCAATGGTGTGATGAGATTGCGCCGTTCGGGCTAAGGCCCGTCAACCTTACTTTGTCTGCTGGAGTGCGCGGTCGAGCGCATGAGCTAAATAGAATAAAACGACGTTTTCGAAACGGAACGAGCAATGTGGAAATTGTTGTCGTCTCACATCGTACCTTATGTGACAGAATGTTCAAAGCCGAGCTTGAGAAGTTTGATTGTATCCGCTTACTGATTGCTGATGAGGCTCACAATTTGGGTGCCGAGGGATTTATAAGCGACCCCCCATCTTTCTTCGAGTACCGACTTGGGTTGTCAGCTACACCTATCAGGCAATATGATGATTTAGGAACAGAGGCATTATTTTCATTTTTTGGACCGATAGTTTTCCAGTTTACCCTGGAGGAAGCAATCGGGCACTGCCTCGTGGAGTATGACTATTATGTTCATCCAGTTGAGCTAACGCATGATGAAATGGACGAGTGGTATGATCTCACTTCCAAAATAAAAGCAAATGTTTGGCGGAAAGAGCATGGCAAACCGGATGATTATCTCACCAAATTATTCAGGGACCGCAGAGCGTTACTTGAAAACGCAGAAAACAAGATCGCGGCGCTAGATGAAGCACTTCGAAATGAAGACCTTAGAAACCTGCGCTACACTCTGATTTATGCATCAGATAAATCTCCTAAGCAGTTAAATGCGGTCAACTCGCTACTCAAAGCCCATGGCGTACTGTTTCATCAGCTCACATTTGAGGAAACGGCAAAAAGGGAAGAGACCACCAGGATAATCAGATCCTTCCAGGAGGGCTCGTTGCAAGTTTTGACCGCAAAGCGAGTGCTCGATGAGGGAGTGAACATTCCCCAAATCGAAAAAGCTTTTATCCTCGCAAGTACGACCGTTGAGCGCCAATGGGTACAACGCAGAGGCCGTTTACTCCGCACATGCAAAGAGACTGGCAAGGCTAACAGCAAGATTCACGATTTCATAGCTATGCCACCGGACATTGAGAATATAGACCCTGAAGATAGAGAACTCATTCGGTCCGAGCTTCTCCGGGTGCAGGAATTTGCAAGACTAGCCCGGAATGCCGGAAGACCGGATGGGCCATTAGAGATTATCCATCAACTTGTCAACGCGGTTTTTTTATAGGAAGGAGAAAGCATGCCGCTAAATGAACGTAAAATCATCAGTATCATTGTCGAAGAATGCATGACAATCGAGGATAGATGCAAAGGATATCGCAAAGAACTTATTGAAACGGTCGCAGACATTATCACCGCAGAGCGACAACATCGCGTACAGGGCACCAACATTCAGCAAAAAGTAAATGACAAGTGCAATGCAATGGGTCGTTTTTTGGCAGAATGCCGTGCACGCTCGTGCAGGACTTAGGAGGATGCACAATGAAGTTGATCCGTGCAGAGTTTGAAAATTTTAGGCTGCTTCGGCAGCTGAAACTCGATTTTTCTACAGACAATATAAAGAAGTTGACTGTAATTCGTGCCGAAAATGAAACAGGAAAGACTACTATTCTGCACGCTCTACAATGGGCACTTTATGGAGACGATGCACTTCCTGGAAAAGGACGTGATTTTAGGCTGCATCCCATCGATTGGGACCCATCAGAGGGCACCCGCGTTCCAATTTCGGTGCAGGTTGATTTTGAAACCACAGCTGTGCGGCGAAGCTCAAAGGGGATTATCCAATCAAAGCGTCAATACAGGATTATCAGATCCACTTTCGAAACTTTGAATCTCGCAGAATGGGAACGTTCGCCTTCAATTGTGAAACTCTATCAGGTGACAGATAGAGGAAGTAATCCGATTGATCCCCCAGAAGCTGTAATTGATGAGGAGCTACCACCGGAACTACGTGAGGTTTTCTTTACAGATGGCGATCGGGCCTTGAGCTTCATTGAGGCGACTGTATCTGTTACCACGAAACGAGAGCGTGTCCAGAGAGCAATTCGATCACTACTGGGCTTAGGCGTCATTGAAGACAGCCTTAAGCACATAAAAAAAACGGCTACTGAAGTGAACAAGTCGGCAAAGGGGATTAGTTCAGACGATAAGCTCACAAAAATAGCGACAAAACTGGAACAGATAGACAGCAGCGCAGCTGAGCTTGAGGAAAAGATAGAAGATGCGAAGATGCAATTTTCCGCCTTCGATGAAAAACTCGCCGATATCCGGAAAAAAATCGATGCAGCCCTCGTTAAGGGCGACCGTGAGAAACTAATGCGAGAGATAGAGCAAGTAGAACGGCAGCTCAAGCACATCGAAAACCAACGGACCGCCGCGAAAAAAGAACATGCGGAGCTGTTCCGAAGCCTTTCTTTGGCGCGTGACCTTCTCTCACCGGTTCTGGAAAAGAGCCTTGCTAAACTTCAAGAACTCTATGACCAGAAAAAAATCCCGAATACAACAATTCCAGTTCTTGAGGAGCGTCTAAAAAGTACGGTCTGCATCTGTGGCGAATCGCTCGACCCTCAAGAACGGGACGGACAGCGTCGACGAAAGCATATCCAATGTCTGATTGATGATAGCCTAAAAGCCGATGAGCTGCAAAGCAGTATAACCGACCTATACTACGGCTCAAGGTCTTTGCAACCTGATAAGGTAATGGCCGATGAACGTTGGCTTGCGGAATACTCCAAGGTAGTCGAGCGACGCGATGAACTTGATATCATGCGGGATGAGCATGGTAAAAGGCTCAAAGCGCTGGAGGTTCAATTAGACAATATTCCGGACACTAATATACAGGGTCTCCGAGATACTAAGCGTCAGTATTCGGAGCAGCGTGATCGTTTTAACATCATCAGCTCTCGGTATGAAACACAACTCGAAGGACTGAGAAAGGAAAGGGAACGCCTGGTTGCACAACGGGACAATCTCCTTCGAGAACTAAAGAAAGGTGCTCGCATTCTTGCTGAACTTGAGGTTACGCAAGATATAGAACGTGTTCTTAGAAACTCCTATGACCGTATCACCAATGAGGAACTGACTAAGGTCAGCGAGCTGATGAACAACATCTTCCTTGAAATGATCGGAGCTGACCCCGAACAGGGGGCTATAATACGGCGTGCGGAAATCAATAAGGATTTTGATATAGTAGTCTACGGCCCAAATGACCGAACACTCAATCCCGACCGTGATCTAAACGGTGCCTCTAGACGAGCTTTGACTCTCGCTTTCCTTCTCTCTCTCACGAAAGTGAGCGAAGTCGAGGCACCTAACGTGATCGACACACCACTCGGCATGATGAGCGGTTATGTCAAAAGATCAGTACTGAAGACAGCCATTCGTGAAAGCTCACAACTTGTTCTCTTCCTCACACGCTCCGAGATAGCGGATTGCGAAGAAATCCTAGATGCAGAAGCAGGACGCGTGATTACGTTAACCAATCCAGCTCATTATCCTCTAATGCTGGTCAACAACCCGCATGTAAATGAACGTACTGTATTAAGCTGCGATTGTAGTCACCGCAAGGAGTGCCGATTGTGTCAGCGGCGATTAGATATGGAAATGCCAATGGAACTTGAAATATAGGAGACAAACAGTGACACAACGATACCACAATCCTTTTGCCGGCATTGATCTGGTCGCCCCTGTCGACCAGCGAGATGTCTACGACAGGTATTGTCAGACTGGTGGCCGCACAACCATCGACCAAAGTCCTTTTCCCAGGATGGTCGATTTTTGGTTTACAGGCTTGGCGCTTGCCGCACGAAAAGAACTCGCGCCGATTGATTTAGCTAAGCAGGAAACTTTCAAGTTCATGGAGGGGTCGATATTCGATCGAGATAGCTGGCGGGTCCAGACAATAATGCTCGTCGCCATTGCAGTTGAAGAGAAGGTTGAAATTGTAGGTGAACCGCGACGCATAATTGCCATTGCAAACGGCTTGGCTGCAGCCGGAATCCCGCATGTTGTAGACATGCTACGTGACGGGGACCAAGATCCGATCTGGAACCTGTCAGAAATGATAGATGAGACATTAAGAAAAAAAGCTGAAAAGTAGAATTGGGGAGGGTTTTACTTTGAAAATATCCCACAAAAAAATGGAGCTTTCCGACCTGATAAAAATTCGCGAGAAAATTCATCTAAACCCGGCTTGGCAACGAGGACCGGTTTGGCCTACCTCCAAACAAGCTCTCCTAATCGATTCAATTTTACGCGGATATGATATTCCAATGATTTATCTTCGCGAATGCGCTCCCAACACACCTTACAAATATGAAGTTGTTGATGGCCAACAGCGTCTTCGATCGCTTTGGAATTTCATTGATGGTGTATATACTATTCCAAACGATTTCGAGAAGGTAAATAGGGAAGATATTGGAGGAAAGGGATATAATGATCTCCCAAAGGTGATGCAGTACAAGATTACCAAATTTATCGTGATTGTTGCAATAGTAAAAAACTCTCGTGAACCAGAAATTTCACGATTGTTTTCGAGAATGCAAATGGGCGTCCGTCTTAATCCAGCAGAGCTTAGGAATGCAGTGCAAACGGGGCTACGGCACGCTATCGATGGAGTGGCACGCCTACACAAATTTTTTTCAAATTCTCGTATACCTGCCGCCCGATTTAAACATCAGGATTATCTGGCACATGCGTTTTCGATATGCTTACATAACGCAAAACGCCATCTTAAAGCACCACAGCTCATGGATGACTATAACCATGTTACCGATAGCAATGTTTATGGTCCAATTATAGCTGACGCTGATAGCATTCTTACTTTTCTTGATAGGGTAAATACGCAAGCATCTAAAAGGATCACTCAGAAATGGATTTTTGTTGATCTTTTCTATTTACTCTACCAAAACAAACTTAAGCTAAGCAAGCTGAATATAGAGAATTTTTCGCATGCTTATGTAGATTTTGATAAACTTCGTCTTAAATATAATGCGGAGCCCGACAAGCTTCTGATTGATGAGCCTACGAAAGCACAGCAAGACCTTTACGATTATATTCTAGCTTTCAAAATTTCTGGTGGCGAGCAGAAAAATTTGTATCAACGAAATCAAATTCTACAGCGAAATTTCAAGGCGGTACTGGAGGTGTAAGTATGGCTCTGAAGATAGATAGCATCCCTACAGAATTAATCGATAATTATCTAAACCATAAGTGCGGTTTTTTCGTAGGCGCAGGACTATCACGCAATGCAGGTTACCCAGATTGGCAAGGGTTACTAACAGGTTTGATCAAAAAAGCGGAGCAAAACCATTTACTTGCACACGATCGAGCTACGGAGTGTCGGAAGTTAGCGAAAGATCCAAGCAAATTTCTCATGCTTGCCGAAGAGATGAAAGATGTCTTAGGCGTGGAGTTCAAGACATATCTTGAAGAAACTTTTGGTGATGATGAAATTGATCCACGACTAGCGCATGATCTATTAGTTACGTTGAAGCGAAACAACTTCATAATAACTACCAACTATGACTTATTGATAGAAAAGGCATTCGTTAATAATAGAATATTACAAACAGCATATAAATATTATGAAGCCAATGCCATCCAACGGCAACTTTATCTTCGCAAGTTTTTTTTACTTAAAGCTCACGGTGATGCAAAGTCCGCTGCAGAACATATTGTATTGACGGATAAAGATTATAGAAACCTTCTTTATAGAGAACCAGGATATCAAAGTGTTCTTCAGTCAATATTTACAATGTATTCAGTGATATTCATCGGATGTTCTCTACAGGACCCGGAATTAAGATTATTATTGAATTATATAAATGCAGCATTTCCCGAAGGTGGTGTTCCTCACTACGCACTTATGTCAACGGAACATACAAATTCGATAGAACGTAGCCGGTGGAAAAAAGACTATAATATGAAGATAATCCCTATTTCACCAGATAACAACTACGAAGACATTGATATTTTTTTAAAAATTTTGCACGAAAAAGAAAATTAGTTTTTGCAGAGCAAAACTAAAAAATTTAAATCTAATCATTTATGACACGCCAGACAGACCTTCGACTTACCGTATAGATCATCGATATCAAGAGGCTCGTTGTCCGGCCTCAGCGGATTGGGCTGTACCTTGGATCGCATGCGGGCAAGGCGTACTTCGTAGTCGCATCTAATTTGGGCAATGCGCTTCGGCCGTTCTAACTCTTCCAATGATTCGCCTTGGCTCCAAGTGAAAGGCGACCCGTGTTCGACGGCATTTTTTTCATATGCCTTGGCTTCCTCGAAAGCATCAGGGTGCCGTTCTTTCAAGCGAACCCATTCTATCTTTTGTTGGAAGAAGCAGAAAGTGCAGCCACTTCGGGTACGCCAGGAATAATAGTTTGGAAGACCCAGCCCAGACGCTTCAAGAATATCAAGCACGCTGGCCTTGTCAATCCCAGCTTCCTTGAACGGCAACCGGACAATCAGCCTGTCGTGCTTGGAACTGTAGCCTTCACGGTATTCCTCGTCGCTTCGGATGGCGACGTAGCTGTAAATCGTTGAACCATTTTCAAGAAAAGGCCGCAGCCAGTATTCGAAAGGTCTTAATTTGAGTTGGCGCGTACACCATCGGGTTTGTGGTGAAGGTAAAAAGTTGTTGTATTGCTTAAGCCAGAAGTCGAAATCTCTGTCGGGGTTAAGACGAAGAATTGGTTTGCCTAGAAAACCTTCGAGCCGACCGAGGTATTCATAGACTTCAGGTAGTTCCTTTCCCGTGTCCGTAAAGAAATACTCGATATCCAGTTCGGAATGATACTGTCGCATGTAGACGGCAAGGGCGGCACTGTCTCTCCCTCCGGAGAGCCCGAGAACATGTTTTTCTACGCTTCTCATTAAATGATTGCACCCCCTTTTCTTTCAATCTTTGATTTGGAAGGCTTTGACATATAGCGCACGCTAAGTTCCGCAAGGGCAGCTAAGATGATATTTCTGCGGCCCTTATCTGCCTCTTCAATCGCCGCAGCTACGCGCTCGATTAGAGTGTTAATAGCCTCACGGTCGGTATCTGCAACGTGAAACTCTTCGAGGACTGGTGCAGGCCGCCCTTCTACACCAATAACTATAGCCATTGCATGGCGCTTATCAGGGCGCCCCTTCACACGAGCAAATGTTTCCGCGCGCAAGAATTTCTGCGACATGTCCGCTATGTTTACCATAGCTCTATCAAGGTCCAAGTCAACCCAGTCACGCGGCGGCCTGTTCGCAGCAAGACTCGCAATCCCCTCGAAAACTAGGTCGGTGCCATCAAATTGCGTAAGACGACCAACAAACGCCTCGAAATGGAAATCGCCAGCAAGTTGCCTGATGTTCCCGGCGCGGTTCCTAAGTTCAGCAAGGGATTGTGGCGATAGATTTGGAACCTGCAACTCGGCAAGCATGATGTCTCGTAAACGGTGCAACATCGAGGGATAAGCTTTTACCAATTCCTCAAGGCCTTCACGAAGTCCGTCAATAACACCCTCGAAATCCGCATCAATTGCGCGGCCAGCGTTGGAGTTTACAACTGAGGGGATATCATCAAAAAGAAACTGATTGGGATCGCGGGCGCGTTTGAACAGATCGCGAACACGGCCAGCGTTCGCGGATAGGCGCATCGTGCGCTTGGTCCATGGTGGCAATTGTTCGAATATACTAATAAGTCCACGCGCTACATCTATCGGTTCCAAGTGAACGAGCGCATTCTGTTGATCGAGTGCGCGTACTATCTCTGCCATGCCGGAAAGCAACCGGCGAGCGACATCCGACAGGTCCATCCAACGTAATTGAATGGTCGTAGGATCTTTGGCAAGGTATTCAACATCAACGTCATCAAAGCGGGCTCGGAATATTCCCTCCCGGTAAACAGCTAAATTGTTACGCTGGGAGAGAATGAAAGCAACCGCCAGAACGGGCATTAAACCGTCCTTAACGCCATAGTGCTCCCCGCGCCAACGGTCATAGATTTCAGAAACGGCGATAGTACGGTTGCTATTACTTCTGATGAATTTGACAGCCTCTTCCCAAATGGGTGCGAGGCGGCAAGGGTCATCCTTTGAAGGAGGAGTAAAATGCCATCCATTAGCGCTCTTGGTGTAAAGACCAGTGCCTTCAAGCACAGACGCGAACAGGCCACCTTCCGTGGGAAAACCTTGAATTCCGAGCCGCGGCTCACCTTCATTTAGCACCATGCGCCGCAGCAGGGCATTCTGTGCGGCGATGGCATTGCTTGATGGTTTCTGACGATTGAGTAACTCATTGTGCAGTTTAGGGCACCTATCGAACCGATTGTCCGCTAACTCGGAAGCTAGGCTATTGAGTTCGGCACGGGGGTAGGGCTTCGGCGAATAATACTTGCGGAACCACTGGGCGTTGTCGAACGCTTTGTGCAACTCACTTTCAAGCTGACCCTGCAAAGTAGCTAAGCGAGCGCTAACTTCACGGCGAGCGACTGAATCGCCTGCAAGCTCCGGCCTTTTATGACGAACATTCTCTAGCGCGAGCAACTCACGAGCGAGGGTCATAACGGTCCATGAACGATTGGATATGCCGACAACAATATCCCACTCGTCACTATAGCGAGCCGCCTCGCGGCATAGCCGTGCCGCTTCTATCTCGTTCTCACCTTCGGTTGGAATGGCCAACAAAAATTGGCCCACAGTTCCTTTTTTAGGTTGATAGTGCGCCGCTAGCTCAATAATATCGCACAACGGCGCAAGATTGACTTCGAACCAGCGCAAGGACCCCGTCTTGTGATAATGACGCTTTGCCAAGACTGGTTGCAAACCAGCCAATGTCTTAAGTGCTGAAAAATCTATGGCATCTACCGCTGCAAGCTCGGTCCGAAGCGCCTCATCGATGTCGAAATCGCTTCCGGCATAAACCGCGTAGGCATCAAGGAATTTTTTAAAAATCGTGAAAGACCATTTACTGAGCTGGTTCAGCGCTTCCCGGAGTTCTATTTCTGATGTCTTAGGGAAACAAGTGCGTAACAACGCAAAATTTGGAACGAGACCCGACCGTTCTTTGAACAGGTCCACGACCGCTATGATTTTGAGAAGCCGGATATGCAGTGTGTCCCCACTAGTGGATTCGCATCGCTCGAGTGCTTCCGCCGCCAATGCCCAACGATGACCGTCAGGTGACGCGAGAATCGACGGTTCCAAATTAGCACGAAGATAATCCCATAGTTGGTCAGGCAAGTAAAGTGCGTGTTCGTCGGCGCGGCGCAGAAAGTCCTGGAATCCGTGGGGCTCAGCTGAATTAAGAAAACCAAAAATGCTACGCTGGTTCTGACCAAAACGGCGGCGCGATATGGGGCCAAGTAGGCATGCCACAACCGGGTGTAATGGCCAGCATTTCTCCAATATTAAGGCAAGTCGTTCAGCATCTGCGGGGCGGTCACGATGGACCAAGCCCGCTACCATGCGAGAGAGGCTGCTTGGTGATTTAAAACGATGGTCGCTCTCGATAGCGCGTGAAATCAAATCGATTTGTTCTTCCCCGGCCGTATTGACAGCAAGATCAATGAATCGGCCCTGAATTTTCGCCCACTCATCGCGCATCTCGCGGGAAAGCCTGTGGGCGTATTCTTCGAACGCTTGATGCAGGACACCCACGATCAAAAGGCGGCCTTCGCTGCGCGACGCTGCCTCAGCAAGCTGCTGGAATACGTAGATGTCTGCACCGTTTTGCACTGCGTTTTCAAGGAACTTGCCCATTTCATCAATAAAAATGATGAGGCCATCGGAGCTCTTTGGATTGGCCACAGCCGTTTCCTTCACCGCTTGGACCAGTTTGTCTTCCGTCCAGCCACCGCGAGGCTGGCGGGCAACAAACCCAACCGCCTGCATTGTCTCCCCTATGGCGCGAACAGGATGTTCCCTACGACCAACAACCGGCAAAATGTGCCACCCCTTTGTTCCGACCGGCAAAGCTTTCCAAATCGCTGCTGTCAGCTTGTGCCCGAAAACTCTAGCAGCCTGTTTTTGAAGATCGGCATTACCGTTGAGAAGAGCGGAAAGTGCAATGACAAGACTCGACTTGCCGCTGCCGTAAGGGCCCGTCCAAGTAAAAGCACCCTGCCTAGTTTCCGAGACATGGCGCGCCATAGTGAGTAGTACATCAGCCGATGATTGAGGGCATACGAAACCATCTAGTGCCCTATAATCACTTAGGTCTGTGTCAATGCGGATAGAACGCAGAAATCGGCGGGAAATATAGACGCGATCTTTCATTGGCATTAAGCTGCCTCCGACTGGTCGATGCAGGCATAATCTGTTTCGAGGTAGGAAAGCGCTTTTTCAAAACTTAGATCGGTGTCGCGCACGACCTGCTTAAGGCCAGCCGTTTCCGACCAACGGAGCTTACCTTTCGTTACGTCGTCCAACCTAACAAGCCGGTCGACCAAATTGTTCTCATCGAGAAGAAAAACTCGACCAGGCCCACCTGGTTCATGCGCGATTGCTTCGAATGACAACGTGGTTGCCTTCTTCGAATATTGAAACCAAAAATCAAGCAGGGCATAAACGAATACGCCATCAGCCAACGTCGATTTCTCTCCTCGTACGAATCGGAATCCATCGCGCTTACCGGTCGCCTTGATCAGGCCCAACTCGGTCAATGGCGATTCAAGTGCATCATCATTGCCAGTCTGGCTAAATGGCTGTTGTGGTACGTATGTGCGTATGAAACAGGCGACATCGTTCTTGATCGTCTTAACAGCCACACGGGACCACTCACAGTCCTTCGCCAATCGAATAATGCCATTGATTAGATGTTCACGGTCAAAGGTCAGTGCGGGGTAGTGATTGAAAGCCCAAAACCATGTCGTTTTTTCGGGTCGAGCTGCCAAACGCCAATGCACAAGCCACAGCGTCGCGGGATTCTCCATGTATGGGTCGAGGCCTTCTGCTCCAAACAACTTGCGGCCAAGCTCCGACGTTTGGATGATGTGCACACCCTGTGGTTCGTATAGAATGCCGGCAGCAGAGCCCCAATGGCGCATCGAAGCTACCATGTTTTTGCCTACCCCAAAACGAGCGATGGCATCGTCTCCAAGGAATACTGATTTATTTTCCCGGTCATTCTCGGTGGCCACCACTGCGTCATAGGCTTTCTTAAGCCACCCGTAGCGCAGTGGAAACGTTTCGTGTCCCGAAAACTGAGGACGATAAGTATCTTGAAAAAGAGGTCCGCGTGACATAGTTGTTCCAACCTGGATGATTTGTCCAGGTCGACTTTAATGTACTAGTGTGGTAAAGTCAACTCCCCTGGGGCCATGATCCAGAAGCGAAAATTTCGTTAGCGACAGTGTTAAATCGGTTTGCGCCTATACATCGAGAGAATTCATGAGAATTGGCCATACAATTTATTTAGACCATCAGGCGACAACCCCGGTAGACGCGAGGATTATCTCTGCTATGTCACCATATTTTTCTGAGTTGTTCGGAAATCCACACTCAGATGATCATGCCTCCGGATGGCACGCTAAGCGAGCTGTGGACGATGCCGCTGCACGCTTAGCGAGGTTGATCGGAGCCGATGCAGATGAAATCATCTTTACTTCAGGCGCAACTGAGGCCAATAATCTCGCTCTGCTCGGGTTAAGCAAGAGGGCTTTTTCGGGGTGCCGCCAGCGAATTCTTGTAAGCACAGTTGAACACAAGTGCGTCCTTGCTATTAGCCGAATTCTAAATGAACAGCTTGGCTATAGAGTCGAGTTCGTACCTGTTGACACCAAAGGTTTTGTGGACATATCCGTATTACAAAGAATGATGGCAGATGATGTGCTTGTAGTATCTATTATGGTTGTAAACAATGAAATCGGCACGATACAAAATATTGCTCAACTATCTAAGATTATAAGAGAAAGGGGGTCTTTTTTTCATTGTGATGCTGCACAGGCACCTTGTGCCCTTGATTTAGGACAGTTCTCCCAATTCGTCGATTTAATGAGCTTGTCCGGCCACAAAATGTACGGCCCTCAAGGTATCGGCGCACTTTTCATCCGTCGAGATTTACAGAACCATATCGAACCTCTCGTTTATGGTGGAGGTCAGCAACGAGGACTGCGCTCAGGTACGGTGCCCGTTGCCCTCTGCGTAGGAATGGGTGCTGCAGCGACACTGTTACACAGTAGAGGCGCTGAGGAAGAACGCGAATTGTTACGCAACCGCAGAGATACCTTTGTTACCGAACTAATGAGCCTGCAGTGGCCAATAGCATTAAACGGCCCTGAAGGTTGTCAGCGCCACCCTGGAAATGCAAACTTGCGCTTCGATGGCTTTAATGCCAAAGACCTTCTTCTTGCACTTCAACCTAGCATTGCGGCTTCCACAGGTTCCGCTTGCACTTCTGGAATTCCAGAGCCGTCCCATGTTCTTAGGGCCATCGGACTTTCGATTGAGGAAGCTGAATCATCAATTAGGTTCAGCATCGGACGTGGAACTACAGAAGCCGATTTGGAAGAAGCAGTAAAACTAATTAATGAAAGCCTTTCTAAGCTTGCTGATTAACAGATAGAGAGTCAGGCCATGAAATCAAGCAAATTTGATGGAGCCATAGAGATGGTTGGAGGCAAAGGTCCCGATCGGCCCAAGCCAAATACCTGAATTATCTATATAAAAATCCAATCGTCGTCCATTTTTTCCCTTTAGAATGCCCTTTTCAGGGCCAAAATCAATGTGCTAAAAAATTTCCTGAACCGTTCAGGCAGATAGGGGAAAATGGAAACAGACCCCGTTTTTTGTTGCCTTCCTGGTCAATCAACTTCAAAGTGTGCAGCATGCACGGCAAAAACCGAAGTGAGATACGACCCGGGATGCGGGTTTGTATCGTGTTGAAGGAAGACCAGCGGTTGGGAAAACTCACTGAGGGGATCGTCAAGGATATCCTGACCAGATCCCCGACGCATCCGCATGGCATCAAGGTCCGCCTGGAAACCGGCCAGCTCGGCCGGGTCAGGAAAATAGAAAGGTGAAAGGTCAGGGACGGAATCGACCCAGACCA
>ENA-OSEO01004588-OSEO01004588.1-sediment-metagenome-genome-assembly--contig:-NODE-4588-length-14268-cov-5.345853_pt1 | contig 14268 bp, 8 predicted proteins | sample MGYA00237883_ERZ534232 | MGnify/ENA metagenome assembly ERZ534232 | reverse complement strand
TCCGTCAGATTGAACAGGCCTACCGCCAGCGAGCCATCCTCCATCGGCTTGGCCATGATCAGCGTCTGGTCGTCCTGGACGAGCGGCCTGGCCTGTTTGCCCAGTGGGTCCTGATCCACATCGATGACCTCAGCGTTGCACAGGACACCGAGGGTGAAATCGTCGAGGATGGCCATGTCGCCGGAGAAGAACAATGGGGCCGCCATCAGGCACCACATGGACATGTAGCTGTACTGCTCGTTGGGCGTCAGCTTCGTCGGGATGGGCGGGTCGTCCTGGCTGCGGGCGTTGCCGACATAGCCGATGAGAATGTAGTCGGGGTCGTTCCAGCCTCCGGGACCGGCGTACTCATAGTGCCGCGCGTTGCTCAGGCCGATGTGGTAGAATCCTGGCAGCAAGTCGCCCCGAGCCAGGCCCAGGTCGCCGGTGGTCCGCCAGCAGTGGCCGGTCTCGGCGCCCCAGGTCCAGACGTCCCCCATGCCATACTGGCAGAGGTTGTGGACGATGTCCCGGTTCAGGGTCTTGAGGATATCACCCATCTTCTGGTAGGGCCGTTTCAGGTGTTCGAGCGTCCGCCCGCCCGCGACCTCGGTGTAGGAGCACCAGTCGTACTTCAGGAAGTCGAAGCCCCACTCGGCGAACTTCTCCGCATCGATCCGCTCGTGCTCATAGCTGGCGACGTAACCGGCGCAGGTCCAGGGACCCGGCCCCGTATACAAGCCCGCCTTCAGTCCCTTGTGGTGGATGTAGTCCACCATGCCCTTGATGTCGGGGAACTTCGCGTTGGGCAGGATGGCACCCCGCTCGTCACGATAGGGCTCGTCGCCTCGTTTCTTCATCCAGCAGTCGTCGATATTGACATATTGGTACGCGTAGTCGGCCATGCCGGAGGCGATCATCACGTCCGCGGCATTCCGCATGTGCTCCTCGGTGACGCGGTGGTAGTGGATATACCAACTGTTCCAGCCCATCGGCGGCGTCAAAGCCAGCAGGTCCCCGACCACGATCTTCAGGGGCCGCTCGTCGGCACCGTGCTCATTCCTCGCGCGCAGCGTGACAACGTAGTGTCCGCGTTGCTGGGGCACACGGCCCTCGATGATCCCGGAACTCGCGTCCAGTCGCAGGTCCTTCGGGAGGTTGTCCGCGGTGAACCGGATCGGCCGCGTCCCGGTGCAGGGAATGCGATAGATGAACGGGCGTCCCGGTCGGGCGCCGTAGACCGTGGGCCCGTTGATGCGCGGCTGGGGCCCGGGCTTGGGCGTCAGGACGACCCTCTCTTCCGGCGGCGGCTTCGGCGCCTCCACCGCCCGCGGTGCCTCGCCGGCGAAGACGAATTCGGCCTGGGCCCAGTTGGCGTGGTCGAAGTCGATCCCATCGCCCATCGAGCCCACCAGCAGCAGGGCTCTTCTGACACCCGCCAGGGGAATGTCCAGAGCTTTGGCGGTCTGTCCGCCTTTCATGACGCCGCTGTCGAAGAGGCTCTTGCCGTCCCCGTAGACTCGGAACGCGACGGTCCCTCGACCATTGGTGGCATCGTCGACGCCCACGACCGCCCGAAATCGTTCTGCCTTGCCGTCCAGCTCAACGTACAACAGGGAATCGGCGTGCGTTCCGACTCCGTACTCGAATCTACGGCCCGCAATGGCCATGGCCTTGCCCGTGACGCTTTGATCCGCCAAGGGCTGTCCCCATCCACTGGACATCTTCGTGATGTCCAGTGTGCCTAACCGAATAACCTCGGCCTGCACATTTCGACCGGGGCAAAACGACAGAAGGACAGCCAGACAGGCCAGCCGGCGCCCGATTCGAACCATATTCTACCCTTTCCTTGTGTTGTCGGAGTGGATGATACCGCCGCTCGGCCCGCTTGACAATCGCTCTCCGCAGGTTGCGACCCCCAAAAAGTCGGATTTCACACTTGCGGAACGCCGGGGGTCTGGATATTCTAAGGTCGCTATTCGAAAAAAGGAACCTGGATGATGCGCTCAGAGAGTGGAGTCAACGTTGATCGATGATCGTGCTCGCCTGCCTTGGATCCCCTCTTCCCCGCGGAGTCTGCATGGTATAGAATACGTGGTCATATGGGATGTGAATGCCGCCCGGCGGCCGGTGACGGTACCGGATGAATCCGGGTTGCATAGGGTCGTGTTATAGGAGAGAAGAAAAAATGAACATCTATGTGGGCAATCTTGCATTCGGGGTTACGGACGATGAGTTGCAGCAGCTTTTTGCTGCGTACGGCGACGTGACGAGCGCCAACGTCATCAAAGACCGGTTCAGCGGAGAGTCCCGCGGGTTCGGATTTGTCGAGATGCCGTCGAAGGAAGATGCCATGGCCGCGATCAACGCCCTCAACGGCACGGATTTCAAGGGCCGGTCCATCACGGTTAACGAAGCCAAGCCGAAGAGCCCGAGGGAAGGCGGCGGCGGCGGTGGTCGGCACGGCGGCGGGCGCGGCGACCGCCGATATTGAGGAGAGGATCTGTTCCATACGGCGGTTCCGCGGCAAGCATCAAGCTGGAGGCCTCGGATTCGCCCATTACAGCGGATGCGGTGTGATCATGGCGTCCATATGTCGCGGGGCCGCATGGGTTGTACGTGCGCGAGCAATCTCCGGATTTCTGCGCCTGGGGCGGAATGATTCTGCCTACCTGTGCTCATTTCTCCGAATGCGGTGTCTCGATGTCCGGGATGCGCCCGCCAAGCAGGCCTCCCAGGGAACGTAGAACATCGATCTTCAGCGACACCCGCCGAATGATCAAGGCCAGCGGCACAGCCAGGAAAGCCCCGACGATACCCCAGACCAGCCCCCAGAAACCGATCGCCGGCAGGCCGAAAACCACCGCCAATTCCACACCGAAAAGCCACAGCACATCGCCTTCCGCTACTCCCATGATCGCGGACAGCAGCATCTTCTTGATCAGGTACCGCCGGACATCCCGATCGACGCCATCGCGAACGGCGTGAGGATCGCGGCCGGCCGTGTGGGCAAGGCTCTGGTAGGAGACCGCGGTGGCCGCCATGCGTCGTACAGCCTCCCACATGGTCAAGAAGAACTGGACGGCGACCACCAGCACCAGCAGGAACGATACGACAAAGGCCAAAGGCCGAGGGAACCGGAAACACAGAGCTACGGACGCGCCATACCCGCCCACAGGGAGAGATGGACTCTTCGCAGAGGAACCGGTGGGGAAAGCCCCACCTACAGGACTTGGCTGCCCTTGCCTTGCTGAATCAGAGGAACGTAAGTCTCCAACTCGCGGAGCGTCGCGGGATCCGTCAGGTCGATCGCCCTGCGTTTCTCGTGCGACATATAGGCCGCCATGATGAGCATCGTGATGGACTTGCCGTACTCCAGATTCAGCAGGGCGTCGCGGCCCTGCTCAAAGGCGGCGAGGGCATCGAGCCACTCGGCGACGTAGCCGTAGAGGCCCGCCTCGTCGGGCTGGAGGATCAGCGAACCGCGAGTCGCCTGCGATTTCTCCAGGGCCAGTTCGCTGTCGGTCACGGCCGCGGCGGCGGCGTCGCTGATGAACAGGCCCGTCGGCGATTGCAGCGAATTGACCGTGTAGGAGTAGCCCGGCCCGAAGGTCTCCATCAGCAGTCGGAGGCCGGGGGCGTCGTACATCCAGGAATTGGTCGCCTGCACGATGCTGCGCTGCTTCGTTTCGGGGTCTTCGAACTCGATGGCGACGCTGGAATAATCCTCCGCAGGTATGGCCGAGTAATCGACCCCTCGTTTCTTGAGCTGGCTCAGCCAGGGCTCTTTGCCCCACTTGAGTAGGGCCATCGTCGCGTTGACCCGCAGGGGTCTGAGATAGGTCATCGGCTTGTCGGCCGGGGTCACCATGTACATGCCGCAAGCGATGCTATGGCATCCCATGTCGCAGCAGACGCCGCCACCCTGGGTCGTGGGATCCCAGAACCACGGCTCGTGCGGCCCGCCGTGCTCCTCGGCGCTGCGGGCGAGGTGCGGGGCACCCATCGCCTTCTCGACCTGCATCAACTGGGCACGGGCCTGAACCACCGCCGGCATGTGAATCTGGTTCTCGAAATACGCCGTCGGAACGCCCATCGCCCGGGCGATCCTCGCCAACGTCTCGGCCTCGCTGTAATTGCGGGCCAACGGCTTCTCGACGATGATCCCCTTGATCCGGGTCCCGTCCTCGACGGCCGCCGCGATCTCTCGCATCATGTCCACGCGGACGAAATTCGGGGCGAAGACGCACACGACGTCGACCGCCTTGACCAGTTCGGCGATGGACCCGTACACCTGGGTGTCGCCCAAGTGATCCTGACGGGCCCGCTGGGCCAGCGCCTCGGCCCCTTGGAGAGCATAAATCCCCGAAAGCTCGGCGCTCCGGACGGATCGCAGGGCGCGCTCGTGGAAGGTCGCGACAAAACCGGCTCCGATCATCCCTATTTTCAACATTGGCAGGCCCCTTTCAAGTCCAAGCGTCCCCTATCTACTGGAATCCGTCGCGAGACGCAAGGATAAACACACAAAAACTGAGCCGTGCGTGATCTCCTCGGCCCTCCGCGCCTGCGGCAGTGAAGAGACACGTGTTGATCGGCCCGCTCCCAGACCAACGACTGTCCACCTCTTGAATGGCGGCGATGACACCTATGACAAATGCCAGCGCTCCGGTAATGAGCAGCGGAAGGCCGTCTTTCAGGAAACCCTCGATCGTCGCAGTACCAGTAGGCCCCGCGAGCGCGATGAATGATAGGAGGAATTGGGCTTTCCTTTCGAGCTTATCAGGAGCATCCTGCTACGTCGGAAGTGCGGAAACACACCCGTCAAGGGGCAGAATGATTCGGCGCAGGTTTCGCGGGCCTGGTGGCCAGAATGGACTGTGTGAGAGGCCCCTTTTTGCCTTGTCAAAAGGGAGGGAATCGGGTTAGATGAGGGAGTCGTAGGGACAGACATACTCCCCATCCGGGAGGATGAGGTAGGCAAATGAAGGGAGGTAACGCCATGTTCGAGACGTTGGACAAGATGATGCTGGCCGGCCTGGGGGCTCTGACCATGACGCGGGAGCGGGCGGAGAAGATGTTCGACGAGTATGTCAACAAGGGGCAGGCCATGCGCGAGGCCCGCACCGGCTTCGTCAAGGATGTCATGGACAGCGCCGAGCGGACACGGGCGGAACTCCAGAGACTGGTCTCCGAGCAGGTTCGCCAGACCGTCAACACCATGCACCTGGCGAGCAAGGACGACATCGAGCGTCTGGAGCGCAAGATCGATCAATTGCTGGCGAAGAACGTCGCGGAGTAATCGCTCGTGAGTTTCTGGGGCGCCCGGTTCACGAGCCGCTTATACCGACTGCGGCGGTATCGGCATATCATGGCCGTGCTGATGAAGTACGGCCTTGAGGAGGTCGCCGAGGGACTGAGGTCCCGTGTGCTCGTTCGTCTGGGTGAGAAGATCGCGCCAATGCGGGTCCGACGGATCGCCGAAGGCCGTAGCCGCGCCGAGCGGCTTCGACTGGCGCTTGAGGAGTTGGGTCCCACGTTCATCAAGTTCGGGCAACTGCTGAGCACCCGCCCGGACGTCGTTCCGCACGAGTACATTCGCGAGTTCGAGCATCTGCAGGACCAGGTCAGACCAGAGCGATTTGAGGAGATCCAGGCCGAGGTCGAAAACCAACTGAAGGGCAAGCTGGAGGAGGTCTTCTCCAGCTTCGATCCGATGCCGCTCGCCGCGGGCAGTATCGCCCAGGTCCATCGCGCCACGACACGGGAGGGAGATTCGGTCGTCGTCAAGGTCCGCCGGCCCGGCATCGTTCAGATCATCCAGGCCGAGTGCGAGGTACTCGAGGAGGTGGCCGCCATCCTCAAGATCACGCTGTTCGAGCACGAGACGCTCGATCCCCGGCAGATGGTCCAAGAGTTCGTGGATGCAGTATCGAGGGAGACCGACCTGGCCAACGAGCGGCGGAACCAATTGCGGTTCTTCAAGGGCTTCGCCGAGGACCCGACGGTCCATGTCCCTCGCGTCTATGAGAAGTACTGCGCGCCGGCGGTTCTCACGATGGAGTACATCGACGGGCTCAAACCGGCCGACCCGGCCGTCCTGCGCGAGCACGGGCTCCATCCCGAGCTGATCGCCCGGCGCGGCGCGCATTACGTGCTCCGCCAGATCTTCGAGATGGGTTTCTTCCACACCGATCCTCATCCGGGCAATTTCTTTCTGCTGCCCAACGACGTGTTGGCGCCCATCGATTTCGGGCAGGTGGCCCGCCTGTCCTCCCAGGACCGCAAGCTGTTCAACGAGATCGTCCTGGCGATCGTCGAGAATGAGCCGAACCGCGTCATCCGAGCGCTAGACCGCCAGGAGATGGTCCACGAGAAAACGGATATGGCCAAGCTGGCGTCGGGCATGGAGCATCTCATCGAGACGTACCGCGAGTTGCCCCTGCGAAGCGTCCCCTTCGCCACTGCGGTGACACAGACCTTCGAGCTGTTTCGCTCGAACTATGTCCGGCCGCCCGCGCAGTTCACGCTCATGCTCAAGACGATGATGACGATCGAGACATTTGCGCGGTCGCTCGACCCCGAGTTCAACCTGATCGAAGTGCTCAAGCCCTACGCCCGCCGGGCCAGCATGCGGGACTTCGAGCCGGCCCGGCTGCTGCACTACCTGCGCCAGACGATACAGGACGCCGGCGACCTGGCCTCTCGACTGCCCGAAGACGTGAACGTCATTCTCAGGAAGTTCCGCCAGGGCAAGTTCCAGGTCCGTGTGCAACACGAGCACCTGGAGGCCCTGACCAAGACGCTGGACAAGAGCTCCAATCGGATCAGCTTCGCCCTGATCATCGCGGCGTTGCTGATCGGATCGAGCATGCTGGTGGCACAGCAGAACCTCCAGCAGGTCGGGGTGTTCGGCTACTTCATCGCCGCGGTTTTCGGCGTGTGGCTCTTGGTCTCCATCATCCGAGGAGGAAAACTGTGAAATCCGAGACTCGAATATCGAAAGCCGAAGCGAGCGCGAGCGACGAAGATCTGAAGACCCAAGACGGAATCTCCCGGCGGCGGCAGCGTTTTGGTTATTGAGATTTCGGCCCTCTGGATTTGTTTCGGATTTCGGGTTTATCGGTTGAGGTCCATAGGGAGGAATGTGTCATGCGCGTGCGCAGGCCGGGTCTGATTGGCGTCATCGCCATGGTTGTGACAGCGTCCTTGTCGGGACAGGCCCAAGCGAGCCGGTCACAGTCGATGGGGCCGCTGGCGGTACATCCACAGAATCCGCGGTACTTCCAGAACACCGCGACCGGCCGGGTGGTTTACCTGACCGGGTCGCATACGTGGTCGAACCTGGTGGACATTGGACCCTCGGACCCGCCACCCCAGTTCGACTACCCGGTGTACCTCGACTGGATGGCCAGGCTCAACCACAATTTCATGCGGCTGTGGACGTGGGAGCTGGTTTCGTGGGACACCAAGGCCAACGGCGAAGGCAAACACCACACGTCGGCGCCGCAGCCGTACGCGCGGACCGGGCCGGGCATGGCCCTGGACGGGAAGCCGAAGTTCGACCTGACGAAGTATGACCCAGCCTATTTCAACCGCCTTTTCCGGCGTGTGTCGATGGCGCGAGACCGCGGCATCTATGTCTCTGTCATGCTCTTCGAAGGCTGGGGTCCGCAATTCTCGCCCGGCGCCTGGGAAGGGCATCCCTTCCACCCGAACAACAACATCAACGGCATCGATGGCGATGCGAACGGCGACGGCTCCGGCGTCGAGATCCACGAGCTGGCCAATCGGGCGGTCACGGAGATGCAAGAAGCCTACGTGCGGAAGCTGATCGACACGGTCAACGAGTTCGACAACGTACTCTACGAGATCTCCAACGAGAATCATCCGCCCTCGACCCAGTGGCAGTACCACATGATCCGCTTCATCAAGGAGTACGAACGAAGCAAGCCACAGCAGCATCCGGTCGGCATGACGTTCCAGTACAAAGGCGGCAAGAACGAGACCTTGTTCGATAGCCCGGCCGATTGGATCTCCCCAAATCCGGAGGGTGGCTATCGCGATGACCCACCGCCCGCGGACGGGCGCAAGGTCGTGATCAGCGACACCGATCACCTCTGGGGCATCGGCGGCAACCTTGCCTGGGTCTGGAAGAGTTTCACACGCGGCTATAACCCGATCTTCATGGATCCCTACGACGGCAACATCCTCGGCAATCGCTTCGATCCGAAGTGGGACCCGATCCGCCGGACGATGGGCTACACGCTCCAATACGCCCGGCGGATGGACCTGGCGAAGACGGTCCCGAGTGCAGAGGCCGCCTCTACGAAATACTGCCTGGCCCATCCGGGGAACCAATACCTGATCTACAAGCCGGCCGGGAGCGATTCTGTCTCGGTGAAGATGGAGGCGGGGACGTACCGGTACGAATGGTTCGATCCGGCCGGCGGCAAGCGGGTGTCCGTCGGGACCCGGACGACCGCTGAAGCAGAGACGAGCTTCCCCTCTCCCATTCAGGGTGACGCCGTGCTGTTTGCGTCGCGTGCCGTCTTCCCGGCCAAGGACTGGCAGCAGGCGTCGCCGGAATCGCAGGGATTGAGCTCCCTCCGGCTTGGCGCTGCCGCGGAATACCTTCGTGAGAACTCCGGTCCGGACGGCGTCAGCCAGCTTCTGATCGTTCGAAATGGGTACATGGTCTGGAAAGGACCGGAGATCGACAAGGTGCACGGAGTTTGGTCCGCGACGAAGTCCTTCACCAGCACGGTGCTCGGATTGCTCATCGACGACGGCAAAGCGACGCTCGACACGCTCGCCAAAGACCACATCCCAGCGATGGCCAACGCATATCCGAACGTAACACTGCGGCACTTCACCACGATGACGAGCGGCTACCGGGCCATGAAGGACGAGCCGCGGGGCAGCTATCGACACGGGCCCAGTCCCACGCCTTTTGATCCATGCGACACGCCGCTGTTCGCACCCGGCTCGCAGTATGCCTACTGGGATTCGGCCATGAACCAGTTCGGCAACATCCTGACCCGCATCGCCGGCGAACCGATCGAGGAACTGTTCAGACGGCGAATCGCCGAGCCGATTGGCATGGACGCGACTCAGTGGGACTGGGGCGACTTCGGCGGGATCGACGGGATCACCGTCAACGGTGGCTCGGGCAACTCCAACAAACACCTGTTCATCTCCGCGCGACAGATGGCCCGCCTGGGCCACCTGTTCCTCAACCGTGGCCACTGGAACGGGCGGCAACTCATCAGCGAGACGTGGGTCCAGGAGGCAACCAAGCCGCAGGTCTCCGTGGATACTCCGGTCTGGTCGGACAGTGGCGCCGACGGTCGCGGCACGTACGGGTTCAATTGGTGGGCCAATGGCATCAAGGCCGACGGGCAGCGGAAATGGCCCGGCGCCCCGGCCGGCACGTACGCCGCCAGCGGCTACAACAACAACGACATGTTCGTCATCCCTGAATGGAACATGGTCATCGTCCGCCTGGGACTCGATGAGACCCAGCGCAAGATCTCCGACGTGGTTTATTCCAACTTCATCGAAGGGGTGGGCAAAGCCATCACGGATCTCCCGCGTGTAGTGACGCCGTGAGGCGTTATCTTCAATGTCTGCGTGTGCAGGCTGCAGACCGAAGACATGCCCTTGTGGGCACATTACGAGCGAGAGCAGGTCTTTGACACTCGAGCGGGGCCGGGGTAGAATGAGTCCGCCTCGCACGCATGCGAGCTTGAAAGGGGCGCGTATGGATCGCACAAGGACTGTCGGACTGCTGAGCGTCGTTGTCCTCGTTGTAGTGGCATCCGCCTCTTGGGGCGTCATTACGCCGCGCAATGTGCTGGATGCGGCAGGGGCCAAGAGCGGCCTCTGCGCCCTCGTCGGCGAGGGGGCGGATGACCTGGCCGTCGCCCTGGCCAAGGAAAGCGACCTCCTGATCTACTGGCAGGTCCCCCAGGCGAAAGGCCTAACGTCGATCCGTGGAAACGTCGAAGAGGCGGGTCTCTACGGAACGCGCATCTTCACCGACGCGGGCGGCCGGAAGCTCCACCTGGCCGACAACCTGGCCGATGTTGTGGTCGTGCGGGATGGCACGGGTTTCTCGCAGGAAGAGATCCTGCGAGTCCTCCGTCCGGGCGGCAAAGCCCTGTTCACCGACAGGACCCTGATCAAGCCTTTCCCTGCGGGCGTTGATGACTGGACCCATCCTTATCATGGTCCGGACAACAATCCACAATCAAACGACACGGTCGTTGTCGCGCCGTACCTCACGCAGTTCCTGGCGGAGCCTCGCTATGCGCCGCTGCCGCAAGTGGCGGTGACGGCCGCCGGACGCGTGTTCAAGGCCTTCGGCCACGTCGCGTTCAAGGAACGCGAGGAGCCTTTTCTGAACAAGCTCGTCGCCTTCAACGGCTACAACGGTACGATCCTCTGGCAGCGCGACCTCACCGAGGGGGTCATGATCCATCGCAACACGATGGTGGCGACACCGATCGCTCTCTACATCGGGGACAACAAGTCGTGCAAGGTCATCGATGGAGCCACCGGCAAGCTCCTTGATGAGATCGTTCCGCCGGCGGATGTGGCCGGCGGGACCTTCTGGAAGTGGATGGCCATCGAGGATGGCATCCTATACGCCATGATGGGCGAGCAGGAACAGGCCGACTCGACGAAGCGATGGAAGCTCGACAAGCATGGCTGGCCTTGGGACCCCATCTCGGAGGGGTGGAACCAGCCCGAGCAGCCGTGGGGCTTCGGCCGCAACGTCCTGGCGATTGACCTCAAGACCAAGAACGTCATATGGAACCATCGGGAGGAAGAGCCGATCGACGGCCGAGCCATCTGCATGAGTCACGGTCGCATTTATGCGTTCCGATTCGGCGGCTATCTCGTCTGCCTTGATGCCTCCAACGGCCAGGTGCTTTGGCGCAGGACTCCGCAGGATGCCCCGGAGCTGTTCGAGGCCCTCGGCGAGTATCAGCACCGCCAGGACTGGCGTACGAACTGGCGGACCGCCTGCTATCTCAAGTGCAGTGAAAAGGCCCTCTACTTCGCCGGACCGCCTATCGGCAAGCTGTTGGCGGTCTCGACAGAGGATGGTCGCATCCTCTGGCAGCACCCCTACAGCAACTTCCAACTCGTCCTGCGTGAGGACGGGCTCTATGCCATCAGCGGCCAGATCGATCAGTACCCCAGCATGAAATTCGACCCACTGACGGGCAAGGTGCTCGCGGAAATCGCGAAGCCGCGTCGGGCGTGCACCCGCCCGACAGGAGCGACCGACGCGATCTTCTTCCGCGCCGAGGGTGGCTCGGTCCGGCTGGACGTTGCCTCGAACCGCCCTGAATGGATCTCACCCATGCGGCCGGTCTGCCAGGAAGGCGTGACGGTTGCCAACGGTCTGTTGTACTGGTGGCCTTCCGTATGTGATTGCCAGTTGACCCTGTACGGCGTCACGTGCCTGGGTCCGGCGGGTGGTTTCAACTTCACGCCTGAAGTGATCGCTGCCCAGCGGCTGGAGCAAGCCGAGGGCGCCTCAATAGAAGTGGCCCATCTCCCGGTGTACGGCGCAGACTGGTCCACCTTTCGAGCGGACAACGCCTGTCGCGTCACCACCTCCGCGCGGGTGCTCGACCGCCCTGTGCGGCTGTGGGATTTCGACCTGGGGATTGCCACGCCGCCCGGCCTGCCTCGCATCACAGCCCCTGTGGTCGCGGGCGGACTGGTCTTCGTCGGCGGGACCGACGGCATCGTGCGAGCCATCGACGCGACGACCGGGATTGCCGCCTGGAAGCACCCTACAGGCGGGGCGATCCGCATGCCACCGACGATTTGGGAAGGGCGGGCCTACGTCGGCTCCGGCGACGGCTGGGTGTACTGTCTCGAAGCCAAGACCGGCCGGCGGATCTGGCGGTTCCGCGCCGCACCGGTCGAACGCTTGATCCCGGTCTACGGCACGCTGATGTCCACGTGGCCGGTCGCGGCCGGGGTCGTGGTCGAGAATGGAGTCGCCTACGCGGCCGCCGGGATCGCCAACTACGACGGCACGTATCTCTACGCTTTGGACGCCCGAACGGGCGAGGTCAAGTGGCATAACAGCACGTCGGGCCACCTGGATGCGCAGGCCCGGACCGGGGTGAGCGTCCAGGGACACTTGCTGCTGTATGAGGGGAAGCTCTACCTGGCTGGCGGGACATCGGTTTCGCCCGCCGTCTACGATGCCGCGACCGGGCGGTGCCTCAACGAGCCGGGCCAGTTGGCCGAGTGCTTCTCCCGCAGCCCACGCGGCTGGGAACTGTCGCTCCTGGGCGACCAGGTCGTCGCCTGCGGCAAGCCGTTCTACGGCCACCCGGCATACGACGTCTATGATGCCACCGTGTTCAACAAGGTCTTCATGGCCTCGGCCGATCAGACCTCGGTTGTGTGGGCCGCGAACGCATCAGCACACCGGCTCATGGGATACCAGAAATTCGACCGGCAGGGTCTGGTCCGCAAGATGGCCGAGCCGGGCAATCGATTTGAGGTGAATTGGGGTCGGATTGCGCCGCAGGGCAGGCCATCCTGGTCCGTGGACCTTTCACGAATCCAGGCGATGGCGGTCTGTCCCAATGTGGTTCTGCTGGCAGCGGACCGTGAGCTGGTCGCCATCGATCCTGTGAGCGGGCAGAGACAGTGGAGGCAATTGTTGCCTCAGGCGCCGGTCTCCTGGGGTCTGGCGGTGGATGGGACCGGCCGGGTCGTCGTGACCTTGGCCGATGGACGAGTGGTCTGTTATGGGATGCGTCGAAACGGATGAGTGGCCGCCCGGCGAAGGGTCTCGATGCCTCTGAGAATCTGCGCGGCGGCGCCTGAGGAGTGTTCTGCGTGGGAAGAGTACAGCGACTGGCTGTGGTGGTCTTCGGTGCCTTGGTTTTGCAGACGTGTTCCATGCGTGCCTGCCAGTACAACGTTCGCGAGGTCGGGTTCATCGACATGGGCATCGAGCCGTATCGGCTTCTCGTCCATGTCCCGGAGACCGCCTCTCCCGACGACGCGACGAGGCTCAGGGATACCCTCGACGTGATGATGGCCGACACGAACATCCGCTGTGAGTTGGTCACGCCCGGCGCCGACGCCAACCTTCCCGTCTTGCCCGCTGGTGAAGGCCTCCTGGTGTCGCCGGACGGCCAATCGCGGCGTCTACTTCTCTGGACTGGTGACCAATCTCCCGGCGAGGCGGCGCCGGCGGCAGTGGATGCGGCCATCCGCTCGACCACGTCCCGGCAGATCCTGGAAAAGGCCGCGAGTTGCTACGGCGTCGTGCTGCTGATCGAAGGACCGCAAGCCGAGCGCAACGCCGATGCGCGTGAGGCAGTTTCGACCGCAATCGCACAGATCAGTGAACGGCTGGTGTATCTACCCAAGCCGATTGCGAAAGGGCCCGAAATGGTCGTGCTCGACCATGCGTCGCTGGCCCGCGAAGAGCTGCTGCTCTGGACCCTTGGCCTCACGCCGGAGGACGTCAATGAACCACATGCGGCCATCTTCTACGGCCGCGGCCGGTGGATGGGACCATTGTTTCTGGGCGAAGTACTCACCGCAGAGAACCTCTTGCGGGTCCTCTCCATCATCGGGGCCGACTGCGAGTGTGGCTTGGACCATCGCTGGCTCCAGGGTACGATGCTGCCGGCGCGCTGGGACGAAGGCTTGCAGCACATCGTCGCCGAAAACCTGGGATTCGATCCCGAGAGCCCCATGATCAAGATGGAGATGGTCTCCATCATTCGTCGGGGCATGGGGGGAGTCGCCTACCCGGGCGCCTCACTGGGCTATCAGGAAATCGTGGTGGGCGGGGATACGACGGACCTGTCCGCCGAGCCCAACGGGACGACGACCGCCTCTGATACGGCACCGGCAGCCCCGGCCGGTGGGCCTTCGTCCCCGGCCCTCGCGACCGCAACGGAAGCCAAGCCGGCCGGCATGGAGTTCGCTGTCCTGGCGGCCTCGCTGGGCGGGATGGCCGTCGTGGTCGCCGCGATATCGACGGCGGTCTTGTTGAAGGCAAAGAAGGACTGATGCAAGTATGTCTGTGATGCGGATGGTTCTCAAGGAAGTCTGGCACCGGAAGGTCAACTTCGTCCTGGCGGTCCTGGCGGTTACCACAGCCGTGGCGTTCTCCGTCGCGTTTTTCACCGCGGCCAAGGCCTCCGAGCGGGAGACGGCGCGCCTCATGCTTTCGATGGGTTACAACGTGCACATCATCGCGAAGGACGCGGATGCCGGCGGGTTCCTCCTCAG
>ENA-OSEO01004587-OSEO01004587.1-sediment-metagenome-genome-assembly--contig:-NODE-4587-length-14269-cov-3.679961_pt1 | contig 14269 bp, 11 predicted proteins | sample MGYA00237883_ERZ534232 | MGnify/ENA metagenome assembly ERZ534232 | reverse complement strand
TCGGGCGAAGTCCTTTCCGCTAACGAGTACAACCTGACCTATGTGGAGACGCACGGACTACACTGGCGGCCCTACCTGACCGCCAGACTGGTCGAGTTGCTGATGAGATGGTAACAGTGACGGACGAGGGGTGCAAAAAAAGAGGAGCGTCGCTGCACTCCTCCGTCCATGTGATGGGCCTACCTGGACTCGAACCAGGGACCAACCGGTTATGAGCCGGCCGCTCTAACCGCTGAGCTATAGGCCCAATTCAATTAAGTTGGGTAACGTCTATTATAGCGCACTATTCGAGCTGAGTCAATCATGGTATAATCGTGAAATGAAGTCGAATCGCCTGGTCCGGATGTTGTTCGTACCCATCATGCTGCTGCTAGCGGGATGCGCGGTCCCCGGCACCGCGCCGCGGCTCGCTATCCCCGCTTCGCTGCTAAAGGACAGCGAGACAGCCGCACAGCAGGTGCAAGACTGCCATCTCAGAGTGGGGTTGGAATTCACCAACACATTGCTGGAAGACAAGCAGGTGCTCGAAATCTGGTATGCGCGACCCGATAAGATGCGTCTGGAGATCCTGCAGAGCTCTCATCCAGGCTTTCAGGACATCATCGCGGCATCCGAAGGAACACTGGGGTGGATGTACCAGCACCACAATAATCGGGTCGATGCCGGTCCCATCGAAACGGTGAAACCGGCCATCGTGTTTGACCTGGTCCGTTCGGCACTGGAACTGTTGTGGGAACCTCGGAGCATTCAGGTTGACGACATCGCGGTAGACTACGTAAACAGAGAGTGGGTATTCCGGCTCTCCAGCCGGACAGAGCAGGTCACATGCACGTTATGGCTGAACACCGCTTCCCTGCTCCCTGTCAGACTGCACTATCGAGACCCCAAACTGGGGCAATACACCATGACCATCTCCGAGGCCGAATACAATCTGGGGCTCACAGCGGAGTTGTTCGACCTTACGCTTCTGCCCACCAACGACTATACGGTCCGGTCATTCGATTGACCGGCGACGGAGATCATCTTGTGACAGGAGCATTCGCCATGCCGGGTCCGAAGGCAGAGACCAGCTTTGCAACCGGTGAACCCATGCCGGCTGCCGAGTTCAGTAAGGTGTTATCTGCAGCCCGCCAGGCCATCGAAAGCGGGGGGCTAACCGCAGCACAAGCCCAGCAGGTCGCCTCCCTGGCGGTCAGCCAATTCTGGGCATGTTACCTGACCGACGGTTCTTATACGCCGGATGCAATCCGCTTGCTCTGTGAGATCGTCGTGCACGCAGACCCAGGAATCGCACGCGCCGGTCAGCACACGTTGTTCACAGCGCTCGTCGAGCCGCTCAGCGATGCGTTCGATCCTGCGTTCTGCGAGCTGTACGACCACACCTTCGCCCAGATCATCGACTGCTGCCGCCGCCAGCCAACTGGTAAGGCGTTGGACGATACCTTGCGACGTTTCGGACTCTACAGCATTCAAGACATTCTCCAGCGGCGACGGCGCTTGGAGGAATCGGTAGTTCGCTGCCAGGTTAGTCCCGAACGCGCCCGGAAAGTCTTCCTGCCATCTCGGGTCACGCTTGGTGCAGAAGTCGCGATCACAGCGACGCTGCTGGCGCGCATTCGGAACGTCTTCCATCATGCGCAATGCGTCCTGCTTGCCGCTCCCGCTATCCGGCAGATCTTTGCAGAGGATGAACGGATAACCATCCGCGAAGTACGCTACAGCCGGGCGCAGGGTCTCATCGAGCAACTCGGCAGTTGGCTCGAGATGTTACATATCATCCGCGAGGAGACAGAAGGTCTCGCACCAGACGAGTTTCTCGTCGTCGACCCTGACTCGCGATTGACACAGTTGGGCTTGCTTCCAGTAGTCGAAGATCACTCCCGGTACCTGTTCTTCCCCAGCCGGTCGATTGGAGAGGACGAGCCGGAATCGATCGGAGCGTTGGCGGACCGCTGGGCAAGCCAGGTATTCGGAGGACCCGCTCGGCTCTACCCCACGCTCAGCTTGCCGCACACCGACCGGGACTTTGCCAAATCCCTGTGCCAACACATGCGAAACGCCGGTGCATCTTGCCTCGTCGTGATGAACTTTGGAGTGGGCGGCAACCTGGAGAAACGGCTGCCGGAGGAGTTCGAGTTTCAACTGGTTCGCAGGCTCATCGAGAACGGCAGTACCATCGTCCTGGCGAAAGGGATCGGTGAGGAGGAGATTGCCCGGTCGGAACGGCTGTTGGCGCAGCTCACGAGCAGCGGGGAAGTCACACGGGAATTGGATACCACTCAGACGCTTGCCGTTCCGCCAAGCGAGGCCCTGCGATGTGCCGTGTTGGCCTGGCAAGGCCAGGTCGGCACGTATTGCGCGCTGATCGAGAACAGCGACGAATACATCGGCTATGACTCCGGAGGGCAGCACATCGCGGCAGCGTTGGGGACGCCGACGATAGACATTTTCGCGCATAGCCCTTACCCGCGCTTCATGCAACGCTGGCGCCCGTACGGCCCTGGAAGTGTCTGCGTCATCGACGCCACACAATCCCGGGGGGAGCAGCTACATGATCTCGATTCGATCATCGCGCAGATCCTGGGCTGTCACCAGGCGAACCGGCGGGACATGCCGCAATAGATCGACGCGGCAAAGTAAGAGAGGCGGCTTGGAAGACGTCAGAAAGGCAGAGCGTGGCAAACATTGGGAGAAGGGGGAGATGACTCATGCCAACCAATTTATTGCTCGAACTGACCAAACTTGGACAGAGTATCTGGTACGACAACATCAACCGCGAGCTACTCGATTCCGGAGAACTCAAGCGCATGGTCGAAGAAGATGGTGTGACCGGCGTCACTTCTAATCCGACTATTTTTGACAAAGCCATCGCCGGCAGCACTGCATACGACGCTGAAATCAGAAGCCTGTTACAAAGGGGCGCAACGCCTCACGACATATACGAAAGCCTGGTCGTGAAGGATGTGCGCACTGCAGCGGACATCTTGCGCCCGGTCTTCGATGCAACCAGTGGTGCAGATGGCTACGTGAGCCTGGAGGTCTCTCCACTTCTGGCAGGCAACACCGAGGAGACCATTTCGCAGGCCAGACAGCTCTTCTCCCTGGTCGACCGGCCCAATTTGATGATCAAGGTTCCGGCCACCCAAGAAGGCATTCCGGCAGTTGAGGCCCTGATCGGAGAGGGAATCCATGTCAACGTCACACTGATCTTCTCCCTGGCCAGTTACCGGCAGGTCGCCGATGCCTACGTCAGGGGACTCGCACAGCGGCGCGCAAGCGGACAACCGTTGAATCGCGTGACGTCGGTGGCCAGCTTCTTCGTCAGTCGCGTGGACACGGTCGTCGATGCACGACTCGCGCAGCGTATTGCAGCGGAGAGCGATCCCGGAAGGAAGCAGGCATTGAAGCGGCTGCTCGGAACAGCTGCCATCGCCAACTCCAAGATGGCGTATCGGATCTTCACCGAAATCTTCGGTCGCCCATTCGACTCGCTGCATGCGGCAGGCGCACACAAACAACGCGTACTGTGGGCGAGCACCAGCGCCAAAAACCCGGCATACCGTGATGTGCTTTACGTCGAAGAGCTAATCGGCCCCCACACGGTCAACACGATGCCTCCAGCCACACTGGTTGCCTTCCGCGACCACGGCATAGCGAAACCCACGCTGGAGACAGACATCGAGCGAGCCGAGGCGAATCTGAAAGCTCTGCAAGAGGCCGGTATCGATCTGACCGAAGTAACGGACGAATTGTTGGACGCCGGCGTCGCTGCGTTTGCCAAGTCCTTCGAAGAGCTCATGGCTTGTATCACGCAGAAACAAACACAGTTTCTTGCCAACCGCGAGCAAGGTCAGGATGGTGGGCTGGGAACATGTGCACGCTGACCGATCAACGCCGGAACCTGCCATGAAGGCTCCGCTTGGCGATCGGGCTGCTAGCTGTCCACGGCAGCCTGGGCCCTCAGCAGTCGATTCATGAGGGCTTTCTCCACGGCAGCGTGTTCGCTCCACGGATATTCCGTCGTACCAAAACACATCGATTGCTCGTGTGCTTTGCCGGCGGTCATCACCAGATCGCCCGGTTGCGCCAGATCGACTGCGAACTGGATGGCCTCGGCGCGATTAGCAATGCGCCAATAGCTCTCCCCCTCACGTTTGCCCTCCGCCTCGCAGCCGGCCGCGATCTCCGCCATGATCTCGTCCAGGCTCTCGGTACGCGGATCTTCCGCGGTGATCACCACCCGATCCGCCAAGCGCCCCGCGTGCCGGCCCATCATGTCCCGCTTGTACACATCGCGAAGCCCCGCGCAGCCAAAGACCACGATCACCTGCCCATCGGTCATCGCGCGGGCGGCCTGCAATGCACGTTCCAGAGCGTTCGGTGTGTGCGCGAAATCGATGAGCACCGTAAAATCCTGTCCGCGCTCGACGCGCTCCATCCGTCCGATCACTCCGCGCACACTCTGAATCCCCTGCTGGATCCGCTCCAGCGGTACATGCTGGGATATCCCGACCGCTGTAGCAGCCAGGATATTGTACACGTTGAACTGCCCCACGAGCGACGTCCTTACCTGAAATTTCCCATCCGGTGTGAAGACCCTAAATGAGCTGTATTCGTTCTCGCACGCGATGTCTTCAGCCCAGACGTCAACACCCGCGGACAGCCCATAAACGAGCCGGGCATCCGCAGGGATCGGTTCCAGCAGCGCATAGGAGATGTCATCTCGGTTCAACACGGCGATCTTCGGCACATCCGGCTTGCGAAAGGCGGTCGAGAGTCCGCGGAACAGCATGGCCTTGGCCGCGCGATACCCGTCATAATCGCGGTGGTAGTCCAGATGTTCGTGAGTGATATTGGTCACGACGGCCACGTCCTGTTCCGCGCCGGTCACGCGATGCTGTGCAAGCCCATGAGACGTCGCCTCTAGCACCACATATTCCAGGTTGGCATCGACCATCTGCGCCAAGTATTTCTGGAGATCCGGAGCGTCCGGGGTCGTCGTGTGCAGTCCGGTATCGAGCATGAGCTCACCGATCCGCGCGTTCACCGTGCTGATCATCCCGGCGCGATGCCCGGCGGCCTGCAGGATAGACCAGATCAGGTTCACCGTGGTGGTCTTGCCGTCGGTGCCGGTCACACCGATCACGCGCAGCTTTCGGGCCGGGTAGCCGCAAGCTGCCGCTGCCATCCAGGCCAGTGCCGCACGTGTGTTCTCGACCTGGACGACCGTCGCCGAGGATACGCACTGCGGATCGAATGAGCCGCCGCGCTCGACGACCACAGCTCGGGCCCCGTGCGCGAGCGCAGCGCCGATGAAACGATGTCCATCCGTATTGCCCCCGCGCATAGCAACGAATACATCGCCCACTTGTACCTTTCGTGAATCGCTGGTGAGCGAAACCACCTCGATATCAGCATCCCCGGATAGAAGCCGGTAGTCCGTATCCGCCAGTAGTTGAAGAAGTCTCATTATCTTATCCACGCCTCAATTACAGATGATGAAATCGACATCCTACATCGTAGAACGGGGGGACTGGATTGTCAAAAGAAGCAACCCCTCGGAGCCTCATACGTTACCGGCTTCGAGGGGCCGTCTATTTGCGAGTCGGGAGCATCCGCGATAGTCTTACGATAGTCTACCTGGAGGCCGCCTGAGCGCAGTCCAAAACGATGGTGAACTCCTTCTGCGCTGGCTTCAGATCGCACGCCGATATCGGCTGATCCTCCGGGCAGTCGGCATCCCTGGCCGGCTCCCAGTTCACACTCAGCAGGCACAAGCCCTGGTCCTTCTTGAATCCCATGGCGGTACCGGTGGGGCCGTCTGCTTGATATTGGATATCCTGCTTCCAGCCATTACCCTCCAACATTTTCTCCAGCTTCGCGGCAATATCCGGGAGATCTCCAAAATCGGCACCAGTGCCCTCGGCTGACGCCTGGCAGCCGGTTCCGCTCTCGCCGCTGATGTAATCGACAAAGTCGGCAGTGGAGGTCTGTGGTTTTACGCCCAGCACTATCCCCAGCTCATCCGCCAGCTGTACACACACTGTAGAGTCCAGCGGTTGAAACGTTGCCGCAGCCGATACACTCGCCGGTTCACTGCCTGTTGTGGCAACAACAGCCGGCTCCTCCGTCGCTGGGGCGGGGGGCTCCGCCGGCGCAGGAGCGGGCGTAGCCGTTGAACCGCATCCGGCCAGCAACCCGACCAACACCAAAATGGTGACCAGACCAAACGCAAGACCGCGAGGTTGCACGACAGTATAAGTTCTCATTACCTATCACCTCTCTCACTCTGTAGCGGATCGAAACCCACACGCTGTGCAGAAACGATAACAATAAAGAGGCACGCACACACGCTTGCCTCTTCACCACGAGCCTTTCCAGTCGCCTTCGTCTATCAGGGTGTGGCAATTGCCGGCTACGATGCTGCCAATAACCGCACCGACTGCGTGGCGATTTCGATGAACGGTTGCGGGAACAGTCCGATGACCAACGTCACCGCAGCCGTCAGTGCCAACACAAACTGGAACAACCCCGGTACCGGAATGGGTTGATCCGCTCCCCCTGCAGGTGGCGTGAAGTACATGTAGCGTACGACATTCAAGTAGTAGAACACCGCAATGACACTGTTGATGATAGCAACCACTGCGAGCACATAGAACTGTGTCTGAATGGCAGCGCCAAACACGAAGAACTTGCCCATAAACCCACCTGTCGCCGGAATTCCGGCGAGCGACAGCAGACAAATCAACATGACGGCAGCGAGACCGGGGGCACGCTTGGCCAGCCCGGCATAGTCCGAGATGTTATTTGAGCCGGTGGCCTGTTCGAAGGCAATGGCAACCACGAAAACGCCCAGGTTCGTGAACAGATAGGCAAACAGATAGAGTAACACACCGTTTATTCCGTTGAAGCTGCTTTCGCTGTTCAACCCGAGTGAGACGAAACCGATTAATATGTAGCCGGCCTGTGCGATACTGGAATAGGCGAGCATCCGCTTGATGTTCGTCTGTTTCAGCGCCACCAGATTGGCCAGCGTCATCGTCACCATGCTGATCGCTGCCAGGACCGCGGTCCAGGTCGTCGTGAACTCCGGCAGGGCGGTCATGAACACGCGGATGAGCAACGCAAAACCGATCGCCTTCGGCCCTACAGAGAGGAACGCGGTGACCGGCGTCGGCGCTCCTTCGTAGGCATCCGGCGACCATTGATGGAACGGTACGAGTGCTATCTTGAACCCAAAGCCCACCAGCAACATCAGCAACGCCGGGATCACCAGCCAAAGCTGGGTCGGCGCTGCCAGGCCGTTGGCCAAGTAATTCGCAATGCCGGCCAGGTGTGTTGTTCCCGTGATTCCATACAACAACGACATGCCGTAAAGCATCACCGCCGAGGCGGTGGCCCCATACAGGAAATACTTCAGGGCTGCTTCATTGCTCCGTTCGTTGTCCCGCAGAAAACCGACCAGAATGTAGGAGGAAAAGCTGAGAAACTCCATTGCCAAATAGACCATAATCAGGTCCGTTGCCCCGGCAGCCAGGGACATCGCGAGGCCGGCCAGAATCAGCAGGCCGAAGAACTCCCCGCGATACGGTGTACGGTCTTTCATGTAGTCGATCGACACCAAGAGCACCAGGCCAACCGCCAAGATCGCCAGGAACTTGAAGAAAACCGCGAAGCTATCGACCGCCAGCATACCGGACAAGAACGAAACATTCTGTCCCGCCAGACTCACAACCGCAATCAATGCCAGGCCCAGTCCCAATAGCCCGGCGTAGGGCAGCCACGCCTTCTTGTTTTCGTCGGGGATGATCAAGTCCAACACCAGCACCAGCAGCCCCACGATACACAAGACCAACTCAGGCAAAATGAGTTTCAGAGTTGTCGCTAGATCCAAAATGATTCCTCCCGCGCCACTCGGCCTCAAACGACAGGCCGAGGACGACTATAGCCCCAGCATGGCAGAGGTCGCCATGTTGATCATGTTGAGAATCAACGGCGGGTAGACGCCAATGGCGATCATGAAAAACACCAGTGGCCACATCGTCACCTTTTCGAACGTGAACATATCGCTCAACGCCGCATGATGCGTCCGGTCATCCCACTTCTGCTGGTCGAAACTGCCCAAGAACACGGCCTGGATGATCTTCCACAGAATGTACGCCGCCGTCACGACGATCCCAACCGCTCCGATTACGGCAAAGATAGGCATAATCGCGAACGCTCCGCGGAAGACAAAAAACTCTGCCCAGAAGCCTGCCAGGCCGGGCAACCCAAGCGAGGCAAAACCGGTGATCAACATCATCCCGTAGTAATAGGGCACCTTATTGCCCAACCCGCCAAACGCATCCAGATCGCGCGTGTGTGCGCGCTCGTAAATGACCCCAACCAGGAAGAACAGACCACCAGTGATGATGCCGTGATTGAACATCTGTAGTACCGCACCATTCAACGCCATCGTCGCACTATCCCGCAGGGTGGGGTCGGACATCCCCAGGCCGACGACCGCAGCCGAAATCCCGAGCAGGACATAACCCATGTGGCTGACCGAGGAGTACGCGATCAGGCGTTTGAGATCGGTTTGGGCCATACATACGAAAGCCCCGTAGACGATACTGATCACAGCCAGGATTGGAATGATGGGAAGATTCGAACAGTAGTAGCTGAATGCATCCGGAAAGATCGGGAACACGATGCGCAGCAGCCCGTACGCGCCCAGTTTCAACAGGACACCGGCCAGAATCACGCTGCCGGCGGTTGGTGCCTCGGTATGAGCGTCGGGCAACCAGGTGTGGAACGGGAAGCTGGGCAACTTGATGGCAAACGCGATGAAGAACGCCCAGAACGCCAGACTCACTGCACCGAAGTTCTCGACGAAAGGCCGAGCCACAGCGAACTTCGCGGCCACATCCAGGATATCAAACGTCCCGGTGTTGAAATACAGGTACAAAATGGCTAGCAGCATTCCCACACTGCCCGCCAACGTGTAGAGGAAGAACTTGATCGAAGCGTATAAGCGGTTCTGGCCACCCCAGACTCCAATCAACAGATACATCGGAACCAGACCAATTTCCCAGAAGACGTAGAAGAGAACGAAGTCCAGAGAAACGAACACGCCAAGCATGCCCATTTCCAGCAACAGGAACATCACGAAGTATTCTTTGACCCGCGTGTTGATGGTGTAGGCCGAATAGAACAGAGATAGCGTAGCCAGGAAAGCCGTCAGGAAGACGAACGGCAAGCTCAGACCATCGACGCCAACTCGATAGAATACATTCAACGCAGGGATCCATACCGCTTTATCCTGAAATTGGATTCCACCGGTGCTCCGGTCATAGCTTAACCAGAGGATGATCGAGAGGATCAAAGGCAACAGGCTGATCAGTACTGCCGTCCATTTGATCTCCTTTTCCTTTTCACTGGGGATGAACAGGAGCACGAGCACCCCCAGCAAAGGCAAAAATGTGATGATAGTGAGCAAGTACGAAAACCCCATCAAGAATTCCTCCTCACACGAACCTTCAGCAATTCTTTGGCGTCATAGATATAGATACAGGCCGAGCAGCATCAACACAATGGTCATAGCAAACAGCAGATATTCCTGAACCTGCCCCGTTTGAATCAAACGTAAACCTCGGCCACCAAAGTCCGCCACTCTACCGATTCCGTTCACGGCACCGTCGATGATCGGGTCATCGATGGCCCGCCGCAGCCACTGGGAGAGCCCTCGCCCCAGTTTGCCGGCACCATCCACAATTGGGTCCAACACCCATAGATCGTCGAATTCATAGAAGACCTTCGACAGCCACAGGGCAAAGCGGATGATGGTAGCCCGATACAACTCATCCACGTAATACTTGTTGCGCAGAACAGTCCACACCGGCCCCAATACTGGCTGTAGCGGGTCGACCTGACCGCGGGTCAACGGTCGCCGCCCGTAGACCAGGTACCCCAACAGCAGACCGAGCAGCGCCAGAGACAGTGAAATTCCGGCAACCAGCGGTTTGAACCCCGTCTCGGGATAGGCATGCCCAATCATTCTGTGCAGGAAATGGTTCCACGGCAACCCCATGACACCCAGACCGAGAGCAAATACCGCCAGAATCAACAACGGCCAGGTCATCGAAGCGCTGCTTTCGTGGGCGTGCTCCGATGCGTCCGAGCGCGGCTCCCCGAAGAACACCAGGAACACCTGCCGCCCCATGTAGAACGCGGTCAGGAAAGCGCCCAACGTCAGAAGCACCCACACGAAGGTAGCTTCCTCCCATGAATGGGCCAGGATTTCATCTTTACTCCAGAACCCGGCGAATGGGAAGATCCCGGCGAGTGCGAGCATGCCCGCCATGAACGCGATGAACGTACGCGGCATTTTCTTACGCAGACCGCCCATGTTCATCATATCGTTGGCATCGAATGCTTCTTCCTGCGCACCATCGTGGCCGTGACCGTCGTGGTCGTGGGCATGATGCGCGATTGCGTGATGCCCATGCTCGACACCGTGGATGACCGAGCCGGAACCGAGAAACAACAAGGCCTTGAAGAAAGCGTGCGTGATCAGGTGAAAGACTGCGGCGACGTACCCACCAACACCCAGCGCAGCGAACATGTAGCCAAGCTGGCTAATGGTGGAATAGGCCAAGACGCGCTTGATGTCATCCTGCGCCAGTGCGATCGTCGAGGCCATGAACGCCGTGAACCCACCGATAATCGCGACGACCATGAGCTGAGGACTGTGTTCCATCGAGGCAAACAGCGGGAAACAACGCGCCACCAGGTACACGCCGGCGGAAACCATCGTCGCCGCGTGAATGAGCGCGCTGACCGGAGTTGGGCCTTCCATTGCATCCGGGAGCCAGACGTGCAGCGGGAACTGTGCCGACTTGCCTACCGAGCCACCGAAGATCAACAACGACACGACCGTGGCGACCGGCAGCGCGCCCAGGAGTGGCAGGGCCACCGTCGAGTGCGCCAGGCTTTCCAGAGAAGACTCGGAGAATATCTCGACGAAGTTGAGCGACCCGGACTGCGAATACAGAAAGAGCAGGCCCAACAACATAATCACATCGCCGACACGCGTCGTCAGAAAGGCTTTGAGCCCGGCCTGCTTCGGCGTAATCCGATTCGGATCGGGATAGCTCTTTTCGAACCAGAAGCCGATCAACAGGTAGGAGCACAGCCCCATGATTTCCCAGAAGATGAACAGCAACAGGAGGTTGTTGGAGATGACCAACCCCAACATACCACAGGCAAAGAGCGAGATGTAAGCGAAAAAGCGGGAATACTGCGGATCAACCAGCGCCGTGTCCAGCCCCATGTAGCCTTTGGAATAGATGAAAATCATGAGACAAACGAACGGTACCATGAAGAGCATCACCGCGGTCAGGGGATCGACCATGAAGCCCAACAGCAAGGTGGACGAACCGGTCGGAATCGAAAGCAGATTCAACTGGAACGGCTCCTCGCCCAGGTGGTGAGAGAATGCGATAGCCTGGAAAAAAATCCCCCAAGAGATAACCCAGGACAAGCCGATCCCTCCCCATGCCAGGTAGGTGCTCAGTCTCTTGTCATCATGCGTGACCAGGATAATCAGCGCGAAGGCAAGGAGCGGAAAGACGGGTATCAACCAAATGAGATTGAACATGAACAAACCTCTCTCAACAAGGTTACCAGATGCTACTTACAACACGTTCGATAGAAGGGACGTCAACGATTCTCGCCCTATGAGCACATCACCAGAGAGACATCCGCACTTGATACGGCTTCAGTCAATCGCGTGCCCACGTAGCACGCACGGAATCTGATATCACAACGGCTGCCTGCTCATCCGGCAACCCACTTCCCTCCATTACCACTTCAGCATGTCGACTTCTTCGACAACCACTGTATTGCGCGAACGATACACTGCGATAACCAACGCCAAACCAATCGCCGCCTCGGCGGCGGCCAGGGCAATGATGAATATTGCGAACACCGTTCCGGTCAGTTCACTCGGCAAACCGTAGCGCCAGAAAGCCACTAGGTTGATATTGGCTGCATTCAGCATCAGCTCAATACTCATTAAGACATTGATGGCATTGCGCCGCGCCAACACACCATACAGCCCAATACAGAACAAGGCCGCCGCGACAACCAGGAACCACGACAAAGGAATCGAGAGCAAAGTTCTCCCTCCTTCAACTATCGCTCACGTGCGATTAGAATCGAACCGACCAAAGCGACCAGCAAGATCACAGAAGCGACCTCGAATGGCAAAATGTACGTGCCCATGAACGCCTCACCCAATGAGGCGATGGCCTCCTGGGGGACCTCCGCAGACATGCCAGGCCATGCTACACGAGCCACCATGAATCCCAGGACGAGGAAAAGTGCCGCCGTGACGATAGCGGCAATCCACCACTGGGAATTATGCTGAGGCTCTTTCTGCGTCATCAGCTGCCTGGATAACATGACCGCAAAGATGATCAGGATCGAGATAGCACCCACATAAATCAGAATCTGCATAACACCCAGAAATTCCGCCTCAAGCAGGAAATACAGACCTGCTACCCCAATGAACGACAGCACCATGAAGAGCGCGTTGTGAAAGACATTTCTGCCGGTCACGACTCGCAGTGCAGCACCCAAAGTAATCAAGCTAACGAGAATAAAGACAATATACTGCATTCAGCCCCCCCTCTGCCCTCGCTAATTCTGAATGCGGACAGAACGGCATGACGCGTTCACATGAATAATCAGACCATCTACCAGGACAGCATGACAGCCGCCAGGTCACATCCACTCCTGCCTGTGCTGGATACCGCTCTTGTCGCCCATTTCGAGAAGCTTTTCCAGATTCCACACGAGATCACGGTCGAAAGAAGCCAATTCGTACTCTTGACTCAGCTCGATGGCATCGAAAGGACACGCTTCAACACACAAACGGCAGAAGACACAACGACCCAAATTATACGAATATTGGGTGACCCGCTTTTCTTTGCCCTTGCCTTCACCCTCTACATCGGAAATGACACCGTGAGGACATGCTCTCACGCACATTCCACACGCGGTACACCGCGGCGTACCGGTCTCTGCGTCGCGCAAATGCACGAGCGCTCCTCGAAACCGCGGGAACATCTCGAACTTCTCTTCCGGATATTGCAGGGTAAACAGACCGTCCAATTGAGGTTCAAGCCTTTGGGCTTTGCCATCCGGCGCGATCCCACGAGGAAAAGCCTTGGTACCCTTCACGTAAGCGACAATATCCCACAAATACGTTCCCCAATAATGCTTGATTGTGACCCAAAGGCCTTTCACAACACCTATGCCGTACATTTACCCCCCTCGGTCACCCCCCGTGAATCAGGGAGGATGCGCTCAGGATTCTTACAATCAATACACATCGACAAGCATTTCTATCAGCTATGAGCCCAGCCTTGAGCCGCCAGTTCCCGCGCACGGGCAAGACGTCTGTTCTGCACTCTGCCGAGTACAATCAACGTGACCAGTCCAAGCAAAATGTTCACCGGCAACAGAATCGCCAGCCACACCCATTGATTGGCCGTCAATTTGATGACAACGCCAACCAGCAGGATGTTCACCAAGCTCAAGGGGACGAGAACCTTCCACGCCACATCCAACATCTGGTCGATGCGGAAACGAGGCCACGTACCACGTATCCACATCAATGTGAAAATGACAGCGAACGTCTTGATCAGGAACCAGAGGTAGGGTGGCAGGATCGGACCTTTCCACCCGCCCAGGAACAGCGTCGTGCAGATTGCGGAAACCGTGAACAGGTTGATGTACTCTGCCAGATAGAACATGGCGAATTTCATCCCGCTGTATTCGATGAAATAACCGGCAACGATCTCCGACTCGCCTTCCAGAAGGTCGAAAGGAGAACGTCCTGCCTCCGCCGCAGCGCACGTCAAGTAGATCGCAAAAGCGACAGGCATGAGCAACGCAAACGGGATATCCTGATTGGCGACGATCTTGACCATCGATAGAGAACCCACCATCATCGCCACACTCACAATGACGAGCACCATCGGCACTTCATAGCTGACGAGCTGCGCGACACTGCGAAAAGCTCCGAGCAGCGCGTACTTGTTGTCCGAACCCCAGCCGGCAACCAACATGGAAAGGCCGGTGATCGATCCCAGCGCCACCATGTAGAGGATGCCGACGTTGAGATCTGTGAGGAACATGCGCGGACCGAATGGGATCACCGCGTAGATCAGCAGTGCCGGCGCCATAATGATGATCGGCGCCAGGTTGAACAGCCAGTAATCGG
>ENA-OSEO01004585-OSEO01004585.1-sediment-metagenome-genome-assembly--contig:-NODE-4585-length-14276-cov-3.894429_pt1 | contig 14276 bp, 13 predicted proteins | sample MGYA00237883_ERZ534232 | MGnify/ENA metagenome assembly ERZ534232 | reverse complement strand
TGGTCGGCGTCCTGGCTCTGGGCGGCGGGGTCTCCAACAACATGAATCAGGCCGCCCAGACCCTCCAGAGCGGCAGTTGAACCCGTCCTTGGGCCGGACGCCGGCCTCTGCAAGTCTCCTCTGAATCCCCTCCGCTCTCAGCCCCCCACGGCCCGCCGCCTGGCGCCCTCGGGTTTGTCCTGGCCGGTAAGAACCTGGACCGTCTCCCGGCGGCTCCTGGCCTGGGCCAGGTTGAGGGGCGTCATCCCCGCCGCGTCCCGGACCTGGGTCTGGGCCCCGTGGCTGAGCAGGAATCTGACCATCTTGGTCCGGCCGTCCCGGGCGGCCCGGTGGAGCGGGGTCCGCATCTTCCGGTCCCGGGCCTCGATGTCGGCGCCCTTGACGATCAGGACGGCAGCGGCGAACTCGTGGCCCTCCATGGCCGCCCAGTGGAGCGGGGTCAGGCCCTTGTCGGACTGGGCGTTGACCTGGGCGCCGTAACGGCTGAGCGTCTCGATCACCCAGGCGTGCCCCCAGATGGCCGCCTTGTGCAGGGGCGTCTCTCCCGCGTCCTCCCTGGCTTCGATTTCGGCCCCGCGCAGGATCAGGAGCCGGACCATCGGGTCGTGGCCCTCCCGGCAGGCCATGTGCAGGGGCGTCTCCAGCTGGCAGTCCCGGGCGTTGATCTGAGCCCTTTGATCCAGGAGGAGGCCGGCCAGCCCGGTCCGGCCCGCCGCCGCGGCCCAGTGGAGAGGGGTCATGCCGTCGTCGGCCGTCTCGTCGACCCTGGCCCCCCGGTTGATGAGGAACTCGGCAAAGGCCTCCCGGCCGTGGAGGGCCGCCTTGTGCAGCGGCGTCTGGCCCCACCTGTTCCTCTCGTCAATCTTGAGGCCCAGGTCCAGGAGGAACTCGGCCTCCTCTGGCAGGCCGGCGCAGGCGGCCCAGTGCAGGGCGCCCTCGCCCTGGTCGTCCCTGGCCCTCAGGTTGGCCCCGGCCTCGAGGAGGAGCTTGACCACGGCCAGGTGGCCGGCCCCGGCGGCCAGGAGCAGGGGGGTGTGGCCGTCGGCGGTTTCGGCGTCGACATCGGCGCCGGAGTCGATGAACAGCTCGGTCGCCGAGAGATGGCCCCAGATGGCGGCCAGGTGGAGCGGGTTGCTGACCAGGGCGTCGCGGGCGTCGACCTGGGCGCCCCGCTTGATGAGCAGCTCGGCCACGGCCCTCAGCCCCTTGGCTGCGGCCCAGTGCAGGGGCGTGGCCCCGTCGCCGTCCCTGGCCCAGACGGCCTCGGGCCAGGCCTGGAGCAGATCGTTCAGCCGCGCGGTCTGGCCTGACTCAACCGCCTCGAAGACGGCCTCAAGGTTGGGCTGTTTCATGACGCGTCCTTTCTGGGAACAAGGGCTTTACCTCGGCCCGGGGCCGGACCCGCGCGGCCGCCCCGGCCTGGTCCAGGGCGAGCTGGGTGATCCGTTGAACCAGCCGGGCCGCGGTCAGGTCTGGACCGGGCTGACCCGGGATGGGGGCCAGCTCGACCAGGTCCGCCCCGATGACCCGGCGGGAGTCGAAGAGCTTCTCCAGAATCAGGTTGAGGGGTTCCAGGCAGAGCCCCTGGGGGGCCGGGGCGCAGGTGGCCGGCATGAGCGCCGGATCCAGGACATCCAGGTCCAGGGAGAGGTAGACGTTGACCGGGAGGCGATCCATGAGCTGCTCGATCCAGGACTGGGTCCCGGCCACCTCCTGAGCCAGGATCGGCTCCAGATCCTCCCGCCGCCAGAACTCGTACTCGAAGTGGGAATAGCAGCGCCAGCCGACCCCGACCACGGAGAGGCCCTCCTCGACCAGGCGGCGGGCCACGCAGGCGTGGCTGAGGCTTTGACCCCAGTGACCGCTCCTGAGGTCGGGGTGGGCGTCGAGGTAGAGGACGCCGAAGGGCGCGCCCCGCCCCAGGTGGGCCCGGGCCGCGCCCAGGCTGACCGTGTGCTCTCCGCCCAGGAGCAGGACGAATTTGTCCCGGTCCAGCCAGTCGGAGACGGCCCGCCTGATTTCCTCCACCGCCGTCGGGGCGTCCAACCCGGCCAGGGGCAGGGGCTCGGCCAGGTGAACCTGGCCCGGCCAGAGGCCCTTCTCAGGGCCGGAACCGAGCTCGCCCAGGGCCCGGATGATGGCCCGGGGGCCGTTCCGGGTACCCTGGCCCAGGCTCAGGGTCGCCTCCAGGGGGGCGGCCAGGATGACCACCCGGGCGCTCTCGGCCGGGGCGGGATCTAGATAAGAGGGTTTGGTACACGCGGCCATGCCTGGAAGTCCTCCTCTGTTCGAGCGGCCGGGTCCGCTCCTCTGAAGCCGGGCCTGGGCAGCGGGGCGGCCCCTCGGCCTGGCGTCGGGGCCGGGTTTCCCCTGGGCCGGGACCGCCTGCCCGCCCCGCTCGCGCTCGGGACGGGCGCCTGCTGAATTCCTCTACGGCAGCTCATATCGGGGGCTTTAGGGCCTCCTTTTGGGCGGCCCTATTTTGCTGTTAACTGGCCAATATTAAAGACTAATGTAGCTAAAACAGGCTCTCAGACAGACCTGAAGCCGGGCCGGAGGTGGAGCTTATTGGACGCCTCAGAGCTAGCTGTTTTCGAGGTCGAGGCAGAACTGGACCGGCCGGTCCCGGGGTAAAAAAGAGATCCTCCCGGTCCAGGCCAGGAGGGTCTTTCCGGCGCCCTGGGTCGGCTGAAGACCTCGGGGAAGGCTACAACAGGCCGATGCCGGCCAGTATCTGGCGGAGCTCCTCGGCTTTCCGGCCCTGGAGCAGGGTGGTCGGCCGGCGCGGGGGGCCGCCGGGCCGGCCGGCCAGATGGATCGAGGTCTTGACCACTTGCAGCCAGTGGATCCCGCCGTTGTAAGTGAACCAGATCAAGGGCAGCAGCTTGTTCCAGACCTCGAAGGTGGCCCTGACGTCACCGGCCGCGGCGGCCTCGTACATCCGGCGGCAGAGTCTGGGCGCAACGTTGATCAGGCTGGTCACCCAGCCCGCCGCCCCGGCCAGGAGGCCTTCTGGGGCCTCGACGTCGGCCCCGTACATTACGGCCAGCTTGTCGCCGCAGAAATGGAGGAGCTCGTGGACCGGCTGGGCTGGGCCGTGGGCCAGCTTGACGCTCTGGATGACCCCTTCCTCGGCCAGCTGAACCAACTTAGGCACCGAGAGCTCGTAGCCGCAGACCCAGGGGTTGTTGTAGAGCATTATCGGCAGGCCGACGCTCTGCCTGATGGCCCGGAAGTGGTTCAGGACATCCTCAATGGGCGGCTGGATGTAGTAGGGGTTGACGATCATGACCCCGTCGGCCCCGGCCTTCTCGGCGAAGCGGCTGAGTTCGATGGCCGTCCTGGTGCTGTAGTCGGCCGCGCCGGCGTAGACCAGGACCCGGCCAGCCGCGGCCTCCAGGACCACGTCGATGACCCGCTTGCGCTCCTCGAGGCTCAGGGCGATGAATTCGCCGGTGCTCCCGGTGGGGATCAGGCCGTGGACCCCGTTCTCGACGAGCCAATCCACGTGAGCCCGCATCCCCTTTTCGTCAAAGGACTCGTCCTGGTTGAAGGCGGTGATGATCGGCGGCATGACGCCCTTGAGCTCTTTCATGGTCGGTTTCTCCTCTTCGGGGTCCGGCGCACGGCCGCTGGGACGGGCCGGGCCGAACTCCTCGGCCGGGCCCGGGGCTGATGTTAGCACGGCTCTGGCTCCCGGTCACAGGCGATTTTCAGCCCTGGCCGGGCGCGGGGTGAGGCTTGGTCCAGGCGCGGCCCCGGGGGGTTGAAGCCTCCCAGGGCCGTTCAGTCAGCGAGACTGGCTCTGGCCGGCTCGTGCAGGCAGCCGATGATCGGCCCGCTAGCGGCGCTCTGTTATTGCTCTAAAACCACCCGCAGCCCGATCTCGGGCGAGCGGATGTGGGGAGCGACGTGGCCGCGCTGGTTGGACCCGGTCGAGCCCTGGGAGGCGTCGTCGCTACGGAAGCTGCCGCCGCGGCAGACCCGTTCGTTGCCCTTGTCCGGGCCCTGGGGGTCCTGGTCCGGCGAGTCGGCGTAGTATTCGTCGTTGTACCAGTCCGAGCACCATTCCCAGACGTTGCCCTGCATGTCGTAAAAGCCCCAGAGATTGGGGTCGCCCTGGCCCACGGCCCTGGTCTGAAAGCCCTTGACGCCGATGCCCGGCAGGACGTCTCCGCCGGCCCGACAGGCCCTCTCCCATTCGGCCTCGGTGGGCAGGCGGTAGGTCTGGCCCTCCAGGGCGCTCAGCTTGGCGCAGAACTCGACGGCCATGTCCCAGCTGACCCGCTCGACTGGCCGTTCGGCCACGCCGGCGAAGTCCTTGGGCGATTCGCGGAACTTGGCCGGGTTTTCGCCCGTGACCTTCTGCCACTCCAGTTGGGTCACCTCAAAAGCGCCCATGTAGATGGGCTTGGTAAAGGTGATCTCGCGCTGGGGCCTCTCGTCGGCGAAGCCCTGGCCCAGCTTGCTGCCGCGCAAGAAAGAGCCGGCCGGAAGGAGAATGAGCTTCATGCCGATGGAATTGGTCATCTCCCGGGGCAGGGCTTTGACCTGGACCGGCGCGAGGTTGATGGCCAGCTCGGCCGTCTTCCCGGGCTCGACCTCGACCTCGCCCGACCAGTCCTCGTAGCCCTCCAGCCGGGCCGTGACCTGGTGGCGGCCGGCCGGGACGTCCCCCAGGATCACGGCCTTGCCGGCCCTGGTCTGGAAGCTGTTGCCGGCCAGTTCAAAGGTCGCTCCGTCCACGTTGCTGGTGACCCGCACCCGGCCGGAGAGGGGCTCCTCGGCGATCACCTTTGGCCCGGCCAGGGCCGGGCAGGCGAGGGCGGCCAGGCCGGCCAGGGAAAGGAGAAGGACTGCCAAACGCCTGGTGGTCTTTGCTTTCATTTTCTCGCCCCTCGGGTACGGGTTGACGGGTGGCTCTGCTCTTTTTTGAACCAATCCCGGGCCGGCGTCAATGCCCGGGCCGCCCGATCGCCTCCCTTCCGCCTGGTGGGTTGGGGCTTGACCGGGCGGCGGGCCGGGTCTTAGTATCGGTGGAGCAGGTTTCCATTGGTCCAGGGCCGCTGGCCGGGCAGGGGGTTTCTCCGGTGTCCTGGCCAGCCGCAAGTCAAGGCCATTGATTCAGGGAGGTGGTCGTGAAGATTTTCCACTACACCGAGGTTGAGCCCAAGTCCATCGAGGGAGAGTCGGCGGCCAACGTCAAGGCCAGGGTAGTCATCGGCCGGGCCGATGGGGCCAGCAATTTCTGCATGCGCGTCTTTGAGATGGGCGCCGGCGGCTCCTCGGAGTTCCACAGCCACGATTGGGAGCACGAGGTCTTCTGCCACTCAGGCCGCGGAGAGATGTATTGCCAGGACAAGTGGGTCGAGGTCGGGCCGGGCAGCGTGATCTTCGTGCCCGCCGGAGAGACGCATCAACTGAAGAACACCGGCCAGGAACCCCTGGTCTTCGTCTGCCTCATCCCGGCCGGAGCCCCGGAGATCTAGGGGCGGTCCGGTCCGATCAGTCCAGACCCGTCTCCCTGACCAGGCTCAAGATCCTGATCAGAAGGCGGTCGCGCTCCCTGAGGGTCCGCTCGACCCTGTCCGGCGGCCAGTCGTAGTAACCCTGCCCGGTCTTGAGCCCGAAACGCCCCTCTCGAACCTTGGCCTCGAGACTCGAGGAGGGGCGGGTGGAGTTGTCCAGGTGGGGCAGGAGAAAGCTCTGGACCTGATAGGTCACGTCCAGACCGCCCTGGTCGGCCCGCTCCAGGGGGCCGATGAAGGCCAGCCTGGGCCCGAAGCCGTACTTGACCACCCGATCCACGTCCTCGGGGCTGGCGATGCCCTTGTCCACCAGATTCATGGCCTCGCGCTGGAGGGCGTGCTGCATCCGGTTGCCCAGGAAGCCGGGCACGTCCTTGAGGACCCGGACCGGCTCCTTGCCGATGGCCTGGATCAGGGCCGCCGCAGCCTCGAAGACTTGTTCCGAGGTGAAGCGGCTGCGGATGATCTCGACGCAGGGCAGGACGTGGGGCGGGTTCCAGAAGTGGAGCCCGACCACCCGCTCCGGCCGCTGGAGGTTCTGGCTGATCAGCCCGATGCTCAGGGCCGAGGTGTTGGTGGCCAGAATCGCCTCGGGCCCGGCCAGGGCCTCCAGTTGGGCGAAGAGGCGGCGCTTGAGCTCCAGGTCCTCGCTGACCGCCTCGATGATCAGGTCCGCGCCCTGGGCCAGAGAGTCGAGTCCGTCGCAGGGGGCTAGGTTGGCCAGACAGGCCTCGGCCTCGGCCGGCTCGATCAGGGCCAGATCGAGGAAGACATCCAGATTCCGGCGGATCCTGGCCGGGGCGCTGGCCAGGGTCTCGGGGTCGGCGTCGAAGAGCCTGACCCGGTGGCCCTTGACCGCGAAGCACTGGGCGATGCCGTGGCCCATGGTCCCCAGGCCGAGGACGGCCACCTCCGGCCAGCGGTCCGGGCTCACAGCCGGCACTCGTGGGCGGGCAGCTTGAGGATCTGCCTGGCCTCGGCCGGGCTGGCCACCTCCCGCTGCAGGAGGCGGGCCAGGGTCACGGCCCGGTCGACGAACTGGGCGTTGCTCTCGGCCTTGAGCCCGCGGCCGAGGTAGAGGTTGTCCTCGAAGCCGACCCGGACGTGGCCGCCCAGGAGCAGGGCGTGGGTGTTCACCGGGAGCTGATCCCGGCCCACCCCCAGGGCCGACCACTGGCAGTTCTCGGGCAGGCGCCGCTTCATGTCCATCAGGGCCTCCAGGGTGCCCTCGATCCCCCAGGGCACGCCCAGGCAGAGCTGGAAGTAGGGCGGCTCTTCGATGAGCCCCCGCCGGATCAGCTCGTTGGCCTGGCGGACGTGGCCCAGGTCAAAGACCTCCATTTCGGGCTTGACCCCGGCCTTCCTCATCTCCTGGGCGGCCAGCTCGACCCAGTCGGCCGGGTTGAGGAAGATCCGGCCGCCCCGGAAGTTGAGGCTGCCCACGTCCAGAGAGCACAGGTCCGGCTTCAGCTCCAGGGGCATCAGCCGGGTCCGGCCCACGTCCGGGCCGGGCAGGTTGAAGCCGCTGGTGGTCAGGTTGATGAGCAGGTCGCTCTTGGCCCGGACCCGCTCGACCACCTCGGCGAAGAGCTGCCTCTCAAAGGCCGGCTGGCCGGTCTCGGGATCGCGGACGTGGACGTGGACCACGCTGGCCCCGGCCCGCCAGCAACGCAGGGCCTCGTCGGCGATTTCGGCCGGGGTGTAGGGGACGTTGGGGTTCTGGTCGCGCATGGGCGCGGCGCCGCTCACGGCCGCGGTGATGATCAGCTTTTCCAAGCCGCCTCCTCCCGGCTCCGGGGGCCGCGTACAGTCTTCCATTAGCTATCCGGAGCCAGTACAGACCCGGTCGCTATCGTAGCCAAGTCAGGGCCGGTTGTCACACTAAAACGTGCTCCGGCCGAGCCTTCGGAGGGAGCGGCCCTCGGGGAGGCCCCTCAAGAGAGGGGCCTCCCCGATGAGCCGGGCTTATCCTCCGCCCAGGGTCACCCTAGGCAGCCAGAGGATGATCTCGGGGAAGGCGACGCAGAGGAAGACGGCCACGCCCTGGAGAATGACGAAGGGGATGACGCCCCGGTAGATGTCCATGGTCGTCACTTCCGGCGGGGCCGCGCCCTTGACGAAGAAGATGGCGTAGGCAAAGGGCGGGGTCAGGAAGGACATCTGGAGGTTGAGGCAGACCAGCAAGCCGAACCAGAGGGGGTTGAAGCCCAGGGTAGCGGCCACGGGCAGGAAGATGGGCACGACCACGTAGAGGAGGCCCTGCCAGGAGACGAAGAAGCCCATGATGAAGAGGATGAACATCATCACGAACAGGATGAACCACTTGCCGAAGGGCAGGCCCATGAGCACGTTCTGGATGAGGACTCCCCCGCCTAGATAGAGGAACACGGCGTTGAAGATGCCGGCGCCGATGATGATGAAGAAGACCATGGCCGTGACGATCAGGGTCGTGTAGGCTGCGTCCTTGACGCTTTCGTAGTTCAGCTTGCGATAAGAGGCGGCCAGCAGGACGGCGCAGAAGGCGCCCACCCCGGAAGCCTCAGTGGGCGAGGCCACGCCGGCGATGATCGAACCCAGGACGGCCACGATTAGGAGGAAAGAAGGGAGCATCTTGCGCAGGGCCCGCCAGAGGAGCTTCCGGCCGGTCACGGGCCTGTCCTCAGCGGAAATGGCCGGGGCGGTCCGGGGCCGGATCCAGCAGATGAGGCCGATGTAGGCCAGGTAGAGCCCCGACAGGAGCAGGCCCGGGAAGAGGGCGGCGGCGAAGAGTTTGGCCACGGACAGATTGGCCATTGGCCCGTACATGACCAGCATGACGCTGGGCGGGATGAGAATGCCCAGGCTGCCCCCGGCGCAAACGACGCCGGTGGCCAGGCCCTTGTCGTAGTTCCTCTTGAGCATGGACGGAACGGCCAGCAGGGTCATGGTCGTCACCGTGGCGGCGATGACGCCGGTGCAGGCGGCGAAGATGGTGCAGGTGATCACCGTGGCGAAGGCCAGGCCGCCCCTGACCGGCCCGAAGAGCTCGTAAAGGCTCTGGAACACGCCTTCGGCCACTTCGGTCTTTTCCAGAACGGTCCCCATGAAGACGAAGAGGGGTACGGCGATCAGCTCCTCGCTCTCCATGGTCCCGAAGATCTGGAGCATGGACATGGGGAAGATGGCGGGGCCCAGATAGGCGATTCCAAAGGCGGCGGCCAGAAACATCAGGCCAAAGGCCAGATGAACCCCGCCGATGACAATGACCAGGAGCAGGCCCATCATGATTATGGCGGCTAGCTGTTCCGGGCTCATTGCGCGTTCCCCTTCCGGAGGGCGATGACGGTGCGGACGATCTCGGACAGGCACTGCAAACCGATGAGAAAGAACCCAATTGGGATGAGTGTTTTACTGGGGCCGGCTGGGAAGAACCAGTTGGTCGTGGACAGCTTCTCGCCCGTGGCCCAGGCCTCGGCGGCGAAGACGACGCCGGCCCAGGCGAAGAGGCCCATCACCGGCAGAATGACGATCAGGTAGAGCAGCAGGTCAAAGACCAGCTTGGCCCTCTCGGGCAGCACGCCGTAGACGATGTCGATGCGGATGTGGCCTTTCTTGAGCAGGGTGTAGCCGCCGCCCAACAGGAACTGGGCCGCGAAAAGCATCCAGCAGGTGTCGTAGCCCCATCCGGTCGGCGCGTTGAAAACGCGTCTTATGATTACCTCATGTATCACTATTAACATGAGCGGGATAACCAGCCAGGCGGAGATGGCACCGACCCACTGGCTGATCTTATCGATGCAATTCATGAATTTCATGGCGTCTTCCCAGAGGCTTGACCAAATGGCCCTCCAGGGGAGGGCCATTTGGCCGGCCGCGGCATCATGCGATGCTTTAGTCGAACTTGGTCAGATCGTCATAGGGCTTGTACTTCTCGATGAAGGCCTTCTGCGACTCCCAGACCTTCTTGAAGAAGGGATCCTTGGCCGACTTCTCGTCGAGAATCTGGAAGCCGAGCTTGCGGCAGACGTCCTGATCCGCCTTGGAGAGCTTGGTGGTGACGATTCCGTAGTCCTCGATCTTCTTGTTGAAGAGGATCGTGTCCTGCCAGAAGTCGGCGTAGCCCTGGAAGGTGGCGGCCATGGCCGCTTTTTCTACGATGGCCTTGAGGTCTGCCGGCAGAGCTTCCCAGGACTTGGTCTTGATCATGAGCTGGAAGATGTTGTTGGACATGTGCACCGGCGGGCCGAAGCGGTACTTGCAGACCTCGTGCAGGCCCAGGGTGTAGTCGTAGGAGGCCTCGAGCATTTCGGCGGCGTCAATGAGACCCCGCTGCAGGGCCGGCAGGACCTCGCCGCCGGGCAGCAAGACCACCGAGGCGCCCAGCTTCTCCCAGAGGTCCATGCTCAGGCCGGCCGCTCTGATCTTGAGACCCTTGATGTCGGCCAGGGTCTTGACCGGCTTCTTGGCCCAGATCTCCTCGGGCGGAGTCAGGCCCAGGGGGAAGACGATCAGCTCCTTGCCGTACATCTCCTGTTCCAGTTCCTTGCCGCCGCCGCCGTAAAGCCAGAGGATCAGGTCGTTGAAGGCCAGGATGCCGGCGGGCAGGGTGTAGAAGAGGTCCCCGGCCGGGTACTTGCCCTTCTGCCAGGCCGGCGTGTTCAGACCGAAGTCCAGCAGGCCGTCTTTGACGGCGTCATAGATCTTGGTCGGGGGAACGATCTCGCCGGCGTCGTGCAGGGTCAGGACCATCCGGCCGCCGCTCATCTGCTCGACGAACTCTTTCCAGCGGACGATGGTGTGCTTGCCCAGGGGCGAGGCCGCGCCGAAGCAGGTCTCGCCCTTCCAGGCGATCTTGTCCGCCGCCATGGCCCCGGGAGCCAGGGCCAGGACGGCTATTGCTGTCAGGCCGATGACAATTAGAGACAGACGCCTTCTTTGGATCATTTCGCTTCCTCCTTACCTCTTGCGGTGTCAATAGATTCAGACCGGACTCCGGCCTTTTCCCGCCAACGGTTCTGACGGCCTGAAGCGCGTCTGAAAGCGAATCGAACCCTGCTATCTGGCCAACCCTGGCTGAAGACCAGTCTCTCATACAGTAGCAGAAAACCTGCGACCCGAGTCGCTAAAAAATCACTTGGAATTACCGGCGACAACCCTTTCCGGCGACCCAACCGGCGAGCCCTCTTCCATCTTCTTGGTTTGATGACCCAGCCACTCCAGGTTGACCCTGGCCCTGAAGGTCCGGATGTGCTTGAGCATGAGGGCCTTGCCCCTGGCAAACTCACCGGCGATGATGGCGTCCAGAATGTCGTAATGCTCCTGGATGGCTACGTGAAAGCGCTCCGGATGGGCCGTGGAGACCAGATAGGCGAAAATCTGGATGCGATCCCTCAGGGAGCGGTAGAATCTGATCCAGTAATGGTTGCCGCAGCCCTCGACCAGCAGGTCGTGGAAGGCCCTGTCCAGGGAGAGATATTCCTTCTGGGCCTGACGCCACAGGGCGGGCTGGCCGGCGGCGGTGGTCAGGGCCGACTCGGCCCGCCCCAGCTTTTCCTTGATGTTCATGAACTCCTGACTGGCGATTGACCGGGCCGCTCGGACAAAGAACCTTGTCTCGGCCACCTCGCGGGCCTCGAAGACCGCGTCCATGTCCCGGTCGGTCAGGAAGACGACCCGAGGCGCCTTGCGGGGCGGCAGCTCGACCAGCCCCTCCATGTAAAGCCTTCTCAGCGCCTCCCGCACCGGGGTCCGGCTGGTGCCGAGGGACTGGACCAGGGAGTCCTCGGGCAGCAGCGTCCCGGGCGGCAGCTGGGTGCTGACGATGGCTTCCTTGAGGATCTGATAGGCTTCCTCTCCCAGCGTACCGCCAGACCCGAGCCGGGGTAGGACTATCGGCAGGCGATCAGGCACGGCCTCTTCTTTCGGTCCCGGGACGAGGAACTGTTTTCTTGACAAGGTATACGTATACGCCTAACATAGCCCCCAGCTGGTTGTCAACCCTATGTTCAGGGTTCATTCAGAGGACGATTTTGACTTCTTTTGATCGGTCAATTAGCCCCAGCCAGGCTCCGATCAGCGGAAAGTTCCGCCTGTCTGAGGTATACGTATACTTCAAGTATCACCGGCGGGTGGTCGTCAACGCATCATCTGGCGGCGGCCGGCGCGCTGGGGTCGAGGTTGCTCCTGAGGAGCCTGCGGGCTCTTTGATCCGGGAGGCTGCTCCCCGGGGGTGGGGGGCGGCGGCCTCGACCTTGAGGAAGCCCCGTCGTCCGGGAGCGCCGGCTCGACCGACCTCGGAAAGGTGGATTCGAGCGGCCAGCTTGGGCCGCTTCATTTCAGCCGGCCCTGGTCCGGGAGCGAGCCCGCTGGATCGGCTTGCCTGCCGGCCGGGCCTCGGCTAATATCATCGGGACTACCCTCGATTCTCCTGGGGGCTCGATCATGATCTGAACCAAAGGCCCGGCCAGGAGGCTCGCTGGGACAACCCCAGTCAGTCACAACCCCTTGCCCTCTGGGGCCGGCGCATGGAGGTGGGCATGCCCAGTGGCGCCAAGACTTTACTCGGCATTTACGAGCGGATGGTCACGGTCCGTCAGTTCGAGACCATGGCCGGAGAGATGTTCGCCGCGGGCAAGATCCCGGGCTTCATCCACCTGTCCATTGGCCAGGAGGGCTCCTCGGTGGGGGTTTGTTCGGTGCTCCGGCCCGACGACTATCTGACCACCACCCACCGCGGCCACGGCCACCTGATCGCCAAGGGGGCCGACCTGAACAAGATGGTCGCCGAGCTCTTCGGCCGGGTGACCGGCTACTGCAAGGGCAAGGGCGGTTCGATGCACATCGCCGACTTCTCCATCGGCATCCTGGGGGCCAACGGCGTGGTCGCCGGCGGGCTGCCAATCATCACCGGGGCCGGCCTGTCCATCAAGCTGCGCCAGACCGATCAGGTGGCGGTCTGCTTCTTCGGCGACGGGGCCTCCAACCGGGGTCCGGTCCACGAGGCCATGAACATGGCCTCGATCTGGAAGCTGCCCGTCATCTTCTGCGTCGAGAACAACCAGTACGCCTCGACCACGCCCCAGACCTACTCCTGCTCGGTGAGCGACATCTGCACCCGGGCGGGCGGCTACAATATGCCCGGCTACACCGTGGACGGCAACGACGTTCTGGCCGTCCGGGCCGCGGCCGAGGAGGCGGTGGCCCGGGCCCGGCGGGGCGAGGGGCCGAGCCTGCTGGAGAACAAGACCTGCCGCATCAAGGGCCACTTCGAGGGCGATCCCCAGAAGTACCGGACCGAGGCCGAGGTGGAGTCCTGGCAGAAGAAGAACGACCCGGTGGTCCGCTTCGCCAAGCTCCTGACCAAGAAGAAGATCCTGGATAAGAAGAAGGATCGGGAGATCTGGGATCGGGTTCGAGCCAGGCTCCAGGCGGCCGTGGCCTTTGCCGAGGAGAGCCCCTATCCCAAGCCCGAAGAGGCTTTGGAAGATCTGTTCGTCAATCCTTAAAGACCAGGAGTCGAGAACCATGCCCGAGAGGATAATAAGCAGTTCGGCGGCCCTGGCCGAGGCCCTGCACGAGTAGATGAGCCGGGACGAGACCATCTTCATCATCGGCGAAGACCTGGTCTCCCACGCCGGCATCTTCGGCCAGTTCAAGGGCATCCCCGAGAATTTCCCCGGCCGCATCATTGACACGCCCATCAGCGAAGCCTGCATCGTCGGCTCAGGGGTGGGCTCGGCCCTGACCGGCATGCGGCCGATCGTGGACCTCCACTTCTCCGACTTCGTCACCTGCGCCATGGACGAGCTGGCCAACCAGGCGGCCAAGATCCGCTACATGTTCGGCGGCCAGGTCAAGCTGCCCCTGGTCTGCTGGTGCCCGGACGGCGCCGGGCTCAGGGCGGCCGCCCAGCACTCCCAGTCCCTGGAGGGCTGGTTCGTGCACACCCCGGGCCTCAAGGTCGTCGTGCCCAGCGAGCCGGCCGACGTCAAGGGCCTGATCAAGGCGGCCATCCGCGACGACGACCCGGTCATGTTCTTCCAGCACAAGAAACTCTTCGCCAAGCAGGGGCACGTGCCCGAAGAGGAGTACGTCATCCCCCTGGGCCAGGCCGCGGTCAAGCGCCAGGGCAAGGACCTAAGCCTCCTGACCTACGGCGCGGGCTTCTACCTCTGCCAAGAGGCGGCCGAGGAACTGGCCAAGATGAACATCGAGGCCGAGATAGTCGATCTGAGGACCTTGAAACCTCTGGACATGGCCACCGTGGCCGAGTCGATCAAGAAGACCTTCCGGGCGGTCATCGTCCACGAGGCCTGCCTGACCGGCGGCTTCGGGGCCGAGCTGACCGCCCGCATCCAGAGCGAGCTCTTCGACTACCTGGACGCGCCGGTGGGACGGGTCGGGGCCAAGGACGTGCCCATACCCTTCTCGCCGCCCCTGGAGGATTTTGTCCTGCCCAACGTGGCTGACGTGATCGAAGCGGCGCGAGCCGTTGTTTATCGCTGAACGGGGAGCGGAAATGGCCATAGAGATAGTAGTTCCCAAGCTGGGTCTGACCATGAAAGAGGCGACACTGGTGAAGTGGGGTTTTGGGCCCGGTGAGAAGGTGGCGGCGGAGGAGATTGTACTTGTCCTTGAGACGGACAAGGTGACCTACGAGATGCCCTCGCCCGGGGCTGGTCTGCTCCATCCTCTGGTGGCGGCCGGGGAGACGATCCAGGTCAGCCAGGTGGTCGGTTATCTGGCCGCTGACGAGGCGGAGCTGAAGAA
>ENA-OSEO01004581-OSEO01004581.1-sediment-metagenome-genome-assembly--contig:-NODE-4581-length-14285-cov-8.170608_pt1 | contig 14285 bp, 9 predicted proteins | sample MGYA00237883_ERZ534232 | MGnify/ENA metagenome assembly ERZ534232 | reverse complement strand
CCCCTCTACCTTGCCCGTTACATCGAAAAGGCAGGAAGTGGCACATTGGACATGATTGAACGCTGCGCAGAGGCTGGCCTGCCGCCGCCGGATTTCGAGGAACGAGGGGGCCTGTTTGTCACCACGCTCTGGCGCGACTGGCTGACGGATGAGGTAATGGCTGGGCTTGTTATAAACGACAGACAAAAAGCTGCCATTGTGCTGGTGAAAACCATGGGACAGATCACCAGCGGTGAATATAGAGCACATACTGGGGTCGAGCCTCGAACAGCAACTCGTGATCTTAACGAACTTGTTAAGAAAAAGATATTCAGCCGTTATGGTCAAAAGCGTGGGGCCTACTATACGCTCCGAAAAAAATAGGACACTTATCGGACATTTAAGACATTGCTCATCGGAGGTTGAAAATCGGACATTTATCGGACTTATCGGACATTCCCCGGGAAAAAGGCTCATAAATGGCTCAAACGGCTCAACGCCCTTTGTCTTTTGAAGACGTGAAGCGCTTCAGGTGAGAGCGATATTAGAGGTTCTAAGTAAATGACAAACAAAAAGAAGAACACCATCAAGACCGTTGAAGCCATCAGGCACGATGAGGCGACCCGGAAGAACATCCCCACGGCCGAATACCAATCTGTGATGCGGGAGGCCGAGAAAGACGCGATCCGGGTGGCCTATAAACGCCGGAACCGGGACCTGGATCCGCAGTTGGTGTGGCGGGGCAAGGATGTTCAGGACTGGTCCGATCTGGTGGTACAGGCCCCGCCGCTCTACATCCAGGAAAAGGTCCATCCCAAGGTCCTGATCGACGATCTGATGCGCCAGACCCGGGAGCAGGACGAAACCGGCCGACCGGAACAACTGGACCTGTTCTCCGATTTCAACGGCCTGCCCACTGAAGGGGCCAAAACCGAATTCTATCAGCACGAGGCCAACTGGTCTAACCGCATGATCCTGGGAGACAGCCTCCAGGTCATGGCATCTTTGGCCGAACGGGAAGGGTTGCGGGGGAAGGTCCAGTGCATCTACATCGATCCCCCCTACGGCATCAAATTCAATTCCAATTTCCAGCGGTCCACCACGAGCCGGGATGTGAAGGACGGAAACCCGGAGCACATCACCCGTGAACCCGAACAGGTCAAGGCCAAACTCCTCCAGATGCCGCTCCATTTCCTCAGCAACACCGACAGCGACTGGTTTACCCTCGACAAACCCAACAACACCTTCTCCCTCAAACCCGATCTGGCCCCATACTGGAACGACCCCTTTTTCCGCGATCTGGTAGCCGACCGAGTCCGCTTCGCTATGACGCGGTATTTCTCCCGCAAGGCCCATGTCGCCGACATCCCCTATACCCAGAATATCTTCAAATCCGGCTTTACCGTCCCCCGCGACTTCGCCCTTGCCTTCCTCGGTGATCACCCCCTGAAGCCCGGCGACAGCCGCAAAATCAAACTGAAAATGGACGGCAAACGATACCACACAATGTTACAGCGCCCCGGCCGGGCCCAGGAATACCGTGTTGAGTATGATGCGGAAAGCGATGCGACTCATGCCCTGCGGGAGTATCTGGGTGATCAACTGAATCCAGGGGAGACGGCCTTTAGTCTTAGGGCAGCGGGGAAGGCTGAGCTGATCGCAGAGAGGCCCGGTATTCGGGCAATCTGAGCCCAGGCAGGTATGACGTCAAAAAAGTGCATTTTTCTGAAAAAATTCCTAACTCTGTGACCGCATCTGACAAATGCACGGGATATGATACCCGACAGTCATTACCCACATTCTCCAGTTTTTGTTTGCATTTGAAAAAGAGGAGGTAACGGCATGATCAGAGACGAGGCTCTATTTCTTAACGGTATCTATGAAACGGTATTAGAGGATATTCTGCGAATTCAGCTCCAATTACCAGAGCACATCATGTATCTTCAGCCCTATTCATCATCCCCTATTGTCCATCTCCGGGATGATTCACCCAGCACGGAGTATCCTGTCCTTCTCTTTGTGTCTCTCACAACAAACCTCTCCATGATACACTATACCGCAGAGATTGTAGGTTGGGATGACAAAAGGGATCTCTCGGAGAAGAAAAGAATAGCGCTGAATCATGTCATAGGCAAACTTCAACCAGGCGAGACCGGTCTTTACGATGCCTCGCGGGTAGAAGGGAAACCCAGCGTGAACCTGCTCCACATTCGGAGGCTTCAGAGGATGGACCCGCCATTTTCAGTGTCGCGTCTGATTAAGACCATTGATGGGTCGCCCGTCTCCCCCAATCGCACAACCGCCGGCGGCTGGGCCTATGTAAAGAAGGATCCTGCTCCTGAAAACGAATAGGCCAGGAAACGCGGATGCATTTTCTTAAGGATGGAAAGTAACAAACAACGAGCAAAAGAACTGGGAAAAAGCATTATGTCACACATCAAACCAGGAAGCATCATTCAAGGCCCTCTGTGGCCCGAGCCGGTAGAGGTCAAATTCGTTGAGGAGATGGGCGACTATCTCCACATCGTGGGGGCCACATCCATATCCGGGAGCCATATCGACCAGATCATCTCCCGCGAGGAACTGGGCAAAATCGGCATCTCTCAGTCCGAGTCCTTTTTTACCCAGGAGCCATGGAAGGTATTTCTGGCCCTGGAGGCCCGGCGGTATCGGTTCGCCTCCATGTACGACCCCCTCCTTGCCATGAACACCTCCAAGGTGGACCCCCTCCCCCATCAGATCGAGGCGGTTTACGGCTATGTCCTTCAACTCCCCAGAATCCGGTTCCTCATTGCCGATGACCCCGGCGCCGGAAAGACCATTATGGCCGGGCTGATCATCAAGGAGCTGAAGCTCAGAAACCTGGTCCGAAGGGTCCTGATCATCTGCCCGGGGCATATCAAGGACCAGTGGCGCAGAGAGCTGGCAGACCGGTTTGAGGAGAGCTTCATCGTCATCGACCGGGGGCTTCTGGATGCCTTTTATGGCGAGAATGCCTGGCTCAGGGAGAATCAGATCATCACCTCCATCGACTTTGCCAAGCGGGAGGAGGTCCTGGCCTCCCTTGCCAGCGCCCACTTCGATCTGGTAATTGTGGACGAGGCCCACAAGATGAGCGCCTACCGTTACGGCGAAAAGACGGAAAAGACCATCCGTTACCGTCTGGGGGAGGCCATCTCCGCGGTGACCGAGCATCTCCTTTTTCTGACCGCCACCCCCCACAAAGGCGATCCCGACAACTTCAGGCTGTTTCTGGATCTGCTGGTGCCGGGGTTTTTCGCCACCAACGAGATGCTCCAGGAATCCATCGACACCAAGGACAATCCCCTCTTCATCCGTCGCATCAAGGAAGACCTGAAGGATTTTCAGGGCCGCCCACTCTTTCTCCCGCGCCACGTCAAGACCGTCCCATTCAACCTGGGGGCCGACTCCCCGGCCGAGAAAGACCTCTACAACGAGCTGTCCCGATACGTCAACACCCAGTACAACAAGGCCCTGACCAAAGACAAGAAACGGAATATCACCTTTGCCCTGATCATCCTGCAGCGCCGGCTGGCCTCCAGCACCTATGCCCTTCTCAAGTCCCTGGAGCGCAGAAAACGGCGGCTCGAAGAGCTGCTGGACGGGGCCATCGACCCGAAAAAGCCCTCTGAGAATTCCGTTGATTTCGACACGGTAGAGGACCTGAGCGAAGAGGAACGGTGGCAGCAGGAAGAAATCTGGGAGACCCTCAGCGTGGCCGAAAACCGCGAAGAGCTGGAGCGGGAGATCGCCAACCTCTCGGGCCTCATCGACCGGGCAAGGGCCATTATCAAGGGCGATCAGGAGATCAAGCTCAAGGAACTGAGACTGGCCCTGAATGATTTCTCCCTGAAATACAAACGGCCGGAAGACCGGAAGTTTCTGGTGTTTACCGAGTCGAGAGACACCCTCGACTATCTGGAAAACCGGATCAAGGAGTGGGGATTCAAGACCAACACCATCCACGGGGGCATGCGTCTGGAAGATCGGATTCGGGCCGAAGGGGTTTTCAAGACCGAAAGCGAGGTCCTGGTGGCCACCGAAGCGGCCGGCGAAGGCATCAATCTCCAGTTCTGCCACCTGATGATCAACTACGACATCCCCTGGAACCCCAACCGCCTGGAACAGCGCATGGGCCGCATCCATCGCTATGGCCAGACAAAGGAGGTCTTTGTCTTCAACCTGGTGGCGGAAGATACCCGCGAAGGAAGGGTTTTGACCAAGCTCTTTGAAAAACTCCGGGAGATCCGCAATACCCTGGGGAGCGACAAGGTCTTCGATGTGCTGAGCGAAATCCTCTACGACAGGAACCTCTCCCAGTTGATGATGGAGGCCGCGGCCAACGCCCGGAGCATCGACGAGATCCTCAAGGAGATCGACATCCAGGTGGACGCGGACTATGTGGCCCGGGTCAAGGAGAATCTGGGAGACAGCCTGGCGACCCGCTATATCGACTACACCCGCATTCAGGAGATGGCCACTCAGGCCGAGGAGCAGCGACTGATCCCTGAATACACAGAGAGCTTTTTCAAAAAGGCCTTTTTGCGGGCCGGCGGAAAGTTCAGGGAGCGGAAGGACGGGTTCCTGGCCATAGACGCCATTCCATTCGAAATCAGACGGATGGCCGATCAGGACCTTTTCAAAAAGCGATATGGCGATCTCCATCGGAAATACCCGAAGGTGGCATTCGACAAGGAAAAGGCCTTCAGGACCGCGGATTCGGTCTTTGTCTCGTTCGGCCACCCTCTGTTCGAGGCGGTCATGGCCTGGGTGGAAGCCACCCTGACCGACGCCCTTGTGCAGGGCGCCCGGTTTGTGGACCCGGATGGAAGGCTGAACGGGTACATCCTTTTTTATGAAGGCGAAATCCGGGACGGGACCGGCGACGTGGCCGGAAAACGGCTCTTTGCCTTCTATGTGGACCCGGCTCGCGTCATCCCCATGGCCCCGTCGGTCATCTGGGACCTGGCAGAAGATGCGTCTCCCAAAGGCGACGGGGTGGATGTGGAAGGCCTCAAGCAGCAGGTTTCACGGGCTGTAATCGCCAGGCTGGAGGATTACCGGGGCGAGATCCTGAAAGAGCGTCTCCGTCAGGGGGCCATCAAGGAGAAATACGGGGTCAAGTCCCTTGATTATCTGATCGTGGAACTGGACGGAGACCTGATTCGGCTTTACGAACGGAAGGATATGGGCGACAATGTGGACCTGGTCATCCGCAACAAGGAAGATCGCAAAAACAAATATGCCGCTGCCCTGGAGGATCTGATAAACCGGATCGAAAAGGAAAAGGGTCTCACCATGAGCATGCCCCGGTTCGTGGGGATCATCCGGGTCACGCCGGGGGACACATCTCAACGAGAAATGGCCGAAAGCGCCGAGATCGAACAGATCGGCATGGAAACCGCCATGTCATACGAAGTGCGAAACGGCCGGACCCCGCAGGACGTATCCGCGGAAAATCTGGGCTTTGATATCCGCTCCGTGAACGAAGAAAATCAGGAGATCCGGTATATCGAGGTGAAGGCCCGGGCAGGGACCGGCCCCGTGGCCCTGACCCAGAACGAATGGTTCAAGGCCCAGCGGTTCAAGGCTGCCTATTATCTGTATGCGGTCATGAACGCCGCAACGCTTCCACAGCTCTACATGGTGAGAGATCCGGCCGAAAACCTGGCGCCGGAAGAAAAGGTAGAGGTGGTGCGATACGTGGTGGGGGCGGAGGAGATCAAAGATAAGGGGGACAGGGCGCCATGAAAAGAGAAGAAATCGTTGTATCCCTGAAACGGTTTAAAACCATAAAGGGGAACGAATACCAAATCAGACGAATCGGCCTTTTTGGATCTGCAGCCCGGGATCGCATCCATCCGCAAAGTGACATCGATGTGGTCGTTGAGCTGGAACGACAGGACCTGTTTGCCCTGATCGGCATCAAACAGGATCTGGAAGAGCAATTGCATCGGCAGGTGGATGTTGTGAGCTACAGGGATAGAATGAACCATTTTCTCAGGAGCAGGATAGAAAAAGAGGCTATCTATGTATGACGTTGAGCTGGCGCTGGAGATCGCGTCCCAAATTCACAAGGCAACCCAAACCATCCTGAGGCGATTCGAGGCGGTGCAATCCCCACGGGATTTTACAGACTCAGGGGGAGCATGTGGACGTCTATGATTTTATGCTTTTCTTCGAGGATAGGAAATTGGGGTGGAATAGGGGACGTAGCCGCTTGCTGACTTAATTGATTGGAGCAGGCCGGATTAAGAATTGAAAAGGTGTCCCGAAACGCACGGATCGGCTGCTGGCTTTTTTATGGCCTCGGGCATTTGAGTTGTCCGCAGGGTGATAGGATCGGGCTTTGGGGATGGGGATGAATACGTTGAATTCCAGGAAGATGGCGGGTCCAATGGTCTCCCTGCAACACAGGCAGACATGACGCCCCTGCATGCACTGAACAATATTGGCCAGTCGGCCAAGGCGTCGTAATAAGGGACGTGCTTCCGGAGTTTTGTTATCGACGGATGCTGCCCACTCACCTGACTCTCCCTGTGGAAAGGTCGCTACCCCACAGTTTAATTCAGCTTTTTGCCGATCACAAACTCAACCGTTCCACCCGTTACGCCTCCCCGATAGATGTTGCAAATGCGGCTTTTCTGGCATGCAGGATCTTCCCCCGTGATATCAGGACAGGGGATTTTGCCCTCCACCGCCTGAATACCATCGGTACATCCGGGTGGGAATATTCCATTTTTGTTGTTGTCTCCATGAAGGCCCTCGTTTGGGCCCACGGACGTGACTTTTTGTCCTCCATCCTGGACGGCCCATGCATTACCTGGCAGATGGATGGACAACGCATGGTTCGCACCGTTCACAGTATTGTCCGGGGCATTGCAGCAGGGGCTGCACCACGCAGCGTCATCACCCGAGCAATACTCAAAGTCGGGTTTGCCCCCGTCCACAAAAATGGTCGGGTTGCCTGCGGTCAGCCCGGCTTCCTCGATGAGCGGCATTCCATATAAAACCTTTGCCGTGAAACAAATGCTGCCGGTCTGCTCATCATAGACTGGATTGGAGAGGGTAACGATCTGAACCCCACCCTTCTGGTACTCATCAGCGTTATATGAGATGGAGGCATTGGGCGGGGTGTCGCCAAATCGGTCCTGCCAGTCTTGGATATAGTCCTCGGCCGCAAGCGTTGCCAATAATCGCATCGGGGCGCTGGTGTAGCTGAATACGCTTCCGATGGCGTTTCCAATCCGGAACGTATAGGTCCATTTTGTGGCGGTGGGTTCAAAGACGCCGATACCCCCGGTCAGTATCTGCGACCATTCGATCTGATCCGTGGCGGCATTATTTAAAAAAATCAGCTTCACATCCGTAACAGCAAGGTGAGGAAAAGGCTCCTGGCTGCCGGCAATGTAGGTCAGTGTAAAGCCGAGCCGTGCTGTGGCCGCGCTATAAAGCGGCTTGTCCAGAACGCAGAATAACTCGCTACTTTCCTGATTTGCCATCGTGGCCTTCATCAGCGCATTTGGCGCAATCTTCCCGTATACTCCGGGCCAGACGTGGTCCATCACGTTGCCCATGCTGTCGAACCCTGCCTCCTGGGCAGGCCTGTCGGTGAAATAGAGGATCTGTTCCGGAACATTGCCGAGGCTGAGCTTGAAAACCGTACCGGTGGTATCGTCAGCAACAGGACTGAAGGTCCCATTTCCGGCGATCATCTCATAGATTCTCATTGATTCTGTGTTACTCCTGCCACTGCTGCTGTCGTCACTGCAGCTTGCCAACAGACCGCAGAGGATGGCAAAAGGGAGCAAGACAATCCACTTGAACCATGGTCTAGGTGAATCCATATTTTCCCTCCATAACTTCAGTGTGAAGGGCCCGCCTTCTGATCCCTTCTCCCATGCAGTGTTCGCCTGCGCCATTACTCCCTTCCTGCGGATTCCAGTATCCATGCAGGAACCTCATCGCTGGTGGATACCTTCACATTATCTATGAAGGTCATATTGGTGGGGGCGTTGGGGTAATAACTGTTCGTGCAAATATCATAAAAATCCAAATGATCGCGCAGATAGTTGTTTTCAAAGAGCAGATCCCCGTAAGGGACACACCCCCCCATGTCTGCCCCGTAGGGCACGATGCCCGTGGCAAGGCAGAGATCTTCAAAGGATGAGGCCTTCAAACAAGGTCCGAAATCTACAAAGCCCTGTGGATTGTCCAAAGAGACATTCTGGCGAACCGTCACGAAACGGCTGCCGCCGTCGGTATAAAAGGTGTTGCCCCCTGCATGCGGTCGTTTGCCTGCCGCCACATTCCAGGCGATGAGTTGCCCGTCTTCCATGGACGTCCCTTGAAAGCCCGTGGTATAAACGGCCCCGCCATCCCACAATTCTTCTAAAAAGTACTGGATCTTGTTGTGGACGATCCTGTTCCCCTGTGCCGCAGAAGGCGTGCCGATGTAGCCCCAATCGTAAGGTGCGGCGTTGGGCAGGCCAGCAAACCCGCCCGGATCGAGCAGGCCCCAACCCCAGCCGATGGCAATTCCGGCCCAGGGGACATGGCTGATCTCATTGTGTTCCACAAGGCTGCGGGTGGTAAAACCGATGAAAACCCCGGGGGCATCGTAAAACTCCTGGCCTGAATATTCGATGAGGTTGTTGGCGATACGATTGTCCCTCGTCAACTGGGAAGGATATTCGGGATGATGATCTTCCGCTGCAATACCGCCGACCTGAATGGCCGCTGCGGAGATATCACTGAAGGTGTTGTTGATGATTGTGTTGTTTTGGCTGCCGGTTCCGAAGTTCAATGCAATCGCACCCATATGCGCAAACACATTGTCTTCGAAGGTAATGTTCTGCGCATAGATAAAACTCAAATTGCCCGGAATGCCCACGGCGTTGGGATCGTGTCCGATCACGTTGGCTTTGTGATTCGATCCCGCCAGGAAAAAGCCGCTTTGATCGAGGGCGTAGCCATCGGAGCTGTTCGGCGCGAGCCAGGTGGCATACATGAAGCTCAGGCCTTTAAAACGCATGAAACTCACGGGCTGCGAAACATCGCCGCCGGCATCCACCACTTTTTCAAGGACAGGCAGTTCCACATCCGCGCTGCTCATCTCTTCGCCCTCGCGGGGAATGTAGTAAAGGGTCTGCGTGACCGGGTTCAGATACCACTCCCCCGCTTCATCCAGAAACTCATAGGCATTTTCCCACCAGCTGAGGAGATGGAAGTTCCAGGGATAGGGAAACACATTGGCATTCTCCCAGCAAGGGGTTTCCATGATCACATCACGATTATCCCTGATCTCAGCAATGGGGCAACGCATCATTTTCCATTGCGTCACGGTTACGGCTTCGACGGCGGTTGGGTTGTTCCAGGTCGGCGGGATCTGCGGATCAAGACCGAAAATATATTCGTAGGTGTATCCCGTGGAAGTGGGAGTGTAATAATTGGGATAGTCAGGCGTGCGGGCTCGGGTGGCGCGCTGACCATTCACATATAGTTGTCGCGGCATGGTACCGGTATTCACTTGCGCTTGCCAGATATTAAGACCGGCGTCGTGCAGGGTCCAGCCGCTCACTTGTTGAGCACCCGAGATCACTACGATTTCTCCGGGAGCGGCCTGATAAACCACTTCCGCATCGGGAGCGCCGGAGTCTCCGGCATTGAACACCAGGGGACCGCTCAGCCGATACGTTCCGCCTCTTATATAAACGTTTATGGTGCAAATTCCTCGATCGTGATTTGCACGGATCACATCCCGGGCGTGCTCGATGGTCAGGAAGGGATTATCCGAGTCACCACTGGCCTGGTCGCTTCCATCCGTCGCCACCCAGTAGTTTATGATGCAGGTCTCAGAAGGACGAGTATCCGAAGAACAGGCGGGGATGCAAAACAGAAGCAAAGCAACGCTCAGAAATACAAAGATGCCATATGATGGATGTTGCTTGTTTAAAATCATCGCCCTCCACCCTCACAGCCACTGGTCACGGGGTAATCCTCCGGTGAACTGGTACCAGAACTTGCTTTTTGCAGCTCGGACCCTATCGGTTTTCGCTTTTTCAGTCAAGAAGAATAAAGCCATCCCTGACATGACAGAGGGACGGAAAGGGCGAAGTGCTCTTTTCAGAAGATGTGTTGGGGCGCGTTACTTATCGCGCGCAGAGTCGATTACGATACCGAATCAGATTAAGGGCCATCATGGTTGACACGACATCGTTCTCCTGATTCACCATTTCGCAGAATGAGAACAACACGCCACGGTCCGGCTTGGTCGTTGATGGTTTCACCCTATGGACAGTGATCCGTAACGTCAGGCTGTCACCGGGCCGGACTGGCTTGAGCCAGCGGAGTTCATCCACTCCAGGGCTTCCCAGACTGGCCTTGCCTGCCAGATAGTTTTCAACAAAAAGGCGCATAAACAGACTCGAAGTGTGCCAACCACTGGCAATCAACCCCCCGTAAACCGTTTCTCTGGCCTTCATCGGGTCAGTATGAAAGATCTGGGGATCAAACCTCTTCCCGAACTCCACGATGTCATTTTCAGTAATGGTGATAGGTCCGAACTCGTGAACATCGCCTTCGACGTAGTCTTCTAAATACCGATCGTCGGTTGAGGTGGTAAATGTGGTCTTGATCATTTGCTATTCACCTAATCGAAATTTTTCGTTCATCAGCCCCCAATTCAAAGGCCACAGGGGTTTCCCCAATAATCGGGCGGCCGCATCCTTGGTGCGTCATATTCCGATGGACCACTCTTCCCTGTGTGTCCGGGATTGACCCACGGATGCGTCCCGCATGAGGGCGGCTTAACCCAGATACATCGTCGTTGATCCGGGTCAAGGTCGATGATGCGCCGGGTGATCCTTCAGGAAGGAAATCAGTTCTCTGGCCGGGCGATCCGGGGCCTCCACAGCGGTCATGTGCCCGACGCCCCGTAAGTGTATTTTAATATACCACGGAATAGGTCTGACTGCAAACCGTGCAGGCCGCATTTATAGAGGGAAGCGCTTTATTGTGGGGAAACCGCTGGATCGAACCCAGGCGGAGTGTCATTTTCCGTTTATGATGAGCGACGGGGCCCTGGGATCCAATCGGCCATGATTCTTGTCGCGAAGAAGCTATCGTCTGGACAGCATCCTATCTCAGCAACATAAAAAACTGACATCTCCGCCAGTGGCCAGGCGCGGTAAAGACCTCTCCATATCTCGATCGCTCACGTTTCGCCCCCCTTCGCTTTCCAGACCTGGACGTATCAGGTCCGTGACTATTTCCAAATTGCGTTTTAATCGTCCCGTATGGACGTATCATGCCAAATTTATTGAAATGCCAGCCTCATGAAGGGTGCGAAACTTGAACAATGGGTGTATAAATCCGGCTGTTTGGAACGCTTCAACTGGAATAAATTTGTATATTGTGATACAATACGGCACGCTTGAAGAGAACATTGCCGAATCCATGCTCACCCAATATCTCGAGGTGCGACCCATATGACCAGCCATGGAAATGAAACCAAGGAATTGCGGCGTGCCTATCGCACGTGTCCCCTTTGCGAGGCTACCTGCGGGTTGGAGATCACCGTCCAGGACGGGCGTGCCGTAACCGTCAAAGGAGACAAGGACGACGTGTTCAGCAAAGGATATATCTGTCCGAAGGGCGCGGCCCTGGCCGATCTCCATTACGATCCCGACCGTCTTCGCCGGCCGCTGATGAGAAAGAACGGCCGCTGGAAAGAGGTGGGCTGGGATGATGCATTCGCCGCAGTCGAATCGGGCCTGATGACCTTGATGGACACGTACGGTCGTGACGCCATAGGTGTGTACGCAGGCAACCCTTGCTCCCATACCATGGCCGGCGCCCTCTGCCTGAGGCCCCTGTTCAAGGCCTTGCGAAGCCGGAACATCTTCAGTGCCAGCACGGTGGACCAGATGCCCAAACACGTCAGCAGCGGCCTGATGTTCGGCCACCCCGGCACGATTCCAGTGCCCGACATCGACCGCACTCATTTTTTGCTGATACTCGGAGCCGATCCCCTGGAGTCCAACGGATCACTTGCGACGGCTCCCGACTGGCCGGGTCGGTTGCGCGCCCTCAAGCGGCGGGGGGGCAAGCTAGTGGTCGTGGATCCTCGCGCCAGTCGAACCGCGAAGCTCGCCCACGAGCACCTGCCTGTAAAGCCCGGAGGAGATCCGTTCCTCCTCATGGCCTTGACCTGGGTCTTGTTTGAAGAAGGCAGGGTCAATCCAGGGCGGCTCTCCGATCACATCATCGGAGTGGATGCGGTACATGAGCTCTGCAGACCGTTTTCTCCTGAAGCCGTGGAGAAGCTCACGGGCATTGATGCCTCTGTCGTATACCGAACGGCGAGGGAACTTGCCTCTGCGCCGTCTGCTGCAGTGTACGGCCGTATGGGCACAAGTACCGTGCAATTCGGGGCGCTCACCCAATGGCTCATTGACACGGTCAACATCCTGACCGGGAATCTGGACCGTCCTGGAGGGGCCATGTTTCCCACGCCGGCCCATATGCCGCGCCGAAAGCACGCGGGCGGAACGGGGTGGACCCTGGGACGGTGGAAAAGCCGGGTCAAAGGTCTGCACGAGGTAATGGGCGAACTGCCGGTCTGTACCATGTGCGACGAGATGGAAACCCCGGGACAAGGGCAAATCCGGGCCTTGATCACGGTAGCCTCCAACCCGGTCATCGCACTGCCCAATTCGGCCCGAGTAGAAAGGGCCCTGGCCGGTTTGGACTTCATGGTGTCGGTGGACTTCTACCTAAATGCCTCCACACGGCACGCCCATGTGATTCTGCCCCCCACCGGCCCTTTGTCCACGGCCCAATATGATTTTGCATTCTATAATCTATCCGTACGAAACATTGCCAACTACTCGCCCCCTGTTATTCCCAAACCCGATGACGAGATGGACAAATGGGAAATACTCTACCGGCTGGCCATGATCTTCAGCGGTCAAGGGGCCACTGCGAGGGCCGCTCAGATGGATGATTGGATCATCGGGATGATGGTGGATGGGTTGGCCAAAAAAGACACACCGCTTCTCGGGAGACAGGCGGAAATATTGGAGGCCATGAAGGATCTCCGAGGTCCGGATCGGATGCTCGACTTCATGCTCCGGACCGGGGCCTACGGCGACGGCTTCGGCCTGAATCACGGCGGATTGTCCCTGTCCAAGCTCATAGAGCATCCCCACGGCATGGACCTGGGATCCCTCGAGCCCCGAATCCCGGGAATATTACGGACCGCCTCAGGCAGGATCGAATTGGCGCCACGCCCCATGGTCCAGGACGTCCGGCGACTTGTTGAGGCGATGGATCGTCCGGGGCCCGGCAGCCTGGTACTTGTCGGACGTCGGCATCTTCGCACCAACAACTCATGGATGGCCAACATTCCGTCCCTTGTATCAGGCCCCCCCCGGTGCGTTCTGCATATTCATCCGGAGGACGCCTCGCGTCTTGGGCTTGAAGACGGGGCCACGGCAGAGGTAAAGAGCCGCGTGGGACGGATAGCGGTCCCGGTCGAAATCACACCGGACATTCGGCCGGGCGTGGTCAGCCTTCCCCATGGCTGGGGACACGATTTACCCGGCGTTGGGATGGGCGTGGCCAGGGCCCATGGGGGAGTGAACAGCAATCTGCTGAGCGATGACGAAAGCTTCGATCCATTGTCCAACAATGCAGTATTGAACGGAATTCCCGTGGAGGTGGCGGTGGACCATACCAAACCGCAACGTCCTGATCTTCGTTGAAATTCTGTGATATGTTCCGACACCAATTGAAAAACGAAAACCGGTCATCGATGACATATCTGGGGCAACATAAGGTAATATCTCAACAATTGGGGGTAACCCTCCTGGATTCCCGCTTTCGCGGGAATGACAGAATAGGCCAAGTGCCCGTCATTCCGGCGAAAGCCGGAATCCAGAAAAGCGACGTAGAAAGTAGTCACCCCGGTTTATTGAGAAGATACAACAAAAGGCTTGCGGCCCACAAAGTCTATAGTAGTTCGCTCAACTCTTTGTCGGATTTGTTTTTATTTTCATAGAAAACCTGAGGGCTTTGTAAACGGCCGGATGTGCATGTAAGATCGTAATGGCTACGGACGCCCTTACGTAAACACGGTAAAATAGGGTGAATGCCCCTAAGTGAACGCATCCAGATCCCGGAACCTGTTCACAGCCCTCCGTCCTTCGATCTCCCTTTCAAAACGCCCTCTCCAGCCGTACTTTCTCTGGGCCCGGGCCACCAGGATTTTCATCAGGGGCCTG
>ENA-OSEO01004580-OSEO01004580.1-sediment-metagenome-genome-assembly--contig:-NODE-4580-length-14291-cov-3.674265_pt1 | contig 14291 bp, 12 predicted proteins | sample MGYA00237883_ERZ534232 | MGnify/ENA metagenome assembly ERZ534232 | reverse complement strand
GTCCGAGGGATCCAGGGTCCAGTTGGGCCCGCCCCGCACGCACCGGACGTAATGGGACTCGTTTGCGCCGGCTCCCTCCACCCGTCCGGACAGAAACCGAACAATCCATGGATTGAGCGGATTTCCATAGGCGCCGGTCGTTGCGGACCAGTAGCTGAAGGAAACGGCATTGAACACCGGATCGATCGAAGGATTGTCCCGCTGGTAGTCGATGATCGTTCGCAGTTCGTCGATCCGGGGCAGGCGCCAGTCATCGTACCCGGCCAGTTCCAGGTCTTCACACAACAGGCAGGCTTCATCCATGGAATACTGCCGATTGGTGCCGGATTTCTGCCACATGAGGCCCGTTTCCGCATCGGAAACGGTTCCGTCTCCATGATCCGAATACGGGCCGTAGGCCCAGGCGGGCGGGCATGCGGCACAGAGCAGCGCCGTCACTATCCATGCCCGGAATAAATACCCGGCATGCCGTGATTGAAATGGTATGATCATCGCATCATCTCCCGGCCCGAACCGGCGACGCAAGGGTTTGCCCCGCCCACAAGGGGGCACCCACCGGCCGCATCGCAACGGATAAGCAGGACGGACCCAACGGCAAGGAGACGCGCAATAAGGTTGGATCGAAGGTCACCCGGAGGCTGACCCGCCCGGCAACCCCGCTGCCCTATCCTTACCCCGGACGTAGGTCGGTGGCTTTGCGCCCCACCCTTTCGGGTGGTTTGCCTTTTTCAGGCGTAAATAGGTTGTCGCCAATAAGCCCCTGCGATCGCAAGAAGGCCTTAAGTTCTTATCGGCAGATCGAATGGATTTCTTTAATCCGGACCGGCTCGCTTCGAAAGGCGCGCCTGGGGCATCCGGTCACGCTTCGTTGGGATAAAAATTTTGCGGGTCTTCGGATTTTCACCGCCTCCCGCACCCTTTACGGGATCGCGATGGGCTCGCCCGCTGCGCCTGCCGCCACCTTGACCCCGGGCGCCTTCTTCCTGCATTCCGCGATGAACGCATCTGCGGTCTTGGCGATGATCGGAAAGGATGCGTAATGGATCGGCACCACCATCCTGGGGTTCAACAGCCGGGCGGCCTCCCCGGCCTGAAAGGCATCCATGGTGAACACCCCGCCGATGGGAAGGCACGCCACATCCATGGGGTAGAGCTTTGCGTAAAGCGCCATATCGCCGAACACACAGGTATCCCCCGCATGATAGACCGTGGTGCCGTCCGCGGCGATGGCGATGTTGCCCAGGGCGCAGGCGGTGTCCGATGCATGAAAGGCCGGGGTGGAGACCACCGTGACCCAGTCCAGCGCGACCCCGCCCCCGACCATGTACCCGGAGCCGAAATTGACCACTTTTTGGCTGTCAAACCCTTCTTCCTGCAGCCGGCGGAGGGTTTGCACCGGTCCCCCCAGGAGGGCCCCGGTTTTGTTGCAGATCGCTACGGCCGATCCCAGATGATCGAAGTGATCGTGGCTGACCAGCACCAGGTCCGCCCGTTCGATGCCCTCCAGCCCGATGGGGCACCCCGGGTTTCCGTCATCCTTGGTCCAGGGATCGAACAGAACCACCTTGCCGTCCGCGGTTGTAAATTCGACAAACGAATGCCCCAGCCATCGAATGCTGCCTGCCATAAACGCCTCCTTATCGGTTGATGGGATGAACTACCCCGCCGCAAGCAGCGGGGTATCAATCGGAAATTATTTCAGCGCCCCAAGGAGCGGGGAACTTGTCCGCCTTTGGAGGATTAAACCCTCGTCCGCCTCTGGCGGATTAAAACGGCTAACGCATAGCCGATGTCTTTCCGTTGCGGATCGCTTCTGCGATCAGATCCCCCATTCGCTCCGTCGACACCGTGCGGGTACCCGGGCCGACGATGTCCGCGGTCCGGTAACCCGCGCACAGGACCGAATCCACCGCCGCTTCGATCATCGATGCCGCTTCCTGCAGACCGAAGCTGTGCTCGAGCATCATCTTGCCTGAAAGAACGGCGCTGATGGGGTTGGCGATATTTTTGCCGGCGATGTCCGGAGCCGAGCCGTGGATCGGTTCGTACAGACCGAAGCGCCCCTCTCCCACGCTGGCAGAGGGCATCATCCCCAAAGAGCCGTGATAACAGGCCGTCACATCGCTCAGAACATCGCCGAAGATGTTTCCGGTAACGATCACGTCAAAGCGGCTCGGGTTGAGGACCAGCTGCAAGGCGGCATTGTCCGCATACAGGTGATCAACGGCGATGTCCGGGAATTCGGCGGACAGGGTCTCCACCACCGATCGCCACAGCACCGAGCTTTCCAGCACATTTTGCTTGTCCACCGAAGTCAATTTCTTCCGGCGTCTTTTGGCAAGATCGAAGGCCAAACGCGCAACCCTTTGAATTTCCGCCTCGGTGTAGCTCAGCGTGTTGAATCCGCGTTTCATTCCGTTTTCGGTGACGATGCCCCGGGGTTCTCCGAAATACAGCCCGCCGCACTGCTCCCGAACGATCATCACGTCGACCCCCGAGAGGTGCTCGGCTTTGAGGGGGGATTTGTCAAACAGGCAGGGGTGGGGCTTTGCCGGTCTCAGGTTGGCGTACAGCTCGAAGCGTTGCCGGAGCAGCTGGATGCCCCTTGAGGGGGTCACCGCATCGTGAATGTTCTCCCAGGGTCTTGCGTCCCACTTGGGGCCGCCCACGGAGCCGAAAAGAATGGCATCCGCATCCTGGCACCCCTTGAGGGTCCGATCCGGCATGGGGCTTCCGGTTTCATCTATGGCGATGCCCCCGGCCAGAAAGGGATTGAACGCGAATCGGATGCCGGTCTTCTCCCCGACGGCGGTGAGCACCTTGAGGGTTTCCCGCATGATCTCGGGGCCCACCCCGTCTCCTGCAATCACTGCAACGGTGTATGTCATGGTATCTTTGCCTTTCTAGAATCAATCACATCCATACAAATGGGTTCTTCTCCGATGGGGTCGGAAAAGCAGGGCCAGGGGTTCAAAACAGAATGAAAAATCCCCGTGTCTAGCGTCGCTCAGGACTTTCCAAAGGGGCAGACCGGATACCGGCAGGCCGCACAGTTCAAGCACAACCCCCCGTGGCCCATCCGGGCGACATCCTCCCTGGAGAGTTTTTCTCCGGCAAGAACCCGGGGAAGGATCAGGTCCAGAATCGTTGTCTGATGGTAAATCCCGCAGGCCGGAACCCCGAGCACCGGCACCGCCTGCGCATATCCGATCAGCAGCATGGAACCGGGAAGCACCGGTGCACCGTAGCAGAACAGCTCGCCGGTGGCCTTCTGGATGCCCAGCCGGGTGACGTCGTCCGGATCCACCGACATCCCGCCGGTGGCCAGGATCAGATCTGCACCGGCCCCAAGCAGCCGCCGGATCTCGCCGCCGATGATATCGGCATCGTCCGGGGCAAAAACCACGGCAGCCACCTGGGAGCCCAGATCGGCGATCTTCTTTCGGAGGATCGGTTCGAACTGGTCCTGAATCAGCCCGGTAAACACCTCGCCCCCCGTGATGACGATACCGGCATTGGCCCTGCGAAAGGGGTCGACCCGGAACAATCCCCCGCAGTCCCGGGATATGGAAACCGCCTGTTGAACCGTATCCTCGCGCACAACCAGGGGGATGGCACGGGTGGCGGCGACGATCTCGTCTTTTTTGACCGGGGTATGGGTGTGGCGGGAAGCGCACATGACCTCACCGAGCAGGTTGACCCGGGCCAGGGCCTCCACCGCCACCTTGAGCAGCCCCGGTCTGTCTGCAACCAGCTTGAGCTTTCCCTCTTCGGGCTCCCCCTTCCAGGTCACCCCGGCTCCGCAAAAGGCGTCGGCAAGCGCCACGGCCGCATCGTTTTCATGGAGAAAGCCCTTTCCGATATCCAGAATGTACAGGTGCTCCTTTCCCAGTCTGCGCAGATGGCAGATATCGTCCCTGACGATTTTGTGCCCCTTGCGGAAAGCCCGTCCCTTGAACTCGCCTTTGCGGATTTCCGTCACGTCATGGGCCAGCACCAGCCCCACGGCATCCTCGATGTTTACCCGCCTGTCCATTCCTCACCACCCCTTCACCGATTCCCGCACCTGCCCGCGTTCGGCCTCCGGCCGGCGCCTACCGCTTCCACCGGTAGGGCAGCTCCCGCACCGTACCCGGTTCGGTCATGGTTTTCAGCGCATCCAGTGCATCCAGGATGATGCGGCGATGCCGCGCCGCATTGCCCGGCTCCCCCAGCATGCTGCCCCGGGCGAACTTGACCAGAAGCGCCCGGGGCGGCTTGATGTGGCCCATACGGTCGGGCATGTTGCCCATGGAAATGGTGGGGATCCCCGCTTCCTCGGCCATCCGTTGAATCAGACCCACGGTCTGATGGCACTTGGGTCAGACCGGCACCAGGAACAGGAAGTCCACCGCAGCGGCCTTGAGCCGCCCGAGGACCTCGGGGATCGTCCGGCGGACCAGGGTCACCACATCGTTCACATAGCTGAAGCTGTAATGCGTGTCGGCCACCCTGCCGATAATCCCCTCTTTTTCCAGCTCGATGAAGCGCTGAAGGGGAAAGATGGTGTTGATGTCCTGCTCGGCCAGCGCGGTATCGTAGTGCCCATGGGCGATGGCAAGGTCTTTGGGCGTGACGGTCCTGGGGATCGCCCGGTAAGACGGATCGCCGTGAATGGTCCCGGGCTCGAAGGCCGGCTGGCTGTCCTTGAGGTAAAGCCCCCCGCTGGTGACCAGCGCAACGGTCTTTTCCGAGGACTCCCCCACAAACGGGGTCCAGGGGACATCCTCCGATACAACGAACGGATAGTTTTTTACCGCCTCGGTGGTTTTGCCCTCCTCGAAATCCGCTTGGTAGGTCGCCACCCATTGGTCATAGGCGCTTTTAAACGCATTGAAATCGATCTTCATGGTCGCTCCTTTCCCGGTGTGTCGCTAAACATTTGGTTGATGCTGCGTATCATACCACAAATCGTTCCGGTGAAAACCCCCCTGGCATTTTCACCCTTCCGCCCGCAGCGATCCTCATTTTCCGGTATTGCCGAATCCGGAGTCGTGCTTAAATTAAGCATTCAAAAATCGGATAAGAAAATAAGCATAAAGACAGCCCGATGTCCATCACTATCATTCAAGCCCGAAATGTGGCCAAGTCCTACACGGTGGACGGCCGGCCGATCCCGATCCTTGAGGATATCACCCTGTCGGTGGCTGCAGGTGAATTTTTGGCCCTCACCGGAAACAGCGGCAGCGGGAAGACCACCCTGCTGAGCCTGCTCTCGGGGCTGGACAGCCCCAGCTCGGGCAGCGTCTGGATCGGTTCACAAGAGATCACCCGCATGAAAGAGGATGATCTGGCCCCGTTGCGCAACCAGACCATCGGCTTTGTGTTTCAATCCTTTCACCTGGTCCCTTCCCTGAACGCGATTGAAAACGTCGCCTTTCCGGCCGAACTGCGCGGCGACAAAGGGGCCGTGCCCAAAGCGACCGCCCTTCTCGAACGCGTCGGTCTGGAGCACCGAACCACCAATTTCCCCCACCAGCTTTCCGGGGGCGAGAAACAGCGGGTGGCCATCTGCCGGGCGCTGATCAATGAGCCCCGGATCATCTTTGCCGACGAGCCCACCGGCAACCTGGATTCCACCAACGCCCATGCCATCCTCGGGCTGCTCCGCGAGTTGTTCACCGAACACCGCACCACGCTGGTTCTGGCCACCCACAGCGGTGAGATCGCAGCCACTGCGGACCGGACCCTGCGCCTGGCCGACGGCCGCATCCAGAAGGAGTAGACGGGTGCTTCACCCACGCTTTATCCGAACCCAGATCACCCGATCCAAAAAGCAGGCGGCGCTCTTCGGGTTGTGCGTCGCGCTGTCGCTCTCCGGCATTTTCGCCCTGGAGATGTTCTCTACCAGCATCGATGGATCCCTGGCAAACGACGCCCGGAAGATGCATGCGGCCGATATCGTCGTCCGGTCCCGCACCGAAATTTCAGCTGCGCTGGCATCCCGCATCCGCGCGCTGGAAACCCAAGGGGCGATCCGGGCCGCCCGGATCTATGAATTCTATTCGATGGCCAGAAGCGCCGACGCCGCCGACTCCCTGCTGGCCCATCTCAAGGTCGTCCCCCCGGCCTACCCCTTTTACGGCAAGGTCGTCCTGGCCTCGGGTCGGTCCTTTGACGAGGTCTTGGCCCCCGGAACCGTGGTGGTCGAATCCTCGCTGCTCGATCGGCTTCATATCCGCCCGGGCGATACGATCAAAGTCGGGCACCGGCTGTTGACGGTTGCCGATGTCGTTGTCCGGGAGCCGGATCGGCCGGTGAGCTTCTATTCCCTGGGACCCCGGGTGTTTATCCATCTCGACGATCTGGCATCCCTCGGGCTGGTGAAAACCGGCAGCCGGATCTCCCATCGCTATCTGATCCAGGTGCCCGATCCGGGGAACCTCAACCGGATCTTTGCCGAGTTAAAGTCCACGGCCGCCGATCAGGAGCGGGTGGACACCTTTCAAACCGCGGAATTGAGAATCAAAAGGTTCATCGACAACTTCCTTTTTTTTCTGGGCTTGATCGGCATCTTCACCCTGCTGCTGGCCGGAATCGGCATCCAGAGCACCCTGGGCGCGTTCTTGCGGGAAAACGAAAAGAGCATCGCCATCCTGCGGACCCTGGGTGCAACCAGCCGTTTTTTGATCGCACACTACCTGGTGATCGCTCTTGTCCTCGGTTTTCTGGGAGCCCTGGCGGGGGTGGGGTTGGGGCTGGTGGTGCAAAAGGCCCTGTTTGGGCTCTTTGCCGGGCTGCTGCCCGAAGCGGTGGTCCCCGTGGTGTCATGGGCCGGGGTGCTCAAGGGCCTGGCGCTGGGCCTGGTCGTGGTGCCGGTCTTCACCTTTTTGCCGTTGCATCGGATCCGGCAGGTCAAACCCAACACCATCTTCAGAAAGGAACAGGCCCCGGTCAAAACGGGGGCCGTCCATTGCCTGGCCGCGGGAATCGTCCTCGGCTTTTTGCTGGTGATGACCCTCTGGATGCTGAAAGACACGACCACCGGCGCCCTTTTCGTCCTGGGGCTGGTGCTGTTGATCGGGGTTGCCGCCGGGATCAGCCAGGCCGTTCTGGCGGGGTTGAAAAAAACCGCGGTCTCTCATCTGGCTTTGCGCCAGGCGTTGAGGGGCCTTTTCCGTCCGGGCAACGCCACCGGATCGATCATCGTCACCCTGTCGGCCTCGCTGACCGTTCTGTTTTCCATCCACCTGATCGAACGGAATCTGCACGCCGCCTATATCCAAAGCTATCCACCGGATGCGCCCAATCTTTTTTTCATCGATATTCAGCCGTCGCAAAAAGACGAGTTCTCCCGGGAGCTGGGGGCACCCGCCCAGTACCACCCGATTGTCAGGGGCCGAATCGTGTCGATCAACGCCGAAACACTGGATCGGCAAAAAGAGCGCCGGCATAGAGGCGACTCCCTTTTGCGGACCTTTAATCTCACCTATCGCGACCGCCTGCTGGATGACGAAATCCTGCGCGAAGGAAAACACCTTTTCCGCAGCGACATTGCGGGCCCCCAGGTTTCCGTGCTGGACACCGTGCAGGACATGCGCAAGCTCGGCATCGGGGATCGGATCACCTTCCAGGTTCAGGGGATCCCGCTGACGGCCACCGTCGCCAGCATCCGGTCCCGGACCCGGGAATCCCTTTCACCGTTTTTCTATTTTGTGTTTCCACCGGAGGTGTTGGGCGATGCCCCCCAGACGATCTTTACCGCGCTGCGGGTGGAAAAAGAAAAGGTCGCTGCGCTTCAAAGCCGCATGGTGAACCGTTTCCCGAATGTGTCCGTGATCGATATTTCAGAACCCCTCTCCCTGTTTGCCGGGGTGCTCCGGAAGCTGTCTTCGGCCATCGGCTTTTTCATGTCCTTCGGGCTGATTGCCGGGGGTCTGATCATCGTCAGTTCGCTTGTCGCCACGCGGTTTTCACGGATACGGGAAGCGGTCTACTTCAAGATTCTCGGGGCACGGACCGGCTTCGTACAGCAGGTTTTCGCCCTGGAAAACCTCGTCATCGGTCTTTCCAGCGCGGGAATCGCCCTGATTCTGTCCCAGACCGCAAGCCTGATCATCACCCGAACCGTGCTGGATATTCCCTACAGACCCGTATGGGGGCCGACCCTGGCCATGGCAGGCGCCGGGGTCTGCCTGATCTTTCTGGTCGGGTTCTTATCCTCGCTGGGGGTTCTAAAGAAAAAACCCGTGGCTTTTCTTCGGGAGCAGTCCGATGAATAGAAACATCTGGCTTGTCGTGATTGCGGCAGCAGCCGTATTCGCCTGCGAGCCGGCCGAGAAACCGGCTTCGACAGCCGGTCAGACCGATACCCGGGGAACCATCGCGGCCGTCGGGGACAGCCTGACGGCCGGGATGGGGGTTTCCGAAACCGAAGCATACCCGGCCCTGCTGGAAGAAAAATTGCGCCGCAACGGCCACCCGTACCGGGTCATCAACGCGGGGATCAGCGGGGAGACCAGCAGCGGAGCGCTTTCCCGGATCCAATGGGTGCTCACCCTGGAGCCGGACATCGTCATTCTCGAAACCGGGGCAAACGACGGCCTTCGCGGCATCGATCCCGGCCTTGTCCGCAAAAATATTGAACAGATCGTCCGTATCCTGAAATCCAAAAACGTCGAGGTGGTCCTGGCGGGCATGCGGATGGTCGAAAATATGGGCCCGGAATACACCGCGGCCTTTGCCGGGATTTACCCGGCCGTGGCCCGGGACCAGGGCGTGGTGCTGATTCCCTTCTTTCTGGAAGGGGTCGCCGGCAACCCGCGCTACAACCAGCCCGACGGGATCCATCCCAACCCCGAAGGGTACCGCATCATCACCGATGGGATCTACCCGTATGTGCTCGAAGCGATAGAAAGAAGAACCAAAGGATCCGGGTCCTGAAGACCGGGTTTTCCCAGAATAAATGGAGGATATTATGCCCACGGAAGAGACCATTCCGCTGTTTCCCCTGGGGGTCGTGTTGATGCCCCATGCCCCCCTGCCCCTGCATATTTTCGAAGAGCGGTACAAGACGATGATCGGGCAATGCCTGGAGGCGAACACCGTGTTTGGTGTGATCTATTATGATGGAAAGACGATCGGCACCATCGGGTGCACGGCGGAAATCGTGGAGGTGCTGGACACCCAAGAGAACGGAGAGATGGATATTTTAACGGTGGGGCGGGATCGGTTCGTCATCCGCACCCTGCAGGAGACCGGGCCGTATCTCGAGGCGGCCGTCACTTATTTCGATGACCCGCCCGAGAAGGAAACCGATGAGCTGGTTGCCATGGCCCGGCAGGGCCTGTCTTCCTTGAAAGCCCTGGACGGCATCAGCGGCGAAACTTCCATGGAGGAGGGTTCGGACAGACTCGATCCAAAGAAGATCTCTTTTCTGATATCCGCCCATGACGGGTTTTCCCCGGATGAAAAGCAGCGGTTTCTGGAGATGACCTCCACGCGCAGCCGCCTTGCAAGCAGTGTAAAGGCACTCCAAAAGGTTTTCCAACGCAGGAGGCTCACCCGGGAGATCCAGGATACCATCGGCGGAAACGGGAACATAAAAAAAATCCTGGCGCGGCTGGATGCAACCTGAAGGATTCGCATGGCGAACGCTTCCTGAGGGGTGGAGACCCCCGGCGGATTGAATTTACCCATGGCCCAGTGTATAGTTTCCGCAATTTGAACCCCGCCGTGGCGATCCGGTCGCACCCGGGGGAGAAAAATCAATTTGGAGGCGTGATGAATCGGATCGAGCACGGAAAGGGTAGAAAAATCCACACCCGCAGCATTGAAATATCCACATTCGAGGGGGAAGACGGGCACATCGTGGTGGAGGGCCGTCTTCGGGACGACCGGCTGGTCAAGACCTATCACAACATCAGCGGGAAGGAGCGCCCCCCCCAGAGCGTCCACGACATGATCCTGCGGATGTGCATCGATTGCCAAACCCTGTCCATCGAAGCCATCGAGGTCGACATGCCCCGCGTGCCCCACGACGAATGCCGTGAGACCGCACAGCGGCTCCAGGAGCTCAAAGGGATGCGGATCGTTCCGGGAATCACCTCAAAAATCAAGCGGCTGCTGGGGGGAAACCGGGGGTGCCTCCATCTGACGACCCTTTTGCTGGCCATGGCCCCGGCAACGCTCCAGGGGTTCTGGACCTACCGGAGCAAAGGTGAAGAGAGCCGGCAGCTGTCCGCCGACCTGTTCGAAAACTACCTGGTGGATACCTGCTGGGTGTGGCGGAAAGACGGCCCGCTGGCCAACCGGCTCCTGGAGAGCCTCCCGGAAAATACCCATGCCTGATCCTGGTGCTCATCCAAAAAGACTTTCCCCCTTTTTAAAAGGGGGCCGGGGGATTTTTCCAAATAGTTCCAGGTCAATTCAGCCCGCAACATACGTAATGGATTTGCGAGCCAGATTATGCCGAAACCGAAACCAGAGGAGATAGCGCGGATGAAGATCATGGCATTCAACGGAAGCCCGAGAAAAAAATGGAACACCGCAACGCTGCTCGAAAAAACGCTTGAAGGGGCCGCCTCCCAGGGGGCGGAAACCGAACTGATCCACCTGTACGATCTGAACTTCAAAGGGTGCATCAGCTGTTTTTCCTGCAAGAAAAGAGGGGGGAAAAGCTACGGCCGGTGTGCGGTCAAGGATGACCTGACCCCTGTTTTCGAGCAGATCCAGGCGGCCGACGGCATCGTCCTGGGCTCGCCGATCTACCTGGGAACGGTCACCGGCGAGATGCGGTCCTTTATCGAACGGCTGATCTTTCCGTACCTGACCTACACCGATCCGATCCAGTCGCTTTTCCCCAAAAAGATCAGAACCGGCATCCTCTATACGATGAACGTATCCGAGCCCGACATGAAACAGCGGGGCTACGACCGCCACCTCGACCTGAACGAAACCTATCTGCGGATGATTTTCGGCGCCTGCGAGTCGCTCTACAGCTTCGACACCTACCAGTTCGACGATTACTCGGCGGTGGTCGCGGACCGGTACGATCCGGAAAAAAAGGCGCAGCGCCGAAAGCAAATATTCCCGGTGGATTGCGAAAAGGCTTTTCAACTGGGGGCTCGGGTTGCGGCGCCGAGGGGATGAACCCGCCACGGCGGTCCGGTTCTACGGGATACGGTGCAGGGAGATCGGCCCTGGTTGCCGGACCTGATCGAAAATATTCCTGCTCCCCACCCCGCCGGCAACATGCCGATCGATGTAAGCCGCAGAGATGAGCACCTGTTGTGATGCCAGGTAAAGTTCATAATGATGGCCGCGATCCGTCAAGGTGGGCTAAGCCGGATGAAATCCGGTTGCCCTGTTCAATCGACGATGATATATTGTCTCCTCGCCGAAGCGGAGGGAAGTTTGGCCGCCTCTTCCTCCTGGAAAACCAAAATAGAGGAGAAACCCATGGAAGACAGTCAGGCGCAGCGGCTGATCGCTGTTCTGGAAGCCCTCGAAGGCGGCATCTACATCATCAACCGGAATTATACCGTCGAGTTCATGAACCGGGCCATGGTTTGCGACTTCGGGCCAGGCATCGGTAAAAAATGTCACCAGGTCATCAACCGCAGCGATCGGATGTGCCCCTGGTGCCGTGCCGAAGAGGTGTTTGAAGGGGGCGATACCCTCCACTTCGAGCTTTACATCCCCACCAGCGATAAAATCTATGACCTGATCGATATCCCGCTGAGGAATGCCGATGGAACGCTTTCGAAACTGGCGATCTACAGAGATATTACCGAAAAAAAACGGCGGGAGGATAAACTCTGGACCACGGAGGCCGATTACAGACGGCTGTTTGAAAACGTCGGCTGCGGGGTTTATGTCAGCAGCAAGGAAGGAAAATTCATCAATGCCAACCAGGCGCTGTTGGAGATGCTCGGCTACGAAAGCAAAGAGGAATTCCTCAAAATCGATATCACGAGAGATCTTTATCTCAGGCCCGATGACCGCCGGCAGTTTCAACGAATGATCGAAAGGGGCGGCCGGGTGATCGACTATGCGGTCGATTTCAAGCGCAAGGACGGATCGAGAATCCCGGTTCTGCTCACCAGCCATGTCCGATACGACCGGGTTAAAAATGTATCGGGGTATGAAGGGATCATCGTGGACCAGTCCCACCGGGAGCGCCTGGAGGAAGACTACCGGCGGCTGTTTGAAAACGTGGGCTGCGGCGTGTACACCAGCACCAAAGAGGGGAAATTCCTCAATGCCAACCGTGCGCTGCTGGAGATGCTGGGATATCCGAACAAGGCGGAGTTTCTTAAAATCGATATCGCCTGCGATCTGTATGTACGGCCCGAGGATCGCCTGAGGTTTCAGGAAATGATCGAGCGGGACGGCCAGGTGATCGACTATGAGGTCGATTTCAAACGCAGAGACGGAAACAGGCTTCCGGTGCTCCTCACCAGCCATGTGCGGTACGATCCCCGGGGAAAGGTGGAGGGCTACGAGGGGATCATCGTGGATCAATCCCAGAGAAAGCGGATGGAAAAGGAGCTGAAGGAAGCAAACGATTTCCTGAACATGATCATCCGCGATTCACCTAACGCCATCATCGCCATTGACATGGAAGGCGGTATCATTCTCTGGAACCATGCGGCGGAAGAAACCCTCGGGTATCGGGCTCAGGATGTGATCGGCAAGATGAACATCCAAAAAATCTACCCGGAAGGAATGGCGCAGAAGGTTATGAAAATGATGCGGAGCCCTTCCTTCGGGGGACCGGGGCGTCTGACCGCCTGTCCCATGGTGTATGTGCGCCAGGACGGCCAAATCGTCGAGGGCAATCTCTCCGCCTCCATCATTGCGGATGCCCATGGAAACGAAATCGCTTCGGTGGGGATTTTCGTAGATCTGAAAGAGCGGCTGGAAATGGAACGAAAACTCAGGCAGACCCAGGAACAGCTGCTCAATTCCGAAAAACTTGCGGCCATGGGGCGCTTGACCTCTCAGATCGCCCATGAGCTCAACAATCCGCTCTACGGCATCATGAACACGCTGGAGCTCTTGAAAACGGAAATCTCCGTGCAGAGCAAACGGCGAAGGGTTCTGGAGATGGCCCTGTCCGAGACCGTCCGTCTTTCCGACCTGCTCAAAAAAATGCTTTCTTTTTCCAAGCCCGATCAGGAAGCGCGCCAGGTGGTAAACATCAATACCATCATCGATGAGATTTTGATTCTCCATGAAAAACAGCTCCGGGAAAACGATATCAAGATCGTCGCCGACTTTTCTGAAAATGCGGGATCTGTCCACGCCTCCGTCAATCAGCTCCGGCAGGTTTTCCTGAATATGGTGGCAAACGCCAGGGATGCAATGCCGGACGGCGGCACGTTGAGCGTGAAGACCCGAAGGGAAGAAAATAATGTCCTGATCGATATCGAGGACACCGGAGTCGGTATCCGGCCTGAAAACCTGACCCGTATTTTCGACGCATTCTTTACGACCAAGGATACCGTGAAAGGGGTGGGGCTAGGCCTTTCGGTATGCTACGGGTTTATCAAGGACCACGGCGGAGATATCACCCTAGAGAGCACCCCCGATATCGGAACGAAATTTACGATCACCCTGCCCCTGTGCAAAAAGGTGCCGGTCCGATAGATGAAAAAGCATAAATGAAAAAACAGTCTCCACGCAGCTCTTCATTCCAGCCAACCCGACTCCAGGTTTTCTGAACCTTTATCTTCGATGAGCTCGTAAAGCGTGCCCAACGCGCCACCCGGCGGAATCGATACGTTTTTATTTTCATCGAGAATTGCTGCCGGATTGACTTGAAACTTTCGCAGGGATATATTTATAGTTATTTTATTTATTTTATTTTATAGACCCGATAAATTCTTCTTGACAAAATAAAATTACTATAATAATTGAAATTCATAATCTCCCCTAAACGAAGGAGCCGTCTTATGGATGAGGTCCTTACCGTCTTCCAAGTCAGCAAATGCTGCAACGTGACCCCCAAAACCATCATCAACTGGATCGAGTCGGGCCATATCTGTGCCTATAAAACAGTCGGCGGGCACCGGCGGATCAAGAAATCGGACCTTGTCGAATTCATGAGGAAACAGGGCATCCCCATTCCGGCCTCCGAGCTTTGTTCCGAACGCAAGAGAATTCTTGTGGTGGATGACGATGCCATCATCGTGGAAACGATCGTGCAGGCTCTGGAGGAGGACGAAAACGATTACGAAGTCATCTCCGCCTCCGATGGCTTCGAGGCCGGCATTCAGGTCACCCACTTCAAGCCGGACCTGCTGATC
>ENA-OSEO01004579-OSEO01004579.1-sediment-metagenome-genome-assembly--contig:-NODE-4579-length-14294-cov-9.418232_pt1 | contig 14294 bp, 9 predicted proteins | sample MGYA00237883_ERZ534232 | MGnify/ENA metagenome assembly ERZ534232 | reverse complement strand
ATGGTCATCCAACAATTCTCCAGCTGAAATCTGGTTTCGGCATTGTTCTTCTCGGAGGACGGAGGACCGGTGACGGTTAACGGGGCTTTTCAGCGTTCAGCGGGGTTTCGTTCTTAAGCGTGAAGCGGTTCTTAGGTGCGAGATCCCGAGCAGATCCCCTGAACAAGAGCCCCAAACAGTATCCCTGAACAGGACCTTTTCAGGGCAGGCTCATTGGGGCAGGCTAATCAGGGCAGGCTCTACGGGATAACGAAATGAGCTACTTCCGAAGGTCGCTCTGTGATAAGGGTTTTTGAAGATCCGGTTACTTTGACCAAAGAAATCTTGTTTTCAGGCAACAAGCTGAAAGGAGCACAGAGTAAACACGCTGATACCCTTATCAATCCATAAGAATATCAAGGCGCATGCTCAGAGTTCGCTTGTTTTTCTTGTTTGAGTATCTTTCATTTCTCTTGAACCCATTTTTAGAGTAGAAAGTTACCAGTTCAGGGTTGCTTCCAATGTCGGCGTCAATTACAATGAAACGTGTGGCAACTCCGCCGCTGAAAGCATCATTTGCTATGCCCCTTGCAATCTGAATCATCAAGGAACCTATTCCTGAATATTGCTTCCTATAATCTAACGAGACAGCAAGTTTGCCTATTTTCATAGACGGTATTGAGTTGAACAAGATATCTCCAATCTCAGCATGCTCTTTTTCATCTTCAGATATGGTTATGGAAGCCATCAATAATGTCATGTAGGCGACTATGTCAGCATTACTCCTGTTCACGAGTAAGTGAGTCGCACTAATCATCCTGCTTTCATAGTCTTGCGCAAACTCAGTAAGAAAAGTATCATACTCTTCTATCCCACATGAAAACGAGTCAATTCTGTATGCAGTGGAGAACCTTGCAAGATGAAGATTCTCTTGAAAATCACTTATCTGAAGCTTCCCGGAGCCCATTATTTTCGCAGTTTTCTTACAAGATCTGAGGCAACTCTGTTCTTCTCTATTGACTCAGAAGAAGCAGGCTTCTTAAGTGCCTCAACTATTCGCTTTGCATAGATTCCACTAACTCTTACGTTACAAGATAAACCCCGAACTTCTTCACCTGTTATAGTCTTTTTCATAACTGATCGCCCCTTTCTTTGGCTATTTTATCACGAAATCAGTGATTCAAAAGTGCCACATTGTGGCTACTATAATGCATCAGACGCATGTCGAGAGGAACCATCCAAGGAGTTAGGTTGTTGCCCACGAAGCCAGTCGGGTTCACAGTCAACGGTTCTCCGTTCTCCGACAAGAACGAAAGCCGAGTCTGGAGTTTGGAAAGAGCGAGATCCCGTGCAGTATCCCTGAACAGGACCTTTTCAGGGCGGGCTCTACGGAATGACAATTTAAGATGATTGTGCAGTTCTCTTGTTGGGGCGAACGGCCGTTCGCCCGAAAAAGGTCCTGGTTGGAATTTCTGCCTTTTACGCGAAAAATGGGACAGACAATAGGAGCGTTTGGGAGCCAGTCTGCTGCGCAGGCCAGTCGCACTTCGTGCGGCCAGCTCCGACTTCGTCGGGCAGATGAGCGGATTCTATGATCGGGTTCTAAGAACGGCTTAAGAAAACCGGGTTATTAGAATCGGGTTAATAAGATCGGGTGTGAAACAGAGGAGCGGGTTACGAGGATCGGGTTACAGAGTGCGGGTTAGAAAGATCGGGTTTATAAAAGCGGGTTGTCAGAACCGCCTCTTGATGAGGGAGATCCCGTGCAGTTGCATCACGGGATGACATAGTGGGTGGAGTTAAGACCAGGCATCAAGGGGATGGCTCAATGCCAAGTAATCATTTCTCTGTGTTCTCGTGAGTTCTGCGAACGTCTTGAAATGCTCTTTTTCTCGTATTTTGGTTAAGGAGAGAGAAAGAGAGAGGGAGAGACTGAAGAGATGAGATCCCGTGCAAAAGCATCACGGGATGACTGTCCTATGTATTTTGGTCATCAGGCAATTCTCCAGCTGAAATCTGGTTTCGGCATTGTTCTTCTCGGAGGACGGGGGACCGTTGACGGACAACGTTGTCTCCCAGCGTTCAGTGGGTCCTTGGTTCTAAGCGTGCATCGGTTCTTAAGAGCTAGATGCTGAATAGAATTCAGTAAGACGCGGCTACTTGGTGACGGACTCCATTTTTATAGTTACTGTAATATTGTCTGGTCCAGATTAGAGACTTTCTTTTCGTTCGGCATATGCAGATATGAACTCCTGGAAAAACAGCGTAGACTATCCTCAGAGGGGCACGGCCTTTAAGTCTGATTCGTGGATTCTATCTTCATTTTCACTAAACAGCCCGAAGTGCGATAATTATTAAATCAGATCTCTAAGTGAAGAAGGGTTCCGAACTTTCATGATGATCTGCAGATAACGGGTTTTACTCAAAAAGCAAACGAGCAGTTAGAGAAACCGCGTGATCGTTGCTTTTTCGTTTTTACATTCTGCCTGCTCGATCATCAAAAGAATTGGTGTGAAAATTCATTGGTTGGCAGGAGTTGGGAAGGTCATGTCTTTATGAATCGGGTCAAGACATTACGATTTTTATTGGAGGGATTGCTGTGGAGTTCAAAAAGATGAGAAGGACAGATAAAGAGTTGCCCCTTGAAGTTGCAAAACAAATTCTGAGAAATGGATCATATGGAGTTTTGTCGACGGTCGATGCAGCCGGTAATCCTTACGGGGTTCCTGTCAACTATGTTTACGTTGATAACGTGATCTATATCCACTCGGCTATTGTTGGTCACAAACTCCAGAACATTGCTTCCAACAGCGATGTTTCTTTCTGCGTTGTCCAAAGAGCAGAGGTAATCCCCGAAAAGTTTTCGACCGACTACAGAAGTGCAATTGCTTTTGGAAGAGCGACTATCGTACAAGATGCGCAAGAGAAAATCGATAGTTTGAAGAAGCTAGTTGCGAAGTATTCTGCTGATTTCTTGAGTGAAGGAGCAGAGGAGATAGAGAAATCAGTAGATGTTACTGCCGTTATTCGTATAGATATCCTTCACCTCACTGGAAAAGGTTCAGGAGAAGATTAAGGAACATAGGGTTACATCAGGCCCAAGGTACCAAGGAACCTTTGATTAAGTGATGCTATTTCGCAGGAATCCTGTCAAGTAAAACGTCAAGGGTCCACCGTCCTCCGACAAGAGCAGAGTTGCAAGACGCAAGGCGCCGAAGATCATCGGCGAACAATTAAGAAGTGATGCTGGGAAGAACATCCCAGGAAGTGAGGCCCGGAGGACATCCGGGGAAGTGATGCCGACTTCGTCGGGAAGTGATGCTGCTTCGCAGGAAGCCTGTCAAGTAAGACGTCAACGGTTCTCCGACCAGAACGAAAAGCCAGATCTACGGTTTATGAAGAACGAGATCCCGTGCAGACCCATCACGGGATGACTGTCCTATGTATTATGGTCATCAAACAATTCTCCAGCTGAAATCTGGTTTCGGCATTGTTCTTCTCGGAGGACGGAGGACCGGTGACGGTAAACGCGGCTTTTCAGCGATCAGCGGGTCTTTGATTTTAAGCGTGCAGCGTTTCTTAGGAGCGAGATGCTGAATCAAATTTAGACTGGTGGGATTATGAGTAGGGTATAGTGTGTAGAGTCTCCGGTCCAGTGAATAGGCTATACGCGATGACAGCCCCTTCATGCTTTGGAAAATTCTGACAAAGTTCCTGGTAAGTATCTCGGTATTCTCGTGAGCGAAGCGAACGTCTCGAATGCTTTTTCTCGGCTCTTACCAGCGTTTGGCAGTCCTGAAAACGGAAATAATCCTTAGACACTTTGCTTCTTTCTTCCTCTTCACGTCATCTGACATGCTCCGGGTCAAATCTCGGTATTCTCGTGAGTGCAATTAACCTCTCGAAACGATCTTTCTCGTCTTTTCGCGACTTTACGTGTCAACGGGTCGTTGATTTTCATCATGCTCTAACCGTCGAGATGCCAACTAAACAGTCTCATAGATTACTAAAGCTGCTCCGTTCTTGTTATAATTCCGATGAATGAACTCACTGGAGGCGATTTAGATGAACAGAGACACTCTTATTAGAGCAATCATTGGCGCTGTAATGGTATTGCTGGGTATTCTAATCATATTTGTCAAGTCATTCACTCTGAATCTCTGGCTTCTTTTTCTATGGATTCCAGCGGTCTTCATGGAGTACAGAGCTTTCACCGGGCGTGACAAGAATCTCTTCGTTCCTGGAGGTGTGCTGCTAACGGTTGCAGTGATACTGTCGCTGAATGTGATCTTCTCAGGTTTTATTACTGGAGGCGGTTGGGCCTTGTTCATTGCCGCTCCGGCAGTGGGTCTCTTTCAGTCGTATTTCGGTGGAGCTGAGAGGGATAGGGGAGTTCTGATATCTGCGTCTGTCTTATCGGCGATCTCTCTACTGTTCCTTTTCATTTCGCTGGCACCGACAGTGCTTGGCGTATTCATCGGCATAGCTCTTCTCGCAGTTGGAGGCTTGGTAGTCTACAAGAGTCTTAGAACAATCAGAAGATAGGAGGAATAAATATGAAGGCTATGATTTTAGCAGCCGGAGCCGGAACAAGGCTGAAACCGCTGACGAACAGGCTGCCAAAACCGATGCTTCCGATTATAGAGAAGCCGGTTATTGAGTTTATCCTTGAGCTGCTTGCTAAGTATGACGTGAAGGAGATTATGATCAATCTCTCTCACCTCGCAGGCGTGCTTCAGAACTACGTAAGGAGCGGGTACAGATATGGTGTGAGAGTCGGCTACTCCTTCGAAGGACATTTTGAAAAAGGGCAGCTGGTACCTGAACCAATTGGTTCGGCAGGGGGATTGAAGAAGATTCAAGAAGAGTCCGGCTTCTTCGATGAAACGTTCATTGTACTTTGCGGCGATGCGATAGTAGATTTCGATCTGGCAAAGGCATATGAATTTCATAGGGCAAGCGAATCCATAGCGACAATCATTTCAAAGGAAGTCGAGAGAGATAAGGTACCCAACTATGGAATCATCGTCTGCGATTCGGCGGGAAGGGTCCAATCCTTTCAGGAAAAGCCGCCGGTAGAGAAGGCGAAATCAAATCTCGCAAACACAGGCATCTACATATTTGAACCTGAAGTCTTCAACTACATACCAAAGAATCAGTTCTTCGATATAGGGGGCGAGCTTCTTCCCCTACTCGTTCAGAAGAAAGAAAGGGTCTTCTCGCTCGATACGAAGATAGACTGGTATGACATCGGAAGAAACTCAGATTACCTGGAGATACTCGGCATGGCTCTCGAGGGAAGGATAAAGAACTTCAAACCTTCAGGGAGAGAAGTGACCGAGGGCTTATGGAGAGGTACGGGCTCAGTCCTCGAAAAGAGTATGAAGATTATTACGCCAGTCTATGTTGGGGCGGGTTCGATAGTTGAGAAGAATGTGAAACTCGAAGGACCGGTCATGATTGGAGCAAACTGCAGAATTCACGAAGGCGTCGAGCTGAGCAATGTCTTTGTGGGCGACTATACTAGAATCAAGCCTGGCTTCAAGGGAAAGAATCTTCTTATCACTCCGGAGTATTACGTCAGCATAGATGGAAGCGGGGGAGGTATTCTTGATTCCAATCTCAGTCGTTATGTCTCTGATGTGAGGTCCTTTGAAGGCATTTCACCTGTTCGGTAGAGGGGATTCTCTTATCGTGCTAGAATTGTCCATAAGTTTTTTCTAGGAGTTGCTAATGTTGAAGATTGTCAAAGTCAAGAGCCGGCAGGAAAGAAAAGAGTTCATTGAGCTTCCAAGGAGACTATACTGCGATTACCCCCTCTGGGTACCTCCTTTAAGCCAAGAAATAAAAGCGGTTTTGAAAAGCAAGAGCTCACAGCTTCTTGCCAATGGTCCTCACGATTTCTTCATCGCAAAGGATGGAAATACGGTGAAGGGAAGGATAGCTGTGGGTATCGAGCAGGTTATGAACCGTGAGAAGTCTGTGGAGCATGCATACTTCACTCTCTTTGAATCTGTTAACGATAAGGAAGTTGCAGAGGCCCTCCTGAGAACAGCCGAAAGCTGGGCAAAGAGCAAGGGCATGAAGTACCTGAAGGGACCAGTTTCCCCAACCAACGGTGACGATTACAGAGGATTGCTGATAGATAATTTTGAAGATCCGCCTGCCGTTATGATGCCCTACAATCCCCCATACTATGTCGACTTTTTTGAAGAGTTCGAGATCTACTTGAAATATCTTGCCTTCAGATACGACCTAGAGAAAGTGATATCTGAGCGCGAGATAAAGTTTAGCGAAATCGCAATGGATCGCTACGGGTTCCACGTTGAAGAAGCGAATTTCAAGAGGCTGAAGGATGTCGCCGCAGATCTTCAAAAGATCATGGAAGAGGCTATCCCGAAGTGGGAAGAGGATGTTCTTCCTCCCACATTCGAAGAACTGTGTGATATGGCAAAGACCCTTAAGACCGTAGCCGATCAGAGAATGGTAATCATCGCGAGATCAGGAGAAAGGCCTATAGGCTACTTTGTGGCGCTGCCGGATTTCAGCCCGCTCATTCGCGAGATTGACGGAAAGCTCTTCCCCTTTGGATGGTATAAATTGCTGAGTAAGAGAAAATCCCTGGAACGGGTAAGAGCGGCGATCCTCTTTGTCGTTCCCGATTTCAGAAACAAGGGCGTGCCTTCTGCCATGTTCTTGAGAGCCTACAGAAACATCCAGAATATGGGTTTCAAAGAAATTGAAGGATCATCGGTCAGCTCAATGAACTCAACGATGATAGCAAATGCCCGGCGTGCCGGAGGTGAGGAGTACAAACATTATATAGTCTATGGAAAGAGCCTGCTGAAGAGACCTCTTTCTCTCAGTGAGATATATGGAATTGCTGCGAGCAAATTCGTTCCAAGAGTCCAACAGACTCCTGAAACTCTTCTTCAAAGGATCTAAACTCGGGAGAAGGTTCCGCTGCGAAGGGCTTCTGACTGTATATGAATTCAAGAAAGGCAAAGAGCTTTCTGTATCTGGTCAGGTATGTGAGATCCCTTTCGCTCTCAAAATCATCTGCGCTGAACGCCGTTATGACTTCAAACATAAGAGATGAAGGGGAATAGGGAACTAGTCTCTCGATCTGCAGAAAGGAAGCCATTTCTTCTAGCATTTCGGTTACGAGATCACAGGTTCTGGAATGAGGTTTTTTCGCAATGCTTTCCAGCCAGGGAATGAACTCCCGGTAATAATGGTATTCGGCGGTTTCACCTTCAACTCCGGTGAGTCCAAGAAATCGCAAAGCTGCAATTCTAGAGCCGCTATCGAGAGACAAGAAATGATCTCTTAATGGATCATCTTTTCCAAATATAAAGTAGGTTGAGCCTCCCAGAACACCGAAAGTCTTCATTGTGTCGAGATATCCACAGATCAGATACTTCTTCGAGACTTCTGAGTCGAAAGTCATAACCGTTCCATACTGCTCGGAGGGCTCTATAAGTGTAACGTTCATCCCGTCCGTAAACATGTTTACAAATGCCAGAGAATCTCCAAGGTACATCCCGATGAGATCGACGGCAACGACTTCCTTGTGGCCTTTCTCTCTTGCCATGAAGAGAGGAAAATTGGAGTAGATGCCTCCGTCTATAAAGACCTCTCCGTTTATCTCTTCACGAGTGAAAGCGGGAAAGTTAGCGCTTGCCAGAACAAAATCGACCAGCCTTCCCTCCGGTATCAGATCTTTGTACATGGCGTACGGCCGCATGACAGTGAGAGAGTAGAGAACGATTCCGAGTTCAATATCGCTTGCCCTTACCTTTTCCTCGACTATCATCTTTTTCATCTTTGTCCTCATAGGTTCTATGTCTATTCCATTTTCGGAAGTGAGAGTTCTCATCGCGGAGGCAAGCTCCATCGTATCCAGGCTCAGAAGATTTCCCTGGATAAGTTCGTACAAATGAGGAGAGGCATTCATAAGCTCCAGATAATCTATGCTGCACCACATATCCCTGGCAGCTTCAAAGCCTCCACTGATAAGGCCGGCCGCATTAATTGCTCCGACAGAAGAGCCGTAAATGGCCTTGATATCTAAACCGAGATCAAGCAAGGCCCCGTAAACACCGACTTCATAGGCCCCTCTACCACCGCCGCCAGAAAAGACTACTGCTACCGAGGCGGCAGTAACCGCAAATAGAATTACCATTGAAACCAGAAGCACTCTTTTCATTTCTTTTCCCCCAGATTTCTCCAAAGTTGTATGAAGGATTTGATGATATTATTATACATTGGAAGGTAAGAGAGTCAGAATGCATGTTAATGAACCTATCACGAGTTTCCTCTCGAAATGGTGTATCATATTAAGTTAGTTTAGCGGACTAGTGAGGCGATTGTTTTGATAAGAGACTTCTTGAAACATAATTGGCCAAGATACCTGTATGGCGCCATCTTTCTTATTCTTGTCGATTTACTAATGTTGATTACGCCAAGAGTGATGGGATTGATAGTAGATGAGATCAGAGGAGGCGCACAAGACCTCAGTTTTGTCGGACTCCTAATATTTGCCGTTATCGGGGTTGCCTTCGGACTTTTCATTACGAGATTGTTCTGGCGGGTCTTCATAATGGGAGCGGCGAGGAAATTTGAGTACTATACTCGAAAGACTCTCTTCGAGAAGCTTCTGACACTTCCGCCAACCTTCTATGACAAGACTAGGGTAGGCGATCTGATGGCCAGATTCACGAACGACGTTAATGCAGTGAGAATGGCTATGGGTCCGGCGATTGTCATGATTATAGATGCAGTCTTCCTCGTTACCGTAACGATCTTTGCAATGGGTCTCTTCACGAACTGGAATCTGACGTGGATCTCAATTGCTCCGCTTCCCGCGCTGGCAATCGTTTCAACTTTCTTTGGAAAGATGATTCATAAGAGATTCAAGATGGTCCAGGCCTCCTTTTCCGATCTTACAGACACAATTGAAGAATCTATCTCGGGAGTCCGGCTCATAAAGAGTTACGGGATTGAAGACCTCAGAAATGGAACTCTCTCCGACAAGTCAGATACTTATGTTGAGAAGAACATGACTCTAGTGAGGGTCTGGGGAATGTTCTTCCCGCTGATTCAGACTCTCTCTATGCTCGGCTCGGTGCTTGCGACCTTGTTTGGGGGACGCATGGTAATACTGGGCCAGATAACGCTTGGAGAGTACATCACATTCACTTCTTACCTGGGAATGCTGGTCTGGCCGATGACGGCCTTCGGCTGGGTGATCAATATCATCCAGAGAGGGCGCGCCTCTTACAGAAGGCTAATGGAAGTCCTTGAACAGGAGAACAACATAACTACCGACGACCCTGTGAAAATCGACGGATTTGAGGGTCATATAGTCATGAAGAACCTCACTTTCACCTACCCGACCGGCAGCAGACCAGCGCTTGAAAACATCGATTTCGAAGTCAAACCCGGTTCTAAGATAGCCATAGTTGGAACCACAGGTTCAGGAAAATCTACGATAGCGAAATTGATAGCCAGACTGTACCCCGTTGAGGAAGCAATGATCTTCATAGATGGAGTGGATATAAATAAACTGGAGCCTGAGGCGATAAGAGAAAATGTCGCTTACGTTCCGCAGGAGACCTTCCTCTTCTCGGAGACCGTTGGAAACAATATCCGCTTCGGAGACATGGGAATATCCGACGAAGAGGTCGAGAAGTACGCGAGCATCGCCTCGATTCATGAAGATATCGAAGGCTTCAGCAACGGGTACAAAACCATTGTGGGCGAAAGAGGCGTGACTCTCTCGGGAGGCCAAAAACAGAGAATCTCTATAGCGAGGGCACTGATTAAGGAGGCACCGCTCGTTGTGCTCGACGATTGTCTCTCGGCCGTCGACACCGAGACTGAAACTGAAATCCTAAAGTCCTTGAAGGACTCCGAGGAGAACAGATCGATAATCGTCATCTCTCACAGGCTGAAGGCAGTCGTAGATTCCGACGAGATCTATGTGCTCCATGACGGCAAAGTGGTCGAAAGGGGAGTGCACTCCGAACTTGTTCAGGGCGGAGGACTTTACCAGAGGATGTACGATAGACAGATGCTCGAAGAAAAGCTCGAGGAGGAATAGCGATGGCCGAAAACGTATATAGCGAAGTAGAAGAGAAACTAAAAGTAGAAGACTGGCGAGTCGTCTTCAGGCTGTGGAAATATACGAAGCCATATGTCGCTATTCTGATTCTGGGATTGATTCTTATCGGAGCGTCTTCGGCGCTTGATCTTCTTCCCCCTCTGCTGATGAGAAGAGCGATAGATAACTACATGGACAATCAGTATTCTCTGGTCGTGGTTGAAGAAAACGGTTCCTTCAACTTCGTAGAGTCCGATGAAGGAGCATTCTACCTCCACCAGGATGAGTCAGGTTTATATAGTGTGACAGACGGTACGACAAGTTATCCGATAACCGAGGAACAACTCAGGAATTTAAGGGTCGAAGATCTTAACGGGATAGGTCAGATAGCGATCTTCATGATCCTGATACTCGTCTCGCTTTTCTTCGTCAATTACGGGCAGGTGTATGCGACATCGTACATGGGACAGAAGATAACCCACGGTATCAGGGTGGACCTCTTCCGGCATCTCTTGAGAGTGCCGATGAGGTTTTTCGATACGAATCCCAGCGGAAGACTGGCGACGAGAGTCGCAAACGACACTCAGAATCTGGCCGAATTCTTTACGAGCGTCATTACTTCGATGGTGAAAGACGTCCTCTTGCTTGGAGGAATCATCATAATAATGCTTAATCTATCTGCCTATCTGGGATTGATCACAGTTGCTATTCTTCCGATCATTGCGGGAGCGATATTCGTCTTCCGTTACTTCGACAGGATAGCCTATAGAAAGGTGAGAACGCGCCTTGCGATAATAAACGCCTTCCTTGCCGAGCACATTTCCGGCATGTCGATTACCCAGCTCTTCAATCAGGAAGTTAGAAAGAAGGGCGAATTCGATTCAGTTAACAAGAGCCACCTCAAGAGTCTTATGGAACAGCTGTGGGTATTTGCCATTTTTAGACCGCTGCTGGATCTTCTTTATTACGTGACCATAGCCATCGTTATCTGGTTTGGCGTCAAGAGTATTCTAGGAAACACGCTGGCCTTCGGAGTGCTTGTTGCGTTCGTTTCGTACATCGATATGTTCTTCCGTCCGCTGCATGACATTGCAGAGAAGTACGACATTGTACAGAATGCACTCGCCTCGGCCGAGAAGATCTTCAAGCTGATGGACGAAACCGAAGAGACGTACAATCCCGATGAGGCTGCAACGAAGACACTCGAAGGAAGCGTTGAGTTTGAAAACGTGACCTTCGCGTACGATGGAGAGCACAAAGTGCTGAAAGACATCAGCTTTGGAGTGAGGCCGAAGGAAAAGATTGCCTTCGTCGGCGAAACAGGAGCCGGGAAGACCTCTATCATCAGCATTCTCACCGGACTGTACAAGATTCAGGCCGGCGAGATAAAGATAGACGGCAAGAACATCTACGACTACAATCTCCAGAGTCTACGGAAAAAGGTTGGAGTTGTACTACAGGATGTCTTCCTATTTTCTGGTAGTATTCTCGATAACATTCGCCTCTTCGACGAGACGATTTCGAGGGAGAAGGCCATAGAGGCTGCAAAGTACGTCTATGCCCATCACTTCATTGATCGCCTTCCTGACAAATATGATTCAGTGATCCTTGAAAGAGGCGGCACACTGTCTGCCGGAGAGCGCCAACTGATTGCGCTTGCCAGGGCCGTCGTCTTCAATACTGATATTCTTGTTCTCGATGAAGCGACTGCCAATGTCGACACGGAAACAGAAGCTCTTATTCAGAAGGCTATGGAGAGAATTTCCAAAGAGAAGACGATGATTACGATCGCCCACAGACTTTCGACCATAAGGAATGCGGACAGGATAATGGTGATTCATAAGGGTATGCTGGTAGAATCGGGGACTCACGACGAGCTTCTCTCAAAGGGAGGAATATACTCGGATCTACATAGACTGCAGTACGAGCTCGGAGACATCGCTTAGGAGTCTGATCACTTTTCCTCGCCGTTGTCTTCGAGTTCTTCGGAAGTGATTTCATCGATGTCGCTTGTATCCTCTAGAGAGGCAGGCAGATCGAGCTTCAAAGGCTCATCTTCTGGTCTCTTCTTTTTAGGCCTTAGCTGAAGCATGGGGAATTCGTACGGTCTGGTAGCCATTCTTCTTCCCAGTGTAGACATAACGTTGAAGAAAACCTGCGGCACGGTCTTGATCTTTGTCGTCTGTACTCTCCTGAGAAGAAGGAAAGCCGTGAACCTGAAGAAGGCACCCATAAGGAAAATCACCTGTATTCCGTAGAAGTCGATTCCGAGCAATGTAATGCTCTTTCCCTTCAGATAGGAAGCGACAAGTCCTCCGAGTAGTGAACCACCTAAAGCGCCAATTCCATTCAGAAAGGCCTGCACCGCGACGTAGGACTCTACTGACTGACCGCGTATCATTCCCATCATCATTGTGAAGATACATAGGTTGATTGCGCTCCATACAATTCCAGTTACTATCGCATCTACGGGCAGCAGAATAGCCGCTGTCTGAGGCGTAACAAAGATCCACATCAATGCGAGACAAGTGGCCCCAAGTACTCCAAATTCGGCAACTGACTGGTGACCGATTTGATCGGAAATCTTCCCCCACAGGAAATACATCAGCATGGCGGTGAGCGAAGCAACGATGCTCAAAATGCTGAGATAGGCGTAACTAACCTTGAGATTGACCAACTGGTGGTACGCGTAGAAAGGGCCTGAAATAGTTATCGCAAAATTCCAGACAAAGGCGAACATAAGGTACTGTCTGAACTTGAGGTTGGCGAAGACCTCCCTGAACATTCTTCCCCGTCCGTATGTCTTGACCGGTGGAGCGTAATGACTCTTCAGGAGAAGCATCGTGACTATTGCAAATGCGCTTGCCATCGAGGTAACAATTATGAATCCAAGAGAGCCCTCATAACGGTCAAGCATAAGTGAGTAGACTGGTGCAATTAGCATCGTACTGAGCGAGAGGATCAGATTTCTTCTGCCATAGTAACTTCCCGTCTTTTCTGGATCAATGACATCCCCCATTATGGAAGCCCAGAAAGTCCCTACAAGCGAATTTCCAAATGCTATTACCGACAGCAGAATTAGAAGAAGCGACTGAGACTTCATCCCCAGGGCAAGCGTGACCGGTATGAAGGCCAGAGGAATTCTTCCTATAAGAGCGCTAAAGAGCATCGCTTTCTTTCTGTCTTTGAAGAGTTTCATTACCAGCGGGGCAGCTAGCTGAACGAGCTGAGCGAGCGTTGGAAGGACGCCAATTATTGCGATCAGCATTTCGGAAGCGCCGTACTCGAGAGCAAGACCAGTAACGATAAAACCTTGCGTCACAAGGAAGGCAAGGTTGAAAAACGATCCCTCGAAGATCGCAAGTGTTCTAGTTCTTTTGTATTCAGGTTTGTTGTAGCCCAAGTAGTCGTCCATTACAGCTCCCGCAAAAGAAAAAGTGCGCATTCATTTGACAGTTTATCACCGAAAGAATCGTTCATGTCGCGTTATAGTAAACTCTTCCTTTTCAATTATGATAAATTGAAGAACTAGTGAGAGGCTGGGAAGAGCATCCCAGGAAGTGATGCCCTTATAAAACATTAGACGCAATGCGCCGGAGAACCTTCTATGAAGTGATGCTGGCAAGTACATGCCAGGAAGTGATGCCCGAAAGAGCATCCGGGGAAGTGATGCGCCGAAAGATCGCCGGCGGAAGTGAGGCTGCTACGCAGGAGGCAAAAGAGAGCCAGACTGCTAGCGCAGGCCAGTCTCTGCCAGAGGCAGAGGCCAGTCACCTTCGGTGGCCAGTCTCGCCTACGGCGAGGCCAGTTCCGACTACGTCGGGCAAAAAGAGCCTTGTCTAGAATCGGGTTACAGAGTGCGGGTTAAGAAAACCGGGTTAATAAAAGCGGGTTTTGCTAGATAAAGAAAAAGTATCTCAAGTTAGGATTATGACTATAGATACTAGTCGTAAGGCTACGCAGGAGGCCTGTCAGGTCAGCCGTCAACGGTTCTCCGTTCTCCGACTAGAACGAAGAGCCGGGTCTAGGGTTTGGAAAGAGCGAGATCCCGTGCAAAAACATCACGGGATGACAGTCTATTCTGCTGACGCAGGCCAGTCACCTTCGGTGGCCAGTCTCGCCTTAGGCGAGGCCAGTTCCGACTACGTCGGGCAAAAAGAGCCGCTTGGATAAGAAACGTTGGTCGCCGTAAAGAAACGTCCTTGGTCCT
>ENA-OSEO01004578-OSEO01004578.1-sediment-metagenome-genome-assembly--contig:-NODE-4578-length-14295-cov-2.412083_pt1 | contig 14295 bp, 24 predicted proteins | sample MGYA00237883_ERZ534232 | MGnify/ENA metagenome assembly ERZ534232 | reverse complement strand
TGTTTTGCTGGTTGGCCCACCGGCGCTGGCCAAGACACTCTTCCTATGGGATATCGAGAGGGCGGCCGGCGAGAAGGCGATGTGGCTCGTAGGCTCAGCTACCTCCAAGGGGGGCCTTTGGGACAAGATTGCCGAAAGACAGCCTCAAGTCATCCTTATTGACGAGCTGCACACGATGAACGCCGCCGACACCGCGGGACTTCTCTCCATAATGGAAGGGGGTCGCCTGGTCAGAACCAAGGTGGGGCGGGAGCTCGAATTTACCATTCCGGTGCGGGTTGTGGCGGCGTGTAACCGGCTCCACGGCCTTTCTCCTGAGCTTCTGTCTCGCTTTGCCGTGCGCAAGATTCAGGCTTATGACCGCAATGACTTCCTCACCGTGGTCAAGGGAGTGCTGATGCACCGGGAAGATGTCGACGAAGCGACAGCCGGTGAAATAGCCGGAAAGCTGGATGGCAGGACTCAGGACGTGCGCGAAGCCGTGAGGGTGGCCCGGCTGGTCCCCCAGCTCGGGGTGGAGAAGACGATAAAACTGCTGTTAGATGGTAGTCTGGAATAAACTAAAGATAGCTTGGGGGGTGACCCCTGGAAGGAATCCAAAAAACGGCGGCAGGGAATATAGAGGCCGTAGCCGCTGTGCTGTAGCCGCTGTGCCGTAGCCGCTCAGCGGCCTGTGCTCAGTGGCTTCTACTGGCAGGGAAAAGGAGGGTAGAGATGCTGGTTTGCAAGGAATGTGGCAAGAAATTCAAGGACAGGAGGGCGTTGGGGGGCCACGTATCCAGTGCCCACCGCCAGCAACAGGCAAGCGTCAATCCTGCGGAAGCAGGGCCTGTAGAGGCGGAAGGAGCCGGGCCTGTAGGAGCAGAGCCAGCGGCCCGGGCCGGGCCGTCCGGTGAAAAGGGCATCATGGAGTCCATACGGGAGTACAGGCGCAAGGGCTTCACAGCCCGGCAGATAAAAGAGGGGCTGGGGTATGCCCGCGCCACCGTGGACCAGGTGTTCCTGGAGGACATGGTGCCGGAGGGCGTTCCGGAGGAAAGGCCCGAAGGAAGAGAGCCGGCCCTGCAGCCGGAAGGCCTGCCGGCGGTATACAAGCAGACGGAAGTGCTTAACCCCGAGGTGATGCTGCGGCGCTACATGAACGGCAGCTACGAGGACCAGCTCGAGCTGAGGGGGATGATGAAGCTGCGGGCATCGATACTGCTGGCGATGGAGCTGGTCAACATCCAGAAGGCCGAGGCCGAGGCTGACGCCAGGCGCATCGAGCCGATATTGAAGATGATGCGGGAGAGCCGCGAGGAGGTGGATGCGGCGGCGAGGCGGGCCAAGGATTCCAACGTGGAAATAGCCGAGCACGCCGCTTACGAGACGGCGGACCGCCTGGCGCAGGTGATCGGCCAGAACAATGCCCGGATAACCGACTCCATAAATCAGATCAGGCAGGCGATGGGGGGCAAGGAAGAGAAGAGCCCCCTGGGGCAGATACTGAACACCATGCAGGAGATGGGGCAGCTGATGCAGATGTTCGGCATGGCCCCGCCGGGGCAGGTGCCGCAGGGCGGCGGCCAGGCGGCGTGGGAACCCCCGCCCATCACGTATCGCAAACGGCAGGAAACACAAGGAGGTAAAGAAGATGTTCGAGCAATTGCAGAAGATGATGGAGACACCCCAGGCGCGGGAGATGATATTTAAGACGATCGCCCGGCAGGTGGCCCAGGCGCCGCCGGAGAAGCGGGAAGCCCTGGGACGTGTCACGGTGACCATAGAGAAACTGGCCAGGGGGATACACCTGGACGTCGGGCACAGCGATGACGGGCAGGTGGAGCAGGTGATCGGCAAGGCCATAGAGGGCTGGGCCGAGATGGTATCGCGCGGCTTCCAGTCGATGGGCTTCAGGGTGGAGATAGTGGAGTGAACGCTCAGATAACCCGGCCGGTAAGCGTGGAGGGCTTCGTGCATTTCGGGCGCGCGCTGCTGTTTGTCGCGTTCCTGTGTATGGGGTATGAGTTGAGCCGGCCCGGTCCTGCCGCCGGCGGGGAGCAGAAGCTGTTACCCGACACAGTGCCGCAGGAGCAGGGCTGGCCAGACATCCCGCAGTGGCAGAGGGCAGCGTCCGCGAGGGCGGTGGCGAGGTATGCCGCCGCCCAGGAGAGGAAGTGGCGTCGCTGGAACGATGCGATGTTCGAGAGGTCGAATTAATGCAGATAAAGGTTGAGCGGACGCTCCTCAGAGTGGGCGAGGACAGCTTCGCCGTGACGCTGCCCAAGGCATGGGTATCCTACAAGCAGCTCAGGCATGGCGACGTGGTCGAAGTCATCGTTAACGACGAAATTACCATCCGCGCCTTAACACCACCGCCAGATGCAACCGAGAAGAAAGGATAGTAAATGCAGTCGCTTTTAGTGAGATATCGCCAAAGGAACCGGTGATTTCTGTCCATAAATCGGCCCCTAGTTTATACTTTGTCTCATTCCTGGTCTAAGTCCTTTATAAGGTCTTCAACCGAATCAAAGGTTCTAACTCGCCCGGCCTTGATATCCTCGTCAGCCTCCCTCTCACCCTCCTGCCACCTCTTTGTCCAGAAGTAAGCCTGACTCTTATCTACCAGCTTCTTCGGCATCAGCACAGCTCTGTCATCCGTTACATCAATTTCCACTAAATCACCCTCCTCAATGCCCAGTTCCTTACGCACAGAGGCGGGAAGGGTAATCTGCCCGTGTCGTGTAACCTTACTATATGCCGGCATCTTCATCACCCCCTACGGTCGCTCCAATGTCTCATCATGATACCCGATGTTACGCAGGATAATTGTATCCCCTCTGATCTCGAAAGTCGTTCTTAAAGAACGGCTTACTCTGGCTTCCCAGATATTCCCAACTCCCTGCATTTTCTTTACCCTGAGGGCAGGATAGCGCAGATCTGCCGCCAGATTCCTTAGTGCCTTTCGGACCGAGTCTTTTTCCTTTTCGCTCAGTTCCTTCCAAGCTTTTTTAAATCTAGCCGTTCGAGCAATCTTCACCGTATCCTCGGTCTGTAGCTTACTAAATTAGTATATTACTAATCTAGTAAGATGTCAATGCGGCTGGGACGAGATTCAAGATTTCCCAGACTTATTTTACATGAGCGCTGCAACCGGCTTGCAGAGAAAGCCGACTGCCGAGGCGGATAGTTAGCACATTTGTGGGCACGAACGTGCTAATTGACATCTTCCCGGAGGTGTTATAAGCTTTAATTGTAAGCCCTGAGAGCTTAGCTGGTGAATCCGGCTCTCAGGGCTGATTGTTTTTACCGGCGGCTCTCGGGGCTGACAAAAGGGGCGAGCAACCTTCGACCGGAAGGTTTAAGGCTCGCCCCTTTCCTTTTGGTCATGGTTGCTCCTCCCCGGTGGTCCGGCCGCGATCGGACAGAATAAAGCAGATGGAGGTGTCAAGATGGCCAAATACGCAAGCTGGGCAGAGCTGGAGAGGAACGTCCCCATTTCCTACAAGGAAGGCGCCACCGCCGAGGCTTTTCGCGGCGGCATGCAGGTGATTGCTCCTTCGGGGATGTCCGTCAGGGAAGGGCGCGTGTCCAACTACCGCCGGGGCGTTGAGGGCAAGGCTGAGCTGGTGGTCGAGCGCTACAAGCGCGCCATGTTCGAATAGCGCCATCACGGCTTGATGCCATCTGGAGCTGGGAAATCTCCTGAATCGGTCCGGCTGCTGTCGCGGCGGCAGCCGGAGCTCACCTCCCAGAGATGACATCGGGCCAGGCAGAAAAGGAAAATTCGCCACCAATCGAGGACCAGGAGGTAAGAAATGTTCAAAACACAGCAGGTAACCGGCCCCCAGGCGCCGGGGCAATACAGCCCGCAGCAGGTGGTGGGGCCGGCATCTTACTACCCAATGCAGACGTCCGACCCCTTCACGGGCATGATGAGCATGATGATGCCGATGATCATGATGATCATGATGTTCGCCATCATCACCCCGATGCTCAAGGGCGTTACCGCACCCGCCAAAGAATGAACCGGGTAACCGGTAATTTAAGGAGGTAATCAGGAAATGTACGGAACACAGCAATTCGCCGGCCAGCAGGTAAGGCCGCAGCAGTACTACGGCACGGTATCGGGTTACTATCCCCAGCAGACAACCGATACCTGGACGGGCATGTTCAGCATGATGATGCCGATGATTATGATGATCATGATGATGGCCATCATGATGCCCATGCTCAAGGGCATCACCACGAAATAACAGAGGGAGGTAAACGATGGAAAAGGTATTTCCGCAACAGGATACGGGCCTTTTGCCCGGAGTCCGGCCCGCTAAAGGGTGGGTGCCTCCCCTGGGCAACGTGCTGACCCTTCTCGGAGCCTACGACAACGAGAGCGGCTACTGGGTGGGTCTGCCACTTCAGGCACTGACCGAAGCCCTGGTGCTGGCCGAGGCCAGGCACGCCGAGGACCGCCTCGATGAGCGCAACGCGCAGGTTGAAATCACAATCCCGGACGGCTCCGACGAGGGCACCACCAAGACCAAGGAGCTCGAAGTCCCCGCCGGGGAGGTCTGGTTTGTCAGCCGCTTCCACCTGGAGGTGGACAACGCCACGGTGTCTGGCAACATCCGCATCTCCCGTTTCCCGAAGGTCAATGAGGTTGACAAGAGGTACCTGGGGGCGAACCAGGACGGGGTCAGCGATGAGACTTATAACCTGGCTGATCCCGGGGAACTGGGCACAGAGCTACGGCTAACCGGCGGTGACAAGGTCACCATGGTAGCTACAGGCATCGCCGACCCGACCGTAGGTGACGGCACGGTAACCCTGACCCTGCACGGCCGCAAGGCGAAGCGCCTGGTCGAGTAGGAGACAGGGCGCCGGCCTGGCGCAGACACGAAGGCATGCCAGTGCGAGAGGCAAGGGCAGCTTTGATGACGAGAGTCATGGCAGAGATGTAGCCTTACATTCCGCACAGGGCAGGTATTGCCTCAAGCAAGTGAAATGGGGCTGGGCCGGAACGCAATCGGCTCAGCCCCTGATGTTTTAAGGAGGGAGAGATGCCGGAAAGGCTGACACCGCCGGGGTACCGGGCAGTCGTTATCGGCTCGGCCGGGAGCATCGAGGAACTGGGGGCTTTCGCCCCCATGGAGGAAGGCTCGGCCGAGGGTACGCTCATGCTCATGCGCCTCGACTTTGAAGAGTTCCTTTCTGACGAGACCCTGGCCAGTATCGAGCAAGCCTGTACTGGCGCCGGCGTGGAGCGGTGGCCGGGCTACCCGTACATCGTCCATGCCGATATGACGAGGCCGTCAGTCTACCTCGCCTGGCAAAAGGGTATCGCCTGGATGCCTGTCATCATCGGCCTGCTGGCGACCATGATTCTGCCGCCTCTTCTCGGAGGGGTTATCTGGGCGCTTCTTCCGGAGTCACTGAAGCAGACGATCAACACGCTCGTCGGCATGGGGATGATGCTGCTGGTGATGTTCCTGGTGATGCAGGTGGTCAAGCCGCTCACCGCTCCGGAGAGACCGAAGAGAGTCGAGGAGGGCCAGAGATGAACGATTACCTGCCCCAGCAATACTACGGCTATTACCCGGCGCAGCCGTACCAGCCAATGTTCTGGCAGGCGCTGGTCGGGGGTTTGATCAACCTGGTCATCCTGGTAGCCATGGCTGCCTGGGCCTTCTCCCTGGTGAAAAGAGCGATCAAAGGCGAGCCGGTGGAGTTTCCCGAGCCGCCGAGGGTTGGACGAGAGGAGATGAGATGACAACAGACTTTGCGGTTATGACAGCCAAGAAGGGCGACATATTCTGGGACCTGCCGCCCTGGATGATATACACACCGGGCTTCGATGTGGGATGCAGCATCTATGTCGCCAACCCTACCGAGGAAGAGCAGGAGTATGCCCTGATGGCTACCCTGTCAAGCGAAGGAAAGCTGATAAGCGAGACGGCCCTGCCCGTCTATGGCCATGCCTGGTTTACGGTTGAGCCGGGGGATTTTGTCAGGCTGCGCGGTGCGTTCCGTTTCGATGAGACCGATGTCGACCTGACCGTCCATTTGATCGAGAGGGAGACGGAGGAAGCGGTCGACTCGGTCGTCACCCGGCTGGCATCGGGGTCGTCCGCCGCCGCTTACCCGCCCTGGCCGGGAGCTCCAGGAACAGGAGCATCGACCGACTGGATGTCGGCGCTGATGCCGGTCATGATGATGGGCTTCATGGGGGTGGTGATGGTAAAGGCCGTAAGGCCGGAGGAGGGAAAGGAGCCACCTGTACCCATTCCGGCTGAAAAAAGGAAGCTATTGCCGCGGGGGAGGGAAGAGCAATGACAGGCGGATTCTACATCGAAGGCAAGAAGGAAAAGCTGGACATCTCCGAGATCGTCAACATCGTCAACGAGATGAAGAGCCTCGTCAGTGAGGTTAAGACAGATATCACCCAGATCCAGAACGATGTTGGCCAGGTGGTCGTATCGAGCGGCAAGCAGCTGCTCTCCATGGACTTCTGGAGCGAACCAATCAAGGAGGCTCAGATTGACGCCGCCGGTGTGACTGTATCTCTACCCGAAGTGACAGTAAGCGGTCTGCCCGACGGCGCTACCCTACTCAGAGCCATCGCCATGCTCAAGTTTAGGATGGTCGAAAACACCAACGCCGCCGCCAACAAGTTGAATGGCGGGACGGTGCCGGAAACAAGCCAGGTCATACAGGTTCGGGATGATACCCCCGGCGACTGGAATGACGCTGTAGCCTTTGTCGACGATCAGTTCGCCCTGGAGGGCGAAACAAGGGAGGGCGGCGATGTATGTATCGGGAGCATCGATATTGCCGGCATTGTCATCGGGAATGATATCTATGAGTTCCAGTGGCTGCTGGGAAGGGCGGACCTGGATTTCATCAGCTTTAACGATGTTCAGGTAGGGATTCGGGTTTGGTATTCAGTGCCGCCGTCATAAGAAGGATAACGTGGAGAGGAAGACTCGATGACGATTTACACCGTTGCCAATATAAACAGCACGCCGGCCCTCGCGGCAGAGGGAGGTGGGCGTGATATTGCTGTAGCCAGTGACGGCAGGCTCTGGGTGGCTTATTCCAAAAAACCAGCAGGACTAAACAACATGCAAGTACACGTGGCTTACAGCGACGACGACGGTCAGACGTGGACGGAAGAGCGCGTTACCTTCGGCTATGATAACAGGCATCACTTTTTCCCCGCCCTCGCGATAGACTCCTTCGATAACCTGCACCTGGTCTATACCTCAAATGGCCGGGCGCCATTTGCCACCAGATGGGGCGTTTTCTACAAAGAACGCACTATCGGCGGCTGGCAGGCTGAGGAGACGGTGGCTCATCTTAATGTAGCTAATCCTGGTCAGGACTACCCGACAATAGCTATTGGCGTGGCCGATGTTCCCCATGTCGTCTGGGCTGGACTGGGTTGGGGCACCCACCCAACCGTAAAGAATATCCAGTACCGGGCTAAGATTGGTGGAAGCTGGGGCACAGTCGAGCAGGTTACCGATATGGACAGCCCCCAGGATACGCCATCCATGGCTATCGACTCTTATGGCGCCATTCACGTGTCCTGGACAGGGCGCGGCTGGGGGATAAACACGGGGAATCCCCAGGTCTGCTACGGGCACGGGCCGGCTGCCTGGATAATTGAAAACGTGACCGACCATCCCCACTCCCACTATCACTCCCGCATTGCCCTTGACTCTGGGGATGACCCGCATATCGCCTATTACGACATTGGTGATGACGCCATTTTTTACAACGAGCGGACCGGCGTTATCTGGGGCGCGCCGGAGCAGGTATCACATATGGGCGCCTCGGTGGGCTGGGGATACCCTTCCATCGCACTGGATAGAAGCGACAATATCCACATTGTCTGGCCTGGCTACGGGCAGGGGCTGAGTGATTCCTGGACAAACTACTGGTATCGCAAGAAACAGGGGACATGGCTTGAACCCATGTATATCACCAACCAGGAAGAAAATGACCTGTGGGCAGCCTCGCTGCTCTGGGCAAGATACCCGGAGATAGGCGGGGTGAAAACCAACGTTCTGGCCGATCTCCAAAAGCTGGTCTGGGAGGATATGGCGGTTGCGATCCTGTTCTCCGAGACCCCGGCATATCCGGAAGAAGTGGCGAAAATTAAATGGTCGAACATGGCTAACAGGCTAGTGGCCACCAAGACTATATGAAGCGGAGAAACAATCAGGCATGAGCAGGACAACGAGGGAAAACTGGATCGACAAGTGCGTATACGTCAGGGCAGGCATGCCCCGGCGCTGGGTGACTGCTGCTCCTTACGCTACCTGGGAAGACCTGATAACCGGAGCCGGCACTCATTATGAGGGTTACACCGGGACCGACTACGTCGGCCTCCAGTTTGCCGGCTCGGCATCCCATCTACCAGCTAACAATCCCTGGGACTGGCTGAGGAGATTCGGCGCTATCTGGGATCCGCGAACCGACTATGATGCCGGGGACTACAACGGCATGCCGCCCGGCGCTGTTGCTGTTGGAGGCAGGGTCAAGGTCTGGGTAAACTCCAAGACCTGCTGGGGCACCAGGCCGACTTACAACGTGTATGCTTTCACTCCAAATACGCCGGGAGATATCGTGGCTGCCGACTACGTTAATTTCGGCTCGATTCCTTTCTGTGACGTCGATGTTGATTATGACGACCTGGTAGTCGGCGCCCGGAACGATTTCGAGCTCAATAACGATGGCCTGGCTTATCTCGATTTTAACAACCTAGTTAACCTCGGAATCCGCAATGCTAACTTCGATGTGGCTGGTGTGGAGCACGAACTTCCTGATGGCGGGCTATACCAGGGATGCGGCCCCGTGCTCTCCTGCTACCAGTACACCGACCGGAAGGCTTTACTGGAAATCGACTATGAATCGCCTCCCCTGGTGGGCACGTACGATGCCCAGAATGTCGATATCTATTCGGCAAGACTAAGGGGCAGGCTCATGCTTGATGGAGGTCTTGTCTGCCAGGGCGGGTTTGAATACGGCGAAACACTTTCATTCGGCAAAGCTACTGACTGGCAGATGGTAACCGAGGACAATCCCTCGGTCAACCAGGGCTATTTCACGGCCGATGTCTCCGGGCTTAAGCCCGGCACGCAATACTATTTCCGGGCGGTCGCCGCCAACTTTATGGGCACCGATTATGGCCACGGGTCATCCGCCTATAAGTCATTTACCACCCTTCCGGGGCCGCCGCTGGTAGCAGAAATCAAGGGTGCAAATATGCCAAATCGGCTGGTGGCAGTGAGGGCGATATGACTGTCGCTGTAGAAAAAAGGTGATGGGAAGCTAGCCATGCATATTTATATCGGTGGGTCAGCTACACAGAAAATATGGAAATTACAGAAGCCGGACCTTGCTAAGGTAGCCGAGAGTATTGACTATGGCGATGTCATAAGGGCGCTGACTGGAGTTGGCGATTTTCTGTACCTAGGTGGCGATTTGGAAATGCTATGGGAACTGAGGAAATCTGATTTGGTGAAGACGAGGGAAAGCGCTCCGTACGGCGGAAGGATTTATACCCTGGCTGAAGATACTTACGACGTTTATGTTGGTGGGTCTGGACCCAGAACGGTGAAGAAGCTCTGGAAAGCCAATATGAGCGCGATTGCGGAAAGCGCGGCTTATGGAGGAAACATATTGGCCATAGCCGTTGACGATACCCATGTCTATGTCGGGGGCGGCGGGCCTAGAACGGTGAAGAAGCTGTGGATTGGCGACCTGGGCCAGGAAGACGAAACCGCTGCTTTCCCCGGGGATATCCGGGCTCTCGCCGTGGATGGGTTCTACCTCTACGTTGCTGCCGGAAGCACATATGAAAATATCAGGGTGACCAAGCTGAACAAACTGGACCTGTCGTTACTTGCGGAGGGTGATGCGTATAACTCGTTTATCTATGCCCTCGCCCATGATAGTAACTATGTCTATGCCGGCGTGGCCAATCCGCGTGTGGTGAAGAAATTACACAAATTTGACCTGGCGGAGGCAGCGGAAAGTCCCGATTACGGCGGAATCATATTTGCCCTGAGTGAAAGCGGTGATTTTGTCTACCAGGGCGGCGCTGCCAGTTTCTATGACGGCACTTACAGAGTGAGAAAACTGAGAAAGTCCGACCTGGTAGAGGTAAGTGAGAGTCCAGACTATGGCGGGTTCATCCGGGCGATGGTCGTGGATGAGGGCGAACCATCTGAACGAGGGGAATTTAGCAGTGCACATATTGCCAACAGGCTGATATCGAACAGGTCCATATAAGACAAAACAAGGAGGAAATATGCGCTACGCCATAGTATCAAAGGGTTTAAACGTTGAACAGCTCGAAGCCGAGGCTTTGAGGGCCGGGGCCAAAGACATAACCAGGACAAAGTGCCTGACCGAAGTCTTCTGCGAGCTTGATAGAGACCAGGCGAGAAGACTGTCGCTGGTGCCGCGGCTCAAGGTGAAGCCGGTGCAGCAGTTCCGGCCTGAGCAGATGGCGATGCAGACCGTCGCTTTGCCCAGCGCCGAGACGCCGTCCGACGTTTTCTACCTGCTGCGCTCCTACTTCACACCGGCGCTCAGCGGGGCCGGTCTCACCGTGGCGGTGCTGGATACCGGCATCCGCTCCACGCACGAGAAGCTGCGGAGCAAGGTCGTCTACGAGAAAAACTTCACCGATTCTCCCGGCACCGGTGACGTCTTCGGGCACGGCACCAATGTCGCCCACGTCATCGCGGGAGGTATGCACGCTGCCGGCGAGGATGCCGGGGTCTCTCCGGGGGCAGCGTTAATGAACATCAAAGTAATTAACGATGAAGGTGTTGGTACCGATGAGCACCTGGTGCGCGGCGTCGATGAGGTCTGCGAGCTGGTCGCCAGGGCCAGAAGGCAGGGGCTCTGGCCTACGGACGACATGTTTCCCAATGTGATCAACATGTCCCTCGGCGCCCCGGATGACGGCGACCCCGACAATCCGGTGAGAGTAGCCTGTCGAGAGGCCAGCCTGGACTACGGACTGGATGTCATTGCCGCCGCCGGCAACTACGGCCCGAAGATGACCACGGTGATGCTCCCCGCCTGCGACCCTGAGGTCATCGCCGTGGGCGCCATCGGCACCCTGGACTTCTCCGTCTGGGAGAAATCATCCCGGGGGCCTACGGTCGAGGGGGAAACCAAGCCCGATTTCGTCTTCTGGGGGACGGATATCAGGATGGCGAGCCACAAGGCCGACGACGCCTATGACGTCAAGTCGGGGACGAGCTTCGCGGCCCCGATGCTGTCCGGGCTTACGGGGCTGCTCTGGGAATCGGGGCGAAGGAGCTACGGCGTATTGTGGGAGTTCCGGTGGACGGCGGTCAGGGAGTTTGCCCCTTACATTTCTATCAAGCCCGAAGACGCTCCCCTGAAGAAAGACAACGCCTACGGCTACGGCCTGCCGGCGATGAGCTCTATGCTGGGGGAGATATCTCAGATAGCAGCTCCAACGAGTGATATGTCCGGCATCATGAACGCTTTTATGATGATGACCATGATGACCGGAATGGTAGGAGGTATATAGATGAACGGCAACGAATTCATCACATCCATAGTGGCGCTGGGCGGTGTGCCGCTGATACTGGGACTGGTCCAGCTTTTCAAGCCCTTTATTGCGGACACACGCTACTATCCGCTGGTCGCGCTGGCCTTTGGCCTGATCATCAACCTGGTAGCCGGCTGGGCGCTGGGAGCCACTGCGGCTACGGACTGGGTAACGGCATTATTCAACGGTATCATCGCCGGACTGGCCGCCAGCGGGCTCTACTCGGCCAGGTCTACCCTCCAGGAAGGGGTGGCAGCCGACAAAAGCCAGCGGCCGGGGGAAGGTGAAACTCATGAGACTGACTAAACATCTGGCAATCGCCCTGGAGACCGTCGGGTGCAGCATTACTCTGGCCGGTATCGTCACCGAGTGGGCCACCCGGGCGGATTATGCCTATTGCATCATCACCGGCGGAGCGCTGGTAGTTACCTTCGGCAGCATGATCTTCGCCAAGTGCGTGCGCTCCTGGAAAGATGAAAGCAAGGAGTAAGGAGATAATTTAAGTGGCACAGTACGCTGACATTATCGAGATAGTGGCACCGTCCGAAGCCGCCCAGGGAAGCCGGGTGGATATCACGGTGCGGATTAAAAACACCCACTCCTCGTCCATTGGCATCATGGTAGGCGGCGCCCTGGAGTATGGCGTCTCCCCCTGGCCGGGCATTGCCTTTCCTGACCCGAGCGCCAATGTCAACGCCGGCGTCACTCATTCTTTCAGCGGTTACTTCACCATGCCGGATAAGAAAGTGACCATCCATGCCTACAGCTACTGGTACGGAGCTGACAACTCCTGGCACTTCGATGATGAGATGACCAAGGTCGTGAATCTGGTTTCCATCCCGGCATCGCAGTTCGGCTCAATCGAAATCGTAAGTTATGCAAGGAGGTAATTTGATATGGGCGCAGTGTATTTACCATCGCAGTACGGTCTGTTGCTGATACCGCTGGCCAATGTCCAGGTGAAGGCCGGGGACAAGCTCCGGATTACCTGCCGGTACTCGCACTTCGGCAAGGCAGAAACCCAGACGCTGTATGCCGCCATCGGCAACTCGGGGTGGGCCGGCTTTGACGAGGTGCTGCATGCCTCGAAGAACATCAGCGTGCCCGAGGACACCAGCTGGAACTACCGCGAGGACTACGTGGATATCAGCATCACCACGGCTATCTCGGCCGGTTTCTACGACCTCTACGCCAAGATCGGCGGCACGATACCCAAGGTCATCTCGCCGACCCTGCTGGACGTCGTCGAGGTGCTGGCGGAAACTCCGGAGTCCCAGTTCGGCGAGATCAGCATTACCGGCTACACAAAGGTGTAAAGGATATGATCAGCAGTTTGGGCGTTTACAGGCCGGGTACCGGCTGGCTGGTGCCTCTTGAAGACAAGCTAACCTTGATGGCCGGCGATGTCCTGAGGGTGAGTGTCGCAGTGCCCTACAGGGGGCCAGCGTACGAGTTCACCCTCTACGCCAGCATCGGGCAGAAGGGCTTTTTCGGCTTTGACGAGATACTCAGCGCCAGGGCAAAGCTCTCCTGCCCCAACTCACCGGAGAACTATACCACGGTGACCGGAGAGGTGGACATTGAGATTATTGGCGCGGGTATCGCCGGTATCGGTGGCATTTCGGCTGGCAGCGACTACGACCTCTACGTGAAGGTCGAGGAAAAGCCCGAGGTAATGGCCGAGATAGACGACATCATCGATATTGCCGGCAGTGCCGCTCCCGATATGACAGGCATGCTCGGTATGATGATGCCGATCATGATGCTCGGCATGGTAATGCCGATGGTTACGGAGGGTATGGAGGAATAGTGCCTAAAGCATACCTGGAACCAATGGAAATAGAAAAGCTGGAAGAGGCGGCCGAGTATTTGAGGGACAAACTTCTTGTCCGGCTGCTCTTTCACCTCGGCTGCCGCATCTCGGAGGCGCTGGGCATCGCCGTGGGCGATATCGACTTCAACCAGGGCACGGTGACCATCCAGCACCTCAAGACGAGGATAAAGCTCTCCTGCCCTCATTGCGGCACCGGGCTGAGCAAGGCCGCCAGATATTGTCCGGGGTGCGGGAAGGCAGTGGCTAAAGCGCTGACCCAAGAGAAAGAGCACCAGCGTTTCCGCAAGCTGCCGCTGGATGAGACTTCGCTCGCCATGCTGAGAGAGTACGTCAGGCGCAGCGGGCCCGTCTCCAAGAACGACAAAAGTCATCTCTTCGGCATCAACCGCCACCGGGCTTGGCAGGTGATCAGCAACTGCGCCAAAAGGGCCGGGCTGCCCCGGCTCGTCAACCCGGAAACGGGCAAGGTGCATAACGTCAGCCCCCATAAGCTCCGTGATGCCTTCGCTGTTATGGCAGTCAAGCAAAACGACTCGGGGGATGGGATACGGATGCTGCAGGAGCACCTTGGTCATCAGAGCATCACCACCACGATGAAGTATCGCAAGGTATCGGGAGAGGAGCAGAAGGAGTGGTACCAGAAATTATGGGAAGGAGATAGCTGATGGCGGGACAGGCGATGGTAACCATACAGGATAAGCAGTGGCAGTGCGCCGTGGCGAATACGCCGCAGGAGCTGGCGAGCGGACTCAGCAGAGTGGAGAGCATATCACCCGGCACAGGCATGCTCTTCGACATGGGCTGGGACTATCCGGTTATCGACATCTATACGGATGAGATGCTCTTCCCCCTGGACATCATCTTCATCAACAGCGTCTACGGT
>ENA-OSEO01004577-OSEO01004577.1-sediment-metagenome-genome-assembly--contig:-NODE-4577-length-14295-cov-3.554438_pt1 | contig 14295 bp, 14 predicted proteins | sample MGYA00237883_ERZ534232 | MGnify/ENA metagenome assembly ERZ534232 | reverse complement strand
TGAAGTTCCCAGGTCTCCATCCTGTCTTGAACAGTCTCCATCCTCATGGAGGAGGAAACTTTCCCCTAGAGGTTATGTGCCGCATCAGCCGGCACGTTCCAATTCAGGGAGGTTAGTACGGTGCAACCGCGCGTGGATCAATCGGCCGATTCTCGATTGGCGGACTTGGAACCGCAAAAGACTGTCGCTCAGGCGGGCAAGGCCTTGGGATATCCGCAGATTCCGGGGGATAAATCTCCAGGAGGCGCGGTTCGAAAAGCTGGTGGCGCCAGAAGTTCAGGCATGAGCCCCAAGAAGCCGCTGGCGGGTATTGTCCTGGAATGTACTGAGCGGGGGAATATCCTCAAGGTTAGCCAGGACGATCTCGGCTTGCCCTCGGGAATCGTGCCGGGTGTTTCCTTGCTGAGCCTGGTGGATCGAGGCAATCTGGGCCAGGCTTTGGAGTTCATGGCCGAAGTGAAAATGAGCAATTGCCCGGTAAAGCCGATGGAAGGCGGCACGCCCGCCAGGGCGAAGATACCCAGGATCAGGCTCATGCTCAAGACCGGCGAGCGGCGCCAGAGCCCGGCTAACTCGTTGATCTTCAGATCCCGGCCGTCGGTGGCCACCTCGGAGAGCACCATGAAGACGGTGAAGTTCATCACCAGGTAGGCCAGGGCGTAATAGATGGCGGCAATATAGCCGGCTTCCTTGAGGGTGAGTATACCGATGAGGAAATAACCGGCGTGGGCGATGGAGGAGTAGGCCAGCAGGCGTTTGAAGTCCCGCTGGATGATGGCCACCAAATTCCCCAGGGGCATGGAGATGATGGAGAGGATGACCAGGGCCTTGGTAAAGCTGTAACCATAACCGGCGCCCAGAATCGCCAAGCGGAGCAGCAGGGCCACGGCCGCGGCTTTGGAGGCGGTGGCGATGAAGGTGGTCACCTGGTTGGCCGCCCCCTGGTAAACGTCAGGCGCCCAGAAGTGGAAGGGGAAGACGGAAAGCTTAAAGAAGAACCCCGCCATGGCCAGCAGCAGACCCAAGAGACCGATGGGACTGGAGGCCAGTTGGGGCAGCTTCGGCAGAATATCGGCCAGATAGGTGCTGCCCGTGGCCCCGAAGAGATAGCTCAAGCCGAAGAGCATCACCCCGGAAGAGACCGCGCCGATGAGGAGATACTTGATGCCCGCTTCCACGTCGATGCCGTCACCCCGCCGCAAGGGCACCAGGATATACAAAGAATAGGAAGAAAGCTCCAGGGCCACGTAGATGGTGAGAAGTTCCACGGAACTGACCAGGAGCATCATCCCGATGGTGGTGGTGGTGAGGAAGAGATAAAACTCGGCCTGGTCGCGTTCGGCGATCTGGGGCAGGTTGTGACAGATGGTCAACACCAGAAAGAAGCCCAGGGCCAGGGCGAATTTAAAGATCTGGCTGAAGAGATCCACCCGGTAGGCCTTGAAGAACAACTCCCCATGCTGGCAGAGACATAGGCCCGTGACCAGCAGTCCCCCTAAGCCCAAGGCCATGGCGATCTGGTAATCGGCTTTAGGCTCCGGCTTGCGTTTCAAGGTGAGGAAGAAGAACACCAGGGCCGCGCCCAAGTAGTAGAGTTCCGGTCCGAAGAGCATCACGTTCATCTTTTACATTCCCTGGAGGAAGGGGATTACCGCGGTTTTAATCATGCCCACCATGGTCTGGGGGAAGATCCCGAAAAAGACCAGGGTGGCGATGAGCATCATCCGGGGTAGACCCAAGAAGGGACTGACGTCCTCAAAGTGTTCAAACTTGGGATTAGGAGTATTAAAGAAGGTGGTTTGCACCACCCGCAGGGCGAAGAGGGCGCCCACTACCAAAGCGGCGATGGCCAGCAAGCCGTTGATCGGGAAAACCTTGACGGTGGCGATGAAGACCAGGAGCTCCGCCCAGAAACTGGCCATGCCCGGCACCCCAGCGCCGCAGAGGGCGGCGGTGATGAAGAAGGCCGAAGCTACGGGCATGATCTTGGAGAAGCCGCCCAATTCGTGAATATCCCGGGTGTGGGTGCGGTCATAAATATAGCCCACCGAGGAGAAGAAGAGGGCGGTCATAATGCCGTGGGCGAACATCTGGAAGACGGAGCCGTTGAGGCCGTCCACCGTGCCGGTGGCCAGCCCCAGGCAGACGATGCCCATGTGGGACACGGAAGAGTAACCGATGACGTACTTCAAGTCGGTCTGGGCCAGGCCCACGAAGACCCCGTAGACAATGCCCACGGTGGCCAGCAGCGCCATGAGTTGGGCCCAGTAATGAAAACCCTCGGGGCAGAGGTACATGGCCACCCTGAGGACCGCGAAGGAACCCAGCTTCATGAGCACGCCCGCGTGGAGCATACTCACCGCGGTGGGCGCAGCCACGTGGCCCACGGGAGACCATGTGTGGAACGGCCAAACCGCCGCCAACACCCCGAAACCCAGGAAGAGGAGGAGGAAGGCCGCCTTCTGAACCCAGGGGGAGAAGTGGACCCCGTGGAGGGCCAGCATGTTGAAGGTGTTGAGGCCGGAGGCGGCGTAGAGCATGAGGATGCCGGGAATAATGAAGCCGCTGCCCGCCATCAGGTAGAGGGTGAGCTTCATGGCCGCGTATTCTTTGCGGGTGGAGCCCCAGACCAGAATGAGGATGTACATGGGGACGACGGCGATCTCGTAGAAGAGGAAGAACATGAACATGTCATAGGACATGAAGACGCCGAAGACCCCGGTGACCAGGGCCAGGATCCAGATGAAGAATTCTTTGGTCCGGGTTTCCAACTCCCACATGGTGAGCACACCGGTGAAGATAACGATGCCGGTGAGCAGCAGCATGGGCGCGTTCAGGCCTTCCACCCCCACATGGTAGGCGATCCCGAAGGTCTTCACCATCTCGTACTTTTCGACGAATTGCAGGCCCCCCAGGCTCTTGTCATAGGCCACAAAGACAAAGATAGCCAGACCCAGGGAAATACCCGCGGCCACCAGGGAGACGGCCCGGATGAGGAACTTCTGCTCCTCCTTGAGCAACAGGAGGACCATCAGGCCCATCAGCGGCGAGATGAGCATGCACGACAATACCGGAAAAGTGGCAGCATGTTCGGTCATATCAGCGACCCATTAAGAGATATAGCCCGACCCCAGCCAGGACCAGGACCATGAAAAGCAGATTCAGTTGCACGAACGCAGTCTGGAGGAAAGACAGCAAGCGGCCGCTGCCGATGGTGGAGAAGGCCACCGCGTCGACGCCGCCGTCCACCACCCGCCGGTCGTTATAAGTAAAGATCCGGGAAAAAGTGCCGTAAATAACGGTGTTCAGGAACCAGCGCCAGAAATGGTCCATATACCATTTCTGGATGAAAAAATTCTCCAGGACCGGGACCTTCCTGATGAACCCCTGCCATTTGGCTGCAGGAGAGCCCCAGTCGAGCCAGGCCAGGCCGATGCCGGACAGGGCGCTGCCCACGGCCAGCACCAGGAGCAGATAGTTCATCTCGTGGGGATGGGATTCACCCAGCAAGAACTTCTCCAGTCCGGTCTGCATGAAGCCCAGCACGCAGGCAAACGCGGCCAGGACGATCAACGGGAAGGCCATGACCCAGGGAACCCCGTGATTGCCGTTATGGCCGCCGTGGTCATCATCGTGGGGGCCGTGCCCGTGGCCTCCCGGTTCCCGCACGTAATATTCTTTCCAGACCGGATTGTCATCCTTCCGGGGAAAGAGCATGACGAAGATTACCCGGAAGGTGTAATAGGCCGTGAGGAAGGCCCCGAAGAGCCCCAGGCCGACCCACAGCTTATTGGGCAGGTGCCACAACTGGGCCATGATGGCTTCCTTGCTGAAGAAGCCGGCAAAGGGGAAAATCCCCGCCAGGGCCAGGGCGCCGATGGTGACCGTGACCATGGGGATCATCAGTTTGCGGCCGCCGTCTTTGCTCATGACGAAGAAGTCATTGGTGCCGAAGTGGTGGATAAAGACGCCGGCACAGAGAAAGAGGAGGGCTTTGAAGGCCGCATGGGTGGTGAGGTGGTAGTAACCGGCGAATAGGGTGCTGCCGCCCAGAGCCGCGGCCGACAGGCCCATGGCCATGAACCCCAGCTGGCTCACCGTGGAATAGGCCCAGACCTGCTTGATGTCTTTGGCCACCATGCCGATGGTGGAGGAGAGCAGCAGGGTGATGGTGGAGATGACCAGCACCACGCTCATGGCGGTGGCGGAGGCGGCAAAGAGGGGGAAGAGCCGGGTAATCAGATAAATACCCGCGGCCACCATGGTGGCGGAATGGAGCAAGGCGGAAACCGGCGTGGGACCTTCCATGGCGTCCGGCAGCCAGACGTGAATGGGGAACTGGGCGCTCTTGCCGGCCACGCCGCAGAAGATCAACAGGGCGCAGAGGGTGACCTGGGCTTCCGATAACTTGTGGGTCAGCGCGGCGCCGTTGATATCAAAAATCCCCAGACCGGGGATATTGAGGTCCTTCATGAAGAAGGTGAGGAAGACCAAACCCATGAAGAAACCGATATCCCCGAAGCGGGTGACCACAAAGGCTTTCTTCCCGGCTTCGGACGCGGAAAACTTTTCGTACCAGAAGCCGATCAAGAGATAAGACGCCAGACCCACCAATTCCCAGGAGATAAAAAGCTGCAACATGCCGCTGGCTGAAACCAGGCTCAACATGGACATGCCAAAAAGAGACAGGTCGGCATAAAAACGGGCAAACCCCGGGTCCCCCTCCATGTAGCCGATGGAGTAAATCTGGATAAGCCAGGCGATGGTGGCGACGATGCACAACATCAAGAGGCTCACCGGATCGAGCAAGAAACCGAAGGGGACGATGACCGCGTCGGAAACCAGCCAGTTGACCTGGGTAATGATGGGCTTGGCCAGGGTGACGGCGTTGTGCAGCTTATAGAACAGAGACCAGGCCAGAATCAGGGGGATGGTGGAGCAGGTCAACGAAATGGCCAGGGAGAGCTTGTGCCTTCTCCAGGTAAAGATCATGATTACCGCGAAGGAGAGCAGCGGTAAGGCGACGATGAGGAAACAGGACAGGAAGATGGGATCGCAGGAGCCCATGATTAACCCCTAAGCTCCGTGGCGTGCTCGATGTTGATACTCTTGAGCTTCCGGTACACGGCCACGATGATGCTCAAGGCGATGGCGGCCTCGGCGGCGGCCACAGCCATGATGAACAAGGTAATGACCTGGCCCACCGCGGGGTGGGGGGCCAGGAAGCGGTTGAAGGCCATAAAATTGATGCTGGCGGCGTTGAGGATCAGCTCCACGGAGATCAGGATGGCGATCAGGGAGCGCCGCGCCAGCACCCCGTACAGACCGATGGCAAACAGCACCAGGGCCAGGTAGAGGTAGGTTTCCAAATGATTAAACACCAGCATCATGGACCTCGAAATTAAGAGCTGCCGCGGCCGCCCCGGGCGATGACGATGGCGCCCAGCATAGCCACTAACAAGAGTAAAGAGACCACTTCAAAGATCAGGGCATAATTGGTGAGCAGATAATGCCCGATGGTGGTAACGGACCAATCGGTGCTCCGCTGGGCCGCGGGGACCCAGGTGGTCTTTTTGGTTAAGAGGAACAAAAAGACGAAGATCAGGCCCGCGCCGGCCGCCGCGCCCAGGATTTTGGTGAGCTTCCGGGGGGGGCGGGGCAGGTACATGGGCTCGGAGAGCATGATGGCAAAGCAAATAGCGATGCAGATGGCTCCCACGTAGATGAGGATTTCCATCAGGGCCACAAAGGGGCTGTTAAGGTAGAGGAACAGCCCGGCCACCCCGATCAAGGCCAGGACCAATCCCAGGACGTTGTGGAAGATGTTGCGGGCGGCCACGGCGATCAAAGCGCCGACGATGGTCATCCCCACCACCATGAAAAAGGCGGCGGTGGCTACTCCCTGGGGGGTGAGAAAAGAGCCGAGGAAGTTCATTCTTTCACCTCTTCGCCGGCCTGGGGCTTTTTAGCGGCTGCGGCCGCTTTGGCCTTGGCCTCTTTGGCCGCAGCTTCAGCGGCAGCCGCGGCGGCGATCTCCTCCGCACTGGGAATGGCAGTGACGGGGAGGCCGGCGGCCGTCTGCCGCAGTTGCAGGATGACTAAATGGTCCAGGACCGCGTCTTCCCGGTGATATCCCGCCAGGCGGTACTCATCGGAGTACTCCAGGGCTGAGGTGGGGCAGACCTCGGTGCACAGGCCGCAGAGGCTGCAGTAATAATGCTCGTGGACGTACTTGGTGGCTCTTTTCTGCTTTTCCCCCGGAAACTTGATTCCTTCCACGGTGATGAGCTGGGAGGGGCAGATGCGGGCGCACATCTCACAAGCAATGCAGCGATGGGTCTGGGTCTCGGGATCGATGATGAGCCGGGGATAACCCCGGTATGCCGGGCTCATCTTGATCTTTTCCCGGGGGTATTGGACAGTGACGATGGGTTTGGTGAAATAGCGGATGGTGACCGCCATGCCCGCCAGCAGGCTCCAGAAACCCACCAGAATCTCTTTGAAGTAATTAATCATTGCGATTCAACCTTTATTACAGGCACGGTTCCTCAAAAGATTTTCAATGCCAGGGCGGTAAGCAGCAGATTGACAAAAGACAAGGGAATCAGGATCTTCCAGGCAAAGGTGACCAACTGGTCGAAACGCACCCGGGGAAAGGTCCAACGGAACCACATGATCAGGAAGATGAGAGCGTAAACCTTGAGCAGGAACCAGATCGCCCCGGGGAGGATGGGTCCGTGCCAGCCCCCCAGGAAGAGGACAGTGGCCACCGCGGAAACAATGAACATGTTGGTGTATTCCGCAAGAAAGAAGAGGGCGAAGCGCATGCCGCTATATTCTGTATGAAACCCGGCTACCAACTCGGATTCAGCTTCAGGGAGATCGAAGGGGGTCCGATTGGTCTCCGCGGTGGCGCAAATGATGTAAAGGATGAAAGCCAGGGGCTGCACTAAAATGAACCAATAGCGGCTCTGGGCGACGACGATATCCGTGAGCTTAAAGGAGCCCACCATGAGGATGACGCTCATGACGGTAATCAGCAGGGGAATTTCATAGGCGATATTTTGGGCCACGGAACGGATGGCTCCGAAGACCGAATATTTGTTCTTGGAAGACCAGCCGGCCATGAGGATGGCCAGGACGGAAAGGCTGGAGAAGGCCAGGATAAGGATGATCCCCACGTTCAGGTCCTTGATGACCATGGTCTGGGAGAAGGGGATCACCAGGAAGGTGAGGAGCACCGGCAGAAAGACGACGATGGGGGCCAGGTAATAGATGGGCTTATCCACCTCTTCCGGGGTGATGAGCTCTTTGCCCATGAGTTTCACCGCGTCGCAGACGGTCTGGATGGCGCCGTGGGGCCCCACTTCCATGGGGCCGGGCCGAAGCTGCATATGGGCCGCAACTTTGCGCTCCATCCAGATGAGGAACAAGGCGTTCACCGAGACCAGGGCGATGACGCCGATGAGCCCCACGATCATCCTGACCCCTTCACTTCCCAAAGAATGCGTTAGCACGTCCATAAGTAGCTCGCAGTAGGTCCTTACCGGTCGATTTCCGGAATGACCACGTCAATGGAACCGAGGATGGCCACCACGTCGGCCACCAGGTTGTCTTTGAAGCTCTCCACCATCAGGCTCAAGTTGGCAAAGGACGGCACCCGCAGTTTGATCCGGTAGGGTTTGACATCTCCCTGGCTGACGATGTAGATGCCGAATTCGCCCCGGGCGGTCTCCACCGCGGTGTAGACCTCGCCCTCCGGGGGCTTGATGCGCTTGGGCACCTTCTCGGCCATGATGGGGCCTTTGGGGAGCTTGTTCAAGGCCTGTTCAATGATACGGCAGCTCTGCTCCATCTCCCGGAGGCGGACGATGTAACGGTCGTAGATGTCACCGTTTTCGCCGATGGGAATCTCAAAGTGAAACTGGGGATAGGCGGAGTAGGGCTCGCTCTTGCGGATGTCGTAAGGGATGCCGCTGCCCCTTAAGCTGGGGCCGGTGATGCCGTAAAGCTGGCACTGCTCTTTGGTGAAGAGGCCCACCCCTTTGGTGCGGTGGATAAAAATGACGTTCTTGGTCACCAGGTTGTCGTAGTCCGCCCAGCGGCTGCGGAGGCGGTGGATGAAGGCCCGGGTCCCGGAGATGAAATCATCGTCGATGTCTTTGGGCACGCCGCCGAAGCGGTAAAAGCAATAAGTGAGCCGGGAGCCGGTGAGGCTGTCCAGGAGGTCCAGGATGTGTTCCCGGTCGTCGAAGCAATAGAGGAAGGGGGTGAAGGCCCCCAAATCCATGAGATAGGCGCCGAACCACAGCAGATGGGAGGTGAGGCGGTTGAGTTCATTGGTGATCACCCGGATGTACTCGGCCCGCTCCGGCACCTCCAACCCCAACAGCTTTTCCACAGCCATGCAATAGCCCTGGTTGAAGGCCAGGGCATGGAGATAGTCCACCCGGCCCATGTTGGGCAGGAACTGCTGGTAGTTGCGGTTTTCGGCCATGTGCTCGTGGGCCCGGTGGCCGTAGCCGATGACCGGTTCCGCGGCGGTGATGTATTCTCCGTCCATCTCCAGCAGAACCCGCAAGACCCCGTGGGTGCTGGGATGCTGGGGACCCAGATTGAGGACAAAGGTCTTTTCTTCGATGCTTGAGGTGATCATTTGGGCGCTTCCGCCTTTGCTTCCGCCTCGGCGGGGAATTCTTTCCGCAAGGGGTGAATATCGGCATCCTCGGGAAGCAGCAGGCGCTTCAGGTTGGGATGGCCGGCGAATTTGATGCCGTAAAGGTCATAGACCTCCCGTTCGTACCAATCGGCCCCGGGAAAGACGTGGCTGATGGTGGGGGCCTCAGCGCCATCGGGGAGGACGGCGTGGACCGCAGTGCGGCACAATTCATAAAAATTGGCGAAGTGATAGACCAGGGTGAAGGCTTCTCTGGAGGTGTGCACCGCGGTGAGGGACTCCAGGAAGCAGCCCTCCTTGAGCAGGGCCTGGGCCACCGCCGGCATCTGCTCGGGGGTGGCGGTGACCTCCAGGTGATAGCCGGTCTTGGCGTAGTCCCCGGGGGCTACCTTCTCCAGATTCAGGGGCGACAGGGCCTGGGGGATACTTTCACTTAACATCGCGGAACTTCCTCAAGCGGCCCCGTTTGGTGATCTTTTCTTCCAGGAGCAAAATACCCTCGATCAAGCCCTCGGGCCGGGGCGGGCAGCCGGGAACATAGACGTCCACGGGGATGATCAGGTCGGCTCCGGGCACAATGGCGTATTGATTCTCATAATAGAAGGGACCGCCGGAGATGGCGCAGTTGCCCATGGCGATCACCCATTTGGGCGCGGGCATCTGCTCATAGAGACGGACCACCGCGGGGGCCATCTTTTTGGAGATGGTGCCGGCGACGATCATCAAATCCGACTGCCGGGGAGAGGGCCGAAAGACCCCGGCCCCGAACCGGTCCAGATCGAACCTGGAGGCGCCCGCGGCCATCATTTCAATGGCGCAGCAGGCCAACCCGAAGGTTATGGGCCACAAGGAGTTGGCCCGGGCCAGGTTCAGGGCCTCTTCCAAGAGGCCGAAGTGGATTAAGGGTTCACCTGTTTTCGCTTCCAACTGAATACTCCTCTGCACCAGGCATAGACGATGACCAGGGAGAGAATGCCTATGAAGATGGTGATTTCGATTAAGTCCCGCCAGACGTAGCCTTTCCCGTAAGCCAGCAGCACCGGGAAGAGGAAGAGTACATCTACGTCAAAGGCCAGAAAGAGCAAGGCGAAGAGGTAGTAGATGACGGCTACCTGGATCCAGGCGCTGCCGATGGCCGGCATGCCGCATTCATAGACCGCATCCCGGGTGGCGCCGAAACTCTTGGGCGCGATGAGGAAGGCGATAATAAGGGGCCCCATGGCGAAAAGGGCCGCGGCCAGCAGGTAAACCAGAACGAAGGAAAAATCGCTCAAGGCTGCAGGGATTTCCAATGCCCTATCTCCTTGTGCTTTTTTTAACAAAACCTCCGTTTTTATACCGCCTTTGAAAAAACTTAGTCAAGGGTTTTTTTCTGTACACCTGGAAAAATCCTGCAATAGGGTGTGAAGAGGATGACTATTCCCGGGATGGGCAAATCCCGGTAGTCTACGAGATATATCTTTAAATGTCAGCTAAATATGCTTATAAGAGATGCCGGTTACGCGGGCTGAAGAGGCAATTTTGCTGGAGGCGTATTCTAACCCATGGCCTCCTGGGGAGGAGCAGGGACAACTGCCGGAAAGATGATCTTAATACCGTTTTCGGTTTTCAGTTTTCGGTTTTCGGTAGAAAGACATCAAATTATCCATAAATTATAAGTTAATTTTGTTGCAGCAGAAACTGAACTTGGTATTAAGCCGTGGTTGGCAGCATAAAGGCCGGGAGTCGAGAAGAAGATAGTTTTGTTATCGAGAATTCTTATCGCTAAAAGCACCGATGTGCTAAACTCCGCCAGCTCAAATTTCAAGTTTTTCCTTAAGAGCGCCGACCGGTAAGCGAACTTGGCGTTAACGCGGAAAAATAAAAGGCCATGAAGCAAATTCTGAAAAAAATGTCCACCAAAGTCTGGGCCGTTCTTTTCCTGATGATCTGGCTTTTTCCGGCTTCGGTCCCGGCCGCGCCCACTACTGCCACCCAGGCCCGCCGGGTGGTCCAGGGTTGGCTGGCCCGGGACGCCCAACCCCTGGGCACCATCCTGGGCCGGGAAGTGAGAGAGGTCCAATCCTTTCCGGATGAGCCACAAGGAATCACTTACTTTGTCGTTTATCTGGAGCCCCAGGGTTTTGTCATCGTTCCCGGTGACGACCTGGTGGAGCCGATCATTGCCTTTGTCCCCCAGGGGAAATATGATTCCTCTCTTAAAAATCCCTTGGGGGCGATGGTGAGCCGGGACGTGCCCCAGCGGCTGGCCCGGGTCCGGCAGGCCGAAGCCCGGGCCCAGGTGGAAAAGGTCCCTTTTCAGCCCACAGGTTCCCAAGAGCAGGCCTTAAGCAAATGGCAATCTTTGCAAAGCCAGGGGATGGAGTCCGGCCTCCTGGAAAACCAGGGGCAAGAGTCCGGCCTCCCCGCGGTTTCCGACCCCCGGGTGGACCCCCTGGTGGCGACCCGCTGGTCCCAGGACCGGGTGGCCGACTCGCCTACGGGTAAGGCTTGTTACAATTACTATACTCCACCGTATGCCGCGGGCAGCGCCAGTAATTACCCTTGCGGCTGTGTGGCCACGGCCATGTCCCAGCTTATCCGGTATCACCAGTTTCCCCTGGCCGGGGTGGGGACCGCGAAATTCACCATCAAGGTGGATGGCCGGGAGAAGCTGGAAGCCCTACGGGGCGGAGATGGGGCAGGGGGGGCGTATAATTGGGACAAAATGGTAGCGGTTCCAAACTCTTCCTCCACGGACGACCAACTTCAGGCCATCGGCGCCCTGGCCCATGACGCCGGGGCCGCCATCAAGATGGAATATACCAGCAGTGAGTCGAGCGCTTATACTTCGGATGTTGGTCCGGCCTTAATCAACACTTTTAAGTATAGTAGTGCCATCGTGGCAGGGGCCAAGGATAGTATCCCCATCGCCAGCCTCCTGGCGATGATCAATGCCAATCTGGATGCCACCTGGCCGGTGGAATTGGGTGTTTCCAAAACAGGCTCCGAGGGGGGACACGACGTGCTGGCCGACGGCTATGGCTACAATTTATCCACCCTATACCATCATCTCAACATGGGCTGGAGCGGCGCCTATGATGCCTGGTACAATCTGCCCGATGTCGATCTCCCCTCCCCCGATAACTACGACCTGGTGCAAGATTGTGTTTATAATGTTTATACCAGCGGCAGCGGGGAGATTATCAGCGGGCGGGTGACGGCCGGGGGCCAGCCCGTCAGCGGGGCCGCGGTCCAGGCCACCCGGAACGGCGGGGGGACGTACGCCGCCACCACCAATGCCCGGGGCATTTATGCCCTGGCCAAGGTACCGTCCGCGTCCACGTATACCATTCAGGTCACCAAGGCCGGCTATGGATTCCGGCCCCGGGTGGTGAACACCGGCACCTCGACTAACCTCACCAGCATCACCGGCAATCTCTGGGGGGTTAACTTTACGGCAGTATCTAAAACCCTGTCCGGTGTTCTGGAGTTGCTCCTCATGGAATAGCCTCAAGGCAGGGGCGTGGTAGTGTAGGCGATATCGGCTTCGGCTGAATGATAGGGACGCAGGGGCTTGCCCTGGCGCACGTCTTCCACCCAATCGGGGTTTAAGAGGATGGACTTGGCGCTGAGGGCGATATCCGCGTCTTTAAGGGCCATCTCCGCGGTGGCCCGGTCATAGATCTTGCCGCAAATCATGATCGGCAGGGAAGTGGCCTCCCGGGTGAGTTGGGCGATATTGCGATCCGTGCCGAAGGCCTTAGTTTGAAAATCGTAGGCGGACACGGATATGGCGTCCAGGGGTTCCTGGGACAAGGAGGTGATGATCTGTTGGTATTCCTCTTTAGTCCGGAAGAGGGAGACGTCCATATCCACCACCCCCCAATCGGAAATCCTGAAGGTTAATAATTTGTCCGCCGGGATGACCGGGGCCACCGCCTGGATGATTTCCTGGGCGAAGCGGTAGCGGTTGGCCACTGTCCCCCCGTAGGCATCGTGACGCTGATTGGTGTAGGCCGAGAGAAACTCGTTGATGAGATAGCCGTGGGCTCCGTGAATTTCCACGCCGTCGAAGCCGGCATTGATAGCGCCTTTGGCCGTCTCCACAAACCCGAGGATGACGTGCCCGATATCGAAGAGGCTCATCTCGTCGGGCACCGGGTAGGGTTTGCCGGTGAGCGGGTTGAGATCCCGGGGGATGAGGGGGCTGGGGGCGATGATCCGGCCCGCGGGATTGATTTCCGGCCAGGCCACCCGGCCGCAATGGAACATCTGCATGATGGAGACCGCGCCCGCGTCCCGGATGGCTCGCACCACCGGTTTCCAGGCCTCGATCTGCCTCTGGGTCACCAGGCGGGCCTGGCCCGGGTACCCTTGAGCGCTTTCGTAATCGGTGACAATGGCCTCGGTAAAAATAAGGGCTGCGCCGTTTCGGGCCCGGCGCACCAGGAATTCCAGGACGTCTTCCCGGGGGATGCTGTCCTTCACCGAGGACATGCGGGTCATGGGGGCCACCCCCAAACGGTTTTTCAGCCGGAAGCTTTTCAAGGTAAAGGGGGAAAAGATGGGGTCGGTATTCAAGTTAAACCTCCTCTGGCTTGCGTTGGCGGTGGGGGCAGCGCTATAATCAGTTTAAAAATTTATTCATTTTAATCTAGGCACACCATGGCTAACTGGCAAGACTTGACCATGCCGGATTTCGAGGCGGCCCGGGAAAAGAGACGCACGGTCATCATCCCGGTGGGCTCCCTGGAGGAGCATGGCCCCCATCTGCCCCTGGGCACCGATCTGTTCCACGCCCTGGAGTTGGCCCGGCGGGTGGCCGAAGAGACCGGGGCGCTGGTGGCGCCGCCGCTGTTTTACGGGGTCTGCCGCTCCACCCGGGAGCATCCGGGCACGGTGAGTATTTCCGGGGACACCCTCCGGGCGCTGGTTAAGGACCTGGGCCGGGAGTTTATGCGCCAGGGTTTGGTAAATCTGGTCATCATCAGCGGCCATGCCGGGGGCACTCATATGGCCGCACTCCTGGAGGCGGGGGAGAGCCTGCTGGAGGAACTGCCGGACGCCCGGGTGGCGGTGGTCAATATCCTGGACCTGCTCCGGGAGGTGCTAACCGAGAAGCCGGAATTGGTAAAGACCAAGGGGGACGCCCACGCCGGGGAGGTGGAGACCGCACTGATGCTGGCCGTCCATCCCCACCTGGTGAAAGGCACGGCCCCGGCGGAATGGCCCGCGTTTCCCAAATACATCCTGGTGAGGGACAAAAGGCGCTTTTGGCCTGGAGGGGTCTGGGGAGACCCGGCCAAAGCCGGCGCGGCCCAGGGGGAAGAGATTTTGCAGGCCGAAGTGCAGCGTTTGCGCCAGGTGCTCGCCGCCCTGGAAAAAGGCGGTTTTTAATTTCCGGTTTACAGTGAGGGGTGTCTTGGATAAAATAATGTGCAAAGGTTGCGTGGAAGTATCAATAACTATAAAATACAATGTGTTATGCTGAAAAACGATTGCCAAAATGTGGGTGAGAGGGGCTGCTGCAGGCTAATTGTGATTAATCCGTAATTTGTTCACTTTTTCTTGACTTTTTGTTCCAGGTGTTCTACGGTGCCCGTTGGAAAAGAAAATCGTTTCAGGGAAGAAAAATC
>ENA-OSEO01004576-OSEO01004576.1-sediment-metagenome-genome-assembly--contig:-NODE-4576-length-14295-cov-4.085666_pt1 | contig 14295 bp, 13 predicted proteins | sample MGYA00237883_ERZ534232 | MGnify/ENA metagenome assembly ERZ534232 | reverse complement strand
TTTGCCCCCGTAGCTCAGTGGATAGAGCAATGGATTCCTAATCCATGCGCCGCAGGTCCGATTCCTGCCGGGGGCACCATCATATCAGGGGGGTAGCCGATTGTGGCTGCTTCTTGTTCCGTCTCTGTGTATGAATCTGTGTGAGGCTTTCGGCTGGGGAAGTTTTTATGGCATCAAGAAAAAACTTCGTTTAAAACGCACCACGGTTCGCCATAGAGGTATTTCCATACGGTTAAGGCTTCTGTTCGGCGCCAACATGCGCTACGCCACTCCCATGGCCTACAAAACCAATCTGCATCAGATCAAATTTCCAGTTTCACACCGACTTCAATGACCTGTTCTGCCGGCAGATTAAAAAATAGGGCGGCATCGGTGGCGTTGCGGGACATGAAAAGAAACAGGCTCGCACGCCAGCGCGCCATGGCGGATTTTTCAGCGATGACCAGGCTCTCACGGCCGATATAAAAACTCGCTGTTTTCAGTTCCAAATCCAGACCCTGTCCACGCGCCAGTGTGAACACATCGTCAATCTGGAGAAATTCCATGAACCCATAACGAACTTCGAGCCGATGAAATCCGCCGCCAAGTTTTTCGGTACGGATTTTTTCAAAGTTAGGCACCCGGGGGATGTCTTCCACCCGAAAATGCAGCAAAACAGTCCGATTGTGCACGACTTTGTTGTGTTTGACATTCTTGGCCATGGCCACGGGTGTGGCATACGGATTGCCAGTTAAAAAGACGGCGTCTCCTTCAATTTTTGTCGGCGGATGGCTGGAGAGGTCCACGATAAATTGGTGAATCGGCGGCATGCTTCGGCGCAGTTGGTCCACAAGAATGCGGCGCCCCTTGGCCCACGTCAGCATCATCGTAAAGAATGCCGCACCGATAACCAGTGGGAACCAGGCGCCGTGAAAGATTTTGCTGATATTGGCAGCAAAAAACGGCACATCCACAAGAAAAAACAGCGCCGCCAGCGGTGCCGCCCAGATTAGCGGCCAGCCCCAGCGTTTTCGGGCCACAAGAAAAAACAGCATTGTGGTAATCAGCATCGTGGAGGTAACCGCCACCCCGTAGGCGGCGGCCAGCTTGCTGGAGGACTGGAAACCGATTACCAGCGCGATGGTACAGACCATGAGCATCCAATTGACCGGGGCAACATAGATCTGGCCGATTTGCGTTGCGGAGGTGTGCTGGATGTTTAAGCGCGGCAGATACCCCAACTGGACCGCCTGCCGGGTAAGGGAAAAAGCGCCGCTGATGACGGCTTGGGAAGCGATGATGGTCGCCAGGGTGGCCAATACCACCGTAGGCACAATGGCCCATGAGGGCACCATGGCGTAAAACGGATGGCTCGCCGCTTCGGGGCGGTTTAGCAGAAGCGCTCCTTGTCCGAAATAATTCAGCACCAGCGCCGGAAAGACCAGGACGAACCAGGTCAGGCGAATCGGCCGGACGCCAAAATGCCCCATGTCGGCGTATAACGCCTCGGTCCCGGTAACGACCAGAAAAACCGCTCCCAACACCACAAACCCATGCAGCTTGTTGAAAATCAGAAACCGGAAAGCATGCCACGGAAAAACCGCCGATAATACTTGCGGTGTTTGAGCGACCTGAACCGCACCGGTTATCGCCAGAAAACACAGCCAAATCAGAATCACCGGACCAAAAAGGCCGCCGACCCTCGCTGTACCGCGCCGCTGGATCAGAAACAGGCCAAAGAGAATGGCAATCGTCATAGGGATAATATAGGGGCCGAATACAGGGGTGATGATGCCGATGCCTTCCACAGCGCTTAAAACGGATATGGCCGGCGTGATCATGCCGTCCCCATATAGCAGACACGCCCCAAAGAGACCCAAGGCGATCATGCCCAGTCCCCGCCGGCCTTGAGAAGGTGTGCTTTGTCCGTGAATCAGGGCGGTCAGGGCGATGACGCCGCCTTCCCCTCTATTGTCTGCCCGAAAAACGAATATCAGGTATTTCAACCCCACGATCATAACCAAGGTCCACAACATCAGGGAAAGGATTCCCAGTACATTTGCAGGACTTACAGCAATGCCGTATTCACCGTGGAAACATTCCCGGATAGCGTATAACGGGCTGGTGCCGATATCCCCAAAGACCACGCCCAGTGCCGCCAATGACAGCTTCATGAGACGCACATTGACTTTGGAGGGAGCATCTTCAGAGATATTTTTTTTGCTATTTTTCATTGTGATTAAGCTCACTGAGGGTTTATATATTGCTGCCCGTTTGGATAGGCAAAAAGTTTCGAATCATTGTTTTACGTAGCTCAAGCATGGCTATCGTAATCTTCAGCAAACAAACCGATCCATAAGGGAGTCATGCCTGCCATACTTCGGATGCAACCCAAATGAAATTTCAGCAGAAATTTAGAATTTAGAGATGTTCCCTATCACAGATAAATTTAAATCACAACATATTGAATTTTATTGGTAGCTTAGATGGAGTGGTGGAGTGGTATTGTAATATAATTACCGTTACCCTTTCAGTATCTCGTCAAAACGAATTTTCTCATCCATGATGTTGTATAGACCCATTAAAATCCCGGATGACCCAGTTTATCAACACCTCACCTTTCTAAATATTTATTGACAACACCAGTCGTACTTGTTACGAGATTCTTTCGTTATGTATAAAATAACACAACAAGGGCCAAGAACGGAATTTTATAATAGGGATCTACGATAGTTTTTAGGGTTAAATATTTTGAAAAATTTCATGAGTAGTATGTTGACATAGAAAATTTAATAAAGGAGGTTTTAAGATGATGACAAAATTGATGATTAAGAAAGTATGCATTGTTCTTTTGTTGCTGGTGGCTTTTCAATTGCCCATAATTGCAGGGGCCGAACCCAGCGGGAAACTGGTCATGTTTCATGCCGGCAGTTTGTCGGTACCGTTTGAAGCCATGGAAAAAAATTTTGAAAAGATGTATCCGAAAGTGGATCTTCAGCGTGAAGGCAGCGGCAGCCAGCAGGCCGCCCGCAAAATTACGGATCTGAAGAAGCCCTGTGACATCATGGCATCGGCGGACTACACCGTTATTGATAAGCTTTTAATTCCCGCGGCTGCAGAAATGAACATCCGTTTTGCCACCAATCAGTTGGTGCTATGCTATACGGAACGGAGTAAATATGCCGCCGAGGTCAATGCTAATAACTGGTATGAAATTCTGCAACGAAAAGGAGTGGTCTGGGGGCATTCCGATCCCAATCTGGACCCCTGCGGCTATCGCTCCCTGATGGTCATCCAGTTGGCTGAAAAATATCATAAAATCCCCGGCCTTTATGATAAAGTGATTGCCAACCGACCCAAGGAAAACATCCGGCCTAAATCCGTGGAGCTAATTTCCCTGCTTCAGACCGGCAACATGGATTATGCTTGGGAGTATCGTTCGGTGGCTGTCCAGCATAAACTCAGATATGTCGTGCTTCCCGATGAAATTAATCTCGGCAACTACAAGCATGACAAGTTCTATGAACAGGCCAAGGTCCAGGTTACTGGGAAAAAACCGGGAACATTTATGACCATGACAGGGGGATCTGTCACTTATGGGATTACGCTGATAAAAAATACGCCTAACAGGGAGGCTGCAATTGCCTTTCTTAAATATGTCCTCGATCCCAAGGGCGGGTTAAAGGTTCTGGATGAAATGGGACAGCCGCCGTTCGTGCCGTGCAGGGTTCCGACTGCCGCAATGAAGGACCTGCTGCCGAATGAATTGCAAAAATTCGTGGAAGTAAAAAATTAAATGAAGCTGCAAACCATAAAAATCAGGGAGCCGTTTTTCTGGTTTACGGTTTCTTGCAGCGCCATTATTCTGGCGTTTATCCTGATCCCCTTGATCGAGCTCATGACGGCGCCCTCAGCGGATGTGCTCCTGGAAACCCTCAAGGACAGGGATGTGGTGCGGTCGATCTGGTTGAGTATATATACCTCCGGATCGGCCGCACTGATCTCCTTTTTCTTTGGCACGCCGCTGGCCTTTATGCTGGCGCGTTCAGAATTTAGAGGAAAACGCTTTATTGAAAGCATCATCGACCTGCCGATCGTTATTCCCCACCCGGTCATCGGAATAGCCATTCTCAGTGTCGCCGGTAAAAATCACCTTCTGGGCCGATGGATGGAGGCGCTCGGCATCCGTATAATGGGAAGCCCCACCGGCATCATTACCGTTTTAACATTTGTGGGGCTTCCTTTCTACATCAATGCCGTAAAAGACGGCTTTGAAGGGATTCCGCAGCGGCTGGAAAATGTTTCCAGAAGCTTGGGAGCGTCCATGTTCAGTACCTTTTTTCGAATTACGTTCCCCCTGGCTTGGCGCAGCATGGTCGTCGGGTTTATCATGTGTGGCGCTCGCGCCATCAGCGAATTCGGCGCGGTAGTCATCGTTGCCTATCACCCCATGATCGCCCCGGTGATGATTTATGAACGCTTTGAAAGCTACGGCCTCAAATATTCCCAGCCGATAGCCGTCTGGCTGGTGGCTATCTGCCTGCTGCTGTTTTTTCTGCTGAGGTGGGTGGCCTTATCCAAGCCCCGGGAAGCATGATAACCATAGCCCATCTTCATGTTCATTTGTTAAGCTTTGATTTGATCGATATTTGTCTGCATATCGAAGCAAACGAATTTTTTACTCTGATAGGCCCCACCGGCGCCGGAAAAACCGTTTTACTGGAGGCCATCGCCGGCCTCACACCTGTGCAAAAGGGGCAAATCATTATTCAAAACCGTAATGTTACGTCCCTGACGCCTGAAAAGCGAGGCGTCAGCATTCTTTACCAGGACCACGCCTTATTTCCGCACCTATCGGTCATAAATAACATAACCTATGGACTTCGCTATCATCCGATTGATGAAAAACGAGCTCGCCAAAGGATTCAGGAATTGATTGAACTGTTGAATCTCTCGCACCTTCTCAAGCGCCTGCCGGCCCATTTGAGCGGAGGTGAAAAACAACGGGTCGGGTTGGCGCGCGCGCTGGCGGTCGAGCCCCAGGTCCTTTTGCTGGATGAACCTTTTTCGGCACTCGATCCGAATTTTAAGGCGGACATACGAAATTCACTCAAAAGCCTTCACCAGAATTCAACCGCCACCTTCCTGATGGTGACTCACGATTTTGCCGATGCGCTTTCCCTGGCCGACCGATCGGCTGTAATCCATCAGGGCCGTATTGAACAGTCAGGCAAAATCGAAGATATTTTCGAAAAACCCGTTTCTCCTTTCGTAGCCGATTTCGTCGGTATGAAAAACCTTTTTCCGGCGGTATTGAATGGCACTGTCGCTTCTCTTGGCAGCCTGAAAATCAAGCTGTCTCAAAAACCGTCCGATCATAGCCGGTCAATCGCCATCCGTCCCGAAGAGATCATTTTGACTAAAAACCCCAGCTCTTCCGGCAGCTGGAATGTATTTAAAGGGAGTGTGGCCAAGATTATCCCTCAGGGGTTTATTTATGAAATTCATGTCGATGTCGGCCATATCATCTTTAAGGCCATGGTCGGCAAGAACACGCTTTTTCAGCTTGGTTTAACGGAAGGTTCGGACGTGTACATATCCTTCCGGCCGGAAGCGGTTCACAGCTTATGAGGGATAAGTGGTAATTCTTTAAGCCGGAAAGGACCGCGCAAACAGATTTTCGACTTCGGTCGCTACATGAGACAGCAACTCGCTGAATTTACTATTTGACTGAGACTTCACCGTTTTTATTCTTATGGCGCAAGGTTTATCTCCTAAACTACAATCCATATAATTTTTTTCGAAACAGTTTTTTTTTGCGATATATTTTTCTTGACATAACGCAAAGCCGACGGTAATTAAAAGTGCGCTTTATGTAATATTATACATACCGATTTGATTCGATCATTTTATGCCCCCTTAAGATTTAACGCCGACTCTGTTTGTATCGATGCATAACACATAGAAGGAGGAAAAATATGAAAAGCAACAAAATTTTATGGTTCATGGTTTTGGGGGTCGTTTGGATGTTTGCCATTTCGACTGTTGCCCTGGCAGCCTATAGCGCCCATCAGAACGACCAGGATGTCACTAATTTTTTGACGGTCTATCCCTTCGCCAAATCCACCAAACTCGATGACTGTGCGCTTTGCCACAAGGGAGGTCAGATCGGCACTAGAACCTACGGCAGTTGCGATTATTGTCACCAAATTTATAAAACCCAGCCGCCTCATGGAAACATTCTGGACACGTTAAATTCATATGGCCAGGATTATAACAGTAGGGGAAAAACCCAGGACGCCCTCATGGAAATTGAAATGTGGAATTCCGACATGGATAGCCACACCAACATTGAGGAAATCCAGGCACTCACCTTCCCGGGAGATGAGCACGATTATCCCGGCCTGGTTACGGCCCCGGCCGTCGGAATGAATCTGGAGCGGATTCTCAGACTGCCCGACCATAGTCAATTTCTCCTGTTGAACGCTTCGAACAGCCAGGACTTTTACGCCCGCTATCGTGGCGTCAAAATGAGGGATCTTCTGAAGTACGCAGGTGTTAATAAAGAGGCTACCCATATTACAGTCTTTGCTCCTGACGGCTTCAGCCAGATCTTTCCCATCGATGTTCCGGATCCTCAAACAGACCCTGATACGATACAGTACGATGTCATGGGGCCTTATCCCTATGGCACCTTTCATGGCGGGTTGGACTTTGTCGACTATCCGCCCATTCCCCTCTATCTCGATGACGGTGATCGCATCCCCGACAAGCTTTATATGCTCCTGGCATACTTGAGAAACGGGGATCCCTTGACGGTCGGCCGGTTTAATCCGTTAACAGGCAAGTTGGATGGAGAGGGCCCCTACCGGCTGATACCTCCCCAAAAAATTGCCGGAAGTCCTGACCGCTCCTGCAGAGACCTGCCAATCGGGGACGATTGGGATTGCAATGATGAAAAGAACCATAACGCCGGGGCTTCCGCCCGGACGGTCGCAGCCATCCGCGTGGATCCGCTTCCTGCCGGAACTACCGATTTCAACTGGTATGAAGGCGGATGGAACCTGGTCGATCGCGCAAAACTGGTGATTTACGGCGCCATCGATCCCCGAACATATCCCGTCAAAGGCAAGGTTTCAGATATCGAGGGAGACCCCATCGCAGATGTCAAAATTAGTTTTTCGCTGCTTTCCCTCGGGCAGGTGGGCGAGGTTGCCACATCTTTGGGCAATAATAGTTCAAAAAAGAAACTTGCGGGTGGAAAATTTTACGCGGATCTTCCGGCAGGAGAATATACGGTGGTTCCTTCAAAGGACGGCTGCTCCTTTACTCCCGCGTCTGTGTTAATCAGTCTTCCCGAACCGGGATGTGATTCTAACTGCGATGATCGTGACGAAAAGGGCTGCCGAAATCATCTCAGCCGCAGTCCGGATAGCGAAATAAATATTATCGGTGCCTGTTTGCAGTAAACTTCCCGAGAGTCCTGCCTGGCAGGACTCTCCTTTTATTGATCAGTTACTCAGTGGGGTTTTCGCAGGAATGCGGATTCCTTCAAAGCTTATAATTAGCGGCTTAGGTATTGGTCTTATGGTTCCTGCCGGAAGCGTTTGCAGAGTGAATGGGGACGGCTACGCAAATCCATTGCTCGATTTTAATATATCGCTGAATGATTGCCTCGTTTCAGAATTAAACGAAAATTATATCGAAACTAAAATCGATGAACTTGAAGAAATCGGAGATTTGGGAAGTATTTATCAGTTGACCCTTGCGCGAATAACTGAACTGGCATTGATATGTGCCGGCAACTATGCGGACAACATGGAATTTTCAGCAGCCGGCGACCTGTTGGTAAATCCTAGGCAGATACATATTCTTATGGAAGGCTTCAAAGAACCCATCCTCAAAAACCGGCATTTGGGCTTAACGCAGCAGCTAAAGTCAGAAACAGAGACGCATGCCGAAGCGATTCTATGGCTAAGCCGCCATACCGAGCTGAATATCATTGAGCAGCCCCTGCTGCCGGATCTATATGATCGCTTAAAAAACTTCGAAACGATTTCATCAGACTATCTACAATCGATTGATCGGCGCATGAAAAAAATTGCAGATGTAATCGGATTTTTATCCGCCTGCAGGCTTCCCGAACCCGACATGTTTTACAATATGAAACAATGGACATCAAAAGCCGAAGTTGATTTTATCTGCGCCAATCTATGTGAGTTCAGTCACGATCTGTTTTTTGAGCTGGGCAGTGACATACTGCGTCTGATCGAGGACGATCAGAATAATAGCCGATTCATTCGTTCTATACACTAAACTTCAACCAGATCAGGAGAATAGAAATGAAACGCAATAGGTTACACCCGTTGATAAAATGGCTGCTTGTTCCCTTGCTGCTGACCGTTTTCGCCACGGTTACGCTTGCACAAGACGAATGTACGGAACGCTATGGAAACGGTTCCACGACTATTCGTCTGGCTACCGGCAGCCCCGGCGAACTGGGCTTGCTAAAGGTGGTCGCAGACGAATTCAACAAGAAGAATCCGACCGCCCTTTGCTGGAAAAAGGCGGGCTCCGGGGCTTCCCTGAAGCTGCTTAAGGAAAAAAAGGCGGATTTGATCATGGTGCATGCGCCTGAGGCCGAAAAGCAAGCGGTTAAAGAAGGCTGGGCCATCAAGGGAAATCTGATCGGATCAAACGAATTTTACATCTTCGTTATATCCGCCGAAGGTCAAAAGATCATCGGCAGTTATGGCGCCGATTTATACGGCGAAGGAATTTACAATGACGCCGCTTATGCCGAGCAATACGACCATTGATACGGCCGACCGGCTCGTATCATATTATTATAGGTTAAAAGTCATTATAAGTTATTATAAGTAGTCTTTGGTGTATTTATGTTTTTTTGAATTAAAATATTGACAACAGACGTTCCTTTATTTAATTAAAATATATATCGATTGGGGTAATCAATAGAACCCGACCCTTTTGGAAGAAAATCCGTGTGCCTGAATGGGTTTGGTTTCTTTGAGTATGAAACAGAGGAACGTTGCAATGAGCCAGCTGCTGAGCACAAAAGAAGTTGCTCAATTTTTAAACATTAATGAAAAGGTGGTCTATAGTCTTATTTCTGAAAAAAGACTGCCGGCAACCAAAGTTACGGGAAAGTGGCTGTTTCCAAAAAACCTGGTGGAACAGTGGATCGAGGCAAATACGATCAATTATCCTTCAAGCTCAGATCGCCCCTCGGTATCCGAATCCGTACTCATCATAGCGGGTAGTAATGATATCTTACTGGACCGAATGATGTCGCTCTATAATGCGAATTTCCCAGAGAAAATTGCTGTTTTCGGCAACCTGGGAAGTATGGGGGGAATGCAGGCGTTGCGGCAAAATTTCTGTCACATCGCTTCCAGTCATTTGCTCCAGGGAGATGGAGACGAATATAATTTTGAATTTGCCGGACGTGAACTTGAACGCATGCCGGCGATTGTGAATTTCTGCAAACGCGAGCAGGGCATTCTGGTAAATAAGGGAAACCCGAAGAAAATCAAGGCGGTTTCGGATCTTGCCCGACCGGGAATCCGCATTGTCAATCGCCCTCTGGGAACCGGTACGCGTTTATTATTGGATCAGGAGCTGAAAAAGGCCGCCGTGCCCGGCGATAGAATTGATGGATACAATCACACGGCCCCCCGCCACCTGGATGTCGGACTTGAGATACTGGCCGGCCGGGCAGATGCCGGTCTCGGCATCCACGCGGTTGCCGGCCTGCTGGATCTCGATTTTTTACCGCTCTGCTGGGAACGCTATGATCTGATGATCTTTAAAGAGCGGTTTTTTAGTGCGAACGTGCAGCAGTTTTTAGGACTTATCCACGAAGAGCAATTTCTACCCCTTGCTGAATCGATGAAAGGATATGACACCGGCCTTAGCGGACGGATGCTTTTTCCAAAAAACGACCTAAAAAAAGAAGAAATAAACCAAGTTCAGAACAGCGAAAGGAGAAAAGAATGAAACGGTTATGGGTTGCAGCAATTTGTTTAACGTTAGTTGTTTGTTTCTTGCCGGAAGGGTCTTTTGCACAAGAAAAGACCCTGTTAATGGCAACGACCACGAGCACGGACAACACCGGCTTGTTGGATTATCTGATGCCGAAATTCAAAGAGAAAACCGGAATTGAGGTTAAGTGGACGGCAACCGGTACCGGCAAAGCGCTCAAAATGGGAGAGAACTGCGATGTGGACGTTCTGATGGTTCACGCGCCGGCAGCCGAGAAAAAATTTGTCGGCGACGGGTTTGGTGTTGATCGCCGTGAAATCATGTATAACGATTTTGTGATCATCGGTCCTGCCGCAGATAAAGCCGGAATCAAGGGCAAACCCGTTAAAGATGCCCTGGAGACGATTAAAGCAAAGGGTGCCGTCTTTGCCAGCCGGGGTGATAAATCCGGAACGCATCAAACGGAGCTTTCCCTGTGGAAGGCAGCAAATCTGACGGTCCCGGAAAAAGAAAGCTGGTATGTTCAGACAGGTCAGGGAATGCTGACAACCATCAATATTGCGGCGGAACGCAGTGGGTATACGATGACCGACCGCGGTACCTACATTAAATATGAAGACAATTTGAAAGGGAACCCACCGCTTAAAATCCTGGTGGAAGGCGACGCCCCATTGTTGAATCAATACAGCGTGATTGCCGTCAGCACAAAGCATTGTCCCAAGGCAAAATACGACACGGCCAAAGAATTTATCCAGTGGATCACGGGCGCCGAGGCTCAACAACTGATAAAGGATTTCAAATTGTTGGGAAAACAGTTATTTACGCCGAATGCCAAAATGTAAAAAAATTTTTAATATAAACATTAACTGCTGCGACTGCATGGGGGCGGATCGGATTATTTTTTTGTTCAACTCTCACTGCAGTCGCATTTTTTTCATAGCTCAAAATTACCATGGATTTCCTATTAGACGGATTTTTTCAAGCTTTTCAATTACTGCTGAGCGGCAATGCCGAAACCTATTCGGCCATAGGGGCGACGGTTAAGGTTTCCACCTATTCCATGGGATGCAGCCTGCTTATCGGCATACCCCTCGGGTTTTGCCTCGGCCATTTCAACTTCAGGTGGAAAAAACCGGTTCGAACCATAGTCGATACGCTGATGGCGCTGCCCACCGTATTTATCGGGTTGCTCGTTTATGCCTTTCTGACCCATCGCGGCCCCCTGGGAGATTACAATCTTCTTTTCACGTTGCCCGGCATTGCCATCGGCCAGACGATTTTAGCCTTGCCTATCGTCATCGGTCTGAGTGCGACTGCAGTCGAAAGCATGGACCAAAAGCTTCGGGTCATGATTATGTCCATGGGCGCCAACCGGAGGCAACTTTTTTTGAGTACGTTATGGGAATCCAGGCACGGCTTGCTGGCCGGCGCCATCGCTGCGTATGGCCGGGTAATGACGGAAGTGGGGATTTCCATGATGGTCGGAGGCAACATCAAGTGGCATACACGCACCATTACAACGGCCATCGCATTGGAAACCAATAAGGGACTTTTCGGCATGGGGGTGGCCCTGGGCCTTGTGCTGCTGGCCATTGCTTTTCTTGTAAATGTCTCGGTATCATTTTTACGCCGAAGGTATTAAAATTTGAGTCTGCCAATCTATACCATCAACTCTCTGAAACAATCATACGCCGGCAAGCCGGTTTTGGAAATTGACCGTCTGACCATTCAACCGGCGTCCATCGTCGGGCTCATCGGCCCGAACGGCAGCGGAAAAAGCTCGCTTTTAAGAATTTTGGGGCTGATTGAAAGACCCGCTCAGGGGAAAATACTTTTTAACGGCCGCCCGGCCGAACCTTTTTCAGATGACGTAAGGTTTCAAATTACATTACTCCCCCAAGAGCCCTTTCTGTTGAAACGCAGCGTATTCAACAATGTTTCCTACGGCCTTAAGTTGAGAGGCGGCGGTGAGGATGTTGTTCAGAAGGTCAATCAAGCGCTTTCTTTGGTCGGTTTAGCCGATAAAGACTTTGCCCAGCGCCCCTGGTATGCCCTCTCAGGAGGTGAAATGCAGCGGGTGGCGTTAGCCTCCCGACTGGTATTAAAACCAAATGTTCTATTGCTGGATGAACCTACTGCCAGTGTAGATGCGGCCAGCGCACAGCTCATTAAGGAGGCATCGCTTCAGGTGCGCCGGGAATCGGGCACTACGCTTATTGTTGCCAGTCATGACTGGCAGTGGCTTTATGAAATCTGTGATGAGATATTGCATTTATTTCAGGGGAAAATTTTTGGAACCGGCCGCGAAACGATCATCTTCGGACCTTGGCAAAAACTGGAAACCGGACACTGGGGGAAGATTTTATCCGACAAGCAACACTTGTGCGTCCCCGCACCCCCAAGCCAGGGGGCGGCAGCTGTTATGGATGTCTTGTCCCTTGGCGATGACGGTTCGGCTGTTGAAAGGGATGAAATTGTCCTGAAAGGCACTGTTTCCAGGCTCAGTCTGGAAAGAAAAACGGGACACATATTTGCCACGATCCTTGCCGGGGATGTTGCGTTTACAGTGAGATTAACGCCACAACAAAATGAAAAGCACAACGTATTTCCCGGTAAAATCATTGATATTCGCTATCGCCTGAATCAGATCAAATGGGTTTAAATACAGGATGTTTTAGCTTTTGCAGTATTGATCTGGAAAACGGGAGGCTATTCCGGGTACCAAACGAATAAAAGCAATGAAACGACCAACAAACCAATACCCAACGGAATGGACAAACATAATAATGGTCATCCGATTGACACCAAAACCAACGGTGCTGGTTTCTTGAAAAACTCACCTGCCGCAATTCTCTCCGCCCTAAAAGGTCTGTGGGCCAAACCAATTTCAGGGTTGCGGGCAGAAGATGCCGATCCTAAAACCACCTCAAAAAAGAAGATCGTTGCGATGACAATCAGAATTGGCAATACGAGCATCACGACAACTTATTCAAATCCTTCGGGTTCCTGATGAACTTTTTATTTGAAAATGTTCTAAAGTATAAGACTGCCTGGGTCAATGAAAAATCATCAAAACCCGTCCGGCATGAATTTGAGGTATGAATTTGAGGTATTGAAAACGAGGCACAGCCCAAATAGCATTAAACTGAATCGAGGCGAGGTTGGGCTTTAGACGAAACTAATCAGAAACCCATCCTTGGCCTAACCATGAAGTGGGTCGCCGGGTAAAAGAGAGTGAATGAAAAAAGACGCTGAAAATGAGGTCGCCAAAGGTGGCGTCCATGATGCGGATCAACCTGGTGGGAAAAACAGAGGGAGATTGATAGGCGCATTTCGCTTTGACAGGGTCGAACTGTCCGGCTCTCTCGGAGATCTTGGTACGCTTCTGCCCATCGTGATCGGGATGATTCTGATCAACCGGCTGAGTCCCACCTCCGTGTTTTTTGCCTTTGGATTATTTTATCTCTTGACAGGCTTTTATTACCGGTTGCCGGTACCGGTTCAACCTTTAAAAGCAGTAGGGGCGATTGCCATCGCTTATCCAGGTCAGATCACCGAATCGGTGATCGGCGCCGCCGGAATCATCTTCGGGCTTATCCTTCTTTTATTGTCCCTATCCGGGATGCTGGACAGGATTGCCAGGCTTTTTACTCAGTCCGTTGTTCGGGGGATTCAATTGACTTTAGGGCTTATTTTCCTGAAAAAAGGGATTGAGTTGATCGTTACACAGAAACTGTTCCTTTCCGGCGCAATCGGCCGTTATTCTGATTACCACATCAACCTGATCCTGGGGTTCCTCGTATTCATCATGGTTTTACTCTTGCTCGACAACCGAAGAATCCCTGCGGCCTTGGCTGCCCTTGCAGTTGGAATCATTGCCGGTTTGGCCCTTGGCGGCCTCCAGGGCCGCACGCTTGCAATCGGTCCGACCGAAATGCGTCCCCTATGGCCTTCTTTCGGCGATTTTTATACCGCCTTTTTCATGCTTATTCTGCCGCAAATTCCTCTTACCATCGGAAATGCCTGCGTCGGTACCGCTGATACCTGCCACAGCCTTTTTCCAAACAACCCGCTCACTTCCAAAACAACAGCCGGCCGGTTTGCTTTCTCCATGGGTATTGTCAACCTGCCCGCCGGGTTCTTCGGGGCTGTCCCCATGTGCCATGGAACAGGCGGGCTTGCAGCCCACTATCGATTCGGCGCACGGACAGGCGGCGCACCAATCATGATCGGCGCTGTTTTCGTCATTCTGGCGCTTGTCTTAGGCGAACTCGGCCTAACCATCCTTGCACTGATTCCCAATTCCGTGCTCGG
>ENA-OSEO01004575-OSEO01004575.1-sediment-metagenome-genome-assembly--contig:-NODE-4575-length-14297-cov-6.304430_pt1 | contig 14297 bp, 11 predicted proteins | sample MGYA00237883_ERZ534232 | MGnify/ENA metagenome assembly ERZ534232 | reverse complement strand
GGCCTGAGCGAACAAGACTTGAAGCTCAACCTCAACTTCGCCTACGCAAAAAACCTGCAGCAAAAAATAAGTGCAATTGAAAGTGCAAGATGTTAGCTTCAGAGGGGTGCAAAAAAACGGCGGAGGTCCCGTCTTTTAACTGCCCGAGGGGCTGCCTCCGCCATTGAAAGCTGTTAATATTCCGCGTCGGTGTCAACGCCAAGCCGCTCCCATTGGCTGGCAGCTTCGGCTTGACCCCTTTCGATCTCCTCTTCCGACCAGGGTTCGAGCACCAGAGTATCTGCCACCAGTTCCCAGATATATTTCACTTCATATTTATAATCCGGGTAATATTTCGGAACGCGCTTCATCAGCTGATCATGGCAGTTGGAGCAGGCCACCACCAGCACGTTGGCGCCACTCTTTCTGATCGATTCGTATTTTTCTCTGCCATGATAAGCGGCTTCTTTCTCATAGGGTCCCGGCCACATACCGCCGCCGGCCCCGCAACAGTGTCCGTTGGCCCTGTTCGGCTCCATGTCTACAAACTCGTCGACACACTGTTGAATGATCCAGCGGGGCTCATCATAGAAACCTTTGCCGAAATGCCGCTCCAGCTCTCGACCATGCTTACAGGAGTCGTGCCAGGTGAAGATCTTGCCGGCATTGACGCTTTTGTCCAGCTTGATCCGGCCCGACTTGATGATTTCGATGAGATACTCATACAAATAAATGTAATCGATCACATTGTCCGGATTTTCCGACACACACTTTTTCATTCCCACCCGGCATCCGTAGGAGCCCCCGCCACAATCGGGCATGATCATGCGCTTGATGTTGAACTTCTTCATAAAGTCGATTTTGCGCTGCGCGAACTCCCTCATGTACTCGTAATTGCCGGTGAATAGTCCCCAATCCACGGATTCCCAATTTTCCAGCGGAATGGTCCAGTTTTCCCGCGCCGCATAAAAAATCTTCCACCACCACTTCATATCGTCATTATCTGAGAAGACCTCTTTCGAGTTGGGGAAAAATAGAATGTCGGCGCCTTCCTTATCGATGGGGACATAAAACCCCGGACATTCTTCGTCGGCAATTTCAGTACCCATATCAGACATCAAGAACAGGTAATCATCCTTAGGGACAGCCATGTTGTTGCCTGTGTTGAAACAATTCTCGGCGCCTTTGTGCAGAACTCCCGGAACCTCCTCTCTGGGTCTGAGGTGTTTCATATGAAGCATGATGTATGGAATGTCGATGTTCATCGGACAGGCGTGCGCACAGCGTCCGCATCCCGTACAAACCCAGGGGAATTTGGATTGAACGACTTCATCGACCAATCCCAGGTGCAGCATGCGCAACACTTTGCGAGTGTCCCAGCCCTCCATACCCGGTGTGCCGGTAACGGGACAGCCATTGGTGCAGGTCCCACAGGTCATGCATAGGCTCAGGTTCAATTTTGAGAGATGTTCTTGAATGGAAGAAGGCAATGGTTGTGGTACGATTACTGGCTGCATAAACTTCTCCTCTGCAGTTACGAAATCACGAAACCCGAGAAAACACGAAAATGATTCCGCCGTTCTCGATCATTAGAAATCAGTTTTCGTGTTTTCGCATTTGCGCGCTTTCGTGATTAAGATTTGGACAACGAGGCGGCGCACTTGCCAACCGCCGATGACTCCTGCAACACAACAGATGGAAGGTAAATCCGGAACACGCTACCGCGCCCCGGCTCACTTTCCACCCGAATCAGTCCATTATGGGCATCCACGATGCTCTTTACGATCGACAGCCCTAAACCTGTTCCGGTGATAAACCTGTTCTTCTCATCCCTGGCCCGGTAGAAGGGAGTAAAAATCTTCTCCTGGTCTTCCTTTGAAATGCCGAATCCTGTGTCTGCCACTTCTATGCGGACATAGTCCCCTTCTGCCGCCGCAGCGACGCTGATGGCTCCACCCTCCGGGGTATACTTGATGGCATTTGTGATCAGATTGGAGAGGGCTTCCTCTATATTGCGCCGGTTGGCCATCACCGGCAGCGCACCGGGTAGAGGTTCAAGCTTCATGGAAATGGCATGAGCCTCCGCTCTTGTTCCGTGGAACTTAACCTGATCGGTGATGATTTCAGTCAGATTGAATTGTTCTTTCTCCTGACTGATCAGACCCGACTCTATTCTTGCAAGGTCCAGCAATTCGGAAGAGAGCGTGACCAGATCTTTGACTTTGCCCGATACTCTCCCCAAAATTTCGTGCTGCTTCACCGACACTTCACCCGCCAGACCGTCCAATACCACTTGCAGTTGCATGAGGACTGAATTGAGCGGGTTCCGGATCTCATGGGCCACCATTGAGACAAAATCGGACTTGATTTGATCCATTCGTTTGATGGCGGTGATATCCTGCAACAGCGTAATAGTTCCTACATTTCGCCCTGCTCTGTCCCGAAAGGGGACACATCGAGCGTTCAAAATTGTCTCGGTCCGGCCATCGCCGTTTCCGGCATCCAGCTCCGCAACCAGTTCTGCGAATTCTTCAGCGGGCATGGCCAGAACTTCATCGATCATCTCCGTCAACCTTCGAAATCCCGCCACCTGCTCTACCCTGTTTCCCACTGCGGACTCGCCCCGGTAGCCGACCATCCTCAAGAAGGCCGGATTTGCCAGCACGATTTCCTGCTTGTTATCCGTCGCCATGACTCCGTCACTCAAGCGGTTGATGAGAACCCGCATGCGCGATTTCTCATGGGCAATGTCCTTCAGCGTCCGGGTATATTCGAGGGCTTTGGTTACGAGCATTCTGAGCTGTTCGGGGGTGAATGGCTTGGGGATGAAATCAAAAGCCCCTTTCTTCATAGCCTCGATGCTGTGCTCCAGGGTCGCATAGCCGCTGATGACAATGATAACCGTATCGGGATGCAAGCTTTTGACCTGCGCCAGCACATCGAACCCCGACAGGCTCGGCATCATCAGGTCGAGCAGAATGATGTCGAAATGCCTGTCCCGAATCATTTGCAGCCCGGCCTCTCCGCATTCGGCGGTGTGCACCTCGAATCCTTCCTGCGAAAGCACCCTGCAGCAACCGCTGCGAATGCGCTCTTCGTCGTCCACCACCAGGACTGTTGGCGGATTTGAACCATTCATTGCTTCTGCTTGCTGCGTCATTGCAGTGGGCTCCTTCCCGGGCACTCGGAACAACCGATCGCTGCTTCGCTCATTGATGCCTGCTGTAAGTGGAAAGCGGGAAGCTCCACCAGAAACGTCGTTCCCTTATCACTTGTCTCTTTTACCGAAACATTTCCTTCATTCTCTTTTATAATTCCATATACGGTGCTAAGTCCCAGGCCAGTGCCCTTGCCTGGTTCCTTGGTAGTGAAAAAAGGGTCGAATATACGCGACAAGTTCTCTCTTGATATGCCGCAACCGGTGTCGGAAACTTCCAGATAAACTTTCTGTGCCGCCTTGTCTCGATATGTTCTGAAGGTCAAAGTGCCTTTTTTGTCCATAGCGTCCAGAGCGTTCATGACCAGATTGATGATCACCTGGGTCATCTGATTTTTATCGGCTTTGACCAGCATCATTTCATCCGGCAAATCTTTCACGATGTCGATGTTCATGAACAGCTTCTGATCCCTTATCAGGTTCAAGCTATATTCCAGGAGCGTGTTGATATGGAGAACTTCAGCTTTGGAGCCGGCCTGACGGCTATAGGTGAGGAGGTTTTTGACAATCTCGGCACACCGCCGGGCATCTTCAATTATGTTCTTCAAGTCTTGTTGTCGGGGATCTTCCCTATTCATCGCCTCCATCAGGATGTTCGCGTAGAGTAGAATGCCGGTCAGAGGATTGTTGATTTCATGAGCGACTCCGGCCGCGAGTTGTCCCAATGAGGCCATTTTCTCCGAATGCGCGATTCTAGCCAGCATGCGCGCCATTCGCTCCTCATCCGCCAGTTTCTGGCGCAAGTCGTTAAAGACACCCATGGTTGCGATTTCTTTTCCACCCTCGTAGATGATGGCGGCTGTCAGTTCCGCCGGGATTTCCTCGCCCCTGGCATTGATAAAATTGATGCGGGTGCAGGGAAGCTTTCCTTTTCCTCCAGGTTCTTCATTCCTCAACTTTTTCATTATTTCTTTGGCCATCCCCGGAGGATAAAAATCATTCACGGTCATCGATTGCCGAGCCTCTGTAAAGGAATAACCCGTCAGCTCCTCCGCAGCTTCATTCATGATCAGGATTCTGCCGTTGCGGTCGGCTGCAATTATGCCGCTGGTAGAGCTCTGGACCAGCTTTGCAGTGAACTCTCTGATTCCCGACAATTCTTTTTCCAAAGATTTGACCTGGGTGACATCACGAATACTCTCGATGATGTATCGAACCACACCCTGATCGTCGAGTATCGGAGAGAAGATCCTGTCCTCCCATTTCTCCTCTCCCTGCGATGTAGCGATTTTCCGCAGGATGGAATGACCCTTGCGCTCCGCCAACACGTCTGGGAGAGGGCAGTTCTCAAAAGGGCATGTGTCCTTTGACTGATAAAAAAAATCGTGACAAGTCCTGCCCACTATTTCGCTTTCGGACACACCATATTTCTTCAGGAAATTTTTGTTTGCACTCAGGACCATCCTGTTTGGCTTCAAGATGAGGGCCGGCAAAGAAAGAGAATCAAAGACCCTCGTCCGCCAGTCCAGTTCCACTGAATGCAAGTTATTCGCTAACGCCATAGATATATTAAATTATATCCTGAGGCGAAATATTGATCTCCTCCTCAAGTAACTGAAGGCGATCGCCTCAGTTGAATGTTGGCAAGCTGCGTTCCATGCGGGCGGAGGTTGCCTCCCTCCGCCCCGCTGCGCCCATATCACCGGATCATCGAGTCAGGTGTTCTGCCTGCATGGTTGTTTGTACCACTGCACATGGGTTCATCTGAATCGCCTGAATCCGGCCGTCGTTTGACCCACTACAGACAAGCGGCTATCCGTTCTGGAGCCTGTCCGAGAACGAGAATTCGTCTCATCGCCCGAGGTTGTCCTGAACGATTTCCATGAGCTTATCCAGATCGATGGGTTTTGCTATGTAATCGTCGGCCAGGGTGCTTTTGCCCGCAAGATGCGTGTAACTGGTCGTTGCGACACTTTCGGCCACCGCGGTTAAGAGGACCACCGCGATGTCTTTGTAATCGGAGCTTTTTTTCAGCTCGTCACACAGTTCATAACCATCCTTCCTGGGCATCATGACATCCAAGATGACGAGATCCGGCTTGTCTTGCCTGATCTTTTCAAAAGCCTCTATCCCGTCATAGGCCTTGGTTGTGCGAAAATTCAAGCTGTTCAGTTTCATAGAAACAGCTTCGACCACGCCCGGATCATCGTCGACTACTAGAATGTGCTGTTGTTTACTCATGACTGGCTCCTTTAAGTTCTTGATTCATCTCATCTAATTTAGCTTCAGTTCACCGAGGGTCTTGGCAGCAATCCGGCCTGCTCAACAATTTCAGGTACTTTCTGTTCCCACTCGATCGCCATGATGTGAAATCCATTTACCCCTTCGATCTCCTTGCAGCGCTCGATGGTCTCAATACAGATCTTTATTCCTTCATCTGCCTGTTTTTCCTTCGGAACACCGGCGATACGCTTGACCAATTCATCCGGAACGTCCATACCGGGCACCTTGTTTTTCATGTATCTCGCCATGCCCGCGGATTTCATGGGAGTGATGCCGGCCAGTATGTAGACTTGCTCATGAAGGCCTCGGTCGCGGACGCCTTCCATCCATTTGGCAAACTTGTCCACGTTATAGATGCACTGGGTTTGGATAAAATCGACGCCCGCCTTGACCTTCTTGGCAAGTCTTGCAACTCTCAGCTCAAACGGGTCCGCAAAGGGATTGGCCGCAGCTCCGATGAACATTTTGGGTGGGCCGTCAATAGCCTCCCCGCCCTGGAATTTTCCCTCATCCCGCATGACTCGCACCATGTCGATAAACTGGACGGAGTCGATGTCATGCACATTGGCGGCCATTGGATGATCGCCGAAGCGCGGATGATCCCCCGACAGGCAGAGCATGTTGTCAATTTCATGAGAATAAGCGCCTAAAATGTCACTTTGCATGGAGAGTCGATTTCGATCCCGGGTGACCATTTGAAGGATCGGATTGAGTCCCATTTGTCGCAGGAAAATGCAGGCTGCAAGACTGCTCATCCTGACCATGGCGGTCTGATTATCCGTCACATTGACAGCGTCGACGCAGCCTCGGAGCAGTTCGGCCTTTTGCTTGACTTTATCCGGTAATGCGCCTCGCGGCGGCCCGCATTCAGAGGTCACAGCCAAATGTCCCGCTGCCAAGATTTTTTCCAGTATGCTATCCGTCTTCATGATGCCAAATCCTCTCTTATGATTTTGCGAGGTCCCCCGCCTCGTCCACTTCGCCAGTCTTTTGCGGGTATGTTGTTCTCATACAAGTCAGACTTGCCCAAAGCTTTCAGTCGGTCCCAAATGAGCTGCCATGCACAGTCCACACCCGGGTCGATCTCACATTTACCTTTGGTGGAGCCACCACAGGGACCATTGAGCAACTGCTTGGAGCAGCGAGCAATGGGACAAACACCTCCAGTTATTCCCAAAACGCAATCACCGCACCCCTGGCAACGTTCGGCCCAAATTCCCTGGCTCTCGGAGGCTCCCATGAATTTCGTATTCACTGCCGGAAATACGGGTTTTTCTTTGTACCTTCTGGCGATCTCCTGCACCCCGCAGCCGCAAGCCATGGAAAGTACTGCATCCACCTGGTTGATATGTGGAACGAGCTCTTCCACATATTCGGGATCGCACTGTCTTTCCAGGGTGAGCTCATTTACCTCGAAGGGCTTGCCTTCTTTCATGAAATGCATCTGCAGAGCAGAGGAGAGCAGCCCCACTTCTTTTCTGCCGCCCGCGGCGCACACCGTCACGCATTCGTTACAGCCAACAAGCAGAATACGTCCGAACGGTCTTACATATTCCGTTAACTCTTCCATGGGCTTTCGTTCCGCTGTAATCATCTTAGCTAACTCCCTCGTCTTTCAGCTTAGCCGACCGCCTGCCTGGCTTCAGCAAAGGCCGTTCTGTTGACTGGATTAGGTCCCAACTTGCGAATTTTCTCGGTGAATTCGGAAGCGACCTCTGCAAACTTCTCCCCCATTCCTGCCGACATGGAGAACATCTCAACCCGCTCCTTCTCAATGCCGATTTCATCGAGCAGCTTTTTGACGCTGTCAACATGACGCGCCGCTCTGATGTTCCCGGTTTTGAAATGGCAGTCGCCGTCCAGGCAACCCGCAACGTAGACCCCATCGGCCCCTTTTTGCAATGCCTTCATCAGGTGTATGGCGTCTACCTTTCCAGAACAGGGAACGCGAATGATCTTGACATTGGGTGGGTAGCTGAGTCTTTTGCTGCCCGCCATATCTGCGGCCGTGTAAGCGCAGTAATGGCAGCAAAAAGCTACGATTACCGGTTCAAAGTTCTGCATCACACCATCCTTTCCAAGAGTCCGTCCAATTTGGCCAATATTTGATCATCTTCGTATTGCATGAGTTGAATAGCTTTAGCCGGGCATTCCGAAGCACAGGTGCCACACCCGTGGCATTTGGCCGGATCGATTTCAGAATATCCATCCGCGTTGATGAAAGGCACATCGAACGGGCAGACTCGCACGCAGATGAGACAGGAGGCACATTTGTCCTTATCAACCGTAGCGACGGCCGCCCCAAGATTGATGGTATCGCGGGCCAGGAAGGTCTGGGCGCGACCCGCCGCAGCTTTCGCCTGAGCGATGCTTTCACGAATGGATCTCGGCGAATGCGCCGTGCCGGCTACGAAAAAGCCCGGAACCGGCAGATCGACCGGCCTGAGCTTGATGTGGTCTTCCAGGAAATACGCGTCTTGAGTCCGCGGCAGGCGGAAAATCGTGCCAAGATCTTCCGTGGATTCCTCATCCGCAATAAAGCCGGTGCTCAGTGCCAGGCAGTCGGCGACAACTTGAATTTGTCGCCCCACGATCGGATCGGTAAAGGCGACCGTCACACCATTGCCGTTTCCTTCAACCGACGGTTTGTTTTCGAGCCCGTAGTTGACAAAGACGACTCCGCGCTCGCGTGCCTTCCGATAATAGTCTTCCTCAAACCCCGGAGTGCGCATGTCGCGATACAAAACATACACTTTAGCTTTCGGATTGAGCGCCGTCACCCGCAGAGCATTTTTCACCGCCGACTGACAGCACACACGCGAGCAGTTTGGATTGTCTGGCGTGCGCGATCCGACACACTGAATCATCACGACATTTTGCCAGGACTTGACCTTGTCCGCCTGATCTTCCAGAAAGTTATCCAGATCGCGTTGCGTCATCACCGCAGCATGTTCATCCAGCAGGTACTCCCGGGGGCGGTTGGCGAGTGCGCCGGTGGCAACAATGGTGATGCCGTGGCGGATCGGCCGGTAGAACATCTGCGGCCCGAATTGCACACCGGTCCGATACATGCCGGCCATGCCCGAATGGTCGACAATCAGTGACTGGGTGAGCACCTGGATTTGATCGTGGGTTTCAGTCTGCTTGATCAATTCTTCCACATAGGCGCGGACATCTTCCCCTTCGAGTGTTTTGCGAATGTTGCGGGCATTGCCTCCCAGCTGTCCCGATCGTTCGACCAGGTAGATGCGATAACCCATGTCGGCAAGACTCAGAGCAGCCGTCATGCCGGTCACCCCGCCGCCGACAACCAGGACATCCTTGTTCATGGGAAGGGTATGGTCGGTTAACGGGTGAGACAGCCGAACTGCCCCCGCAGCCATTTTGATAAGATCCCGCGCTTTTTGCGCGGCAACTTCAGGCTGGTCGCGGTGGACCCAGGTGTCCTGATCGCGCAGGTTGGCAAGTTCAACCAGATATTTATTCAGCCCGGCCTGGCGAACCGTTTCTTGAAACAGCCGTTCGTGGGTTCTCGGGGAGCATGCGCCGACCACGACTCGGTTAAGACCTTTTTCCTGAATGCGCCGCTGAATGAGCTCCAGGGACTCTTTGCTGCAGCCATGGCCGATCGATTCAGAGACGCTCACGTTGGCCAGCTCGCCGGCAAACGCGACGAGCTTGTCCACATCCACAACTCCGCCGATGTTGAGACCGCAATCGCAGATGAACACGCCGATGTTGGGATCTTCACCGGTAACATTGCGCTCCGGCGGCAATTCTTCTTCACTTTTGTAAATGATGCGCAACGGATTCAAATCGCCGCCGGCACTGCATGCCGCTGCACTGGCCTGGACCATCGTGTCCGGTATGTCCTTGGGGGATTCAAATAAACCACAGACATAAACACCCGGCTTGGACGTGACGACCGGATCGAAGCTGTTCGTTTGGGCAAAACCGTGCTCGTTCAGGTTTATTCCAATCTTCTCCGCGAGTTGCTTGACCTCCGGTGCGATCCGAAAGCCCGTGGTCAGGACGATCATGTCGAAAATCTCGGTTTGTGCCGGACCGCCATCTTCCGGGAGGAATGTTATGGCCAGATCTCCCGTGCCGTTTTCGTTGACAACGCTATGGGGACGGCTGCGCACCAGCCGCACTCCGAAATCATTCACGGCGCGCTGGTAGTAAAGCTCGTAGTCTTTCCCGAAAGTCCTCATGTCCATATAGAAAATGCTGGTTTCAATGTTTTCATGAAATCGCTCGCGGGTGACGATCGCCTCTTTCAAGGCGTACATGCAGCAGGCGCTCGAACAGTAACCGACGCAGCCATCCTGAATTCCCCGAGATCCCACGCATTGGATCCAGGCTATCTTTTGCGGCCTCTTTCCGTCCGAAGGGCGGACCAGCTCGCCGTTGGTGGGACCTGTTGCGGACAGAATTCGCTCGTATTCCATGCTCGTAACGACGTTGGGATAAACCCCGTAGCCATAGGTATCGAGCACTTTCGGATCGAACAAGTCAGCCCCGGGCGCCAGAATAACCGCACCGACGGATAGTTCCTCCGATTTTGGCGCATCGTTCGGATTGATGGCACCTGTCGGGCATGATCGGACCAGGGCGTCGACATCCTTACAGCGCTCCATATCGATGGAGAAGGCGTAAGGAGTTGCCTGCGGGTATCGCATACAGGTGGGCGCCCGGTGATCCAAACCCGGAGTGAAGCGAACCACGTCCGGGAACTTTTCGTAGCATTGGCCGCACGCTGTACACTTGTCCAAATCAATATAGCGGGGCTCCGTGGTCAGAACGGCTGTAAAATTGCCGACCTCGCCTTCGAGCCTGGACAGCTGAGTTGGGGCTAAGAGCTCGATATGCAGCTTTCTGCCGCTTTCCGAGAGATGGGGCGACAGCGTGCACAGGTCGCAGTTGTTAGTTGGAAACGTCCTGTCCAGACGAGTCATGAGCCCGCCGATGGAAAAGGCTTTGTCAATGAGCACCACGTCCCGGCCTGCTTCTGCCAGATCCAGTGCAGCCCGGATGCCGCCCATACCGCCACCTACTACCAGCACCTTATTGTTTGATTTTTTATTGGCTTGCATTGTCTATCCTGATCTTCCTCTCAAGGTTCGAGTGATGAAACGGATGATTCGCCTGCAATCGACATCAGAGTCCCGCCTGGTCCAAGATTGCTGGGAGTCTGTGCTCCCACCCCAGTGTTACAACCCTCACACCTTGTGCCGAGCCCTTGATGGCCGATATGGTTTCCCCCGCTATGCGGACGCACTCCATTTCTCGATCCGATGCCTTCCGAATGCGCTGAATGATCTCTTCCGTCATTCCTGCCCCGGGTTCATTGGTTGCAATGTAGCGGGCTACACCGACCGATTTAATCAGGAACACGGTGGGAATAATCGGCACTCCCAGCCCTTTGGCCTGATCCACAAAGGAAACAAACCGAGGGACGTTGAACACCGGAGGCGTGACAACGAACTCAGCACCCGCTTCCACCTTCTTCCTGGTGAGCTCCAGCTCCTGTGCCAGCGCTTTATCGTCCCGACACGGTGCCATGGTGCACCCGGTAGTGAAGCTGGGCGATCCGCTGAGCTCTATGCCGGCAAGATCGGCCCCCGCTTCCAGGGTGCGGATCGCACCCAATAGCTCAAGCTCGCCCAAGTCATTCACGGGTTTGGCGTCATGGTGGTCGGCGTTGGCCATAGCTTCACTGCAAACAACCACGACGTTCTGGATACCCAACGCATATGCCGCCAGAAGGTCGCCCTGCAGAGCCATTCTGTTGCGGTCGCGGCAGTACACGTGGATAACTGCCTCAATTCCTTGCTGATGCATCAGCACACCCCCCGCCAGGGCACTCATTCTCATCACCCCGTTGTCCATGTCTGGCACGACAACTGCATCAACACGTCCTTTGATGCGGCGGGCATCGGAAAGCAACTGTGAGACATCTACCCCTTTGGGAGTGTTCATCTCGGCCAAAACAACAAATTCACCTGATGAAAGCCTTTTTTGAAAACTCATGCGTTCCCTTTTCCTTTTCGAATGTTATCCTCAAAGCTAGAAGTGGAAGCTACTCTGTCATGATCACCTTGCGGGTTAAACATTCACGGCCAAAAATGTCTGATTTTCTTCAATTGAATTCTGTAGCAATCGGCTTTTTCGTTGAATTCCATGTCCAGCAGTTCGCAAGAAGAAGGAGGAAGAACTTTGAACAGGTCCGTTCGAGTATCCGGATCGTATGCGATGATTTCGAGGATTTGATTGGTTTTCATCTCTCTCAACACTTGGGTCATCTTCAAGAGCGCGAGAGGTGTGAGGGTCTCTCTAAAATCCAGGACATAATCAGCTTTGTGTTTAAAACCTGTTGGATTCAAATCTGCGGCTCCTTCAGTTCGGTTTCAGATGGAATGGACAACGCAAAGTTAATGCCATGTTAGGTAGGAGTTGCATATTTTGTGATATTTATTATTATCGCTATTATTACCATAAAGAGGCATTGTGAATTATCAATGTTTAATTAACTTCAAATGTAAACCAATCTGTTAAAATGTTAAAAAATGAACCTTAACACTTGTAAAAATTTGAACACGGGGACGTTAATGTTTGAGCAAGATCTTGACAGATATTGGAAAACCGTGGTGAGCACCATGCGGGACGGCATCATGATCGTCGATACCGGTGGGTCCATTATATCCGTCAATAAAGCTTTTGAAACCATCACCGGCTATCGCAGCGAGGAGCTGATCGGTCAGAAATGCGCCATCCTGGGCTGCAGCATCTACAACTCGGCTCGAGAGAGCTGCGGGAACCACTGGTGCAAGCTGTTTAAGACGGGTTTCTTGAACATGCGCCGCTGCACGTTGACCCGCAAGGATGGGTCGCAGATTCATGTGCTAAAAAATGCCTCACCCCTGCAAGACCGCAAAGGACAAATTATCGGAGCGGTTGAATCGATTACGGATGTTACGGAAATCATTGAAAAGGACAGACAGATAGCGGCATTTCGGCGCGAGCTCAGTTCTGAAGACACTTTTCACGGCATTATCGGGTCTTCCGTCGCCATGCGCCAGGTATTCGATCTCATTGAGAATGCAGCTCAATCGGACGCTCCGGTCATCATCCTCGGGGAAAGCGGAACCGGCAAGGAACTGGTCGCCAGGGCCGTTCACCAGCTGGGTGAGAGAAAAAGAGCCCCTTACATTAAAGTCAATTGTGCGGCCCTTACCGAAACCTTGCTCGAAAGCGAGCTGTTCGGACACGTCAAAGGCGCCTACACGGGCGCCTACAAGGGACGGGCGGGTCGGTTCGAAATGGCCCAAAACGGAGATATTTTCTTGGACGAGGTGGGTGATGTGCCTCTTTCGACACAAGTCAAACTGCTTCGCGTCCTCGAAGAGAAGGTGATCGAGAGAGTGGGGGACAGCGAGCCGATTCCTGTTGATGTCAGAATCATATCCGCCACCAACAGGAATCTGATCGAACTGGTAGAGCGGGGCAGCTTTCGCAAAGACCTCTACTTTCGCATCAACGTGATTCCCATACAGCTGGCGCCTTTGAGGGAAAGAGTGGAAGACATTCCTCTGCTGGCCGAGTCTTTTTTCCGAAAGATGCGTCTCAAGAGCGGCAAGGCTATAGGAGGAATCAGCAACAGCGCCATGGAAGTGCTGATGAAGTATTCCTGGCCGGGCAATGTTCGAGAGCTTAAGAGCTCTTTTGAATATGCATTTGTCACCTGTCAGGAGGAGACCATTAAGCCGCATCATTTGCCGCCGGATATTCTTAAGGACAAGAGGGTCTCAAAGTCCGCCAAAGTGCCGCGCATAAGCAAAGAAGAAATGAAGAAGAATCAGCTCATTGATGCTCTGGCCAGAGCCAAAGGCAACCAGTCCGTTGCCGCTGAAATGCTTGGAGTATCGAGAGTTACCGTATGGAATCGGATGAAGCGCTACGGTCTTCGCTATCGGAAAAAAATGGACGCGAACGATGCCGGTTATGGAAATTAGAAATTTTAACACTTGGCCGTCTCCAACCGCTTGATTCACGCCTCCACAAATTAGTCGATCCGGCCCCCAAATCCTTCCGCACAATACCTTAAGTAGCTGTTTTAAAAGCTTTTATTAAATTAACAAACTGCTTCAATGCCGCCATCAAAGCCTCCCTTACCCTCCATCCGCTTCTCTTGGTCTGCGACTTGCACTTAATGGCTTTGCGCAAACACGAACAGGTGATTTTTCCAGTTGAGATTGACAGGAATTGAAATTCCAGGCGCTGTTTCAAGTTGCTTAGAGGAGAAGTTTTATGAGCCAAGATCGCACCTTGCACCACGCAACCGGCGCGGTGCTCATAGTTGGAGCCGGCATCGCAGGGACGCAGGCGGCACTCGATTTAGCCAATTCGGGCTTCTTTGTCTATTTGGTCGAAAAAGCACCTTCCATCGGCGGCGCCATGGCACAATTGGACAAGACATTCCCGACCAATGATTGCTCCATGTGCATCCTTTCACCGAAACTGGTCGAAGCCGGCCGCCATTTGAATATCCAGGTGATGACCATGAGCGACCTGGAATCGGTGGAAGGAGAGGCCGGGCAATTCAGGGTCACCGTCCGCGAGCGGCCGCGCTACGTAGACATGGATAAATGCATTGCCTGCGGAGTTTGCGCGGAAAAATGCCCGCGCAAAGTCGGCGACGAATTCAACGAGGGACTGAATTCTCGCAAGGCTGCCTATGTGATGTACCCGCAGGCTGTACCTCTCAAATATCTCCTTGATGAAGAGAGCTGCATCTATTTCCAGAAAGGCAAATGCAAGGCATGCGAAAAATTCTGTCCGGCCGGCGCGGTGAATTTTGAAGACCAGGACAAGGAGT
>ENA-OSEO01004574-OSEO01004574.1-sediment-metagenome-genome-assembly--contig:-NODE-4574-length-14297-cov-9.879325_pt1 | contig 14297 bp, 7 predicted proteins | sample MGYA00237883_ERZ534232 | MGnify/ENA metagenome assembly ERZ534232 | reverse complement strand
CAGAGCGTCGGCTTTTCTCGTCTACAAAGACCTACACCCTCCGCCACTACGTGGCCCTCCTCCCTCAAGGGAGGATTTAAGATCAGGATCATCAGGAGCAAAATGCAAGTTCGCGCATGAACCAGCATATTAGTGGGATTGTGCTCTCTGACTTATGGGTAATGATGAGGTCATGAACCGGGTTCGTTGAACTACCCGATAAATCTTACCATTTTCATTGTGCTTCTCATCTTGCGTTAGGTCCTTTATCACGACTAAGGTTCTCATTACCGAAAAGCTCAATTGTAAGTCAGAAGGATTCTCCCGCAGACTTTGCAGAAGCAAGAAGCGGATCGAATCTTCAGCGATCGGCATCGATAGGATCTCTCCGGTCATGAATCGAACTAGCGCTCATCATCTGTTGTTACAATGATGTTAAAAATGGAGTCTGTCCCTAGGGCAAAGGCAGTCCTGTTGAGAGTTCAAAGTCAGATGACATAGCATCTACATCTGATGTAGTGTAACCGGAATCGTAAATCCCGATATAGACATTGTCGAAATCGACATAATCACACAATCTCGAAGAAAAGACAAGGAATTCGAACTGGGTGAAATCCAACGTGACCGTATAAGTCTCAGCTCCCTTATATGCTCCATTTACATGAACCGAGAATCCTCTGTAAGGGAAATTGAAGTCGAACTCCATCAATACGGTGTACCAGGTGTTTGGAGATATAAGCATCATCATCTGGTAGTCCCCACTGAAAGTATATAAACCAAATCCTTCTCCATAGTCTCCACAGAAGATATAAGGAGCCCAGTGCGTCCGGTCTCCAACACCGAAGTTACCGTTTGCTGCAACACTAAAATCAAACGAGATCATACCTCTTCTGGCAGGACTAAGCCCTGTCCTGAGAACCCTTGCGTAACCATCAAGCGTCGGATCAGAGAGAGTAAGACCTCGACTCCCAGCGAAGCCAAAGAGGGTAATCGCTCCCTTCGACAAATCTGAACTATCGTAGTTTGCCCATGGCAAGGTTGACGGCCCAAGAACTCCAAGAGGTCTGGACTCGAAGTTGTCATCGACGATTCCATAAGGTTCCGTTGTGAACTTCCACACCGGACCTTCAACCACACGGCTCCCCTCCTTAGCCACTATTTTCCAGTAGTAGTTTGTGAAGCTTGCCAGGCCGACCTTCACAAGACTAGTATTAGTCAGGTTAGTTGAATTAATCGGTGGATTGGGGCTCGTTCCGAAATACAAGTCATAAGTCACGGGATCGTCATCCGGATCCCCTCCTGTCCAGGTGAGAGTTACGTTCTTAAAGCTCTGGCCATCTGCGTTGTGGGCCGGCGAAGGATTTGATGGAACATTAGGCGGAGATTTCACATTGATCTTGAAACTGGTCTTCGATTCACCCTTACCATCTGAAGCGGCTACCTCGACTGTTTTTAGCCCAGAAGGCGCAGTAACTGTCCACGAGTAAAGACTACCCACGACCGATCCTGGACCGTTTACCAGCCTAAAATTCAGAGAATCGCCGTCAGGGTCTGTGCAGTATACTGAAAGATTCACGTTTACAATATCGCCTATGTTTGTTGAAAGATCTGCTATTGTGGACCAGACCGGAAGTTTGTTAAAAAGTGGACAGCCCGTGAGTAGAAGTACTAAAGGAACAATGAGCAGAATAATGTGTCTTTTCCTCATTCAAATTCCCCCTTTGGAAGATCAATGTTTGAGGGCATACGAGAAGAGACATCTACAAATCTGTGAAGTAACGGCTTTAAACAACAAATAACCCAACTCGCTCCAACACCACTCTTTTTTCGATAGTCCAATATTTTCAGAGAGTGCAAGAAACAAGTAAACTATGATCGAATAATATAGCGATCAAAGTACACAATTCCTTTCCCGTAACCTGCGAGCCTTTAGGAGCAATCATTGAATGTCCTATAATAGCTTAGCACCCCAGGGTTTTAATTCTGCATACTTGTGGAGAGCGTTCCACGTCTCTTTTGCCAATTGTAGTGGCTTATGTTTAATCTAGAGCGAATTCTATTTACCTAAACTTCCAGTTTTCACTATCCAACAATCGCTTAATCCATGAAGGCCTTTCACGTCTCCATCATTTGATCGCGTTCTTCAGGCAATACGTAGCTGACGTCCATCGTAATCTCTATAGAAAAACAATCGTCATTGATCATAGTTGAAATATGGGCAAAGCATGCGATCAATCATGTCAATCACGCTCTTTGCATTCGGTCGTTTTGTAAAGTGTTGAGGAACAGCGCAGAGATCAAAGGATAGACTCGAAGTTTCTTGAAGAGAGTTCGAAGAATACTTTTTAAATAAGGAGTTCCGCACGGTCGAAGAGAGCAAGTGACATCGGTAGCACTTCTTTGTCCAAAAGGGATAAGCATTTGTTTTGGGTTACGAAGAATATTAATAACAAGAATAAATACATTTTCGGAATTGAAGAGTATTATTGATTTGTTAAGGACGTCATAAAGGATCACGCTCCAAACTGCTTTTCCGTGGGTTACATAAAGAGGCCGCCAGGATTGAGTATAGCGATTTATTTGTACGAAATTGAGAGTCGATAAAAAAACGATTATTCGCTAGAAGAGTCTATGCTTCTGAATGGGCAGTTTGGCATGAAATTGTATTGAATGGAGCACATAGATTGTGAAGAAGAATTTTTCGCCGAAGCTTGAAGAGGGAAAAGGAATGTATTACTTCAAGCTAAGTGGGGGATCTTTTTGATAAGATGATCAGGGCGAAATTCCGCGATGCTCTGTGTTCTTTCCAGGCTTTTGGAGTGAAGAGTCGTGGAACTGGGAAAGGTGTCGTGAAATTCTCCAGCTGAATGGGGTGAGATTTACCTGAAAGGACAGACGAAAGCTAGTTGTATTTCGATTTTATGCGTGACCGACAAGAATAGCCTTTGCATTGGTCTAGGCTGTAAGTCGGTTCGTTTTGTGCGTGGAGGAGCGTCTCTATGAAAAAGCTTCTAGTCCTGTTATTCGTAGCCGTAAGCACAATAATGTTTTTGTCAAGTCCCTGTTTTGCGGTGGATGGAAAGATAACTTTGACTGAAGATGAGATCATTTTCGTGAATGAGCATCCTGTCATAAGGCTCGGAGTAGATCCCGCCTTTGTGCCGTTTGAGTTCATTGACAAAGACGGAAGATACAAGGGTATTACCGCGGACCTTTTGTCGCTTGTCAGCGATAGAACAGGTCTCGGATTTGAGATTATTCCGGGGTTGAGCTGGCCAGAAGCATATGATCTGGCTCTGTCGGGCGAGGTCGACGCTTTGCCTGCAATATCGAGAACCGACGAGAGAGAGAGACACTTCCTTTTCTCCGAACCTTATTATTACTTCAAGAGGGTAATCGTAACCAGAGACACCGACAAGGGTATCTCCGGAATCGAAGACCTGGAAGGATTAACAGTGGCTGTGCAAAGAAACAGTTCTCATCACAGTTACTTAATATACTATCCGAGGATAAACCTGAGTCTGTACGACTCTGTCGAGGCCGCAATCACGGCAGTGGCAAACGGAACGGAGAGGGCTTTCGTCGGAAACCTCGCTACTACGAATCATCTAATACGCGAAAACGGGCTGACAAACTTGCGATTCACTGCATTCGAAGCGGAGAAGCAGCTGGCCCTGCATTTTGCAGTTCGCAAAGACTGGCCCCACTTAATAAGTATTATCAACAAGGCGTTGGATTCGATCACACAGGAAGAGAGAATTGCCATCAACAGCAAATGGATCGATTTGGAGTCAGAGGTTGACTATGGCCGTATAATCCGGATTATTTCTATCTTTGGCGCCTTCGTTGGCGTTGCAATGGCTGTTTCGATCTACTGGATTTTTCGTCTGAAAAAGGAAGTCAGAAAAAGGGAGCTCATTCAGATAGATCTGGAGAGGGCAAAACGAGAAGCAGAAGATGCAAATGAATTCAAGTCCAGCTTCATGGCGCGGATGTCTCACGAAATTCGGACGCCGCTCAATGCAATTACGGGAATGGCATACCTTCTGAAGAAGACAGAGATTTCTTTGACTCAGAGTATGTATGTGGATCGGATTACTCAGGCCTCGAACAACATGTTGAGTATAATTAACGATATTCTTGACTTCTCTAAAATCGAAGCCGGCAAGGTCGAGCTGGAGATCACTTCTTTCAGCATGGATCAGATCATCCAGGATGTCGTGAATATCGTGTCTTACAAGATCGAAGAACAGGGAATCGGTTTCAGGCTTTCGAAGGATCCCCTTATTCCCAACTGGTTTTTCGGTGACCAGAAGCGAATAGAACAGATTCTCCTCAATATCCTTAACAATGCAGCGAAATTCACAAGTGCCGGTGAAGTCTCGCTTGACGTCAGGCTAGTTGCTAAGGAAAATGAGAAGTATCATCTGTCATTCTCCGTCAGAGATACCGGTATCGGGATGACCGAAGAGCAGATAAAGAACTTGTTTATGCCTTTCATACAAGGAGACAGCACCATCAACCGTCGATTTGGGGGTTCGGGACTGGGACTGTCGATCGTCAAGAATCTTGTGGAAATGATGGGAGGAAAAATCGAGGTTTTTAGCACCCCGGGAGAAGGTTCCACGTTTATCATTCATCTGTCACTGGACGTCGATAAAGAGAGGGAGGAACTATATGCGAAAACCTTCTCGGCGACTCACTTCAAGAATATCAGGACTCTCGTACTTGAGAAGACGGGGGCAAGTATGAACTTGATCGAGAGCTATCTCGGCGCCTTTGGAATGCATTGTGAACTCACGACCTCGCAGGAAAGTGCAGTGAGCATGTTGGAAGCTGCCGATGGGAAGTTCGCCAAATCCTTCGACCTGTTCATTCTGGATTACGATACACCGTCTGAAGGGGGCTTCGAATTTGCAGTTTCGATTCGAAATAACAAAAGGATACCGAAGACTCCAAAGCTTATCATGCTCCTGCCAATGATGAGAGAGGACTTGTTCGATAAACTTAACGACTATGGAATCGATATGGGAATCGGCAAGCCGATCATTCCTTCAATCCTGTTGAATGGAATTCTCGACATTTTCAAGCTGAAGGCCGTGTCTGCCACCCATCCTTCAGTAAAAGAGAGAGTGAGCCAGGCAAAGCTGGAACGACCACATCAGGTTCTCCTGGTGGAAGACAACAAGACCAATCAATTGATTGCCAAGTCTATTCTCCAGCAAGTGGGAATTGAATCGATTCTGGCCGGCGACGGTAAGACTGCCATTGAACTTTACTCGCAGCATAAGGAAGAGATCGACTTGATCTTGATGGATCTGCACATGCCTATATTGAATGGTTACGAGGCGGCGAAGGAGATCAGGAAGATGTCAACCAGTGTCCCGATTGTGGCGATGACCGCGGATGTTATTCTCGGTGTCAAAGAGAAATGCGAAGAAAGTGGGATTCATCATTACATAAGCAAGCCCTTTGACCCCGACCATTTCATTCAAACCATCAAAGAAATAATACTGGAAAATGAGGAAGAGAGAATACAAGAGTCGACCGTTCTCGATCATTCGGCCGGACTGAAGAACATTGGTGGCGATATAGAAGTCTATCGGCAGATATTGAAGGCATACTTGGAAGAGAACCGGGAAACCGTAGAAAAGCTTTCACTTGCAATAAATGAAAAGAGATATTCCGATGCCGCGCAGATCGTCCACAAGGTTAAGGGAAGCTCAGGCAGTATTGGAGCAAAGGAATTGCACACAGTGTCGATGGAATTGCAGAAGGCTCTAAATGAAGAAAAGGAAGACAAAATACACCCGCTGAAAGATAGATTTTCTGGCTTGCTGAGAAGACTGATCGAGGAAATCGATCGGTTTCATGCCCAGAAATGAATAGGCATGAGTCTCCCAAACTTAAGGAGGAAGAATAATGTCTGCAAAAATTTTGGTTGTAGACGATTCGGCATCAGATCGTTTCATAATCGAGAGAATGTTGCGCGAATACGATATCCTTACGGCATGTGACGGAATAGAGGCCATGCAACAAATCGATGAACATGGCGACATTGACATTGTGATACTGGATCTGAATATGCCTAAGATGGATGGGTTCGAGGTTCTAAAAGCTTTGAAGTCAAATGATCGATACAAGGGACTCCGCACGATAATTTTGACGAACTACGATGAGCTGGATAATGAGATAGAAGGTCTGAGACTTGGTGCAGTGGACTACATAAGAAAGCCCGTAAATATGGATTCCTTGAAAGCCAGAATTGAAATTCACGTTGAACTGCTTCGAATCCAGCAAATGCTCGAGCAGAAGCTGTATGAACAGGGCCTGACTTTCGATACGATTTTCCAGCAGGCGCCCATTGGGATAGCTATTTCACACGGCTCTGAACCGTCTAATGGCAGGGAGAATACCGTTGCGAGGTTCAATCCTATGTTCGAGAAAATAACAGGAAGAACTAAGGATGAATTAATGGAGCTTGGCTGGGCGAAGATCACATATCCCGATGATCTCGATAAGGACTTGACTAACTTCAAGAAGTTGCAGCGTGGTGAGCTCAGTAGTTATTCAATGGAGAAGCGATATGTTAGGCCCGACGGTTCGATCGTTTGGGTTCAAATGACCGTGGCTCCGCTCATAATTTCGAATGATGACAGGTACAACCATATATGTCTGGCTCAGGAAATCACGAGACGAAAAGAGATGGAGGCCGACCTACTCGAGAGCGAGCGCAGCAAGTCCGTTCTTCTCTCCCATCTTCCCGGTCTTGCTTACAGGTGCAAGTACGATCGGCAGTGGACTATGGAGTTTGTTTCTGCCGGCTGCTCCACACTTACTGGCTATTCGCCTGAAAGCCTAATAAACAACAAAGAGCTTGCCTTTTGCGATTTGGTTGCTCCGGAATACCGTGAATCCCTCTGGATAGAATGGGAGAAGACTCTCGCTAAGAAAGTTCCTCTAAATTATGAATATCAGATCATTACGGCAGAGGGTGAGAGAAAATGGGTTCTGGAGATGGGAGAAGGAGTTTTTGGCGAGGGAGGAGAGGTTGAGGCTCTTGAAGGGATAATCATTGACATAACATATCGGAAGAGAATCGAAGACAGGCTCAAGTATAATAGCGAGCACGACAGGTGGACGGGTCTGCATAACTTGAATTATCTTGAGACTCTTCTAGAGAGGGATGGAAAACATCGAAGGCTTGAGAACAGGGCATTTGTAAGTATAAATCTGAACACTGTTCAGTCACTTACCGCAACCTATGGATTTCATTACACTCAGGAGTTGATGAGGGAAGTAGCAGATATGCTCGGCCAGTATTGTACAGACCGACGCATGCTGTTCTATACATATGAAAATCTATTTGTTTTCTACTTGAAAGACTACAAAGACAGAGAAGAACTGACTGAATTCTGCAGAGACATTGCGAATATGCTCGAGTCACTACTCGTTGCTGAGAGAATTGGCGGTGGGATAGGCGTTGTTCAAATTGATAAAGACAGTGACCGCGATGTAGATCAGCTAATGAAGAGACTTCTGATTGCCTCAGAAAAAGCTCTGAACATATACGACAGAGATGTTGGGATTTGTTTCTATGACGCAGAAATCGAAATGGAAATGATTCGCGAAGAAGAGATAAAGCGTGAGCTCGCTAAAATTGGCGCGGATGAAAACTACGGCGAACTGTTTTTACAGTATCAGCCGATCCTGGATCTAGAATCAAATCGGATCTGTGGTTTTGAAGCTCTGTCCAGATTGAAGATTGAAAAGTTTGGTCTTGTGCCGGCTTTGGAATTCATCCCCATAGCTGAAAAGACAAAGTTGATCGTCCCGATCGGTCGCAGAGCCATTATCAGGGCCCTGCGTTTTCTAAGAAGGTTGAAGGACAATGGATTCGGCGGAGTACTTGTCTCGATCAATGTCTCTGCAATTCAGCTGCTGAGAAGCGATTTTTCCGAGAATCTCTTCAAGATGATAGATCGGACACAGGTCAATCCGGAGAATATCGGGCTAGAGATTACGGAGTCGGTATTTGCCTCGAACTACGAGGAAATAAACCGAATCATCGGAAGCCTTAAGAACTCAGGAATTCAGATTGCTATCGATGATTTTGGGACGGGGTACTCCTCTCTTGCGAGAGAAAGGGAGCTGAATGTGAACTGCCTGAAGATCGACAAGTCCTTCATTGACAAACTGATGTGTTTAGACGCGAAGGACACGATCACTAGTGATATCATTTCAATGGCCCATAAACTTGGACACTGTGTTATAGCAGAAGGGGTGGAGCATGAAAAGCAGAGGCAGTATTTGCATAGTTGGGGATGTGACAGAATACAGGGATATCTGATCGGCAAACCTCTGGATGAGGAGGCGGCAATCGGGGTTTTGAAAGCCAGTCAGCTTCTGTAAGCTTTGTCTTTGCGCTGAAGACTATCGCTAAGAGGGATGGTAAGGATTATGAAGGGGAGTAGAAGAGTAATTTCGATCAAATGGGTCATCACGATTATGTTCATGTTGGCCATTACAATATCTGTTGGCGGAATCGGAAGTATGATTTTCGCGAGATGGTTATCTTCAGCCGAACGCACATCTGAAAGCATTGTAGAGACAATTGGCGAAAGCGTGTTCAATCACATAGTCGACTTCATGCATGAGCCTACTCACATTAACGAAGCAAACCACAGTATTATCGAGAACAATATACTCGATCTGTCCAACGAGGAAATTAGAGAAAAATACTTCGTCGGTGTTTTGAGCTCGCATGAAGCGGAGATATACAGTTTCAGCTTCGGTACAGCCAATGGCGAGTACTACGGGGCTCGCAGAAATGAAGATGGGGTTATTGAGATAATGAGAAACGACGCTTCTACAGGAGGCTACTCATGGTACTACTCCGTGAATGAGGATTTGACGGCCGGCGAACGAGTAGTAGTAGCGGGGAAATTCGATCCCCGAACACGCGCATGGTATAAAACTGCGGAAGCCGAAGCGGGCCCAGTCTTTTCGCCAATCTACAAACACTTTGTGATGGATGACTTGACCATTTCTGCCGCTTGGCCTGTCTATGATAGAGAGGGTAATCTGCGGGGCGTCCTGGGAACACACATGCTGCTTTCGGGTGTCGGAGGTTTTCTCAAGGACATTGTGAGAGGCTATAATGGTTACGCTATCATTTTTGAAAGGGACACAGGCTTACTGATCGCCAACTCTATGGAGCTCGACAACTTCTCCATCCTTTCCGATGGTACGTTCAAACGACATGAAATTGGTGAAATCGAGAACTCATACATTAAGAAGGCATATAATGATTACTCTCTAACTCAAGATCCACATTTCACATACAAGGGTGAGAGCGGAAAGCTCTTTGTAGGTATTAGAGAAATCCACATGCCGGGTGTTGACTGGATCTTGATGTCGGCAATTCCTGAAGCACTCTATATGACCAGTGTTGTGGAAAGTATTCACATGACTGTATTGCTGGTTGCTCTCGCACTGATATTTTCAGTAATTGTGTTCAATATTGCCGCTGGCAAGCTGATGAAGCCTGTAGACAATCTTCTTGAGGTCTCCGCTGCATTATCCTCGGGGGATCTGTCAAAGAGAGTCGACGTGGTTAGGAACGATGAAATCGGAACGATATCGACGGGATTGAATAAAGTTGCCGATAAAATGCAGTTTCTCATCAATAACCTGGAAGATAGCGTCAGAGATAGAACGGAGAAACTGCACAAGACGAATGCGGAACTTGAAGAGAACAAGAATCAACTCCAACTGCTGTTAGATTCTACGGCAGAAGGGATTTACGGAATAGACATGAATGGGAACTGCACTTTCTGCAATACTAGTGCGGCTAGAATTCTTGGATACGAAAGCATTGAAGAATTGCTGGGAAAGAACATGCACCTGAAGCTTCACCATAGCCGACGCGATGGAACGGTGTTTCCTGCTGATGACTGCAAGATTCTCAGATCGATCAAACAAGGAAGAGGCTTTGAAGCGGATGACGAGGTCTTCTGGAGATCTGACGGGACCTCTTTCGATGTAGAGTACCATTCTTATCCCCAGATAAGAAACGGGAAGGTAGTCGGCGGGGTTATAACCTTCATGGATATTACAGAACGAAAAAAGAGAGAGGAAGAGATCAGGTACTTGAGCTGCCATGACTCACTTACCGGTCTTCACAACAGGAGTTGTTTCGAGAACAACCGCAAGGAGATCGATATACCGGAAAATCTTCCGATGTCGGTAATCTTCGCGGATATCAACGGCCTGAAGATGACGAATGATGTATTTGGTCACGCAGCCGGGGATGAGCTGCTGAAGAAATCTGCAGAGGTGCTGAATCAGTCTTGCAGGGAGAGTGACGTGATTGTCAGAGCCGGAGGCGATGAGTTTATTATTCTTCTTCCGAAAACGGACAAGGAAGAGGCAGAGAAGATACTCTCGCGAATCAAGATTGGGTTTTCAAATACGCGTGTCGCAGCGATGAAGTGCAGTGTCTCACTTGGTCTCGATACGAAAACAAGTATCGATCAACCGCTGGAAGTGGTAATGGCAAACGCGGAAAACTCTATGTACAGGGATAAGACCATGAACCGTAAATCTTCAAACAGGGAAATAATAAACTCAATCATTGATACTTTGCACTCAAAGCATCCGAGAGAGAAGCAGCATTCAGTTGCTGTTAGCGAACTGTGCAGCCAAATTGGATCTGCCCTAAACCTCTCGCTACCTGAAATCAGCGTGCTGGAGAGAGCGGGCTACCTGCATGACATCGGGAAAATTGTACTCGATGAAAGCATCCTGTCCAAGGTTTCTTCGAAAGCCTTGACGGAGGAAGAGAGGGAAAAGGTAAGGCAGCATTCCGTTGTTGGATACCGCATCTTGAATCTCTTTGACGATACGCTGGATCTCGCCGAATACGCCTACAGTCACCACGAAAGATGGGACGGAAAAGGCTATCCGAGAGGGCTTGCAGGAGAACAGATCCCGCTGATATCTAGAATCATATCGGTAGCAGAAGCCTATGAACGTGTTCTCAATAGAGGAGACGGTTCAATCGAAGAAAGAAGAGAAACGGCCATTAGAGCAGTCAGAGAGGGAGCCGGAAAGCAATTCGACCCGAAGATTGCCGGACTGTTCATCGAAATGATTGAGGAAAAAACCACATGAACGGGGTATAGAATGGAATTGTATTCCGTGAAGACTTTCTTTTCAGGGATTGTCTCTGTTCGGGGCTCTAGCTTCTAGAAGAACTTATATAACAAGAATCTGCGAATAGTCTAGGGCTTCTGATTGCATGACTCGAACCACCTGAAAGGTCAGATGAAGGTATAGAGAGGCGGTCCGGTTTACAGGCAACGAACTTATGCAGGAAGATCTCGTCGAGAGGGAGGAATCCCGAAAGCGAGGATTGGAGATGTCGAAAATCTCGCAATAAGCTTGGGGAGCTGCTAAACGAGAGTTTGTGTGTGAAAACTCCGGGGACCTCCATTTACTACAGCTCCTGATGTTGCCGGTAGATGTCAGAGAGCGATTGCAGGTCTTCAGAGAAAATTGAGTTTTGAGGTGTGTAGAAGAATGAACATTATGGGAAATAGACGAGTTGCTCTGGCGAAATAAGGCGGCAACTGGGTAAGCCCGGCACCGGTTCGCTGCAGGAATCTGTTTTTTGAGTATGGTTATGTTTGTCAATGTGGATGCAGGAAGTTTTCTGAGTGAAAATCTTGAAAGAAATACGGTCAATCAATTCGAGTCGAAAGTGAATCCTGATTCGATAAGTAATACACAGGTTTTTACCACATTGGGGTCATAAAGAGGTCCTGCGTTGCTTTTCAGTTCTAAGAGAGCTTTTTCGATTCCAAGGGCGGGACGTTGAGGTCTATGAGAAACCATGGATTCAAAGACGTCTGCGACTGCGAGTATTCTTGCCTCCAAAATTATCTCATCACCTTTCAGACCGCGGGGATACCCCGAACCATCGAGTCTCTCATGATGTTGATAAATCTGAACTATGATAGGCCGGAAGAAATCCGCCTTCTCAAGTATCTCCTTTCCTTTGACAACATGTTGCTCTATAAGTCGCCGTTCTATGTCATTTAGAAGCCCGGTCTTCGACAGAATTTCGCTTGGAACTGCAATCAAACCGACATCCAGCAATAGTCCCGCCAGAGTTACAAACCCCAGCCTCTCTTCGCCAAGACCAAGTTTTCTTGCGATCTCAGAAGCCAGCCTAGAAACATTCTTCTGATGGCCGACGGAAAATGGACTTCTAGACTCCGTGATCACCGAAAGAACCTCCACTGTTGATTTCAACGTATTCTTAAGGGTCTCTTCAGTTCTTTTTTGCTCCGTGATGTCAGAAGATACATTGACAAAGATTCTTGATTTTCCATCTTCGACTGGAACCACGAGATCAGTCATCTCCGCGATGAAGATCTCTCCATTTCTCTTCTTCTGAGAAAAGATTCCTTTCCAGATCCCTTTCTCAAGAAGCGAGCTGAAGATTTCGTTTACTTTTTTTTCATTTCCTTCTGGCATCAGGACCTCGCTTGCTTTTTTGCCAATTACTTCCTCCGACTTCCAGCCATATAATTCCTCTGCAGCCTTGTTCCAGAAGGTAATTTCTCTGTTTGAATCGGTAGCTACAATTGCCTTTCCGACCTCATTAAGAATATGAGACTGCATCTCGAGCTCCGTCTGATATCTCCGTCTCTGCGTGACGTCTTGATAGAGGCTTACAATCTCACCGGAGGGTAGCTTGAAAACGCTAACTTCTTTCCATCCGCTCCCTGTCTTGTCAGAGTAATGGGTTGCAGGAATGTGGGCCGGCTCACCTGAGGAATATACCTTTCTAAATACTTCGACTAAACCAAAGCGTTCTGAACCGGGAAATGCTTCCACTATATCTCTTCCGATAAGCTTCTCTCTTCGCACTCCTTCAAGCCTTTCAGCTGCCTTGTTTACATCTCTAAGGATGAACTTTTCGGCATGACCTTCTACGGAGCAGATCATTACTCCCATTCCCATATTATCGAACAGCAATCTGAATCTTGACTCGTTGTCAGCAAGTCTTTTCAGAAAGCCCCTTTCTTCAGTAACGTCTTTGAAGGAATGGACGATACCGATTACTTCTCCATCATCATCCTGAACGAACTCCGCTGAATCGGCCAGCAGCCGCATAGTTCCGGCAGGTGAGACGATCGCAGCATTAGGATGAAAGGATATTGACCCTTCTGCAGTAATCATCTTCTTTGTGTCGAGAAGTATTCGCCGACCAGTTTCAGAGTCATAAAGCTTGAGAACCTTGTTTATCTGCTCGCCAACCGCTTCAGATTCTTCTTTACCTATCATCTTTGCTGCAACGTTATTTATGAAGACTATTCTTCCTTCCATATCTGTCGAGACAACTCCGTCTCCTATGCTTTCAAGAACTTCAAAAAAGGTCCTTGAAGTTTTGATTCTCTCCACGATCTCTCCTGCTCTCTCGGCAACCGTTGAGAAAAGCGATTTCTCGTTTTCGTTGAACAATTCACTCGGATCCATTTCAGAACTCTCGTCGTAGTATTCTGTAATGAAACCGAAGTCCGCCTTCTCTGATTGAATAGGATATGTTGAAGAGAGTGAAGTCTCACGGAAATTGGGCGATAAGTATTCCTTCCCATCGCAGATGATCTTAACGGATGCGAGATCGGGATAGCTCATTGCATTGGGGAGCTCATTCGCAAGAAAAATCATTAGCGAAGAAACTGAGCGATCTTTCTCCCACATAAACTTTGATATCTTGTTGATCAGATGGAGCTCTCTCTTCAGTTGAAGTGATTGCAGCTTGACTTTCGCAATTTCACACTCAGCGATTGACAAGACAACCCTTTCAACACCTCCATCATTTGTGTGAACCGGTGTCACACTTATCTGCTGTGACTCACTGCATGTGGTGCTGAAAAGTTCTCCTTCAGTGAACACCCTGTCAATGATTTCTGTCTTCAAGCAATCGGTAAGCTTGTTTTCAAGAGAAAAGAAGGATTCGCCACGAACTGCTCCAAAGAGACTCTTGGCCTCTTCGTTCATCCATTCTATCAAGCCATTTCTACCGATCTCAAGAAGAATAACGTTTGAAGGCTCTTTAGTGGAAGCTGAATCAAAAGAATCCACGGACATTAGAATCACTCCATTGAAGACCGATCTCAACACAAGACTAGTGACAGAATTATACAATTCTGGGAGCCGTATTTCCTAGTGAGATTGACTATGACGAATGAGTTTCAAATAACAGTGAAATGCTATTTTGAAATTGAAGACGAGACTTTCTTTCC
>ENA-OSEO01004573-OSEO01004573.1-sediment-metagenome-genome-assembly--contig:-NODE-4573-length-14298-cov-7.730961_pt1 | contig 14298 bp, 16 predicted proteins | sample MGYA00237883_ERZ534232 | MGnify/ENA metagenome assembly ERZ534232 | reverse complement strand
TGCCCCATGGCTCTGTGCTCGTTTTGTTCATCCTGTAGATCATGTAAATCCTGTCTAATTGGTTTTTATGGATCATGACTCTGGCGGAAAAGATCAAGAGTGAAGGTGTCCGGGAGGGCATTCAGCAGGGCATCCGGCAGGGTTTGCTGGAGGGCATTGCGGCGCTGATGGAACTTAAGTTCGGGGAACCCGGTTTGCGACTGCTTCCCGAAATAAGCAGGATCGACGACACCGAGAGGCTCAGACAGATCAAGGATGCTATAAGGGTCAGCCCGGACCTCAAGGACCTTGAGAAGGTGATATATCATTAGCCGTGAACGAATCCCTTTTGGGGCTTTGGCAGACTCCCGCCAATTCCCCCCTTCGATTGAGGAATATGGCGCGTACCACAAGATGTTGGGGGGAGCGACATATCGCACAATCACCGGTTGCGAAGTTTTGCCTGCCTTTCGAGGCAAAATTGCGTAACCTTCAGGGGGGCAAGGGGGGTGTCTCGACGCTAGCGTCGAATGAGGACGGATGTGAGAACCGTAGGATGGGTGAGGTGAAGCGAAACCCATCATCCTTCGCCGGTAAGGTTTAAATGCCTGAGATGTGTGGGAAAGAATTATTTGACAGGATTTACAGGATCGACAGGATTAATAAGAGGACTTCAGATCTTGTGATTTCTGAATCCCGTTGCCCGGAGTGAGGGTAAATCAAAAAAATTGAACCACGAAGATCACGAAGTACGCGAAGGGTTTTTTTGTTGTTTATTTTGATCCTTGAGAAAAACAAGGATCAAAATCTCCAAGCCCTACGGGCGAAAAATCAGACTTCTATCAGAATTCAGGTTGCAATTGGGCCAGTCAACCCGGAAACTCATTTCGTCTCACAACCCGGAAGCACGCAATCCGCTAAGGCGTGGATGCGCCGGCATCGTCAAGGCTGGTGGATCGAGGCCGCGGCGAACGAGTGCGATAAATGCCTTGCTCCACGGGCCGCCAACCGAGCTTCCCTTGAAACTGCCCCATGGCTCTGTGCTCGTTTTGTTCATCCTGTAGATCATGTAAATCCTGTCTAATTGGTTTTTATGGATCATGACTCTGGCGGAAAAGATCAAGAGTGAAGGTGTCCGGCAGGGCATGCAGCAGGGCATCCGGCAGGGCATGCAGCAGGGCATCCGGCAGGGTTTGCAGCAGGGCATCCGGCAGGGTTTGCTGGAGGGCATTACGGCGCTGATCGAACTCATGTTCGGGGAACCTGGCCTGCGACTGCTTCCCGCAATAAGCAGGATCGACGACACCGAGAGGCCCAGACAGATCAAGGATGCTATAAGGGTCAGCCCGGACCTCAAGGACCTTGAGAAGGTGATAATCTCAACAGTCGTTGATTGCCGAAGAGAGTACTATTCCTGTTGACATGAAAAGGTTTCTCGACAACGCCTCGAAAAAACAACTCGTCAATACCATCGCGGCCTGCCTGCCGGCGCTTTGCGAAGACCTTGTTGCAGTCTACCTGTTCGGCTCTTTTGTAACAGGAAACTCCTTTTCAGATATCGATTTGGGAATCCTGCTTGCCGAGAAGCCGGTGAACCCGCTCAATATCGAACTGGATCTCGAATGCGAAATCGAAAAAATCGCGTCCTACCCTTTGGACGTTCGCGTGCTCAATGGCGCGCCCGTGTCCTTTTGCCAAAACGTCATCCGTACCGGAGAGGTGATTGTCGACATTGAACCTAACCGTAGGGCCGATTTCGAGGGATTGGTGCTCAAAAAGTATTTCGACTTTGCCCCTTTCCGGACCCGCTACTTGGCAGAGGTCACAAATGCCCCGCTATGATCAGGAAAGAATGATCAATCTCGTTTTCCAATTGAGAAAGAGTGCCGAACGACTTCAATTTCTTTCGGGACTGGACAAAGACGCCTTCACACAGGATCCTGACAAATTGGCCAGCACAAAATACCACTTGATTGTGGCCATTGAGGCATGCATCGACATCTGTAATCACATCATATCCCGTAACGGCTACCGTGCACCTGAAGACTATGCTGATACCTTTTCAATCATGGCGGAGCGGACCCGCTTGGATGATTTCAGAACCTTCCTAAGTTCCATATCTGATTTCCTTCAGTGGAAGGAACTGGAACATAATTACTGATGTCGTCGGTTTTGAAAGGATCATACGTGCGGCAGCTACCCGTCCCAAAGGGACTGCATGCATTTTCCCGTGGTCTGACCCCACGGGGAAATTCTTCCTTTGCGCACTTCTTTGCGGCGGTTCAGTTCTTACCTTTTGCGCCCCGGAAGCCCGTACGCCGCGGAGCGGCAGGTGCGCCGGCATCCTCAAGGCTGGTGGATCGAGGCCGCGGCGCACGAGTGCGATAAATGCCTTGCTCCACGGGCCGCCAACCGTGCTTCCCTTGAAAGTGCCCCATGGCTCTGTGCTCGTTTTGTTCATCCTGTAGATCATGTAAATCCTGTCTAATTGGTTTTTATGGATCATGACTCTGGCGGAAAAGATCAAGAGTGAAGGTGTCCGGGAGGGCATTCAGCAGGGCATCCGGCAGGGTTTGCTGGAGGGCATTGCGGCGCTGATGGAACTTAAGTTCGGGGAACCCGGTTTGCGACTGCTTCCCGAAATAAGCAGGATCGACGACACCGAGAGGCTCAGACAGATCAAGGATGCTATAAGGGTCAGCCCGGACCTCAACGAGCTTGAGAAGGTCCTATATCATTGATCCTCGCGGCAACCCGTCATGATGCAGTATGCCCACTGCGCAGGCATGTGCACGAATCGAGAGGCCTTTGCGCCCCTGGCGCCTTGAGCGCGCGGGCGAGCGGTTCAGGTTTTACCTGGTATGTCTTACCTGGCATGGTGAAAATCTCCACATCTCATCGTTCGGATGGCCCCATTTCTTTCGCTCAGTTCTGTTCCCCAAATGTTCCGCGTTTAGGGCGACTGAACTTGGGCTCTGGAAATCCACCCGGCTTGAAAGCTTAGCAGAGTAGAGCGATTCATCCGCTCGTCAATAAAAAATCGCCAAATGTCAATTTTTCCGACGGATTCTTAGCGATACAGAAATGCAGTGAAGTCCACACTTGACCACAAAGGCTTTTTTTCACCACCGCAGGTTCAAACCATTTGCAAGGAAAGATTTTCAACAGTTTGTTTGAGTGAAAAGTAAAACCCAGCGATTCACAATGAACATCTCTCCGGCCACCCCCGATGACCGCCCAATCCGGCACTTCTACTTCCTAAAACATTCCCCCTTCAAACCCATTAAACTGAAAGGGGACCTGAATGCCCTTGCCCGGCCCTCACTCTAACCCCACAAATCCCCTTTGGCTGGTGACTGGTGCAGCAGGCTTCATCGGCTCCAACATCCTTGAAACCCTCCTTGACCGGGGGCAGTGCGTCACCGGCCTCGACAACTTCGTGACGGGATATAAGCACAACCTGGACGAGGTAAGAAGGCTGGTGGGCCCTGAAAAGTGGGGCCGTTTCACCTTTGTTGAGGGAGACATAAGGAACCTTGAAACCTGCCGGACTGTGTGCCGGGGCGTGGATACGGTTCTTCATCAGGCGGCCATAGGCTCGGTGCCGCACTCCATTGAAGACCCCATTTTCGTCCACGAAAACAACCTGACCGGATTTCTCAACATGCTGGTTGCAGCAAGAGACGCCAAAGTGAGGCGATTCGTATACGCAGCATCCAGCGCCACGTACGGGGATGATCCTGAGCTTCCCAAAATGGAAGAAAAAGTAGGCCGTCCCCTTTCCCCCTATGCCGTAACGAAATATGCAGACGAACTTTACGCAGGGGTCTTTTCTTCGGTCTACGGGTTCAAGCCCATAGGGCTCAGGTACTTCAACATCTTCGGCCCGCGCCAAGACCCTGAAGGAGCCTATGCCGCGGTGATCCCCAAGTGGTTCGCCTCTCTTGTAAAGGGAGAGCCCGTTTATATCAACGGTGACGGCGAGACAAGCCGCGACTTTTGCTATGTGGACAACTGCGTAAAGGCCAACCTCCTGGCTGCGTTTACGTCCAACCCCGAGGCCCTGGACCAGGTCTATAATGTGGCATTGGGGGAGCGCACCACGCTCAACCAGCTCTTCTTATACATACGCGACCGGGTGGCCGAGTTCAACCCTGAAGTCCAATCAGTCACCCCCGTATACCAGGACTTCCGGTCCGGCGACGTGCGCCACTCCCTTGCCGACATCTCCAAGGCGGAGCGGCTCCTAAGCTTCCATCCGGAGTACTCGGTAATGGACGGCCTGGGCAAGGCAGCAAAATGGTACATCAACAATCTTTGATTGCAGAGCATAATAAGGAATTCCTGGCAATGGAGACACCAACGAACAAACTGAAATGCCTTTGCGTTGAATCATGCAAGGGTATATATCAGATTACACCTGACAATCATGAAGATGTCCCTGGAGAACGATCTTGACCCGCAACATCATCCCTGAACTGACCGCCCTTGTGGGTGAATGCCTCGGGGAATCGATAACGACCGATTCACTGGAGCCTGATTCACCCTTATCTGGTGGGTTCCTGGACTCCATGGCCGTTACCAACCTTATCCTGGCCATTGAAGACCACTTCCGGTTCTCCTTCGAAGAAGAGGAATTGACCGTCGAATCCTTTGAGACCCTGGAAGCACTTTCGCGACTCATATCAAAGAAACTCGATAACGGCCGAGGATAAGCATTCCATGCTTTGCTTCTAAACCGGCCGGGGTTTGGGCGATGGGTGAGCGGCTTTCTATCTCCGTTGTGCTGCCGACCTTCAATAGAGGCCACATGATTGAACGGGCTGTACGCTCCGTGCTGAAACAGCTCGCCCACCACGATGAGCTCATTGTGGTGGACGATGGTTCCACCGACGATACCCAGAAAGTTCTGGAGGGATACGGCGACCGGATCCACTTTATAAGAACAGAAAAAAGAGGGGCCGGCGCCTCCAGGAACTCCGGTGTCACACATGCGGCCGGCCAGTTGGTCGCCTTTATCGATTCGGAATAGCGATTCCATTCTCGGATCGTTGCTTGTCCGTTACTGAGAGGCAGCGTATCAGTGGCTCTAATGATGCACTTCAGCCTCGGCATCCCTTACAGGTTCCAGAACGATCACCGTTCCTCCGGGACCGACAACGATCACGAATGGGAATGTCCGACGGCAGAGTTAACAGCTTCCTTATTTCCCGAAATTGTCGCCAGGACCAATTTCCCCTGTACTGCAAATGGAGTAGCTTAGCATACGTTCAGGATCGTGGAAAAGAATCGCTGGGTGGGGCATCACCTTGCCCTGCCAAGGGGGACACGAACAGGTGCCGAGGAGCCATGGTGGATGGATCGTAGGAGTGACGTAGTTGCCGGGTCGGCCGAAAGGATGGCGGACTATTCCGAGAGCCTTCTTGTCCATTTTCGTCGGGCGGAAAGCCTGAGGGAAGCGGTCGTGCGGTACCCGTCGGTGGATCTGGACAGAAGACAGCTCCGGGACCTGGAACTGCTTCTGAACCGGGCCTTCTATCCCTTGTCGGGGTACATGAATCGGGTCGATTACGAGGGGGTCCTGGAGTCCATGCGCCTTGCAGACGGGACGGTATGGCCCGTTCCCGTGTGTCTCGACGTTTCCGAAGAGGCGGCCGCGGTTTGCGAAAAAGGAGCGGCCGTGGCACTGAGGGACCAGGAAGGATTTCCGCTGGCCGTCCTGAAGGTGAGCGAAACCTGGAAACCCGACAAGCGCAGGGAGGCCCTGGCCGTTTTTGGTACGGACAATCCCGACGCCCACCCGGGTGTGCGGGACCTTTTGGAAAGGGAGAGACCCTGGTACGTGGGGGGGACCGTGGAGGGCATCCACCTGCCCCTCCACCACGACTTCCGGGAGCTGAGGCTCACCCCGTCGGACACCTACCGCCTTTTTTCCCAAAGCGGCTGGCGCAACGTGCTCGGTGTCCACGCGACAAGGGAGCTGCACTGCGCCCACAAGGAGATGATACTGGGCGCGGCCCGGCAGGTGGGGGCCCGGATCTTCCTGCAGCCCGTGGTGGGGCTTTCCCACCCCGGGGACAGGGAGCATTATTATAGGGTCCGCTGTTATCAGGCCTTCGCACAGCAATTTCCCAGGAACATGATCCTTCTCGGCCTGCTCCCCCTGGCACGGCGCGGCGCGGGACCCCGGGAGGCCCTGGGGGAGGCGATCGTTCTCAGGAATTTCGGGTGCAGCCATTACCTGGTGGCCCCGGATCACGGGGATCCCTTGTCGGGTGCGGCGGGCTGCGAGCCTTTCTATCCCCTGTGTGCGGCACAGGACCTGGTGCGGGCCCATGAGGCCGAGACGGGAATCCGGATGGTGCCGCTCAGGAAAATGGTCTACGTGGAGGAAAGGGCCCAGTACGTCCTCGATGAGGAGCTGGAGGACGGGATGACGGTCCGGGATATTTCCACCGAGGAGCTGATCCGGAGACTGGAAAACGGCCTGGAGATTCCCCGGTGGTTTTCCTACCCCGAAGTGGTGGCCGAACTGCGCCGGGCCCACCCACCCCGATCCCGGCAAGGGTTCAGCGTCTTTTTCACCGGTCTGTCGGGTTCCGGCAAGTCCACAATGGCCAAGGTCCTTCTCGTCAAGTTCATGGAGATGTGCGATCGTCCGGTGACGTTGCTGGACGGAGACATCGTGCGAAGGAACCTTTCCAGCGAGCTCAGCTATTCACGGGAGCACCGGAACCTGAACATAACCCGCATCGGGTTCGTCGCCGCCGAGATCACGAAAAACGGCGGCATCGCTCTGTGCGCCCCCATTGCGCCCTATGAAGAATCGCGGCGCCGCAACAGACAGCTCATCAGCAGGTACGGCGGGTACATCGAGGTGTATGTGTCCACCCCCCTGGGGGTGTGCGAGCAGAGGGACCGTAAGGGCATTTATGCAAAGGCCCGGGCCGGCCTCGTCAGGGGCCTTACGGGGATCGACGACCCTTATGTTCCCCCTGCGCACTCCGAGCTCACCGTGGACACCACAGATCTGAGCCCGGAAGAAGCGGCCCAGGAGGTGCTGTTCTATCTGGAAGAGCAGGGATACATCGAGTGACAGGAGGACCCATGGAATCAGGTAAGAACACACTATGTAGTGCCTAACGTACTCCCCTAAATCCTTTCCCATGACGTTGAGGTCCATTTTGCGGCAAGTACGACTGTTTCCGGGCTTCCTCGGATATCCGGGAGCGAGTCTCAAAGTGGCACGGTGAAAATCGCTACCTCTCATCTTTGGGATGGTCCCATTAGTTTCGGACGGCCTTGTTCCCTATCGGTTTCGGATTTCGCACCCCTGAACTTGGTATGTGGCAATTTCAAGGAAAGATCTTCAACAGTTTGCTTGAGTGAAAAGTAGAACCCCACCTATCCACAATGAACATCCGTGCAGCCGGCCCAAATGATCGCCAAACGTGGGACGCCTACGTCCTGAAGCACAACCAAGGCCTGGCCTACCAGCTCTTTGCCTGGAAAGAGGCCGTGGAGAAGGCGTATGGTTTTGAGTGCCACTATTTCCTAGCCGAGTCAGAGGGGACCCTCTGCGGTGTGTTTCCCCTGGCGCACATCCACCTTCCCCTGTGCAAGGGTTCCCTGGTGTCCCTTCCCTACTGCGATGCCGGAGGCATCCTGGCCGATTCCGATGACGTAAGGCGAGAACTCCTCGATCATGCCCTTCAATACGCGACAGAACAAGGCATTCCCAAAGTGGAGGTCCGCTCCGTCAATCCCATCGGCAATGATCCCGAAGCCACCCGCCACCGTTCAAAGGTGCGCATGCTGCTTCCGCTCCCGGACGGAGCCGACGAATTGCTTTCAAGCCTGAAATCCAAACTGAGAAGCCAGGTGCGAAAGCCCCAAAAGGACAGCCTCAAATGTAAGCTGGGCGGCCCTGAATTGGTGGATGCCTTCTACCCCATATTTGCCGAGAACATGCGGGACCTGGGCTCCCCGGTCCACAGCCAAAAGTGGCTCCGATGCATCCTCGAGTACTACGACGGCAGGGCACGCTGCGCCATTGTGAGGATGCCGGACGGCGAGCCCGCAGCAGGCGGCGTTATCCTCTGCCACTCCCGCACCGTTTCCATCCCGTGGGCGTCGTCCCTTCGCCGTCTCAACCGCTGGAACCCCAACATGCTCCTCTACTGGAGCTTTCTCGAGTACGCCTCAAACCAAGGGTATGGCTATTTCGATTTCGGTCGTTCCACCCCGGAAGAAGGCACCTATCGCTTCAAGGCCCAGTGGGGCGCTGAAGCCCGGCCCCTCTACTGGGCAGGGTATGACACCATCACCGCCTCAAACGCCTACGCCCCTTTGGAGCCGGCTCCGCAGGAGGCCGCCAAGGGCAGAGGGAGGGAGACCGTCGAGGCGTTGATTCAGAAAATGCCCATTCCCCTTGCCCGGTTCATGGGAAGCCGCCTTCGCCGGTATATAGCGCTTTGAAGAAGGAATGATGCGACAGGATTTAGAGGATGAACAGGATTAATACGAAGACTTCAGATCTTGTGATCCCTGCATCGCGTTGCCCGGAGTGAGGGTAAATCAAACAGATTGAACCACGAAGATCACGAAGATCACGAAGTACAGGAAGTACGCAAGGTTTTTTGTTGGTTCGTTCTGATTCTGAAAGAAAGACCGGAATCAGGACAGCCCAAGCCCTTCGGGCGAAAAATCTTAGTTGCAGTAGAACCGTAGGATGGGTGAGGCGAAAAACATCTTCCCCTTTCGGCCTCCGGAAGCACGCAGGTTGCGAAGAGGTAGATGGGACAGCATCGAAGGCTCGTGGGTGAAAGCTGATGCCCACGGGACGCCTACCGTGCTTCCCTTCTAATTGTACTTGTTTTCTATTCGTGTTTTCTATTTGTGACCTTAGTGGATGGAAAGAACTAAGCATTCGTTGCGTTTATGTGTGGGTCGATGCGAGACTCAGCCATTGATAAGCGGACGGTTTTGTCCGATTATCGATCATGACTGGGAACGAATTCATCAGAAAGGTGAAGGCGCTTGGTAAAGCGCGGAAAGTCTCCGTGAAGTTGACTGCATCCAGAGGTAAAGGGAGCCACCAGACACTATATTATGGCGCGGTCTTCACCATCGTTCGCAATCCCAAAGAGGAATTGAAAACAGGTACAGTCCATGCGATGTGCAGGCAACTCGGGATTAAACCGTCAGATTTATGAGGAGTGACATGAAGCGTTTTCATTATCCCGTATTGTTGACCCCGGCTGAGGAAGGGGGATATGTCGCCACATGTCGCAATCTGCCGCAGTTGGTAAGCCAGGGCGAAGATGAGCAAGACGCGCTTGACAATGCTGCGGATGCCATGGACGAGGTTTTTGCCGCCTATATGCACAATGGTATTCGGTTTCCGGAACCCGGCAGAACGAGGCGAGGGGAACATCTTGTTTCTCCTCCGGCCGAGACGATGGCAAAGGCGGCACTGTATGTTGCAATGCAAGAGGCCGGGATCAACAAGGTTCAACTGGCAAGACGGCTTGGTGTAGATGAAAAGGAGATCAGGCGCATGCTGGATCCCCACTATGGCTCCAAGCTGCCCCGAATCGCCAAGGCAATCCAGGTTTTGGGAAAGCGGTTGGTGATAGGGTTGGAAAGTGCCTGAGAATTGTATCCGACCCGACAGTGTCGGGATAAACTACGGCGCCAAGTACGCCAAGGTTGCCGGAGGCGACTGAACGGTATCGGGTCAAAAGCAAAGAAACTATTTGACAGGATTTACAGGATCGACAGGATTAATATGAGGACTTCAGATCTTGTGATGCCTGCAACCCGTTGCCTGGAGTGAGGGTAAATCAAAAAAATTGAATCACGAAGTACACGAAGGGTTTTTTTTGTTGGTTGGTTCTGATTCTGAAAGAAAGACCAGAATCAGAACAGCCCAAGCCCTTCGGGCGAAAAATCCCGGTTGCATCAGAACCGTAGGATGGGTGAAGCGAAACCCATCATCTTACGCCGGTATCGGGAAGCACGTACGCCGCGGAGCGGCAGATGCCCACGGGCCGCCGACCGTGCTTCCCTTGAGACTCCCCCCATGGCTCTGTGCTCGTTTTGTTCATCCTGTAGATCCTGTAAATCCTGTCTAATTGGTTCTTAAAGTTTTGACTAAAGTTCCGGCTACTCTCCGCTCGTTGTACCCATCATGTTAATCATGTAAAGCGTGTCGGAGCGAATGCGAATCGGACGCACACTTCCGCCGGCCGCTGCCCCTATTCTAACGGCGGATATATGGAACGGCTTCAAAGGTTGCCTGCGAGGGCAGGCCGAGATCCAGTCTCTTAAGAATGAACTCAAAGAGCACTTTAAGGTCAAGCACTGTCATCTGGTATCCTCCGGAAAAGCAGCCTTGTCACTTATTCTTAATGTCCTTCACGGGCTTCACCCTGCCCGTAACGAAGTGCTCATTCCGGCATTCACCTGCTATTCAGTGCCGTCGGCAGTTGTTCGATCCGGCCTTAGGGTGCGCCTCTGCGATGTGGACCCCGAAACACTCGCCTTTGACCACTCTCGATTTAAACAATCGCTGGAACCGGAACACCGCCTTCTGGCGGTTGTCTGCCCCCATCACTACGGGTTGCCGGCAGACATAGAACGAGTCAAGAAAACTCTGGAAAATTCCAAAGCCTATGTCATCGAGGACGCCGCTCCGGCCATTGGGAGCACTCAAAACGGCGTGCCTCTGGGCACACGGGGAGATGTAGGTTTTTTCAGCCTTGGAAGGGGCAAGGCATATTCCACTGTAGAAGGTGGCATAATAATCACCAATTCCGACCAAATCGGTAATCAGCTCGATAAATCAGTACAAGACGTTCCACCTCAAACTAACCTCGGTATTTTCAAGCTTGCCTGCGATGCTATTGGACTGTCAATCTTCATGCAACCCTGTCTCTTTTGGATACCTAAAGCATTGCCGGGCCTGCGGCTCGGTGAAACCATCTATGACCCGCGTTTTCCGATTCACCGGTTTTCGCCCTTCCAGGCAGGACTGGCGCGAAACCGGCAAAAGCGAATCGCTGCGTTTCAAGCCCACCGCATCAGCAATGTCCGCTTTTGGGAAAAGAACTTGGTCCGGTTCCCCTATCTGCAACCCATCTGTCCGAGAAATCAGGTTGATGGGACCCCTCCGCTCATCCGTTACCCGGCCCTGGTTCACAATGAAAACCTCAGGAATGCTCTCCTGAATGTGAGTGAGGCAAACGGATTGGGCATCATGCCCTCGTACCCCGATGCCATCATAAGCGGAATCGAGGGGCTTCCAATAGCTACTGACACGGGTTATTATCCTGGTTCTAAACAGTGTGCACGCCGGTTGGTGACTTTCCCAGTACACCCTTATGTCGGTCAAAAAGAGCGCCTCCGCATACTCGAGTGCCTGGAGGCTGTCGCGGATGCCGCTGTTGCTGCAAAAAGGTAGGTGCTCTGAAAACAAGCCGGGAGATAGGGGGACGCAAGTGGCTTGCCCTGGGGATCCTGCCGGCTTTAGGTCTATTTCTAGCCTGGAACCAGTCGGGGATTACGGGTTATCTCGAAAGGATACTTCTTTCTTATCTTTGCAGCGTGGATGAGCTACCACGCGGCAAGACCTTTGATGCGGTCTACATCCTGGGCGGGGGGCAGGAGAGGCTGAGGGCAAAATACAACACGGCGGGCGGGCTTTACTCGGAGGGACGATTTAAAGACATATACATTCTCAGCCGCCCCGGGATCACTGAGTACAGCCGGCTGCTGGGAAAAAACCTGACCAACGACGAATGGTCCCTCATGACCTTGGAGAACCTCGGAGTCGCGAAACAAGCCGTTACGCCTCTTACTCTAAGGGCGGGGTTTTTCGGGACCCTTTCCGAGGCCGGAGGTGTCTCTGAGGTTATGCGGAATAAAGGCGGGAGTAGTCTGTTGCTCATCACCTGTCCGTATCACACGGCAAGGGTCAGGGCGAGCTTCTCTCACGTCCTGAAGAAAACCGATATCGAAGTCAGTGTCATAGGCTCAAGGCCAACGGAACAAGCGCATCTGCTCGAATTGGCCCGTGAGTTGCTGAAGCTTCAGTTCTATCGAGTGTTTCTTTTGTATTGAAAACCTCGTCTTTGTCATCTCTGTGAACCATAACGCAACTGCCGTTGCAGTGTTGCTATTGGCATAAGAATGTAAAGGTTCGTGAGTAATATATGAACGAGCAAGTTGAAACACAAAGAGTGTATCCTCCCAATTTGTGGATCAAGACCGGTATCATTTGCGTTCTCTGGGCCGCTGCTTTCATTCCGGTTTACCCCATGCTGTGGGAGACATGGATGGAAGACTCCAACAACTCCCACGGAGTATTGGTCCCACTCATTTCAGGCTTTCTAATCTGGCAAAAGCGCGACAAGTTGGGCGAGACCAGGCCAAACGGTAGCAAGTGGGGCGTGCTCCTCCTGTTCGTGAGTCTCATAGTGTATATCCTAACCCTGGCCGGGCAGGTGGCTGTGGCGCAAAGGGCCATGATCGTTGTAAGCCTTATTGGTCTTGTGATATTTATATTTGGAATCCATATCTTTCGCTTGGTAGCATTTCCATTGCTATATCTATTTTTCATGATTCCTGTTCCAGACGCCATTTACGGACTAATTGCCTTTGACCAGCTCTTAATTACCGACGCCATCTTATCTATTGGTAAGAGAACCGTCAGCTCCGTTCTGAGGGTTATGGGCTTGAGAGAGGAAAAGCGATTCACAAACTTCCATAGGGTACTATACAGAGCTAAATGAAACAGTCTCCAAGGGGCCAAAATACTCCTTGGCCTGCTCATTCGTTTGGTTCCTACTGATTTGCCACTGATCATTGCTGTGGATGAAACCATTGAACGTCGAAAGGGAAAAAAGATCAAAGCCAGGGGATGCTATCGAGATGCCGTACGTTCTACCGAAAAGAAGGTAATTCATTGCTTTGGCCTCAAGTGGATTTCGATGATGCTCATTATCCCGGTGCCGGGCGTATTCAGCAGTTCGGGGAGGTTGAGGGGGGCGTATGTTTTTCGTCGAATTTCGAACTAGAGGAGGACTCGCTCATGTCACAGCCATTAGACATTATTCGTCAAAAGGTCGACAGTGAACCCAGATTCGAGGACTTGTCTTCGAGGCTCCACCAAGCTATAGATTTTCAGAAAAATAATTTCATCTAATGATCTCGGAGCCCTGGACTTCCCAGCCCATCGGTGCCATATATCCTCGGATCAATGTACCCCTGCGAAAGGAGTCTGAGGATATGAGAATAGCGCTGACAAAGGACGTCAAGATTCGCCTGCAACGTGAACTGAAGACAGCACAAAGACTGAACAATCTCAGGCTGTATAACATTGCGAAATCTATACTGATGATTGCTGAAGATCTTCCCATTCAAGAAGTCGCGAGAGTTTTCAACGTAACTACAAGGACCATCTCGAATTGGCTATCGAGGTTTCTGGTTGAAAGGTTTTCATGGTTGCTTGGATACCATTATCGCGGGAGAGGCAGGAAATCCAAGCTTAACAAGGAGCAGAGGGATGGACTTTACCAGATTATTGATCGCGGGCCTGAAGAGTACGGGTTTGACTGTGGCATATGGACCTCTGGGATAGTTGCAGAGGTCGTCTTTCGCGAATTCAACGTTGTATACAACCCTCGCTATCTCAGTTCCTTGCTCAAGAAGATGGGCCTTTCGTACGAAAAAGCGCGATTTGAGTCCGACCACCTCGACGAAAAGAAAAGGAGGGAATGGGTCGAGTTAACATGGCGAAAAATCCTCAAAGAGGCCAAAGAGAGGAAGGCTATCATTCTATTCGGCGATGAGGTATCCTTTGCGCAGTGGGGTTCGCTTGCAAGAACATGGGCACCACGAGGTAAGCAGCCGAGAATCAAGACCACGGGCAAAAGAAAAGGAATGAAGGTATTCGGCGCCATTGGATTTTTCGATGGAGATTTCCACTACATGGAGACACCCGAGAAATTCAACGGTGGAACGTACACTGAGTTTTTGAAGGTGGTGTTAGGCAGATACAGTCAGCCGGTAATTCTGATAGAGGACGGTGCGAAATATCACTTCAGCCCGCCTGTCAAGGAATTCAAGGATAGGATGACAAGTGAAGGGCGTCTGTACACGTACAAGCTGCCATCATATTCACCAGATTACAATCCTATAGAGAAGCTGTGGAAAAAGACGAAGGGAGATGCCACGCACTGCAAATACTTTCCGACGTTTGACCACCTTCGAATTGCCGTGCTCAAGGCGTTTGAGAAATATCTCAGAGATGCCACG
>ENA-OSEO01004572-OSEO01004572.1-sediment-metagenome-genome-assembly--contig:-NODE-4572-length-14300-cov-3.803909_pt1 | contig 14300 bp, 13 predicted proteins | sample MGYA00237883_ERZ534232 | MGnify/ENA metagenome assembly ERZ534232 | reverse complement strand
AGGTTTGGGAAGCAGCCATGGCTGCTTCAAAATTCAAGCTGGAAAATTTAGTAGCAATTATTGATTACAACAATCTCCAAATTGATGGCACTTGTGATCAAGTCATGCCGCTGGAACCACTGGCGGATAAGTGGGAAGCATTTAATTGGAAGGTGATGACAATTGATGGTCATGACTTGTATGCCATCCTGGATTCCTTTAAGGAAGCAGCTGGGTCAAAAAATTGACCTGCAGGAGGTAAAGAATAAGCTTAAGAAAATCATGGAAAGGAACTTTTCCATTAATCTAGAAGAGAGGGATGAAAAATGGATCAAATCCTTAGAAAACCTGCCTGGTTAAAGGTAACTCTCCCTGGAAAGGGGGACTTCGGAAAGATGGACTCTATCCTGGCCAGGTATAATCTCAATACGGTATGTCAGTCTGCCCAATGTCCCAACCAGGGGGAATGCTGGGGCCGCTGTACCTCCACCATAATGATTCTGGGGGAGGTCTGTACAAGAAACTGCAAATTCTGCGCTGTGGATACCGGAAATCCCAAAGGATTCCTCGACTGGACAGAACCGGAGCGGGTTGCCGGGGCGGTAAAGGAACTGGGTCTAGATTATGTGGTTATCACCTCCGTTGACCGGGATGATCTTGAGGATGGGGGAGCGGAGCTTTTTGCAGCCACCATCCGCCGAATTAAAGAAACGGTTCCCGGGGTTCTCTGCGAACCTTTGATACCCGATTTTTTCGGCAGAAGGGATCTTCTGGAAAAGGTGATCCAAAGCAGCCCCGATGTTTTAGGCCACAATCTGGAAACTGTTAGGAGACTTACCCCTTTTGTGCGGGATCGGAGGGCGGGATATGACCTTTCTTTGAAGGTTCTTACCCTGGCAAAGGAGATAAATCCTTCCCTGCCTGTTAAATCCGGAATAATGCTGGGTCTCGGGGAGACGGACGAGGAGGTTCTGGAGACTCTGCGGGACATCAGAAATGCCGGTGCCGATATAGTCACCCTTGGCCAATACCTTATGCCGACGCGTAAGCATCTCCCGGTGCAGCGTTATGTGGACCCGGAGACCTTCCGCTTCTTTTCCGAAGAAGCTTATAAAATGGGTTTTAAGTACGCCCCTTCGGCGCCCCTGGTAAGATCCTCCTATCATGCCGAGGAGTTCAGGGATTTTCTTGAAAAGAACAAGGAAACGCGAGAGTAAAGGTGGAGGAAGCATCCGGGAACGGAAAGGATCGACGGGATTCGGAGGAATTACAGGAGTTGGGTAAGGCCGGATCGAGGAGAAAGATAATCCTTTTTGCTGTTTTAATGCTCGTTGCCCTGGTGCAGGGGGCACTGCTCCTATTGTTTCCTGCCCTCCTTATAAAAGCAGGCCCTGCAATTGCTCTGGAGCTTCCCCTTTTACTTGTTGTATTCTATCTCTTTGCCTGCCGGAAGGAGGAGAAATCGGATAAATCCTATCTGCGGGATCACCATTTTATACTTTCTCCGGATCCGAAATGCATTCTTGATGAGCAGGGAAAAATAATCTTTACCAATTCTGCCTTTAAATCCACCCTGGGAAAAAAAGAGACGGAGCCCTCTGGAACCTTCTGCATGATTCTGGAAGAAAAGGAGAGGGAGGAGGTAAGAATCCTTATCCGGAAGGCACTCTATACAGGAAATACCATGGAATTCCAGACAGCTATTAAGGGTTCAGAAGGAGAAACATGATGGATGCTCTGGAACATCCTTACCCTTAAACCTGGCAGAATAATTGAACTATCAGGAAGGAATATAACCTTTCTAAAGCAGCAGGAGGAGAAATTAAGAATAAGCTATGCAGCCATGGAATCTGCCGCCAGTGGAATCTCCCTCTTAAACCGGGAGGGAAGGATAATCTGGGTTAATTCCTCCTTCTGCCGGATATCAGGTTATTCCAGGGAGGAGCTCCTGGGGAAAGCCCCCAGGTTTCTAGGTTCCGGCCTGCGGGAGGAGAGTTTCTATCAGGAGATCTGGGATACGGTTTCTACAGGTCTTATCTGGTCCGGAGAGGTAGTGAACAGGCGGCCCAACGGGAGTCTTTACACCCTGGAGGAAACAATAGCTCCCATCTACGATGCCTCGGGGGAGATCTCCCATTATATATCGGTTCATCAGGATATATCCGGGAGAAAGAAGGCAGAACAGATTCTGCGGGAAAATGCAGAATTCCTGGAAAACGAACTTTCTCTGGCCGGGGAGGTCCATAGAAGTCTCCTGCCGGCTTCGATGCCGGAGCTTAAGGATTATGAAATTGGAATTTATGCCTTTCCGGCAAGATATGTTAGCGGAGATCTTTACGATCTATTCATACCTCAGGACGGGAAACTTCTCTTAACCCTTTCGGACATCTCCGGTAAGGGGATCTCTGCAGCCATGCTTTCCTCCTCCATAAAGACCCTTATCAGGGTCTTCTGCGATCCTGATGAACCAGGCAGGATGCTGGGGAAGGTGAACAGGATACTTTTACCGGAACTGAGTAATTCCGGCCTGTTTATCACCCTCCTGGCTTTAAGCCTGGACTTGGAGGAGGGAATTATTAAATACTCCAGTGCCGGGCATCCTCCGGCAATTGTGATTCGGGGAGATAATGGGGAATCGTATCTGCTTCCTGCCACAGCTCCGCCTTTGGGGGTGGTGGATACGGACAGTTTTGAAGAAAAGGAGTATGCCCTGTCTCCTGGGGATATCCTGATTCTGTACAGCGATGGAATTACAGAAACCAGAAACCCTGACTGGCAGTTTTTCGGCGTTCAAAGGCTCATTTCTCTGGCAGAGGAAAATTTTAGGCTTGATCTGCCCCAATTAATCGATAGAATTTTAGAGGAGGTAACAAGGTTCCGGGGAGAAGCTACCTTTTTTGATGATCTTTCCCTGATAATCCTTAAGGCAAAAAACCGGCTGTACGATTTTACATACCAGGCTGATCTGAGCAAACTGGAAGAGGCTTGTGGAAAGGTTAAATCCCTGTGCCGAGGTTATGGAGAAGAGTTTGCCTATCACATGGAACTGATCACCTCAGAGCTGCTTACAAATATCATTCAGCATGGTTTTACCGGGGAGACAGGGGAATTTCATTTAAGGCTCTCCCTGGAACCGGGAGTGGCAACCCTGGATCTCTTTGACAGGGCAAAACCTTTCGATTTTTCCAAGCTTCCTAAAAAAGAGCCGGAGTTGCTTTCCGAAGGGAGTTATGGTTTAGGGATTGTAAGCAAGCTTTCCAGTGAATTATCCTATACCCCGGGAGGTCCAGAAGGTAATAACTGGCATGTAATTAAAAGGAGAAGAGAAAAGTGACAAGGATTTCTGCAGGAATCGGTATAGACCCCGTAATTTTATCCGTGGGAACTATTATTATTTTAACTCTTCTTTTTCTCCAGGTTCCGGGAATTGTGTCTGGAAGCCGGAAAAAAAATATTAGTTTCCGTTTCCTTTCCCTGGGAGCTGTTTTTTATGCCTGTTATTATATATATTGGCGTTACGGTTTCAGCCTGAACAGGGATGCACTCTGGTTTGCCCTTCCACTGGTTTTGGCGGAAACCTATTCTATCCTGGATACCATTTTTTTTGCCCTGATGATGTAGAAGCCTGCCGAGAGAAGGTCCCCTCCGCCCCTGTCCGAAGCTACGGTGGATATCTTTATAACCACCTACAATGAACCCGCAGAACTGGTAAAAGGGACTGTAGAAGCTGCCAATAAGATACTGTGGCCGGATAAAAAGGTTTATATTCTGGATGATGGAAACAGAAAAGAGTTCTTTGACCTTGCCGGGGAATACGGATGCGAGATAATAACCCGGGGGGAGGAATGGAAGGGAAAACCGCGGCATGCCAAGGCAGGGAATGTGAACAATGCTCTTTTACAGACTTCTGGAGAATTTATTCTTATCCTCGACGCCGATCATCTGACGGGACCGGATTTCATAGACAGAATAATAGGCTACTTTCGGGATGAACGGGTTGCTTTTGTCCAAACCCCTCAGCACTTCTACAACATACCTCCCGGAGACCCCTTTGGATCTGATGCCCCCCTTTTCTACGGGCCTATATTAAAGGGAAAGGACGGCTGGAATTCCGCCTTTTTCTGCGGGACCAATGCAATACTAAGAAGAGAAGCACTCCTGGAGCTGGGAATTGTAGAATACGTGGAAACAAGCATTAACCAGGGGAAACGGGGTCTTCAAATCTTAAACAGGTGGTTGAGAAAAAGAAGCAACTGGTCCCTGGTTTCTCTGGAAGCGTTCAGAATCTTGAAATCGGAACTGAGGGCAGGGAAAAGAGAGTTGGAAAAGGGAGAGCCTCTGGAGGAATTATACGGGAGGCTTTTAAAGACCTTAAAAGAAACTGGTTATTTTAATCTTCTACCGAAGGAGATAGTCTCAGCTTTTGATATAACAAGACCAAAGGAAGCAATCCCTCTGTTACCCATTTCCACCCTCAGTGTCACCGAGGATATGGCGACCTCGATGAGACTTCACTCCAGGGGATGGAAAAGCGTATATCATCCTGATATCCTTGCCCAAGGCTTAGCCCCGGAGGATCTGAAAACCGCCCTTAGCCAAAGGCTGCGATGGGCACAGGGTACCATTCAGGTGTTGTTAAAAAGCAATCCCCTAACTGTAAAGGGATTGACCCCGGCTCAGAGGATTCAATATTTTACCACCATCTATTCCTATTTCAGTGGTTTTGCCACCCTGATTTTTATACTCTCCCCCATAATCTTTCTTTTTACCGGCCTGGCCCCAGTAACATCCTACTCCGGCGAGTTCCTCTGGAGGCTTATTCCCTTTCTTCTGTTTAACAGATTCATGTTCCGGTATGCTGCCAAGGGCACTAAGGTAACCAGGGGGGAACATTACTCCGTGGCTCTGTTTCCGGTATGGATAAAAGCGGTGGTTTCTGTCTTCTCAGGAAGGAATCCCAAGTTCATAGTAACAGCAAAGGAGAGGCAGTCGGGCAGGCATTACTCCGCTATAAGGGTTCAGGCCTTTTTTATCTTATTGTCCCTGGCATCGGTTTTATTCTGCCTTTACCGGATTATAACAGGCGGCGATGTTAACTACCTGGGAGCAGGAATCAACATTTTCTGGGCTGGGTACAATATATTGCACCTGTTCACCATTGTAAGGGCTGCCTTTTACAATCCTCCAGCGGATTGGGAAAAACCTTCTCCAGAAACCATAATCCAAAGCCGAGAAACTAGATAAAGGATCTGCTTGTGACAATAAAATTAGATTACAAACAATTAAATCCACAGAGGGTTTTAATAACCCTTCAAGGCAGGCTTACTGCCTTAAATGCCCAGGCCTTGAAAACGGATATTCATACCCTTGTGGGACAAGGAAACAGGGAGATTATCTTTGATCTCTCCGGTGTTTCCTTTATAGACAGTTCCGGTTTGGCGGTATTTATCTCTACCCTAAAGATCTCCCGGGAATCGGGGGGGTGGATGAAACTCTCCGCCCTGCCGGAGATGCCGGCTTCAATTTTCAAATTAACCCTCTTGGATAAGGTGATTGATATTTATCCCGATGTAGATTCAGCTATAAGATCCGCCGAGGAGTAGATTTCAGTCTAGGTCTGCCAGTAAGGTCCCTCAAAAAATAAACAAAAGAGCCGATCCTCCCAGGGCCAAAAGAGTCCCAAAAACCGCACCTAAGGGCACGGTTTTTTTATACACATACCTTTCAATGGGTAGAAGAAGGATTGGGCTTATCTGGCTCAAGGCTGTAACAATTCCCACTGGTGCCAGGGATAGGGCATACATCATAATCACAATGCCCAGTACTGGTCCTATCAAAGAGCCTGTGGATATGTAAAGCAGGGCCTTTCGGTCCCTCATCTTTTTAAAATCTGAAAAAAAGCGCCCTCTTAGAATAGAAAAAAGGATCAAACCAATTAACCCGAAGGTAATCCGGATCAGGTTAGCAGATACGGGGTGCATTTCCGGAACCAAAGCCGCCTTTGCAAGAACCATGGCAACAGCCTGAGAGAGGGTTCCTAAAAGTGCAAAAGCAAGTCCCAGGAAGGAATAGATCTGTTTCTTTTTCTTTAGTTCCCTGTTATCCGCAAAGGTTACCCAAATTACTCCAGCTATGGTGGCCAGGATTCCGCTTATCTGCAGGAGGGAAAGCTGCTCCTTTAGGGTGAACCAGGAGAAAATGGTAGAAAAGATTGGGGAAAGGGTAAGGATAACCAGGGTTTCTCGAGGACCCAGTTTGACTAAGGCTTGAAAAATAAAAAGATCGGCAATACAGAATCCTAGAACACCGGAGATGATCAGGTTTATAAGGGGAATCGTGGAAAGACCTGTAGGAAACAGCTTTCCGAGAGATAAAAGGTGCAGGAGCAGGATAGCCGGAAGAGCAATCCATAGTCTTATGTGTGCTACGGTGTTTGATCCAACCCGTTTACCTGCAGAGGAGTACATTATTGAATTGTGCGCCCAGCAAGCTGCGGTGGCTAAGGCAAGAAGCTGTCCTGTAATGGCAATCATTAGCAGACTATGACAAAAAAAGATAAACTGGTAAATAGTGATTAATCCGGGAGATCCCCCTGATTAGGATTCCTTTTCCTTTTTTTGAAAACGGTACAATTGATAGGAATTATACAGATTGTGGAAAATAACGTAAAAGGCTGGTCCCAGGGCTACCAGGGGGCTTATAAAGGTAAGGGAGAGCCAGATCGTAAAACTTGTATTCTTCTGCCCAAGGGCCTGACTCGATTCTCTCCTGTACCTTTTACCGCCTATTAAGGCTCCTAAGGCAAAATTGATAATACACACAGCCAGGGAGATCAAGGCTAGGGTGAGGAGCCTAGGAAGGGATAGGGTCGTGTCCTCAATTATAAAGGCCACTGCCCGGGCTGTGATAAGAAAGAGTGAAAAAAGCCATAGGGGAAAAGCCGCAGGTCGTGCAAATCTAATTCCCCTTTGAAGGGGGGAGGGGAGAAGGGGAACTATCCGGGAGAGGAGAAGGGGAAGGAAAATTATGGATAATACCGATTTAAGGACCTCCCAGGAGGAAACAACAATTACAGCACCTGTAACCAGGGGGATAAAAAGGGGCAAAAGCAGAGAGATCCCTATATTGGTTAGGAGTGAAATAATTATTACATATTCCACAGAGCCTTTTAAAAAACCCATAATTACAGGAGCAGCCGTGGCAGTGGGAGTTATGCCAGTCATAAAGGCTGTCAGGGCGAGCTCCTTACTTACAGGCAGAAGAATAAGATATCCGGCAAAGGGAATCAGGATGTTGGCTAAAAACACAAGAAAAGCCCTGGGTTTAAAGGAAGCCCAATTAAAGTTAACATCCAGAAAGGAAAAGAAGAGCATTATCTGAATCAGATAGGAGATAAGAAAGGATAATTTTGAGGCTTGGGGTAAAATAATGCCCCCGGCCAGGGCTGCTATAAGTGCTATGGTTCTAGTATAGACCTGCGGCCGGGGTTTACTCATCTCTTTTACAGGTATTTCTTGAGAAGGCCGGTTTTTTCATTGAATTCTTCAATCTTTCTGTCCCAGTCTTCCGCCTGTGCAAACTGGCGTTTCCAGTAATCATCATCATACCACTGGGCATCCAGTTCCTCAACAGTCTTGCCCTGCTGTTCTACCCAGGTGAAGTACTTGAGATTGTGCATCCTCTTCTTGTCCCAATAGGACATCTCCAGGACTGCCTCGGAGGACAGACTCAATAGGTCCCTGTTATAAACCACAGCTGCGCTTTCCCGGGTAAATTTGCCGTTCTTTTCAGTTTCTTCCACCAGCCTTGAGCCGTACATTTCCATGGAGTCGGTGGCTACGGTGAAGATTACGTCCCTCTCATTCATCTCGTAATACTTTGCAAGCTTAATAGAGCCCATGAGGTTAGCTATGGAGGAGATTCCCAACAGGTTGAGTTTCTTTAAGAACTCCTCTTTTACACCCTGTTTAACAAGATATTCCTTTCCTTCCGGTTCGTTGAAGAGCCGCATTATCTGTATATTGGCCTCGTCATCGATTCCTGCCACAAGATCCATATTCTTTATATTGTGAATCCAGGGTACATGCTTATCCCCAATGCCTTCTATTCTATGTCCGCCGTAGCCATTGTAAAGCAGGGTAGGACACTGGATGGCTTCTCCGGCGCAAACCTTCATTTGGGGGAACCTTTCTCGTAGGTAGTCACAGCTCCCTAAGGTCCCCGCGGATCCCTGGGTAAGGAAGACTCCGCTGAACCGGTTATCCGCTTTTTTGTATCTGTTATAGACCTCTTCCATCGCCGGCCCTGTAACAGCATAGTGCCACAGGGGGTTTCCGATTTCGCTGAACTGGTTCAAGTTTACAATCTCATCGCCCCTGGCTCCGCAAAGCTCCTTGGCCTTGTCGTAGATCTCCTTTACATTGCTTTCGCAGCCTGGGGTGGCATAAACCTCTGCCCCCAGTTCATGCAGCCAGTCAAAACGCTCCTTGGACATCTGTTCCGGGAGGACTGCTATGGACTGACAGCCGAGAAGGTAGGAATCATACGCTCCACCCCGGCAATAGTTCCCTGTGGAGGGCCAGAGGGCTTTCTGGGTTGTGGGATCAAAGGTGCCGGATACAAGCTTTTCCACCAGGGGTCCGAAGGTTGCTCCCACCTTATGGGCTCCGGTGGGAAAGAATTTACCCACGAGCATGAAGATCCGGGCTTTTACCCCGGTAAGTTCCGGGGGGAATTCCACAAAATTAACCTCTCCAAATCCGCCTCCCTTGGATACGGGTTCGTTTTTCCAGGTGATTCTGAAAAGGTTAAGCGGGTTAAGGTCCCAAAGACCTACACCCTTAAGTTCCTTTTTAATCTTTTCCGGTATTGCGGATGGATCACGCATCTGCTTATAGGTGGGGATGATTATATTCTTTTCCCTGCACCTTTCAATAGTATTTCTTAATACTTCTTCTTTGGATCTCATGGGGTACTCCTTTGCACCTAGAGGGGTATTCCTCCTCCTGTGTGATAGTTGCAGCATTGTACAATTGTCTGCTTAGAGGCTATTCTTGCATCTGTTTACTTTCCTGTCAAGGGAGTTTTTGGTATGTGGCCTGACAACCTACCATGATTTTTCTTTTCCAAAAGGCTCGCCTTTACAAGAGGAGTCTCGATTTTGTTCTTTATCCTTAATACCGTTTCCTCCACCTTCTTTTTTTTGTCAAAGGCGGATTCGAAAAGCTCCCGCTGAACCGGATCTGTGCAATCCTCCAGGGAGGAGATTCCAAGGCCCAGAAGCCTGAGGGGAGTATAGCCGTTCCATCGTTTAATAAAAAGTTTCCATCCCTGGCTGAATAGCTCTTCGGCAGTGGTAACAGGATGCTCCAGGGAGTGCTGGATTGTGGTGGTGGTAAAATCGGAGTAACGGAGTTTAACAAATACGGTTTTCCCTCTCTTTTCCTCCCTCATCAACCTGAACATTACCTGGTGGGCTAGGGATAGAAGGGTGTTCCGAAGTAGCTCCTCCTGGGCAGTATCCTCTTCAAAGGTGGTTTCATTGCTTATGGAATGGCTTTTTGCCTCCTGGTAGATCCCAGGATCCATGCCCCGGCAAGTCTTGTACAGATAACTTCCCGTGGCATTCCCCAGCAGAGTCTTTAAAGTGCTTTCCGGATACCTTTGAAGCTGGGGAATCGAAAGAATATTCAGTTCCATAAGGCGTTCCAGAGTCTTCTCACCAACGCCCCATAGATTTTTCAGCTTGAGGGAGCTTATAAATTCCAGCTCCTGCCCCGGCAGAATCCTGTAAAGACCATCTGGTTTTTTGTAATCCGAGGCTAGTTTTGCCAGAAACCGGTTGGGGGCAATGCCGATGGAAACAGCGAGACCTGTGCTTTCCCTGATCACTCGCTTAATCCTTTCTGCTGTAACTTCCGGCGCTCCGAAGAGACCCTCGGTACCAGTCATATCCAGAAAGGCTTCGTCTATGGAGATCTGCAGAATGCTGGGGGTAAAATCCTCAAAGATCTTCATTATTTGTACCGAAAGTTCCTGGTATCTTGCCATGCGCACGGGGAGATATATCCCCTTCGGACATTTCTTGAAGGCGGTTCTTATGGGCATGGCGGAATGTACACCGAATTTCCTAGCCTCGTAGGAACAGGCTGCTACTACACCCCGTTTTCCCGGATCTGCACCTATTATGACCGGTTTGCCGCGGTAAGCAGGATTATCCGCCTGTTCCACCGAGGCATAAAAGGCATCCATATCTACATGGAAAATAACCTTTTCGGCCACTATTCCGCCTCCTTCAGGGGAAAGGAGCCTGTAACCATTAGGGTATGGATAAAATCCTTGTTCTCTCCCTGAAACTGTATCCCGTAGGGAATCCGGTTATAATAAAGTACATAATTGCAGGAAGCCTGAACTTTTTGGGGAATTGTGGCATCCAGGGATAGAGGGAGGGTAGGATTGCTGCCTATAAAAAAGAGGATCTCTTCTCCCTCTCTAATCCCTGTAAAGGGGAAATTACTATCAAATACGGTAAGCTGGCCCTCCGCAGAGAGGAAGGAGAGGCTGATCCGTTCTGGTGAACCCAGCGGCATAAGGTTTATCTGTATATACTCCCTTTCCAGAAAGGAGGAGCGGGTTATTTTATAATCAAGATACTCTCTGGAACTTGAGTAGGGAATTCCAAGGGACACCCCGGTTTCGGAGTATTCCTCCGTTTGCGTATCCGAGGAGATAGTGAAGGATCCAAGCCTGGATTCACTCTTAAGGGAAAGGCTTCCGGTTTTTAGATTATTATCAAAAACCTCGGTTACCTGAATCTTTTGAGGATTATCATCATTATAGGGTCTAAAGGTGAGGATCTGGATAATCAGAATACCTATTCCTGCGGCAAAGATTAGAGAGATTATCTTAAGCAGGAGTTTTTGTTTCAGCTTTCTTGGATGTTTGAAAAGAAAATCCAGCCGGATCAGCATCAGGAAAAAGGGAAGGATAGTAAGGGAGAGAAGGAGATTTCCATTTATCCAGGAAAAGATAAGGATAGAAGATACCCGCAAGGCAGGAAAGGTAAAAAAAGCAAGGACTGCTCTCATTATCATAATAAAGGAAAGGAGGAAAACAAAAACCTTGCCCCATCTCCAGGGGAGAATGGAGAAGAGAAAGGTAAAGAAGAGGGCCCAAAGGAAATAGTAAGAGAGGGTGATATTTATAAAAAGCGTGCAGAGAACGGAAAGGATAAGAAGGAAAAGCGCCAGGGCGGAGTAGAAGCTGGAATTATAGGAAAAATAGATGAATCTCCGCAGATGAAAAAGAAGGGAGAAAAGGAAAAGACTGAAGAGTATCTTAAGAATAAAAAACTGTAAAGGAGCATACCTCCAAAGGTTAGGAGATTCTTTTATAGATAAGAGGGCATTGCTAAGGGCAGTTCCTGCTGTAAGAAATAGAAAAATCAGTCCCAGCAGGAAAGGCAGGGCCCAGAAATTCCTTTTTACAACCTTCAGGTATCTCTTTAATCCTCTGCTGCTTAGGGCCGGGTAGATTAGGAGTGGAAGAAAGAGTGCGATAAGGATAAGGATATAGGTCCTTTCTGTAATAAGAGTCCCCTCTCCTGGGGTGGTAAAAAAGAGATAATTAGAGTCCCATTCTCTGGGAAGTGGCTCAGCCCTGTCCAGAATAAAACCGGAAAGGAATTGGACAAGCCTGGTTCCCCAAAGTACCGGATCCTCCGAAACCTGAGTGCCCTTGGGGGCTAAACGAAGGGTTGGGTATTCTTCTAGAAAGTACCAGAATACAGGAGTTCTCTCCCTTAACCCTAATTTGTGGATACTGTTTATATTGTCCGAGAAGTAGGGATTCAACTGCACCTTGGAAAGGTTACTATAGGATTCCCTAACCATCCAGGCGGGAGAGACTGATCCGGCTCCTCCGGCATCCAGGAGAATCTCCTCCGGGGGATAGGGCAGGTCTAGGTAGAGGAAGGCGGAGTTGCCTTCAGGATAGTATTGATCCAGATACTCGCGGCTACCCAAGGGATACAGATCCGTTGGCCCGTACTCCCCCCCCAGGAACAATACCCTGAGGCTGGTCTGGGGATTCTCTTCCTTTAGGGTTTCCAGGAAGGTTAGTACCGAGGCAAGAAGAAGGGAGCCGTCCTCTTGTTTCTCTGAAAGGGGTCTTGAACTTAAGGGTATGGAAAGAACAATTTCGTCGGAGGAGAAACCTTTCCTGTGTATATCCAAAACCGTGGAAAAGGAGTGGCCTGGATTAAGATCCTCCAGGGAAAGCTCTGTTACACTGTAGGAAGACCCGGATAATACCTCCTTTATATAATCCACGGCTCTCTTTTCCCCCTGTGTTCCCTCCTCCCGGGGGTACAGGTTTTGAAAAAACTCCCAATGTCTGGAAACCTTGTCCTTAAGGATTTCTTGGGAGGAGTCGGTTTCCTCTGTTGCTCCCACAACCGGGAAAAGGGAGAGGATAATTAAAAGCATGGCAAAGATGAATTTCTGCATCCTTAAACAACCTTATGTAGATCCCATTCACTTAGTCAATCCTGAAAGAGTTTTACAGAATGACAATTTAAGGTTATACTATTAGGACAACTAAAGTAAGAGGTTTACAATGAAACTGCTTCCCTGTATAGAAAAGAGAACCAGTGTAAGAAAGTTTAGTAAAAAGGAAGTAGAGAAAGAGATTATCACCAGAATTTTGGAAGCCGGAAGAAAAGCTCCCTCAGCAAAGAACCGGCAGCCTTGGCGTTTTATAGTAATTGACGACAAGGATTTAAAGTACCGGGTGGAGGAGGCTGCCTTTGGTCAGGAGCATGTTGGTCAGGCGCCGGTAATAATTGCCGCCTGTACTACAAACATCGATTATAAAATGCCAAATGGTCAGTTATCCTACCCCATAGATCTAAGTTTTGCTGTATCCTTTATGATGCTTCAGTCGGAGGAGGAGGGGTTGGGCAGTTGTGTAATTACAACCTACAAGGAAAGGGATATTCTGGAGATGCTGACTGTTCCCTTTTCCATGCGTGTGGTTATGCTGCTTCTTCTTGGTTATCCGGAGGAAAAACCGGATATTCCTACGGAAAGAAAACCTCTGGAGAGTCTTGTTTCCTACAATCATTGGTAGTTGGCAAGGGCTTCCTAAAACCCTAGTTCCTGCAAGGCAAGGGTAACCTCTGCCTCCTCATCCCAAGGTATCTTTCCCGCAGAATAGATTATAGAGGATTCATGTCCCTTGCCGAGAAAAACCACCATGTCTCCCGGTTCTGCCAGGGATAGAGCCTTTCGGATACCTTCCCTGCGGTCCGGAATCAGAAAGAGGTTTTCATTATTCCTTCGGTTTTCGCAGCCTTCCGCAATATCCTTGAGAATTTGCAGAGGATTCTCTCCCCTGGGGTCTTCGTCGGATAAAACCAGGATGTCGGCATACTCAGAGGCGATTTTTCCCTGGATAGACCGTTTTTCTATGTCCCTCTCTCCTGCGGAACCAAACAGGGCTATAAGTCTTCCCCGGCTCTGAGACTTAAGGAAGGGGAAGAGCTTTGCAAATGCGCCGGGGGTGTGGGCGTAATCCACAATTACGGAAAAATCCTGCCCCCTCTTTACAGGCGAAAGTCTTCCCTTAACCGGCCTGAGGTCTGGTATATAGGGGGTCAATTCCAGGGGGGAAACCCTTAAAGCCTGGGATGCGGAAAGAAGGGCAGCCAAAAGATTCTCCACATTGAATAGGCCTGGCATGGAAAGGAAGGCAGGAATATCCTGTCCCTTGTAGGATAGAAGGAATTTCGATCCTTCTGGGGAAGATTTGACCTCCCGGGCTATAAGATCCGCCCAAACTGAACCAGCGGGTTGGGGAATCTTCGGATCAATACCAGTTGGATCCTCCATCCCATAGGTGTATATCGGAACCGGACAGGCGGAGAGTACATAATCGGCGCTCGGATCCTTCCTGTTAATCACTCCAAAGGGATTATTGGATTGAGGTGCTTTGGCAAGATACCGGAAGAGATTGGTCTTGTCGGAGCGGTATTGGGAAAAACTGCCGTGAAACTCCAGGTGTTCGTGGGTTATGTTGGTTAGTACTCCAGCGGAGAATAAAACGTCCGCAAGCCGGGAATTCCTTTCGGAAAGCCCATGAGAGGTAGCCTCAAGCACGGCAAACCTCTTTCCAGAATCCCGCATCTGTGAAAGCAGGGAATGGATCTCCGGCGCCTCGGGAGTCGACTGCCTGTAAGGGTTGGAGCTGATCTCCTCTCCAGCCTTGAACTGAACAGTGGAAAGAAATCCTGCCCTGACCCCTGCCTTCTCCAAAAGCTGCTG
>ENA-OSEO01004568-OSEO01004568.1-sediment-metagenome-genome-assembly--contig:-NODE-4568-length-14306-cov-3.089184_pt1 | contig 14306 bp, 11 predicted proteins | sample MGYA00237883_ERZ534232 | MGnify/ENA metagenome assembly ERZ534232 | reverse complement strand
AAAGCCGATTTTCTGACCTCTGACCCTGGCAAGCTCATCGCTGCTGAGACGGCTGACCTCCTTGCCCTCCAGAAGATAACTTCCTGATGTCGGCGTATCCAGACAACCTACAATGTTGAGCAGGGTCGTCTTCCCTGAACCCGAGGGGCCCATGATAGCCACCATCTCCCCTCTCTCAATGCGCAGGTTCACCCCCTGGAGTATCGGCAGCTGGTCCCGGCCTATTGGATAGACTTTGACGATATCACGCAGCGCGATCATCTAATCAATCTACCCGCACCGCCAATCCCCCCGGGCATGGGGTTCATTTGCGTCTGCGACGCGGCTGCCTGCTGAATAACTACCTGCTCCCCTTCACTGACCCCGTCCGTTACCTCTACTAACTGCCAGTTGCTTATACCGGTCTTTACAGAACGCCGCTCGGCTACGCCGTCCTTCATCACCTGGACGAACGTGTCTCTTCCCTGTCGAATGATGGCACGGCTTGGCACCACTATCACGTTCTGTTTCTCTTCTATCAGTATGCTGACGGTGACTGTCAGCCCCTCTCTAAGCAGAGGCATTGCAGCCGATTGCCTTTGTCCCGCGCCTCCTTCCGCCGCAGGCCTGGTCCCGGCGGTCTCAGGTGGTTTCACCTCGAGCTTCACCGGAAAGTTGACCACCCCTCCCTCAATGGTAGCCGTTGGGGAGATAGCAGTGACTGTGGCCGGGAGCCTCAACGCCGACAGTGCATCCACCTGAACGCTGGCCTGCGCTCCCTGCTTTACCTGGAAAATATCCATCTCGTTGACCAGCGCCTCTACCTCAAGCTGTTGCGGATCGATGAGACGCACCGCCACAGTGCTGGCGCTAACCTGGTCGCCGGCTGAAACATTCACCTGAGACACCAGTCCTGCGAAAGGCGCCATAATATTAGCCTGGTCTAGCTGTCTCTGTGTTTCAGTCAAACGCAGTTGAGCGCGCTCAAGGAGCAACGCTTTTATCTCTATGTCCAGCGGGTCGGGGGCTGTCAGTATCCTGTCTCCGCTGCCGCTGGTGGTCGGCTGCTCGGCCCTCTCCAGGTTGAGTTTCGCAGTTTTCACATCTATTTTGGCTTGAAGCAGGCTCTGCTCAAGAGCTAAAGTGTCCAGCCTGGCCAGCGCCTGGCCCTGTTCCACAGCATCACCGATCTGCACCATGACCTGCTGCACCGAGCCCACCGAGCCAAAGGTAAGTTCGACATAGTGGGGCATTTTGAGATTGCCACCGGGTGTGATCTCTTTTCGCAAGTCGCCCCGCTGTGCCGTGGCTATCTGGTTCTCAGTCGCCGGCGACGACTTGCCCTGGGCGGTGCAGCCGGAGAACAATGTGCCGAGCGTGAACAGGATGACCATTGCAGCCAGTCTGGTTACTATCATCGCGCCTCCCTTCCCATGAACCGAGATTGGAAAATACTATTTTCAGAAATCTTAGTACCGGTTAAAAACTGCTCAGCCACAGCCAGGCACGCTAATGATAAGCCGTGGCGTAGAATCGAGCAAGTCGTATACTGCACCCTGCCGCACCCATTTTAACGGGATTTTAATATTTGGCTGCTACAATTTGGTATAGGAAGGAGGTGAAGCTCATATTTCATACTAGACAGAAGACCGAACAGGCACTAATATCTTCAAAGAAAGGAGGTGAAGCAAGAATGTGGCGGAACAAGAAGTCGCTCATCATCGCGGTGGTGGCAACCACCGTACTGCTGGCCGGGACTATAGGCGGAGTGGCCTATGCTCAGACGGCAAGCGCCGACACGGCTTCAGGCAAGACTCTATTGGCCAGAGTCGCCGTCATCATGGGTGTTGACCAGCAAAAGCTGGAAGATGCCTTTGCCCAGGCCCAGCGCGAGATGCGGGAGGAAGCTCTGAATACCCGCCTCAAGGGCATGGTTGACGAGGGCAAGCTGACCCAGGAGCAGGCCGACCAGTACAAGGGTTGGCTGCAATCGAAACCCGACGTCCCGCTGCCCGGGCCTGCCGGGCGTTTGGGCAGAGGTTTTGGCGGCCGGTGTTTCCCGCTGGACAGACAGGCTCCCGCCAAATAGACACAAGCCACAATCAGGCATCGCAGGTTCACTAAAGAAAGAGGGAGGAACATCCTCCCTCTTTCTTTGTTTGTCTCTTAAAACGAACTCCGCGGTCGGGAAGGACCTGCCCGGAGGGGCAGCTTATTCGTGTCTCAGTGCTTCGACCGGGTTAAGTCGGGATGCCTGCCAGGCGGGGTAGAAGCCGAAAAACAGACCGATGCCGACTGACACCGAAACGGCAAGAACAACAATATCGGCACTAACCAGAGTAGGCATGGACCCCATGTTGGACACCAGGAATGTCACACCCCAGCCGAGGATAACGCCGATGATGCCGCCCACAAAGGTAAGAAACGCGGACTCTATGAGAAACTGAATCCATATATCGCTTTCCTGGGCCCCAAGCGCTTTGCGAATCCCTATCTCCCTGGTCCTCTCCAGCACTGAAACAAGCATTATGTTCATCACGCCTATGCCACCAACGATCAACGAAATAGCAGCGATGGCACCCAGCAACATGGTGGTTGTGGCCATCGTCTCCGAGACTGTGGTGGCTATCTCTTCCATTGACGTAACGGTAAAGTCGTTTTCAGCTCCCTCCGCCAGCCGGTGACGTGTGCGGAGCAGGCTGGTGATTTCCTCTTTGGCTTTCTCGGTGTTCTCTGCACCGGTTACATTCAGCGATATCGTGGATATCAACTGCTCACCACGGGCCGTCCGCTGCTGGGCTACCGCCTGCTGCATCGCAGTCAACGGAACAAAGACCATGTTATCCGGTGAACCGCTCACCGCTCCTTTGCTTGCTAGAACGCCGATAACGCGTACAATAATGGTGCCTATCCGCAGGTCCTGCCCCAGAGGGTCAGCATCCCCGTAGAGCGTTTGTGAAGCAGTGGAACCCAGGACGGCTACCCTGGCGCCGCGCTGATAGTCGTAATCTGAGAAAAAAGTGCCGCTCGATGTATTCAAATTATATGTGTTCATGTATTCCGGAGTGGTACCGGCGACCTGGGCATTCATATTCTGGTTACCGGCAATAAGCTGGAGGTTCCTGGAAAAGACCGGGGCTACATACGATACTACGGTTACTTTTTCAGCTATCGCAGCAGCATCTTCCATGGTCAGCGTAGTGGCGCTGCCGAAGGCGCCCCTCACTCCGCCGGCTCCCATGCTCGACCCGGGAGTAACCAGCATGAGGTCCGACCCTAGAGTCTGTATCCTGGTAAGTATAGCCGCCTCAGCGCCTTTGCCAATAGACATGAGTGCTATTACAGCCGATACCCCGATGACAATTCCGAGGATAGTCAACAGGCTGCGCAGCTTGTGGGTTACTACGCCGACCCAGGCATTGGCAAGAGGTCTAAGCAGCTTCTTCACTTTGTACTTTCTCATCCTTCTCCACCGTGCCATCTTTGATAAAAATAATGCGCTGGCAGCGCTGGGCAATCCTGGGATCATGCGTAATCATGACGAGGGTAATCTGCTGCTCAGAGTGAAGAGAGGTCAGCATCGAGATTATCTCGTCGCCAGCGTGGCTATCCAGGTTTCCCGTAGGTTCATCAGCCAGTATCAGCGGGGGCCTTTTCGCCAGAGCCCGCGCTATAGCTACCCGCTGCTGCTCTCCGCCGGAAAGCTCAGTGGGACGGTGGCTGGCCCTGTCGGCAAGTCCGACAACCGTCAACGACTCCATAGCCCGTTCGCGGTCGCTGGCGCCGGCATAGTCTAACCCCAGCAAGACGTTGGACAGGGCCGACATCCTGGGAAGCAGGTTGAACTGCTGAAAGACGAAGCCAATCTTCTGAGCCCTGACAAGAGCCAGCTCTTTTCTGCTGAGGCGGCTTACCTCCTGGCCGTCAAGATGGTAGTTGCCTGAAGTCGGTATGTCCAGGCAACCCAGGAGATTGAGTATGGTGGATTTTCCGGAGCCTGAGGGCCCCATGATGGCCACAAGCTCGCCCTTCTCAATCTTGAAGCTGACCCCCCTCAGGACGTGTAGCTCTCTGTTGCCTATGGGATATACTTTAGTTATGTCTTCAAGCTGGATCATCGCGGTATGCGCACTCCGCCAGCGCCGGGAATCAGTATCTGCCCGCCCTGTTGTCTCTGCTGCTGGGTAGTTGACGTTGACGGCTGTGTCGCAGTGCTACCGGCGATAGCCACCTGGTCGCCTTCGCTGAGTCCGCTGATTACCTCCGTATTCTGCCCGTCGCTGACGCCGAGCTGTATCGCGCGCTCTTCAGTAACGCCCGAAGACGATACCACCTGGGCATAGTATTTGCCGCCGCGACTGGTTATCGCCTTATTGGGTACCAGCAACACGCTGGTTCGGTTTTCTACTCCTATGTTTATGGTAACAGTAAGCCCTTCCTTCAGCCTGATGCCCCGGGGCAGAGCTGCCGGCGCCTGCATCTGCTGTCGCCACTGCTGCTGTCTCTGCCCTATTGCCGCTGCCGTCTGCCCGGAAGCAGCCTGTGCCTCTTCACCCGATGGTCCCGGCAGCTGTGCCGTGTTGACCACAGCAGTGCCCGCCGCTATCGGCTCCTGATTACCGGCGGCTGTTTCCAGCGGGTCCATTTTAACGGTTACCTTATAGTTAACCACGTTAGACTGGATAGTAGGCGTCTCCGAGATGAGCACGACCTTAGCCGGAAAGGTGATCGTCGGTACGGCAGCCACCTTCACGGTAGCCGGCGTTCCGATATTCAGTTGATAGATTTCCATCTCGTTGACCAGCACTTCGCTCTCGAAACTGGCCGGGTCTATGATGCGCACTGCCACCGTGGTCTCAGATACCTGGTCACCAGGTACGACGTTTACCTCCGTGACCAGCCCGGCGAAAGGAGCCGTAATGGTGGCGTTTCTCAGTTTCTTTTCCGCCTCGCTCAAGTTATCCTTTGCATTCTTGAGCTGGAGCTCTTTTATCTCGATATCCAGGGGGTCAGGCGCTGTCAGGAGCTGAGTCCCACTGGAGTTAGACTGCGGCTCCCTAGCCCTTTCCAGATTGAGCTGCGCCGATTTTACGCTTATCTGGGCCTGCGCCAGGCTGCTCTCCAGGGGTGCGGTATCCAGCATGGCCAGGGCCGCGCCCTCTTCCACAGTGTCCCCGATCTTCACCATTACTTCCTGCACCGTACCCGACGAATAGAAGGTCAGATTGGCCTCGTTCGATGTCTGCAGATTGCCACCTGCCGCGATATTGATATTGATGTTCCCGCGCTGGACCTTGGCCGTCTGCGTCTCCGCGGCTGACTCAGCTTTGGACGCACAGCCCGCCAGGATAACACAAGAGACCATGAGCAACATGACGGCCGCACTTGCTTTATGTATCTTCACGATATCACTCCTGTTCTCACAATCTGTTGGGATTAGCTACAGATATAGTGTACCGAGAAATTGTTAGGATTTTATTAAGACTAACGCAGCAGCTATGTAGAAAACATCTCTAAGCTTCCCAATTATTGGATTTATTCCATATTCTTAATAATTGCTTAATAGTTATCTCTATAATGTATGATAGGTTTCACACGAATTTTTCCACAGGAAGCGAGAGCTAGTGGCTAAAAAAGTGCTGGTCGTAGACGACGATGTCAAGACCGTGGAGCTGGTGAAGCTCTACCTGACTCGTGATGGGTACAAGGTGCTCGTTGCCTATGACGGGGTAGAGGCGCTGCAGGTTGCGCGTGATAGTCATCCAGACCTCATTGTTCTGGACCTAATGCTGCCTGGAATTGACGGCTTAAAAGTGTGCCAGATCATCAGGGCTGAATCTGATGTGCCAGTTATTATGCTGACTGCCAGGACCACCGAGGAGGACAGGCTGACAGGCCTGAACCTGGGGGCCGACGACTATGTGACGAAGCCATTCAGCCCCAAGGAGCTGGCCGCCAGAGTACGGGCAGTGCTGAGGCGACTTCCCGAGGAAAAGCTCCAGCGCGGGCCGGCCGAGATCAGACATGGTGAACTCACCGTGAATTTCGTGAAACAGGAGGCACACCTGGCCGGCAAGCCGCTGGCCCTCACCCCGATAGAGTACAGGTTGCTCAGGGTTTTCATGAGAGAGCCGGAGAGGGTCTTCAGCCGGGCACAGCTTATTCAGGAGGCCCTCGGCTATGATTACGAGGGGTTCGACCGCACCATAGATGTTCATATTCATAATCTGCGCCGGAAACTGGAACCGGAGCCCGGCAGCCCCAAATACCTGAGGACGGTATACGGAACCGGCTACAAGTTTATGAAAGGCGACAAATGATACACAGCCTGCAGGTCCGCCTTCTGCTGGCCTTCATTCTGGTGGTGCTGGTGACCATCGGCACGGCGTCTTTCTTCGTCAGCCGCAGCACCAGCGGCGAAATCCAGCAGTTCGAGGAGCGCAGCCAGCAGACCCGTACGGCCAGGCTCAAACTGATGCTGTCCCGTCAATACAATACAAGAGAAGGCTGGAGCAGTATCCAGTCCTGGGTGGAACAGATAGGGTCCTTCGAGGGGCTGCGCCTGGTGCTAACTGACCTGGATGGAGTGGTAATTGCTGATTCCCAGGGGGACCTGCTGGGGAAGCAGTACCGGATATCATCGGGCGGGATACCTTTGTATGCACTGCCTGAGATACCCTCGCGGCATACCAGGCCGGTGCTGCCAGGTCAGTCACCGGAACCACCATCGCCACAGTCGCCCGCGCTATCTGGAGAGCCAATAGGGACGCTCTATGTAAACCCGGAAGGCGCCAGTGTCGTCATAACCAGGAGCCTTTCCGAGGCGATAGACCGTTTCCTGGTCTGGGGCGGGCTTGCGGCTATAGCCATCGCTGTCGCCCTGACCTTTGTCCTGTCGCGCCGGATCACGGCGCCTGTTCAGGCGCTTACCGTCGCCGCCAGGCGGCTGGGGAAGGGTGACTTCTCCCACAAGGTTGAGTCCAGGGACAAAGGCGAGCTCGGTCTGCTGTCTGAGACCTTCAACTCCATGGCCAGCGACCTGGAGCGGACGGAGCGGCTGCGGCGAAACATGATAGCTGACTCGGCACACGAGCTGAGAACTCCGGTAACCAACATACAGGGATACCTGGAGGCAATACGTGACGGGGTCGTCAAGCCGGACACGGCCACAATCCAGTCACTCCACGGTGAAGCGACCAAACTATCACGTTTGATAGATGAGCTCCAGGAACTGACGCTGGCAGAGGCCGGCGAGCTTCCCCTGGCGCGTCAGCCGCAGCCCGTCGCGCATCTGATTAACGAGGCAGTAGATGCCGCCAGAGCCCGGGCAGCCGTAGGAGGAGTATCCATAACCACCGACCTGGAGGAAGGCCTGCCGCTATGCAATATAGACTCCCAGCGCATCGGGCAGGTTCTGAACAATCTCCTGGACAACGCTATGGCCCATACGCCCGGAGGCGGCGCCATCACCGTGGCGGCCAGGAAACGCGGAAACGAGGTAGAGGTAAGCATAACCGATACCGGTGAAGGCATCCCCGCCGAGGACCTGCCCAACATCTTCGAGCGGTTCTACCGCGTGGACAAGTCCCGTGCCAGGACCAGCGGCGGCAGCGGCTTGGGGCTGACCATCGCCAAACGCCTGGTTGAAGCACATGGCGGCAAGATTGAAGCTCAGAGTGAAGTAGGGAAGGGCAGCCGCTTCTTTTTCGCTATTCCAACCTAACATCATGATTTGTAGCAGGCTGAAACTCGGCTCGGGACTGGCGCTTGCCGGCATATTATTTGCATTGCTTTTGCCGCCGGCCGCCCGGGCATACCCGCCGGCAATTCTCAAATGGGCTGAGGTCCATGTGCCCGGCGCCAAAGGCAACATCATCGTCAGCCCTTCAGAGGTAAGCCGGATCGCCGTCAGCCGCGGCGACATCATATATGCCATAGACAGCGCGAACAACAAAATCTACAGGTCAGAAAACGGCGGCTTGACCTGGTTCGATATAACCAGCGCCCTGTCCGGCGCCGGGGCGGTGCTGCCGGCGGAAGAGATCGCCGTGGCTCCGGACAGGCCGCTGGTAGTGTCGGTGGTCACAAACAACAGGACCAAAGTCTTCTCCTCTACCGATAGCGGCGCCACCTGGAACGACACTAACATTCCGGCCCTGACAGGCGCCATCCAGTGCGTTACTATATCGCGGGCATATGCCTCGGGCACCGACCTGGCCTGGGATGTCGCCATCGGCACCGCAGAATGGGGCAACGCCACCACCACCGGACAGGTATGGGTATTCCAGCTCGGCGTCACCGCAGCGTCATGGCAGAACCAGGCCATAAAGGTTGACCCCACACATACAGGCGCTGAGGTCTCGGCTCTGGCTTTTTCCCCCAGCTATGGGTCGGACGGCGCCATCCTGGCCGTGGCCTCCACCGCCGCCGACGTGGCCCCGGCGTACCAGAACAGGACCTGGCTGTGTCTGGGCAAGAGGGACACTGTTTCCTCGACCACCCAATGGAACAGCGACGCCGGCTATCCGGGCTATCCGGTGGAGATTGCCACCGCTACTTCTCCTTCGCAGGGTGATGCCCCCGGCGTGGCCGGCATCGTCTCCTCCATAGCTCTGCCCTCCAACTACATAGCAGCACTGGCCCCGACCTCCAGGCGGGCTCTCGCCAGCTACGACAGGCAGCCAAGTCCGCTCATGGATGCCAGTGACGATGTCTACCGGCTCGACGACACCCAGGTATTCAGGCTCAATGTTGCCGGCGGCGCCGCCATTGACCTGAGCAGCATCTCCTATTATGGGACTATAGAAAGTGGCAGACTGCTTGCCGGCGATGTTAAGAGCGCAACTTTAAGTCCGCCTACTGTGCAGGTACGGCGCTATTCAGATCCGCTTGCCACTACTCCGCCAACCCCCTCCTGGCAGCCGGCCACCCAGCCCCCCACGGGGCCCGGCAACGCCAGGGTAAGCTGGGGCTATGACGGGAAGACGGCCTATTGCAGCACCGGCCAGAGTCCCGGGGTCGCTCTCGACGAAAGCGCCTTCTCCCGGAGCACCGATTACGGGGACACCTGGGAGCAGGTCAGCCTCATAGATACCGCCATCAGAGTCTCGGACATAGCGCCGGTCCCGGAATCGAAGGGGCTATTCCTGGCCACATACAGTGAATTTGGTCCCGAGAGCGTCTGGCGGAGCGCCGGAGAGCCGCTCGGCAACTTCTGGGGGCGCGTGCTGACCCTGAATGCTACTAACAAGAACAGGCTTATCCTGAGGCTAAGCCCCAACTACATTATAGACTACACCATTTATGTCGCCGAGGTAGAGGTAGAGGCGCCTGTCCTTCCACAAGAATACTTCCTCCTGGCGGTGTCCAATGACAGGGGCAACTCCTGGCATCAGCGACGCGTGCCGGGGCCGGTGATTGACCTGGCGATAGAAGACAGAGACACCGCGTATGTAGCCCTGCCTGGGGGGCGCCTGCGCAAGACTGCCAGCGGCGGACAAATCTGGCAGGGCGCGTTCGGAGACCTTGACTTCGATATCAACATGCTGGCGGTGACGGAGGAGGGTCATATCCTGGTCGGCAGCCGGGACAGCAAGGTGGCCTACTCGACCGACAGGGGCGCCAGCTTTGCCGAAATCCCCGAGGTTATCGGCAATGGCCATGGCGACGTCCAGGTAGCAGCCGACGCTGCCTATGCCCGCAATAGCACTATCTATGCCGCCACCAATAATAAAGACCAGCCTGACGACGGCATCTGGCGCTGGACCATCGGCCGGTCCACGAAGTGGGAGCAGATAGACGAATCTGTGACCAATCTCGGCACCGGTGAGCGCATCAGCGGCTTGCTCACGGGCAAGGAAGGAACGCTTTACGCGCTGAGGCTGGAGCCGGTAGATGGCGCCGGCGGCGGAGGCATGAACCGGTCGCTGAATCCCCTGGAACCGTACGCCAGGGAGGTGGAGTTCGACGTAGTCAACCGCACTTTGCCCGCAGGCGCCGCCTTCGACCCGACGGTGCTGTTCCCCAGCAATACCATGCCGCATCTCAAGATGTCGGCTGCCCCGGACTACAATGAGCTCTGGGCTCTCGACATCCACAAGACTCCTGCCGATGATATCGTTACCTTTATCTACAGATTCCAGGATAACCTGTGCAAGGCCGGTCCGGCGACCGGCAGTCCCGCTGAAGTGGGCTGCGACCCGGTCAGCGGCCGGAACCAGGGGCTCGCCCTCACCTGGGAGCAGATATCGCTGTCCGATGAATACGAGGTCCAGGTGGGAAAGAACGATGTCTTCAGCTTGAGGCTGGAGGAGGTTGAGCCCGCATCTAATCCGTTCTATATGCCGGCGGACGTCTTCAGCCCGGCCTACTATATCAACGCCGGAAGCCTTCCGGAGGCTGGCCATAGCTACTACTGGCAGACCAGGACGCGACACGCTGCTACCGGCGAAGTCATCAGAAGCCCGTGGTCAAAGGTTCGAGGCTTCACCGTCAAGACCGGCTTTCCCGTCAGCTCACCCTACCTGGGCATACAGCTGCTGGCGCCTGACAACGGTTACTCAGGTTGCCCGGTTGGACCGGCATTCTCCTGGTCCCCTTACAAAGAGGCTACTAAATACGAGTTCGTGCTGGCAGGAGACGCCGGCCTGACCCAGCTGGTCAGGCAAGGGACCACGACCACTACCGCTTACCAGTATGAGGGCAGACTGAACTACGCTGCCGACTACTTCTGGCGCGTCCGGGCCCTCGAGGTCAACGGACAGCCCACCCCCAGCGACTGGAGCGCCACTTTCTGCTTCCGTACCGAGGCTGCGCCGGCTCCGCAGCCGCAGCCTCGATCGCCGGAAGCAGCCACCCTATCATGGGTCTGGGCGTTGCTGGCGCTCGGCGTAACGCTGGATGCCAGCTTACTTATCCTCATACTGCGCCGGCGGTTGGCCTGCCGGCATTAATAGCGTAAAGCTCGCAGACCCCAAATCGCTCCAATTGGGCTTGACACTGTGTTAGAGACAGACTAAAATCTGTTTTTGCCAGTCGCTTATGTTCAGTGTTAATTTAACAGGCAACCAGGAAAGGAAGGAGTGATGTTGCGTGCTTAAAGTGTCGCTTGACCCGGGGGAGAGCTTCGAGAGCTTGCTGCGCCGCTTTACCAAGAAGGTGCAGCAGGCGGGCATACTGAGCGAGGTCCGCCGCCGGGGGTTCTACGAGAAGCCCAGCGTGAAGCGCAAGCGCAAAGAGTCGGCAAAGCGCCGGAAAACCTCCAGGAGCGGGTAAAGCATGGCTTCAACCCAGCAGATCAAAGATGACCTCAAAGACGCGCTCAGGCAGCGGGACAGAGTGAGGTGCTCGGTGCTCCGCCTGGTCCTGTCCGCTATCAACAATGCGGAAATTGCCCAGCAAAAGACCCTGGACGACACCGGGGTACTGGGCGTATTAGAGAAAGAGGTCAAGCAACGGCGTGAGAGTATCGAGGCCTATGCCAAGGGTCACCGGGAAGACCTCGTGGCACAGGAGCAGGCGGAGATGGCTATCCTGCTGGAATATCTTCCCAAGCAGATGACGCGCGAGGAGATTATGGCAGCGGCACGCAAAGCCATCAGTGAAATGGGGGCAGCAGGTCCCAAAGATAAGGGCAAAGTAATGTCCCAGCTTGTCCCTCAGCTAAAGGGAAAGGCTCAAGGGCAGGAAATAAGCGCCGTGGTCTCCGAGCTCCTGGGTAGCGGCTAAGCCAGAGAGCCAGGGCTTCATCGGTTTCATCCCAAAAATAAATTCGCAGGAATTCGGCGGTGGGAACCGCCGCTATTCTTATGTAGAGCAGGTACTGTGAAATTCGGCATAGTTATTTTCCCAGGCACCTGGAGTGACCGCGATTGCGGATATGCCCTCGGCGATATCCTGGGACAGAAAATTGGCTATATCTGGCACAAGGAGACCGACCTCTCCGGCTACGATTGCATCGTCCTGCCCGGCGGTTTTTCCTACGGTGACTATCTGCGGCCCGGAGCCATCGCCCGCTTCTCACCGGTGATGTCCTCAGTCGAACGCTTTGCCTCAGATGGCAGGCTGGTCATAGGCATCTGCAATGGCTTCCAGGTACTGTGCGAATCGGGGCTTCTCCCCGGCGCCCTGCTGCCCAACTCACATCTCGAATACCGGTGCCAGTGGGTCCATCTCACGGTGGAAAATGGTTCGCTGCCATTCACCTCCAGATGCCGGAACAAACTGCCACTCAAAATCCCCATATCGCATTACGACGGCAGATACCACGCTGACGCCGCGACTCTGGACGAGTTGAAGTCGGAAAATCGCATTATTTTCCGCTATGCCACCCCCGCAGGCGAGGCGACGGATGCCGCCAATCCAAACGGCTCTCTGCACAACATCGCCGGCATCATAAACAAAGCAGGCAACGTTCTGGGCATGATGCCGCATCCGGAGCGGGCCTGCGAGCCATTGCTGGGAAGCGCCGACGGCAACCTGATTTGGGAGTCTATCATTGCCAGTCTCTAAAGAAACGCTCGATGAAATAGCCCTGAGTGAGCAGGAGTACCAGCTCATAGTGGAGAAGCTGGGCAGGGAACCGAGCGAAGTGGAGCTGGGCCTGTTCGGTGCGCTCTGGAGCGAGCACTGCGGCTACAAGCACTCCAGGCCGCTGCTCAAGACGTTGCCCTCGCGGGGACGGCGGCTGCTGGTCAAGCCCGGCGAGGAAAATGCCGGCGTCGTCGACATCGGCGATGGCCTGGCCGTAGTTATGAAAATTGAATCCCACAACCATCCGTCAGCCATCGAGCCGTACCAGGGCGCAGCCACAGGCGTAGGCGGCATAGTACGCGATATCTTCACCATGGGGGCCCGGCCCATCGCCCTGATGAACTCCCTCCGCTTCGGCCCATTGAGCGACCCTCACAACCGGTACCTCTTCGGCGGGGTGGTCGGCGGAATCGCCGGCTACGGCAACTGCCTGGGAATACCTGACGTCGGCGGCGAGGTCTATTTCGCCGACTGCTACTCGGCTAATCCGCTGGTCAACGCTCTATGCCTCGGCCTTGCGGATTCCAGCAAACTGGTCAGCGCAAGCGCATCGGGGGAGGGCAACCTGCTCATGCTGGTCGGGGCCGATACCGGCCGCGACGGTCTTCACGGCGCTTCAGGCCTGGCATCCAGGGCGTTTGGCGAGGAGAAGGAATTGAGGTCAGCGGTACAGGTGGGCAACCCATTCCTGGAGAAGCTGCTTATTGAAGCCTGCCTGGAGCTGGCCGGGACCGACTGGATTGCCGGCATGCAGGACCTGGGCGCTGCCGGTTTGACCAGCGCGGCCGTGGAATCGGCCGCCAAAGGAGGAGGCGGCATCGAAATAGACGTACTCAAAGTCCCCCGCCGCGAAAAGGATATGACACCCTATGAAGTCATGCTATCGGAATCACAGGAGCGCATGCTGGTGGTAGTGAAAAAGGGGTACGAAGATAAAGTCAAGGCCCTGTTCGAACGGTGGGAGCTGCGCTCTGATATTATCGGCCACGTCACCTCGGACGGATTCGCCCGTATCCGGGAAGGCAAGAAGCTCGTAGCTGAAGTGCCGGTGGACCTGCTGGTGTCGGCGCCGGTATACCGCAGACGAGCCAGGAAGCCGGACGGGCTGGAAGAACTGCAGACCCTGGAAACCACCTCCATCCCCGACCTGCCGGTCAGAAAGATAAAAACGACGCTACTTCGTCTGCTGGCATCGCCCAATATCGCCAGCAAGCACAGCGTGTACCGCCAGTATGACCACCAGGTAGGCGATAATACCGTAGTCCTTCCCGGCAGCGATGCTGCGGTGCTGCGCATCAAGGGGACTAACAGGGCCATCGCCCTGACCACCGATGGCAACGGACGGTACTGCTATATCAATCCCTACGTCGGCGGCGTGATAGCTGTGGCCGAAGCTGCCAGAAACCTGTCCTGCAGCGGGGCCCAGCCCCTGGCGATTACCAACTGCCTTAACTTCGGCAACCCTGAGAAAGACGACGTCTATTACCAGTTGAAAGAGTGCATCAACGGCATAGCCCGGGCCTGTCTGGAAATGAGGATTCCTGTTATCAGCGGCAACGTGAGCCTGTATAACGAGACTAACGGCGAAGCCATATATCCGACGCCAGTCATCGGGATGCTGGGACTCATTGAGGATACGGCGAAACACTGCACTTCCGGTTTCAAGCATGAGGGCGATGCTGTCTTCCTGCTCGGCAACAGCCACGCGGACACGGGACTGGGCGGCAGCGAGTACCTGAAGCTGGCGCACGGCCTGGTCAAGGGCAATCCTTACATAGACCTGCAGATGGAAAAAA
>ENA-OSEO01004567-OSEO01004567.1-sediment-metagenome-genome-assembly--contig:-NODE-4567-length-14307-cov-2.408573_pt1 | contig 14307 bp, 14 predicted proteins | sample MGYA00237883_ERZ534232 | MGnify/ENA metagenome assembly ERZ534232 | reverse complement strand
TGTGGAGCCATCCGCGGAGCCGCCCCCGGAAGGCATCCCGAGCAATCCGTTTACGGCAATCATAGCATCCCTCACCATCGCTGCGTGGTTCCTGAGAAAGAGAGCCGATAAATAAACGGCGAGCCAAACAATACGGGATGGCCTCCACATTCAACGACGCATCTGAGCTATACGACGCCGTGCGACCCGGCTACCCCCAGATGCTATTCGACGACATCGCGTTTTTAGCTAAACTGAGTGAGGGCTCCAGGCTTCTAGAGGTGGGCTGCGGCACAGGCCAGGCCACCCTAGGCTTCGCTAAGCGAGGCTACAAGATCACGTGCGTCGAGCCTGGAGGAGGCCTCGTAGATTTAGCTAGGCGGAGGCTGGCTGGGTACCCAGTGGAGTTCGCGGTGTCCCGCTTTGAGGACTGGAGCCCCTCAGACCTATACGATGTATTGGCCTCTGGGACGGCCTGGCACTGGGTCGACCCATCCGTCGGCTACCTTAAGGCGGCCGCGGCCCTCAAGGAGGAGGGCTTCATCGCCCTGTTCTGGAACCTTCACCCAACCCCCTACACGGGCTTCTCCGAGGCGGTGCAGAGGGTCTACGGCTCGGTGGTCCCCGAGTGGGGGGACCCGCATGACAGGGCGTCAGTGGAGGAGAGGATAGCGAGCATAAGCGCCGAGATAGAGTCATCCCGGCTGTTCACGAGGCCAATCATCCGACGGTACACGTGGTCGAGGACCTACAGCAGGGATGACTACCTGAGGCTTCTGGACACGTACTCGGATCACCGGTCTCTGCCCAGCGCAAAAAAGGAGCGCCTCTACAGCGGAATAGGCCGCATCATAGATGAGGAGTACGGCGGCCGGGTGGAGAGGCCCTACCTTACCGCCCTCTTCGTGGCCCAGAAGGCCCCTAGATAGCTCCCTTCTCCCTGAGAACCCTGATCTCGTCCTCGCTGTACCCGGCCAGCTCCCTCAGGGCCTCCTCCGTGTGCTGGCCGAGGGTGGGCGGCGCGTCCCCCAACACACATGGGGTGCCGCTCATCTTGAGGACGGGGCCCACCTGCTTCACCTTGCCCGCCGTGGGGTGGTCCAGCTCCCTCAGCATGCCCCGCTCCAGCACCTGGGGGTCATTGAAGAGCTCGTCCAGCAGGTACACGGGTGCGCAGGGGAAACCAACCTTCTTCAACGCGTTCAGCCACTCGTCCCGGGGCTTCTTCCTGAACTCTGCCTCCAGCAACGGTATTAGCACGTCCCTGTTGGAGACCCTCAGCTCGTTGCTGGTGAACCGGGGGTCAGCCTTGAGGGTCAGGCCCATGGCGTCGCACATCATCTCCCAGAGCCTGTCGTTGCCGCACGCCACCAGGATGTGCTTGCCGTCCCCCGCCTCGAAGCCCTGGTAGGGTACGATGCTAGGGTGGGCGGAGCCCATCCTCGGCGGGTTCGTGCCCGTGGCGAAGTAGTTGCCCGAGGCGTAGGTCATCCAGCTCACCGACCCGTCCAGCATGGAGACGTCTATGTACTGGCCCCCGCCGGTGGCCTCACGGGCCCGGAGGGCCGCCATGATGCCTATGACCGCGTACATGCCCGCACCTATGTCGGTGACCGCCATGCCGACGCGTACGGGCTGCCTGCCAGGCTCACCCGTGAGCCCCATGAGGCCACCCATGCCCTGAACTATGAGATCGTACCCCGGCCACTGGTTGTAGGGCCCCGTCTGGCCGAAGCTGCTGATGCTACAGTAGACTATGCCGGGGTTCACCTTCTTGACTGCCTCGTAGTCTATGCCCAGCCGCTTGGTCACGCCGGGCCTGTAGTTCTCGAGGAACACGTCGCACTTGGTGGCGAGCCTGAGCAGGGCCTCCCTGCCCAAATCCTCCTTGAGGTTCAGGGTGACGCTCTTCTTGCCCCTGTTCACGGACATGAAGTAGCTGCTCTCACCCCCGATGAAGGGAGGGAAGGCCCTCGTGTCGTCCCCGGAGCCCGGTATCTCCACCTTGATGATCTCGGCGCCCAGGTCAGAGAGGGTCATGCTGCAAAAGGGGCCTGCGAGGACCCTGCTAAGGTCCAAGACCCTGATTCCTTTAAGAGGCGGGTCACCCACGTTGAGTTGCATGGGGTAGTATCACCCACGTCGCCAACATTAGCTTTATCATCGCCGTCTCACCTCACCACCATTAAACGCGCGCTTCCTCCGACGGCCCCTTAATATCTTTATATGACCCGGTTACCCAGCAACATACATGTCTGAAAGTATCGGCAAGAAGTTACAGATGGCTGACTGGAAGAGCGAGAAGCACGTGCCGGTCATAGAGTGCCAGGACAAGGTGAAGGCTGGCGAGTGGGCGAAGGTCACGGTCACCGTTGGCAAGGATATTCCTCACCCCAACACCACAGAGCACCACATACGGTGGATAAGGGCCTACTATGTGCCCGACGGAGAAAAGTTCGCCATTGACCTGGGCAACTTCGAGTTCAACGCCCACGGGGAGAGCGTCAAAGGAGCGAACCAGGGCTCGGCGTACACCCACAGCGCTGTCTCCTTCTACTTCAAGACCACCGCCAAGGGTACCCTTCACGCCGTAAGCTATTGTAACATCCACGGGCTCTGGGAGTCCACGAAGAATATAGAACTCGTCTAAACCATTTTTTAGTACATTTAGGGCCTCACGCCGCTGCATGGTGATGCGGACTGCCACTGGTGTGGTCACCTTAAATTAGGTGAGACATATGACCACCCTTAGCGAGTAGTAGCCAGGGGATGTTGTTTCACGCGGCAGTTGTAGCCCTTCCACTGCCAGCAACAACTAGTGGCTCGACGTGTGAAAATAAAAAAAAGGGGGTGGTTTAGTCTTTACTTTTACTGTATTGTATTCGTATCCAGTCGAAGCCTGTGATGGGGGTTCCGCCGTATTCCTCCATCAGGTTACCCGTCAGTACCAGCTTCCAGTAAGATTTGTCTGCCTCATCGCAACTCATCAAAGCGGCGACTTCTTGCCTGTCGAAGTGTAAAACGAGGTCCATGTACCCGTCCCCCATCATATCGTGCCCCTCGGGCTCATCTGGGTTGGGGCTCGGGTACGGTGTGGCTACATCCTCGTACGCCCACCGCAGCGGCGACGCGTACTCGTCGCCTACGGCCTCGTTGAAGTACAGCTCTATTGTCACAGGGTCTATGGCGTATACATCGAGATCCTCCGTCCCGCAGATGGCGACAGCGAACGCTCCCTTCGCGTCCTTGTTGAAGGGGTTTGGCCAGGAGCCTGGTTTGACGTCGATTGGGACGTTGATCACGGGTATTGCTACGGTCTTCTCAAGCGTCAGAAGAGCCCAGGCAGCGGTCAACGAGTAGGGCATGTTATAGTCGTGGGGATCGTTCGGCCAGCTGCCGTCCGCGTTTTGGGTGGCGACGATGTACGTTGATAGTTCCTCGAACCAGTTACCGCTGACTCCGACGGTTATCTCGTCCTCTATTCCATAGGCCTCTAGGCCTTTCATGAGGCAGAACACTCTCTGATACGAGTTGCCGCCCAGCGCCCAGTTGGCTTCGATCCAGCTTAATGCGAGTTGAACCTGGGGGTCCTCGACAGGCATCTCCACGAGGGCCATCTGGTATAGGAGGTTGCCTGTTCTGAGTAGTTCGTCTTCGTAGGGATCAATCCAGACAGCCGGTGGCCGGTAGTAGGAGTACCCCACTGGCGACTGTATCAACCCGATCCAATGCGTGAGCTCGTCTTTCACGAACTGTGGGACCGTGGCGCCAAACTGCTGCGCATATCCCAGCCCCAAGGTGACGTACCCTGAGACCGAGTTGTCAGCCCATTCAGGGTCTCCTTCGTACCCCCATCCGCCTCTGGCCCACGTGCTTTCTCTCTGCTCGTAGGAAAGGTAGTCGACAACATCTTGTACGACCTCGAAGTAGGTTAACCCGTTCAGAGGCCCCGCCGCTGTTACGATCATGTCCGGTGTCATTGTTGCCGCAATCCCCATGAGGGCTATCGAAGTCTCATAGTCGTCGAAGCCGTTGAAACGTATTCCCAATTCATTGTCGAGGGTGTCGGGGTCCCCATAGGGCTGAACGCTTATTGTAACGAAGAACCCGTTGCTGAACAGATAGTCTAAGCCTGCTACAATAACGTCGTGGTAGATGTACTCTGGGTCGGTCCAGCTGTCAACGTCAGGAAGCTCCTTCACGTAATCGATGAACTTGAGGACGCATAGGCCGGTTGTGGAGGTTTTATACCAGGTGCCCCAAGACCCATCTGGTTGCTGTTGCATCGCGAGCCAGGATAATCCGAGGGCTATGGACTCCTCTATCTCCTCCTCGGTCGCCGCGTTAACAGGGATCATAGATAGTATCGATGTAATTATGAGAGCTATCGTCAGTATGCTCAGAATCTTTTTTTCACTCATTTCTGTATCTCCTCAAGGCATCCCTGCCTTGAAGTCTAGGTGACAACTGACCCTGAGGTCAGTTGCTTGATGGATATGATCAATGGGATATTTAATTGTTACATAAATATATCTATAACACATATATGTGGTTGATTTTATGTAAACAACATGGGCATATTACTAAAAAATAACTAATTTTATGATCATGGGATCGGAGAAACACTTATTCCACATCGTTTCTGATCCACCCTAATATTCTGCCGAGTTAGGTGATCCGGTGAGGTAGAAAATGAGTAATAACATAACCCGGCGCGTAGGCATCGACGTAGCCATGTTCGTAACAATGCTCGTCTCGTTGGTGAGCGGCGTCATACTCTGGCTATTCATCCCCAGCGGAAGGTGGAGCGGATACACGGTTTTCCTTGGCTTAGAGAAATACCTGTGGACAGACATCCACATCTACTTGAGCCTAATCTTCTGCGGCGTACTGTTGCTACACATGGGTATGAATCTGAAGTTGTTCAGCAGCATGGCTAAGTGCATGGTCAACAGAAGCCAGAAGACACCATAACTGTCTTAAACCGTAGGTAAGCCTATTCCAACATGTTCAGTAAACCCGCCAAAGAACCAATGAAGGACCTCGTCCGCCTCGACGGCAAGACGGCGGTCATCACTGGCGCCGCCAGCGGGATCGGGGCAGCCATGGCCTACCGCTTCGCCGAGGCCGGCGCGGACCTTGTTCTCGTGGACCTCAACCAGGAGGGATTGGAGGCTGTGAAGACTGAGGCGGGAGGCTTCGGCGTAAGTGTAAGCGTCCACAAGGTAGACCTGGTTGACAAGGCCCAGATAGATGGGCTGTGGCCTAGCCTCGGCGCCACCGACGTACTTGTGAACAACGCCGGCATATACCCCACGCGAGACTTCCTCGAACTGGACGAAGCCTTCCTGGACAAGGTCATGGACGTGAACCTCAACCAGGCCATGTGGATGAGCCAGCACTTCATCAGACGCAACATGGGCCGAGGCGGCTCCATAGTGAACGTGGCCTCCATAGAGGCGGTCCTACCCTTCAAGGACGGCATGACCCACTACTCTGTCTCCAAGTCGGGCGTGATCGCCCTCACCAGGGGGCTGGCTAGGGACTACGGTAAACACGGGTTCAGGGTCAACGCCCTCATCCCCGGCGGGATAGTAACCCCAGGCACAATGAACGTAGCCAAGGATCTTACCAAGCTGAAGCTAGGCCTCATAAAGGACGGGTACGACTTCAGGGCGAGGCTGCCCCTGGGCCGCGCCGGGGCCCCCGACGAGGTTGCACGGGTGGCACTGGTTCTGGCTTCAGATGTCTCAAGCTACGTCACCGGTGCCCTAATCCCCGTGGACGGCGGCTTCCTCTCCAGCTAGAAGAGATGGATAAAACCAGTGTCACCTTGACGCAGTACCCCGTCCAGAGGCATCCTGAGATACGCTGCCCTCCTGTTACCGTAGTCTGGTAGCCTGCACGAGAAAAGCGTAAGCGTACCCTCCACCCATGTGTACCCCTCGCAGCTCTGATGAGACCTCACCAGGGTGGAGACCCCCAGGCGCTTCAACACGCTGTCAGCCACGTCTGGGCCGAATAGGCGGCCCACGCCTCTAGGGCTCGAGTATGCGCCGCACTCCTCCACGGGATCGTTCCAGAGTACCTGAACCAGCGTGTCTTTGGCCGGATGTTCCATGTGGGCGTAGGCCAGGTCGTTCAACCCAGTCAGCCCCGCGGGAACTCCGCCGTGCAGGAAAAGTGTCTTCTTCGGGATCACCGCGGCCGTGTACAACTCGTCGCACAGAGCCCTGAACTCCTTGTAGACGCTCAAAGCTTCAGATCCGTACGCGTCCCTGAGGGCGAGGGGGAAGTCGTGGGGGTGGAAAGGCACGTCCCTCGGCCCCTCGTGGTTGCCCCTGAGGAGTACGACGCTGCCCGGGTAGCTTCCCAGGAGCCTGAGAAGCCTTATGAGAACCTGGACCTGCCTCGGGCCCCTGTCAACGTAGTCCCCGAGGCACAGGAGGTAGAGGTTCTCTCCCTCGATGAGGCTCTCCTCGAACCTCGTCTCCCGCAGAATATGCTCCAGCGATCCAAGGTCACCGTGGATGTCGCCCACAACGATCAACTCGCCGCTCGTGGGCAGGGTCACCAGCTTCCCCTTGACATCGAGCCTGTGGGGCTGCTGTTGCTTGATTACCTTAATGGCTGAAGACATAGCGTCCCGGAGCTCGTACGCCTCTGGAGCCGACATGAATAATATGTGGGTTATGTTCAAGAAAGGGTTAACGGGTCAGGCTCTATGCTTCTCCACGTACTCCTCAACGTTTCGGAGCAGCTCTCCACAGTCGAAGAGGGCCCCACCTTTGATGGTCCACTTGACTCCGCCTCCGTGGGTCATGGTGACGCCGTCCTCGGCGTACCTGTCAACCCCTGTTCCGTACATGATCTTGAAGTTGTCCAGCGGGTTCCCGTCAACGACGCACAGGTCCGCCGGCGCGCCTCTCCTCACGCCCACGGACCGCGCCTCGTCTCCGAGGGCCGCGTGGGCGTTGGCGGTGGCTATCTTAACCACGTCTATGGGGTGGATGCCCGCCTCCTGGAGCAACTCCAGTTCGCGGATGAGGGCGAACCCGTATATCTGGTAGATGAAGGCCGTGTCGCTGCCCGCCATCAACGTGCCACCGTTCTCGAAGAAGTAGCGGACGTACTTCATCCATATCTGGTACTTCTCCTTCCACGCGATCTCGTCGCTGGTCTTCCAGTCGAAGAAGTGGGTGGCGTGGCTGCCGGGGCTGGGGCTGAACGCCTTCCACAGGTGGCTGACCGTGTACCTGCTGTGCCAGGGCATGTTCTTGGCCCTCTCGTAGTCCCTGTGGGCCTCGTAGACGACCATGGTGGGGTCCCAGGCGGTGCCGTTCATTATCAGTGTGTCCAGGACCTGCATCACCTCCTCCTCGTACTGGTCGGCCTCGTGCCAGATGAGGCCGTCGTACCTGAACCGGTCCACCTCGTTGCTGTAGTTGTAGTCGGGGGGGAAGTCCTGGGTGCCGGGCAGGGCGGCCTGCGGTATCCCGTAGGTGTGCTCGATGGTCACCATGTCGCCCCCAGCCAGGGACATGTCTAGGGCGTTTAGCTCACTGTTCTGTGCGATGTGGACGGCTATCCCGGCTGGCAGCCCCGCCTCGCGGACCTCCTCCGCCATGGCCTCCAATATCTCAGGTGTGACGTGCGGCCTGGGGATGATCTTCACGCCGTCCACCCCAAGATCCCTCAACTTATGGACAGCGTCCCGGGCCTCCTCCACAGTGTAAACTTCAGCTGGCCAGCTCCCCAGAACCTTCAGGTGGGGAGCCGTGATCTTGTTCTCCTCGCTGAGCCTCTTGTGCTCCAGGAGCTTCTCATCGGTACCGAACCCACAGGTTCGCACAGTGGTGATGCCGTGGGCTAGGCACAGGTTATAGGCGTACTGTGCCCCCTCTGGGCCACACTTATCGTCGTCGATGTTTATATGGACGTGCATGTCCACCAGACCGGGCAGCACATACATGCCCCCCGCGTCTATAACGCGGTCACCCTCAGGCCTCTCATGCTTGTACCTATTGAGACTGATGGGGTCCACGTTCACTATCTCAGCGATCCTTCCATCCTCGACAAGGATGTCCACGGGGCCATAAGGGGGCGTCCCCCTGCCATTCACCAACAGGGCGTCGCTGACTACGAGCCGCTTGTACACCTTTCCTCCTGAAACAGACATAAGTCAGAGTCGGCTCAAGAAGGTAAAACGTTTCCCACATCACCAACTATGGATACTGTTATCTAACACTAATATACATTCGTGGTGGGGGTTTCATTTGCAGCTGGATGCCTTCAAGGTATCTCAGAGGGGGGGCCTCGAGGGCGTGGAGATATACGTCGCCGTCTTCAAGGCCATCGACCTCATTGAGAGGGCTACCATCGACAGGTGGACCGTGAAGAACCCGGAAGGCTACCAGAGGGCGCCGTCTGAACGCCGCCTGTCCTTCACCAGAGGGTCACTGGTAAGGTACCTGGTCAGGGAACTGGGCTGCTTCCCCACATCCGTGCTCGTGAACATAAGGGGCGACGTGGAGTACCAGAGCGTATCGGACGCCGGGTGGCTCAGCTACGGGAACCTGGACACGGGCGACAACCGGTTCTGGGTCATAGATGGCCAGCACAGGCTGGAGGCCCTCAAACGGGCCATCGAGCGCAACCCTGACTTCGAGGATTACCCTGTCATAGCCAGCATCCTCAGGCTCCCCGACAGGTTCGACGAGATGATGCTCTTCTACCTAGTGAATAGAAGGCAGAGAAACGTCCCGACAGACCTGGTTTACAGGCACCTTCAACGTATGCTTTGGCAGAGGGGCGCCCAGTGGCTTGAGGAGATGGAGGGCGCCCGAGGAGTCAGGATAGGCTTCGCCACCGAGGTGGTGGACCTCCTCCAGACGGAGCCAGCCAGCCCCTGGCATAGCAGGATCCACATAGTGGGTGAGCCCGGCCGCGAGGAGTACGTTGTAAGCGACAGCCTGCTCATCAAGACCCTGGCCGACATCCTCAGGGAGAGGGTGTTCGACGGCGTCAGCGCCCTGGACTTCTCGGAGCTCATGATCAACTACTGGAACGCCCTGTACCAGCTCTACCCTGAGTGCTTCACGGCCCCAGGGGACTACACACTCCTAGGCACGCCGGGCGTACTCGTGATGCACATGCTCTTCCCCGTAATCCACTCCAAGTGCCTCGTGAGGAGGGACGTCTCCGAGGACTCCATGGAGAGGGAGCTGGAGAAGCTGATGGTGGAAACCCCGGCGCACAGCGACCCCGACTTTAGGAAGCCGGTTGACGCCGAGTTCTGGTCCAAGATGCATGGGCCGCTCATCGCCATGTCGAGGAGCGGCGAGAACGTGAAGCGCCTATACTTCAACCTCTTGGAGAAGATGCGGCTGGCGGAGGAGGCTACGCGGCCTCTACCCTGATCCTGTCCCCACTACGCACCCTCTTGAACACCTTGGGGTCGGAGTCCACTCTTCCGAATACGTTGACGGGGCTCGCCGGCCTGATCTCTTCTCCCCTGCTGGCAGGGGTCCTTCCGAAGAATATGCAGAAGGCGTTGCCTGGGGGCCAGTAGCCTAGGTCCCCCATCTCCACAACCTCCTCAGGGTTCTCTTGATCGGCGTCCACTGGTATCGTGAAGTATATCTCGTCGCCCCACGTGTTGGCTCTAGCCTCGATTGGCAGTGCTTCCATGATGGCCTTCGCGGTGGCAGGGCTACCTCCTTTGATTGTGGCCTCCACGGCGCCCGTGGCCTCCGTGATTATCCTTATCTTCATGATCCTCACATCTTCTTTAGACTCGGCGCTTAAAGTTTATACCAACCTTCTTAGACATAAGCGTCTTCGATGTGTGAGTTTAAGCGCCTTAAGGGCTCTAAAAGGGCCCCAAGCCTACACGACTAGGTCCGGCTATATATGCACAAGTTTTTACCATAGATTGTGCTTATGTCGTAGATCAGCGTCATGAATAAAACGGCCCCAGCGCTTAGCCTCCTCTTTCTACTACTGCTAGTCACTTCGGTCCCCGAAGCCGTCTCAGGCGCCTCCGTTCTCAGCGGTGTCGTGCTGGACCACAACGGGTTCCCTGTGCCAGAAGCCAGTGTCAGAGTGTACCTTGACGGCAGAGAGGCTGCGTCAACGACGACCGGCGTGGACGGCGCATTCACCCTCACCTCTCCAGGGGAGACTGTGGAGCTAATGGTTGTGGGAGACCTCAATGACACCGAGGGCTTGGACTTCATCCCCTACAGTGCCGAGGTCCAAACATCAACGGACATTGTGGTGAGGCTTCAACCAGCCTCAGTCGTGGTCCTCACCAACAGCATCCAGTTTGTTGACACGGAGAACCTTCCGCTCCAGCTTCTCGTCAGCGTCGTGGACGAGAACAACGCCACATTAAACCCATCAGGGGTGCCGCTGGAGTTTGGGAAGACCTCTAACAGCGTCATCACAAGGCTCCAGCTGCCAACGGACCGGATCATCGTGCCGGCAGAGGCGGCCGTCAAGCTCAACGTCAACTCCACGTTCCTATTAGGCTCCAAGACGATTAGGCGAGGATTCACCGCCGATATCCCCCACACAGCCTCCCAAGGCGGCGTGATTATGATCGATGTTAGAAAGTACAGCCTACCCCTGAATCACAGGATCGCGGAGCAGGCCCAGGAGGACCTATCCGAGGCGCTGGATGAGATGACAGGCTACGGCTTCTACATCGTCAGGCAGGAGTCAGCCTACTCGTCAGGAACCAAGTTCCTGGAAGAGTCCCTGAGCCTGTACGGTGATGATTCATACCCTGAAAGCTTCGACGCCATGAAGAGAAGTTACCTAGCCTTCACCCACGCCACCGAGGAGCTGAAATCCATGTACCGGGACGCCAGGCTATCCGTGTACCTACTCATCGGCTTCCTTGCCCTGGCGTCCATGACCGGCGGCTTCCTGCTGGCCGACAATAGGCTCAGGCAGCTGGCAGCTCAATCAACGACATACGTTGGAACTCTGCTAGTCCTATACTTCACCTACCCTGGAAGCAGGATCATCAGCGCAATGCAGTATGTGGGCGCTGCTTTCGTGGTCTTCATGGGGTTCCTCGTCCTGGGGTACATCACTCCATGGGTACTGAGCGTCGGCTCTGTGGACGGTAGGGTTCACACCCGTAACCTCCTCATACCCATATTCAACATTGCTAAGAGGAGCCTCAGAAGGCGAAGGATGCGGTTCATCCTCACCTTGACATCCATCACCCTGATGGTGATGAGCTTCGTTACCCTAACAAGTTTCTCCGAGGGGTATGGCCTCATCGAGACTAGAAGCGTGGCGGGTGGGCACTGGACGGGTGTATTCATCAGGGACGGCTCTTGGATCGAGGAGGAGCCCACCTTCATACTGCTTTCAGACACCGAGACGGCGTGGCTCACAGACATCCCCACTGTCCGGGGGCTTTCCGTGAAGGTTGAGAGCATCCCCCAGAAGTTTCCCTTCCTGCAGTTGATGGGGGTCCGTATCAAGGGCGTAATAGGCGCCGGCCCCTCGGAGGAAAACACGGTGTCCATCAGTTCGGCTCTGCTCCAAGGGCGTCTCCCCGACAGCGGGGGCGTCGTGATAAGCAGCTCACTGGCTGAGGCTCTTGGGATCGGTATCGGCGACATCGTCGAGGTTGGAATGATAGACCTGGAGATCCAGGGCTTCTTCAGCGACGAGTCCTTGGAAGGCATGAGGGACATAGACGGCACGCCCTACGTACCCAACAAATGGGTTAACACAAACCCAGAGGGTGAGGCGCCCGTCTGGGTGCTGGAGCCATGTGAGCCCCAGGAGGCTATTATAGTGGCTCCAGAGACAGCTGTGCGCATCCCCACCGTGGGAGTACAGAGGGTTGCCCTCGAGCTGGACCCAGGCGCGGACCCGGACGCCCTGGCTGAGAGGCTGGCCCTAGAGAGGGGGTACCTGTCCTATTCATCAACCCTCACATCATACGCCATGTACAAGCTGGGCAACTACTTCGAGGGCAGGGGTCTCACCTTAGCCATACCATGGGCTATAGTTGTCCTGAACGTGGTTGTAACCATGCTCAACGCCCTCTACGAGAGGCGTAAGGAGATCGAGATCCTGTCCTCGGTGGGCCTGAACCCTGCCCAGGTCTCAGCCATCTTCGTGGCAGAGGCTTCCATCACGGGCTTCATGGCCGGTGGCTTAGGCTACCTGTTGGGTTTGAGTCTCTACAAGGGGATGGCCGCGTTCAACATTGGTCTCCAGGTACACCAGAAGGTCTCAGCCGTGTGGAGTATGGCTAGTATCGGTTTGGCCATCTCAGCGGTCCTCGCGGGGGCCTTCGCTGCCCTCAGGAACTCGGTGGTCATAACGCCCAGCCTCATGCGGAGGTGGAGCATAGACAGATCCAAGGGGGGCTTCCAGGACCCCTGGGCAGTCGCTATACCCTTGAAGCTGAAGCCTGAGGAGGTGAAACTCTACATGGATTACATGTGCAAGAAGCTTGAGGCGCTCAAGGATCACCCCACCCAGGTAACCTCATCGATTAAAAGGTTTGACGAGGGAGACGTACAGCGGATCACCTTCATCTACAAGTCGTTACACGCCACTACTGGCAACTTCTACACAGTAAACGAGTTGATAGTCGCTCCTCTACCGGACGGTGAATATGGTGCAGAGTTGAAGAGCCTCGGGAACCCTGACTGGGTCCACGTGGCCGGCAGCCTCATCAGGCGCCTCACCATGGACTTCAGCACCGATAAAATCGGTTAGCCTCTCTCAATTTTCTCTATCTGGCCGTCCCTCATCCAGACGATCCTGTCGCTGGCCTTGATCATCTTAAGGTCGTGTGTAGCCGCTACCAGGGTGAGGCCCCTGGTTTTGTTGAGGCCGTGGAGGAGGTCTATGATCTCCATGCCCGTGTTCAGGTCCAGGTTCCCCGTGGGCTCGTCAGCCAAAATAATGGCGGGATCGTTGGCTAAGGCTCGGGCTATGGCGACCCGCTGCTGCTGACCTGCTGACAGCTCAGTGGGGCGGTGGTGAATCCTTGTGCCCAAGCCGACTGATTCAAGTAGGTACTCGGCCTTCTTTAGGCCCTCGTCCCTAGCGACTCCGGCGAACACTGTGGGGAGAGCCACGTTCTCGAGGGCGGTGAGCACCTGGATGAGGTTGAAGCTCTGGAAGATGTAGCCGATCTTCCTGCACCTGAGCCAGGCCAGCTCGTAGGCGTCCAGCTGCGCAATGTCCACGCCGTCGATGAAGACGCTGCCATTGCTGGGCTTGTCCAGACCCCCGATGAGGTTAAATAGGGTGGTCTTGCCGCTCCCGCTGGGCCCCACAATGCTGACGTATTCGCCGCGTTTGATCTCCAGGTCCACACCGTCCAGGGCTTTTACAGTGTCCTCACCCATGGTGTAGTGCCTGTGAAGTTCCTTTAACTCGATGACATTGTCATAGCTCATATCTCAAAGCCTCCACCGGCCTCAGCTTAGAGGCCCTCCAGGCCGGGTAGATAGTGGCCACCATGCTTAGGGTCAGGGCGAGCAGCACCGATTCCCCGAATAGGGTAAGCATCCTTGCAGCCGGGACCTTGAACACTATATCGAATCCCGTGCTGAATCCGGTAGACACAACGGCCGCCATCAACCCGAGGGTGAAGCCCAGGATGCCTCCGGCTAGGCCCTGGAACCCGCTTTCCATCATGAACAACAATATTATGTGCCTGTCCAGGGCTCCCAGACACTTCATGGTACCTATCTCCCTGTAACGCTCGTAGACGGCTATCAGCATGGCGTTGGTGATGCCGACCACGCTCACCACGAGCGCCACCATCACCAGCCAGTACTGGTAGGACTCGACGCTCAGCTGGGCTCCCCCCAGGCCCTCGTATGTTCCGTAGAAGGTGTCGGAGAGCACCAGGGTGGTGTAGAAACTGAGACCCAGGGCGATAGACGCCACGTTTATAGCGGCCCTGCCCAGACGCCGCTTTATGTGGTCGTAGCTGAGCCTAGCCGCGTCACCTAGGCTGAAGTGGACCTGCCCAATCTCTTCCCTAGTCATGGCTTCTTCTATACGATGTGGTATTCAGATAAAAACTGTTTTAATTGAGGTGCTCCTCATCCCACTCCGCTTCATCCAGGGGCTCGTTTTCCCAGCCTACGCAGTCGTAGCAGAGCTTGGCTTTGATGTCGCCGCACTCGTCGCAGAACTTTGCGCCGCACTCGACGCAGTCGTAGACCTCGGGCACCTCCATTCCGCATATCTCGCACAGTGGCATTTTAAACCAATATCACGTGGGAAGACGCCGAGTTTATAAACGTATTGAGGCATGTTGGCCCGTACGCC
>ENA-OSEO01004565-OSEO01004565.1-sediment-metagenome-genome-assembly--contig:-NODE-4565-length-14314-cov-3.639109_pt1 | contig 14314 bp, 16 predicted proteins | sample MGYA00237883_ERZ534232 | MGnify/ENA metagenome assembly ERZ534232 | reverse complement strand
AGGCGAATGTTGACCCGGAGCCGGGCATTCGGCACGGGGTGATCCGCCAACACTCTGTTATGCCGGAGGCCTTGGATGATTTTGGTTTTGATTACGGTCAGCCTCGCTGTCCGAAGTGCGGAGAGGAAGTTTCTGCCGATGATGTGGGGCAATATGATTTCCTCTGCAACATGTGCAATTATGAGTTCAGTGTGGAGGACGCATATCCCGAAGAGCCCCTCGGCTTCCACTACGATCAAGACGGCTACTTTTTCACTAACTGTTTCGATAATGACATCCTTATTCTACGATCAAACTTTTACACCTTCGCTCAATTCTACAATCCCTGTATGGCTGGGGCAGGGAACCTTGACACTCCAATGGAAGAAGGTGTTAAGACCTATGCCTTGAGCCATGACTGGTTTGAGGGCGGGATCGCTCTGTATCCAGTTTATCGAGTGTCGGGTGACATGCAGATCGTGGCAACGAAGGAAACGGTTGACTACGATCAGTGTGATGGGACAGGAAAGAATACTCTCCAGGGGATACAGGTGTGAGCAATGCTTGGGGCGATAGCCGGAGATATAATCGGCTCAGTGTATGAGCGACACCCGATCAAGACAACGGATTTCCCGCTTTTTCAACCGCGGTCCCGCTTTACGGATGACACGGTGATGATGTGCGCGGTCGCCCACGCCATCCTTTCGCGGGAAGAATATGGCCCGGCCATCAAGGCTTTTGGCCGCCGCTACCCCGGAGCGGGATATGGGGCAAAGTTCCGCCAGTGGCTGGTCTCCCCCTCTTTTATCCCTTATGGCAGCTGGGGGAACGGCTCCGCGATGCGGGTTATCCCGGTTGGCTGGGCTTTCGATACAGTGGACGCGGTGCTGGATGAAGCCCGCAAAACAGCCGAGGTGACTCACAACCATCCGGAAGGCATCAAAGGCGCCCAGGCTGCCGCCCTGGCGGTGTATCTGGCCCGCACCGGAACCGGCAAAGCCGGGATCAGCGCGGAGATCAGCAAACGGTTTAAGTATGACCTTACCCGGACGCTGGAGGAGATCCGCCCATTTTATGAGTTTGAAGTTTCCTGCCAGCGCTCTGTGCCCCAATCCATCCGGGCTTTTCTGGAATCGGATGGGGTGGAAGATGCCATCCGCAAAGCGGTTTCCCTGGGGGGTGACAGCGACACCATGGCCTGCATCGCCGGAGGGATCGCGGAGGCGTTTTACGGCGGTGTGCCCGAGCAGCTGGAACGTTTCACCCGCATCCGCCTTCCGGAAGACCTGCTCGAGGTGGTCAACACCTTCCAGGAGCGGTATTGTGGGCGTTGATCCGCTGGTTTTACCCCCTGATCTGCCGGGGTTTTCCTGGCGCCGGCTGGTACCTTCTGACGTGCCGGCCTTCCACACGCTCCAGACGGTGTGCGCTTCGTTCGATCACCTGCCCGCCCCGCAGACGCTGGAAGAACTGCGGGCCTGGTTGGAACAGGCCGCACAGGACCTCCGCACGGACAGCCTGTGCGCGGTGGATGGGGATGGTAAGCTGGCCGCTGCTGCCCGGGTCACTCTTGACGACAGCTACCCGCATGAGCTGCGCGCGTATCTTGCTGGTTGGGTGCGCCCCGCTTACCGCGAACTTGGTGTGGGCCGCTGTTTGATCGAATGGATGGAAGTCCGTGCCGCCGAGAAATTCGCGGATTGGCAGGATGACCGCCCGCGTGTTTTGCGGTTGGATGTGGAACACCAGGACGAACAGGCCTTCAGGCTGTATCAGGAAATGGGGTATCACCTCGCGGCGGCCGAAGAGACCATGCGGCATTCGCTCAGCGGGCCGCTCCCCAAATACGCGCTTCCCGCCGGGATGCGGGTATTTCCCTGGTCTCCTGAGCGGGCCGAACATTTCCATCACACCTATCTGGCGGCCTTCCGCGACCGTCCGGGCTTCCCCGCCTGGGACCTGGAAACCTGGCGCGCGGTGTACACCGGCCTGACCGGGTTCCGCCCGGACCTCAGCCTGCTGGTACTCGACGGCGCTGTGGGGGCGGCCTACGCCATGTGCATGGTAGAAGGGGACACCGGATGGGTGGTCCAGATGGGCGTGAGCGCCGATTTCCGCCGGCGCGGGTTGGGGGCCGGCCTGCTGGCGGAGCTGCTGCGCCGCTTCCGGGCGGAGGGGATGGCGCAGGCCGCCCTGGATGTCAACCTCAACAATCAGCGCGCGCGGCGGCTGTATGACCGGCTGGGGTTTGTCTCGGTCTCTGTTTGCTCCAGTTTCCGCAAAACATTGTGAGCCGCGCTGGTTCAGTGAGCAAAAACTTTACAACCGGTTTACTCTCCATTAAAATGATAACCAGTTCGGCGCGCTTTTTGATACGGTCCGGCCTGCCTCGACCCCAAAAACCCTTCCGGCGCACTTAACAGGCTGGAATTTGAGCGATATAATAAAAAAGCACCTAGAATATATCAGGCTATGGAGGAAAGCGGGATGTCAGTTTACTTATTAGAAGACAGTCTGAAAATCGATGTGTATTTTGACCCGCAGGACTGCAAGTTTGATGACAACATTTGTGTCGCCATGTTCGAATCCTGTCCGGATGAAGAGCGCATCTTGCAGGCTGCCGAGGTTAATATCTACCTGACGGAAGAACAGGCCCGCCAGCTGGCGGCGGAACTTCTCAAAGCAGCCGACGCCAGTAATAAGACCCAGCACAATCGTTAAAATTTCACCGGACGGACGGCCAGCCCGCCTTGCCGCCCGGCGAACTATACTGGCGAAGATTCAACTGTTTCACACCTGTGCCAGAACCACAGGTGTGATATGCTTAATAAATTCTTTTAAATCCGGCTGCGCGGTTCGGATGGAGGCTAAATGAAACCCTGGAAGACCCTGGCGCGGCGCACCCTGCTGCGGTGCGGGCGCTATTTGACGGTGGAAGACCACACCATCCAGCTCCCAAACGGTGAGATTATTGAGAATTGGCCGTGGGTCATCACCCCGGACTTTACCAGTATCATCGCCCAAACGGAAGCGGGGCGGTTTCTGGTGTTCCGCCAGACCAAATACTCCGCGCGGGGCGTCACCCTGGCACCGGTTGGCGGCTACCTGGAACCGGGCGAAGACCCGCTGGAAGCGGCCCGCCGCGAGCTGCGGGAAGAAACCGGCTGCTCAGCCGCCGAGTGGGTCGATCTGGGACACTTCCCGGTGGACGGCAACCGCGGCGCGGGGCACGCCCATTTCTACCTGGCTCGCGGCGCGCGCTCTGACGGCGACCCCTTCCCCGATGACCTGGAAGAGCAGGAGCTGCTCTCCCTGACCCGCGCCGAACTGGAAGCGGCTCTGGACGCCGGAGAGTTCAAGGGGCTGGCCTGGGCCGCGTTAATCAGCCTGGGACTGCGCAGGCTGGATAATCTGGATGGGAGCAATGGAAACCGCGGCGGGTAACCCCGCGCCGCGTGAGGAACAGGAGGAAACAAATGGATCTGGCAATTTTCGTTGAAGGACAATACGGCCTCACCTGGGAGCGCTGGAAGCGCCTGGCGCGGGCCATCGAAGACCTGGGCTACGCGGCAGTGCTCCGCTCGGACCATTTCACCCAGCGGAAACCACCGGATCAGGACGCCCTCGAGCTGTGGGTCTCGCTGGCCTGGCTGGCCGGTAACACCTCGCGGGTGGAGTTTGGCCCGCTGGTCAGTCCGATCTCCTTCCGCGACCCGGTGTTTACCGCCCGGATGGCAAAAGATGTCGACGACCTTTCGGGTGGCCGTCTGCGGTTAGGGCTGGGCGCGGGCTGGCAGGAACGGGAACACACGATGTTCGGCTTTGACCTGCTTGACCTTAAATCGCGCTTCGACCGCTTCGAAGAGGGGCTGGAGGTGATCACCCGTCTGCTGCGGGATGAAAACCCGGTGGATTTTGAAGGCCAGTATTACCGGCTGCGCGGCGCACAATTGCTGCCCCGCCCCGCCCGTCCCGGCGGCCCGCCGATCGTGATTGGCGGCAGCGGCAAACGCCGCACCCTGCCGATGGTGGCGAAATATGCCAATGAGTGGAACGCCAGCCGCATCCCGCCCGCTGAGCTGAAAGACCTTAACCGCTATCTCGATGGTCTGCTGGAGGAAGAAGGACGCGCCCCGGAAGACGTCTTCCGCTCCATCATGGTCAACCTGATCCTGGGCGAAAACCAGGCCGAGATACAGCGCGGTTTGCAGACCCGCGGGATGACGCTGGAAACCGCGCAGTACAAGGGCCTTTTGGGATCCATGACGCAGATTGTCGACCAGCTTGGAGAGTATGCCGAAGCCGGCGCGCAGCGCGTTATCCTGCAGTGGGTCGATCTGGATGACCTCGACACCCTGGAAGCGATCGCCGCCAGCGTGCTGCCGCAGTTGTAAGGAGTGGCGCGGACAGTGGAACAGAAAGGTGACCGGACGGTGCTGGAACGCTTGAGCGGCATCCTGCTGCGGCCCAACGCGGCCTTTGCGGGGCTGAACCCCCGCCAGGAAGAGAGCTTTGGGGTCGTGGCGGCGCTGCTGGTGACCTCCTGCGTCTGGTCCGCGCTGGACGCGGCCTATTCGGAGGGCGCGGTCAGCGTGGGCGGCGCGGTGCTGAACACCTTTTTGGGGACTCTGGCCGGCTGGTTGGGGCTGGCCGCTTTGCTCTACCTGGCCGGGCATGCGCTCAAGGGCTGGGGGCGCTTTGAAGACTTTTTGCTGTGGATGGGCTATGCCGCCCTGCCAATGGTGCTGCTGAACCTGGTCTCGCTGCTGGTCTTTGGGGTTTCTCCGGTGCTCTTCCCGGCGCTGGGCGGCGCGGGGTGGAACAATTTTCACACCGCGCTGGGGGTGCTCGGTCTGGTGTGGGGCTGGCCGGGATTGTTAAGCTATTTCGCCCTGCGCCACGGCATGCGCCTTCCGCCCAGACAGGCAGCCCTGGTGATCGGGGCCCTGCTGGCCTTCATTCTGTTTGGTTCGCTGCTGCCGGTCATGTTCCCGGCACGATTTTAGCAAATTATAAAGAAGGTATTCGATGGAAGATCAACCCTGGTTGAAGGAATTTCCCCGCTTTGAGACAGAGCGGCTGATCCTGCGGCGGGTGACCCTCGCGGACGTCGAGGATATCCTGCATCATTATTCCCAGGAAGCGGTGACCCATTTTCTGGATATCGAGTCGATCCACACCCTGGAAGAGGCGGAGCGGATCGTACGCTTCTTCGACCAGGGCTACCAGCAAGGGCGCTGGATGCGCTGGGGGATTGTGCTCAAGCAGGACAGCCGCCTGGTCGGCACAGCCGGGTTCAATAACTGGGAGCGCCACCGCGGCTTTTACGGGGAGATTGGTTTTGACCTCTCCTCGGAATATTGGGGGCAGAGCATCATGATGGAGGCCCTGACAGTCCTGCTGCGGTTTGGCTTTGAGGAGATGGGGTTGAACCGGATCGAGGCGCTGGTGATGCTGCATGCCGAACAGGCCATGAATGTGCTCGAAAAGATGGGCTTCATGCCCGAAGGCATCCGCCGCGAGTACGGCTTCTGGAAGGGCCGCTACTGGGACGAGCTGTGCTACTCCCTGCTGCGGCGGGAATGGGAGGCACCGCGTGCCGGATAAGCGCTGGGAAGTCCTCCGCTCGCAAATCCTGGTCGACAGCCCCTGGCTGCGCCTGCGCGCCGAAGCCTGCCGCATGCCCGGCGGGCAGGTGCTGGATCCCTTCTTTGTAGCCGAGAAATCAGATTGGGTCAACGTGGTCGCCCTGACCCCGGCTGAAGAATTGGTGCTGGTGCGCCAGTACCGTCACGGCCTGGGACGGATGGTGCTGGAGGTGCCGGGCGGGTGCATCGACCCCCAGGACGCCTCGCCAGAAGCCGCCGCCCGCCGCGAGCTGCTTGAAGAGACCGGCTGCCTGGCCCACGAGTGGACCCACACCGGGGTCTATTCGCCCAACCCCAACGACCACACCAACCTGGTACACGCCTTTCTGGCTCGCGGGGTCGAGCAGGTGGCCGGGCAGACCCTGGACGCTACCGAGGAGTTGGAGGTGGTGCGCGTCCCCCTGGTGGACCTGGACGCGATGCTGGCCGGCGGGGAGTTCCTGCAGGCCATGCACGTCTCAGCCCTGTTCTTCGCCCTGCGCGCCCTGGAGGGAAAACCGCCCGGCGGAAAGTGTGTAAAGGATTATGGTGATTAAAAACCGAGTTTTTTGGAAAAACTCGGTTTTTCTATGTAATGAGTTTATACCGCAACAAGGAAAACCGCCCGGCAGTGGGCTGTAAACTGGTTGTGGTGCAAAAATGAAACGCTAAAAACCTGGTTTTTCTTTATGGGTGGATTTCAGGCCGGAGCCGGCTCAGGCTTGAAGCGCCGCCGGATTCGCAGCACCAAAAACGTCAGCCACGGGGAAGGGGTTCGCTTGTCGGCGAAAGACCAGTTCTTCCAGGCGATGTACATCGATCCGGCCGTGTACCGTCCTTCCGGGTCGGCCTGGGTGGTCAGTTCGGCCAGCATTTCCAGGAAGCGGGGGTCCTGCCGGGCAGCGGGGAAGCGGCTGAGCACCTCAGCCACATGCAGGATATCATACCAGATCAAGGGGTATTTCAACCGCCGGAACTGGGTGCCGATGCCAAACAGATAATACTTGCGCGTCTCCTGGCTTTCCCAGTGATGCAGCAGCATCTCAATCCCTTTTTGAGCGGCCTCGCTTTGGGCCGCTTCCGGCACCATCGAGAGCGCCTTCAGCGCCAGCAGGTTGGCGATCGGGCAGGGGTCGGCGCGCCGGCCGGGGCCTTTCCAGTTTCCCAGTTCGGGCGCGTTGGTGCAGTGCCAGCCGTTGTCTTCCACCAGGCCGGTGAGGTGCGGTACAGCCCGCGCCACCCGCGGGTCTTCGTTCAGTCCCAGCGCCAGCAGGGCGTACAGCAGGGTCGGAGCATCGCACAGCATCCACAGCCACTGGTCTTCGCCTGTCCCGCCGAAAGCTTTCGAGATATGGCCCAGAGTCTGGAAAGCGCCCTGTGGGGATTGGTGCGCCAGCAGCGCCTCTACCACCGGCTCCATGCCGGGGTCATCCGCGCGCACCCCGAAATCGGCCAGGGTGCTCAGGGCGTGCAGGGGGTGAGCTGCGTCATTGTGGCGTTTGAGGGTGTAGCCCGGCCAGCTCGCGGCGGCGGCGATCAGTGATTGGACCGACCTGTGCGCCAGCATTTTCACCCGGGCCATCCGCACCGCCGGGTCCTCTTCCGGCAGGCCGATCAGGTCCACCAGCGTGCGGTAGCGCGTCCACGGTTCATCTGAACTCAACAACCATTGGATCGATTCGTGATTCCTCATCCCATTATCTGAACATCCTCATAGCCCTGGCGGCGCGAAGGACAAGGATCCGTACAGGGCTGTTTTTAGTATACAACGTTACGGTCTCAAATGAGAACAGGCAATTTGCGGTCTCCGGGAGGTACAAACCGGTTGGTGCCAGAGTTGGGAATTTTTGGAGTTAATGGGTTTTCAAGCACACCAAAAGCATAATTTCGCTATAATATTTTTTATACTTGGAGATTCAGTGGGGAGTGGATAAGGAATGATGCGGTCAACACCCTACAAAGATATTGTTAAACCCAAAGTAATGAATAGCAGATATGATCATTAACATGATGAGCAGAATAGTAGGATGGTAACGATGAAAAAGAGTATTAATAATCTTGTCCCTGAGGATTTTCGTTGTAGTCCTATATGGCAGCCAGTGGATGACTTGGAAGATCCCGACATGGAGGTTGCTTCAATCCATGAAGATGGTTTCCATTTGGAGGAAATGTATCTTTTTGGAGCGAAATTCACTCTTGCTGATGGAACTGAGTATGATGGTTTTGTTAGATTTTCTTGGGGAAAGCCAATATTGATCGCTTTAGCAATTAAAAACATGGAGTTTGCTCGTTTTTCTGCTCAAAGATTGGCTGAAACGGAAGAAAGCCATAGAGAATTTGCCCAAAACTTAGGTAAGCAAGTAGATGATGTATTTCCAATCGATTACAAAACGCAGGTGAAACTCTATATAAAAAGTGTAGTTTACTAAATATTTCATCATCAGCTCGCAGGATGCGTTGCCAGCAGGCGGATTGGGAGTATGAATGGTAAGTAATGCTTTGCTTTTCCTAAGATCTGTCTTAATGGTTTTTCCAACTTGGATGGGCATTAATTATGATTCGAGTTTGAGAGAACAATATTTGGATAAGCCCAAAGGATATCATCAGGTAAAGAATGTTATTAAAACCTTTATGCTTTGGAGAATATACTGGATTGTATGCGGCATCGTCTTAAAATATGTTCGTGAAAGTTTTTTTGAAGGAGTTCAAGGAACGATCATTCTTTCGTTGATGTTTCTGCTTCCGATGGTTTTTATTACTGACGTAGGTTTAAATAAAAAGATTTAGAAGGATAAGATGAATCTCAAAAAATTAACCCTCTTTATTCTACTGGTGTGGATACCCACTCTGTTTATGGGGTTAATCCTTTCCTTGTTCTTAAGGTTTGTTTCAAAGACGCCGCCCGTTGATCCGGAAGTGATCCCCATGATCGCGGGCCGGGTGGGTGTTGAACCCGACCGGGACGCGATCTACAACTATATGGCAAATGACGCCTTTGAGGTGGGCATGACCCGCGAAGAGGTCGTAGAAGTTCTCGACAGGATCGGCCCCTGGGTAGAAAATGTTGATATCTTGATAGAAGATGAGATTATGGAACATGCGATTAAGGGGGATAAGGTATTCAAACGTTCGGAGATCACCTTGAGGGAAAATTATCGGGAAACCATTTACTTCCTTGAAGGTAATACAGCAAGAGCTTTGGGGGAGTGGTCCTTTTCGTATCAGTATGGGAAGCTCGTTGAATTTCATCCCATACACGGGTTGTAAGGGGGCGGTATGAAGAAACTAGTAATATCGAAAGACTGGATATGGCTGCTGCTGGCATGGCTGCTGTCGGTCGCGCTGGTTATCGTGATACCGTACTGGTACTTACATACCCATGATGATTCCACTCCTCCACCAGACCCTGAAATCGCCGAGGCGATTGCCCGGCGGATGGGGGTTGAACCGTCCTCGTGGTATGGCATTCTGTGCTATCTGTATTACGATGCTACCTCACCCGGTGATACCCTGCAAGCAGTGCATCAGGCACTGGACCGGATTGGCGCCTGGGAGGTGCAGTATGCCGGCAGCCCCAAAAGGATTGTCAAGAGGACGCTTCCTGCCGTGGAAGGGGATTATATGGAGGTGATCGTATTTTCGGAAGAAAATACGCGCGAAGCGCTGTACCGCTGGATCTTTGTGTATAATGAAGAAGGGCGGTTGATCGAGAAAAAATGCGTGCCTATTGAAAGATGATTGGGGTTGTGGGCGCTGCCCAAACGCCAACAATTTTTATCAATGCGTGCGCCATTCGTCCATTGGCAATTCGAAAATATTGGGGGTTCTGATTATTAAGTTTCCGGAACTTTTATGCGTTATTTTTCGTATATAAGGAGATGAAAATCATCATCTCACATCAAAAAAAGGAAACTGAAAAATATGTCCGCCAAGATGCAATCTGGATACTTCTCTAAACTGTTGGCTCTCCTGCTGGTGGGGTCGTTCCTGCTCACAGCCTGCGCCTCCGGCGGCGCGGCGGCCGTTCAGCCTGAACCCGCGGCAAGCACCGCGTCTCCCGAGACCTCCGCGCCGCAAGAAACTGTAGTGTTGCTTCCCTCCGAAGCGCCCGCCGCGGATGGCGCGCCCCACTTCTCCCTGGATACCGGCACCATCGCGACCGGCTTCCAGACCGAGACCGTGGCCGCCCTGTCTCCCGGCGAAGAGGCCCCCTACTGGGAGATACTGCCCGATCACACCCGCGTCACCCTGCAGGGCTATCCCATCCGCGATCATCTGATGCAGCCGCAGCTCTTCATCTATCCGGTGGCGGAACTGGGTGCCGTGAATGAAGCCGCGGGCCAGGTTGCCGGTTCACTGGAATCGCTGCTGCAATCCCCGCGGGAGATCACGCCGATGCCTTTCCTGCCGCCGTTCAACGCCGCGCAGGTGATGCACGCCCACCTCCAGTACCTGGATTTCAAAGACGGCCAGGGACTGCGGTATCTGGCGCACTTCAGCCAGGGCATTGTGCCGGTCAACAACTTTGAGCTGATCTACACCTACCAGGGGCTGACCAGCGACGGTAAATATTATGTGGCCGCGGTGCTGCCGGTCAACCATCCCGGTCTTCCGGCGGACGGCACCGTCACCGGCGATGAACCGCCTGAATTCACCAGTGATTTCCCTGCCTATCTGCAAAACGTAGCCGATACCCTCAACACCCAGAGCACGGATAACTTCACCCCGGACCTCACCCTGCTGGACACCATGATGAGCTCTCTGGAAATCAACTGAAACGTGCCTATCCAATCTGCCGGGTGGATCATCTCCACCCGGTTTTTTGTTACCCTGGATCGGGTTTCTTTATCCTCGCTGTTTTTGTATCTATGCGCAATAAAATCGGAGGGGAATACACCTCCCCTTACCCGGCATAGCACTCACCCGTCCCAGCGCGCCTCGACCTTATCCTCCATCACCCCCAGCAGCCAGCCCCCGCAGCACAGCCAGCCGTGCCGCAGCCGGCCTTCCTCGTCCCGGGCTGCCATCCGGTACACCACCTGTCCCTTGCCCGACCACCAGAACGGTCCCCGCCGGAACAGGCGCACGTCAAGCGCCTCCAGCTCCAGGCCGTTCCTCGCCGCCCAATCCTGCGCCATGCGCCGCGAGCGCGCCGCCATCCCATATATCGAACCCCCCACCCCCAGCGCCCCCAGCAGTACCACCAGCGCCATCGTCAGATCGCCCATTTTCACCCTCCAGAAACTACCTCCATCCACCATCGTGAGGTACTTCTATCGTACCAGAAAACAGCCTGCAAAAGACATCTGCTTTCCATTATTTATGCTCAAAATGTCTGGAAATGAGAACGCGCGCACGATCGATTTCCATCGCTTTTTCAATTATTCTATGTCACCCAAAATTAAGTGTTCTGTTAGAAATCTCATAACCAGCATAAAGGGTATTTCATCGATGTTATAATGCAACGAATTGGTTGCCAGATTGGCAGGCACCCAAACGGACAACAGCAAAGCGGGGAAGCCAATCCGCGACTTATAAAATGCCGCCTGACTGATTTGATTTTTATTGCGGAAAATCTACCAGCCAGAGCCCTGGTGGGATACGGGTCAGGTCGCCGGAAATGACAAAGCATGCAATCAAAGCTCAGTCTGGAAAATTCAACACACCTTCAACCCTGGCGTTTGCGCGTGGTTTACGCCATGATCCTAACAATTTCTTTGTTTTTCATATTCCGTTTATACAACCTGATGATTCTGGAAAGCGAAGGTTTTCTTGAAATCGCCGAGGAAAACCGGATCCGCAACATTAACCTCCCCACCAGCCGGGGGATCATCTCAGACCGCAATGATTATGTCCTGGCAAGCAATATCGCCTCATACAATGTGGTGATCACCCCCGCGGAACTGCCGGCCTCACAGGGCGCGCTGCAGCAGATATACCGCGAATTATCCGAACTGATTGACATGCCGGTCAAGCTCGGCACTCTGGATGAGGCCACCGCGAAAAGCTTTTCTCCCTGCGTTACTCCGCTGGGAATCGAGGAGATCGTCACCATTGGAGATACCAACTCCCCATACTCGCCGATCCAGATCAAATGCAACATCGAAGAATCGATTGCCAGAGTAATCATGGGGAAAAGCGCCAAGTGGCCGGGGGTGGAGGTGGAGGTGGTGGCCATCCGGGATTACCCTACCGGCAGCCTGACCGCGGAAATTATTGGGTTCCTCGGCCCGATCCCGGCCATCGAAAAAGAGTATTACGAATCACAGGGCTTTGTCTCCAACCGCGACAAGGTCGGTTACGCCGGGGTTGAATGGTCTCTGCAGGATATCATCGGCGGCACAAATGGGCTGCGCGTGGCGGAAGTGGATGTTGCCGGCCAGATCCTGCGTGACCTGGAGCCGCCCATTGACCCGGTCCCCGGCAACAGTGTCCGGCTGACCATAGATACCCGCCTGCAGGCGGCCGCCAAAGCCACGCTGGAAGGGGAAATCGACTTCTGGAACACCTACCTGAACGAGACGCGCTCCTCAAATGGCGCGGTGGTGGCCCTCAACCCAAAAACCGGCGAAGTCCTGGCCATGGTTTCTTATCCCACCTACGAGAACAACCGCATGGCCCGCGTCATTCCGGCCTATTATTACGAGCAGCTCACCCGGGATGAGCACCGCCCGCTTTTCAACCACGCCATTTCCGCCGAACACCCTCCCGGCTCAGTGTTCAAAATGGCCGCCGCCATCGGGGTTCTGAACGAAGGCGTAATCTCACTTACCGATCAGATCGAATGTCCCGGCAAGATTACCGTGCAGCAAAGGTTTCTTGCCAATGAAACCGGCACCACCCGGGATTTTGTGTGCTGGAACCGCGACGGGCATGGCCCTCTGGATTACCTGCATGGGGTCGCGGAGTCTTGCAATGTGTTCTTCTATAAAATATCCGGTGGATTCAGGGATGAAGTGCCGCAGGGCCTGGGAATCTGGCGGTTAGGCGAATACGCCCGCGCTCTGGGATATGGCGCCCCCTCCGGGATTGAATTACCGGGAGAATCCAGCGGCCTCATCCCCGACCCGAACTGGAAGCGGGTCAATGTGGGTGAAAACTGGTCCAGCGGCGACACCTATATTGCCGGCGTGGGTCAGGGCTATGTCCTTTCAACCGTCATGCAGGTCGCCATGTCTTTTTCCACCCTGGCGAACGACGGCGCGCTGATGCAGCCCACCCTGGTCTATGAGGTCCTCGATTCCGAAGGAAATGTGATCCAGCCTTTTGAGCCCAAACTCAAATGGGATATCACCAAAGACCCGCTGATCCAGAAGTATGATGAGAACAATTTCCCCACCGGAGAATACATCACCGTGGAGCCGTGGGTGATCGAGAAAGCCAAAGAGGGGATGCGCATGGTGGTCACGGAAGGCACAGCCAAAGACCCGCTGGTGGGGAACACCAAAATGCCTTCAGCCGGAAAGACAGGCACCGCGGAAATACCGGTAGAAGGAAAATATGGAACTGAACTAACCAACGCCTCTTTTGTCGGCTGGGGACCCGCCCAGGATCCTCAGTTTCTGATTTATGTTTGGTTAGAAAAGCCAAAAGATTCCCCATGGGGCTCCGTTGTCGCCGCACCCTTGTTCAGTGAAATTGCTAAAGAGCTGGTGGTGTACCTGAATATTCCACCTGATGAAGTTCAGCAGAACCTAATAGCAAAGGAAGGCTAAGCATGATCTCCATAGAAGATGTAATCACAGCTCTCACAGGCAAACCGCTTGAGAATACCCGAATGGTATTCGCAGAAACTGTGATCGATTCACGCAAGGCTATTCCTGGTTCACTTTTCGTGGCGCTAAGTGGAGAAAAATCAGATGGCCATCAATACATCGAGGCTGCATTCAAGAATGGAGCAATTTGCGCATTAATTCAAAAGGATGTTTTGGGAAATTATCCCATTGTAGATTTACGAGAAGGAAATTCTAAACTGCCGATCAGAATTCCAACCACTCCATTTTGCATTCGAGTAGATGATAGCCTATCTGCCCTGCAGAAAATTGCACGTTACTGGCGTCAAAAGCAAAACCTGCGAGTAATCGGCATCACCGGCAGTGTCGGAAAATCTTCCAGCAAAGAATTAATTTCCGAAATCTTATCCCGCAAATATCACACATTTAAAAATCCTGGAAATTACAACAATGAAATTGGGCTGCCTCTTACAATTTTGAATCTCGGAAGCGGCTATGAACGTCTGGTTGTTGAAATGGGATTCTATTATCCTGGTGAAATTACATTTTTATGTGAGATTGCCAAACCGGATATTGGGGTAGTTACCAACGTTGGAACCGTGCATGCAGAGCGTGCAGGTTCTCAGGCTGTCATTGCGCAAGGAAAATCAGAACTCATCCAAGCCCTTCCGCCAGCTCCAAAAGGCTTTGCTGTACTGAATTATGATGACCCTTATGTAAGGGCAATGGCAGATAAAACCAGGGCGGATGTGCTCTTTTATGGATTAGATGAAAGTGCAGATGTATGGGCTGATGAGATTCAGGGATGCGGGTTAAAAGGAATCCATTTCAAGCTGCATTTTGGGAATCAGTCAGCTTCTTTGGAAGTTCCTATCTTGGGCAGACATTCAGTACAAACCATTCTGCGCGCTGCTGCGGTTGCATTTTTGGAAGGATTAAGTTGGACAGAGGTTGTTGAAGGATTAACTCACAGCA